>Ga0310786_10003094_pt1 | contig 24514 bp, 19 predicted proteins | sample AusTroGonzalo_MG_FD_203881 | JGI IMG/M metagenome (GOLD analysis project Ga0310786, IMG submission 203881) | Bovine rumen microbial communities from tropical cattle in Woodstock, Queensland, Australia - Gonzalo_03 (v2) (version 2) | ecosystem: Host-associated > Mammals > Digestive system >...
GAAATAGTAAATAAAGTAATTTCCTGATGAATCAGGAGAATTTCCCTAACACTTCTATCACTTTAACCCAGTCCGTTTCAGGTTCAAAGCCGAACTTGTCATCTATCCCCACATTGAAATAGAGCTTCACCTCAAAGTTCTGGAAACTCGTATTGCCCACTTCAGGATTCTCGTTGGCATAGTCGAAATGGATACCCTCTTCAGCAAAATGCGTCCTATATTCGGCCATCTTCTCAGCATAGCATCCGCTCCAGAGAATCAGGCAGATATCCTCGCGGGCGGTCATCAACTGCAGGGCCTCCCTCGAATACGGATAGTAGTCGTAAGTCTCCTCATTCTCATAACAGGCCCGCAAGATGGTGTCGTGAATATCCACCACCACATATATCTTCTCCCAATTCTTCTCAATCTTGCGATTAAACGCCACCTCAAATGCTTTTGCGATATCCATAAATTCTAATAATTCTCTGCAAAGATAATGATAATTCAGCAATACACAGCCATTTTAGGCACAGATATATAACTTTTTTCCGTAAATTCCCCTTATTCTCGAAAAATATATTTATATTTGCGACATAAACAAACATATTAACTATCATGAAAGAAAAAGATGTTAATAACGAGCAGAAAATTATTGCCACAAATAAGACTAACCCTGTGCTGATGAAAATCGCAAGGCGGGAAAAATGGATAAAGCCATTTGCAAAGAAACTGACGGCAAAGGATGCTAGTCGGGTAACCGAATTAAGGTTTCAGAAACTTTTCGTGGCCTTTATTCCTGCTAATGGTGACGAAGAGATGCTGGTCGATGCTGGCGACGGCAAATACTCAGCATTCTTCACCATCGAATACAATGACATCAATATGTTCGAAGCAGAAGAAATAATAGATGCCTCTGGAAATGCTTTTCGTTTCTCCGACGACCAAGAAATCCATCGGCCTTACACGTTCGGTATCTGGAACACACTACCCGATGCCACTCTTGAGCACTTCGACGAATTTGAGTATTTCACGGGTGTGACGTCCATTCCGCCTTTTGCTTTCTATCGTTTCAAAAACCTGAAAAGTATTGCTTTGCCTCCAAGTATCAAGAAGATCGGGCAACATGCTTTTCTCGGCTGTATTTCTTTAGAAAGCGTTAAGTCGGAGTTACAATTAGGAGATATTGTCAAACTCATTAAACAATAAAGTATGATGAACGAAACAGAAAGAATGCGGGCATTCGAAGAATTTGTTCGTGTCTGCGATAGTATGAAATATGGAGAGAAGCAGATAATTGGACAGGGAAATCCAAAGGCAGACATCCTCATCGTGGGGATGGAACCTGCGATTAATGCGGACGATCCGAATAAAGAAATTCTGGATAAAATAAAAAATGTTCAAGAGGGCTTAAAGAACAAAGATGAAGGCCGATACTGTCACACCAATCACCGTAGGGCAGCTTTCAATGGTAATCATACGTGGAAAGTATATCAGAAACTGATAGACTACATTCGATACGGACATCCGAAATACGAGCCAGTGCTCGACTTCGAAAAGGACGTCTTCACAACAGAAATGAATAATTGGGTCAGTAAGCGTAAAGCTATCAAATCCAACAACAGAGATCTATTCGATGCAAAACTAGCACAAAGGCGTAGACTCTTTAAAGAATCGGCCTTCATCCAAGACTTCCCTGTCGTGATTCTTGCTTGTGGTGACTATATAATCAACTATGGTGACACCCGCCAAATTGATGACACATTCGGTGTAAAATTCATAAAAGAAGAAATTACAAAGTCCCCCAAAGGCAATCTGTTCAAGTTTTGGTATCATGAAAGTAAAGACGGCAAACGCATTGTCATTCATACACGACAACTAAGTGGAGCCATTCCTAACGAAATGCTCAAATCAATGGCAGATATCATAAAGGAACATTTGTAGGAAGTAAAGAATATGTAGATGTAATTTATGCTATAATAAACATGTAATCGCATACTGAAGTAATATCGTATGCGATTACTGTTTTTGTATACGGATTTACCTTTAATTGCGGCTTGAGAAATTACGTTAGTTTGGCGGTTGTAGTACGTACGGGACGTACTGCCAGTACGCTCCTTGCGTACTGGGAGTGCGCACGGGACGTACTAAAACTTTCTCCGTATTCCTTTGGCGGTTTGCTCGTTTATTTGTAATTTTGTATCCCAAAAATATGATTACCGTTATTAGAGAATTAAGACTGGTAATAAACATGATTAGAATATGAAAGAGATTAGCTATAAGGAAATGAAGTTCAATCCGTTCAACCTCATTGGTGGTGAATGGATGCTGGTGACTGCTGGTAACGAGCAGTCGGGTTGTAACACGATGACGGCCTCTTGGGGACACCTCGGATGCCTGTGGGGGCACAATGACCCAACGGCTGTGATCTATCTGCGCCCATCGAGATATACCAAGAAGTTCGTGGATGAAGAGCCGTATTTCACGCTCTGCGTCATGGATAAGTCGTTCAAGAAGCAGATGGCCTACCTGGGCAGCGTTTCAGGACGTGATGAGGATAAGATTGCCAAGACTGGACTCACACCCGTCTATGCTGATAACACCGTCTATTTCCAAGAGGCCAAGCTGGTACTGGTCTGCAAAAAGCTATATGCTTCAGAGCTTCAGGAGAGCGGATTCCTCTATCAGGACACCATCGACGAGAGCTATCCACAGCGCGACTTCCATACCATGTACGTCGGAAAGATCGAGAAGGTGTTGGTAAGGGATGATGAATACTTGAAATAACGCAATACAATAATACTCTGAGAGAGTTACGGCCTTTCTCTCATCGAGAAACGCCGTTTCGCTTATAGCAAAAGGCCCTTTTGCTATTGACTAAAAGGTCGTAAACCGTTACTTATAGTTCATTCTACGTCGAAGAACGTTAATTCCACGTCGAAGAACGTTAATTCCACGTCGAGGAACGAGGATTCGTCGTCGAGGATTTAACTTTTCAGGACGATTCAGAAGTCTTCTTCTAAATTTACTTACTCAAAAGTTACTATGTTTGCAAGCGCTAACGATATAAATCGGCGTTTTTAGTAAGTAATATCATTTTGGGCACTAAACATTTGCGTCCCAAAGGATATAGCCGTATCTTTATCTTACAACATACTTCTTACCATTACGGATAAACAATCCTTTACCAGGATTAGCCACGGGCTGACCTTGCAGGTTGTACCACTGGCCATCGTCTGTTACGGTATTGACGATACCAGCAATACCCGATGGGCCTTCGGCTGGAATCAGCCAGATACCCTTCACGTTGACCATGCTTCCCCAGTTTGCCTTGATGGCATTCAGATGGGCGAAGCTGTCAATACGCTGGTTATTGCTGGAGGTTGTTTTAGTCTTGAAATCCTCCAAAGGAATGACAAGGGCCTCATATTCGGCATCCCAATAAGGATCGCTTTCATCGAATGAAGGCGCTATTTCCTTCCATTCGCGCGTTTGCACGTCACGGTTTGCAAGAATGCGTACGCTACCGCCAGTACCACGGAGCACAAGTTTGTCATATTGGCTGATATCAGCATACAGAAGAGGATCAACACTCGTAAATCCCACTACAACACCACCGTTATTAGCATCTTGCTTTAGATTCCATTCTGGATAGACAACTTTGTCTGCCGGACGGGCATCAGCACCAGAACCACTCCACTCGGAGAACATCGTACTGGCCAGTTTTATCCAGTTGTCAGGAGCCTCAAAGTCGTCGATGTTTACATATTTGGTAATCTGCGACAGGACGTTGGCTGTCCTCACGGGGAAATACTCATCCAGAAGTCGGTAGCGCTCAGCCATATACGTTTCGTCAACAGTGTACACCGTGTTGGTTTTATCCTGCCAACGGTGAACATCACGACGATAGTCACCCCAACGGGCTGCCTCGTCATAAAGGGCTGACGAAATATTGTTATAGAGGCTGTCCCAAACCTGTACCACCGATTCCTGACCCAACAATCCGTTGTCTGCCAACAGTTCCCCAGCACGCTTCACATAGCGACGGGCAAAATCATCGTTGGTCAGCAGCAGATTGAAAATGGTTGTCGGAGCACCATTCAGTTTGGTGACCACATTTTCGTTAGGATTATCAAAAATGATTTCTGAGTCCCAGCACAAGAACTTAAAGCCTTCCTTATTGTTGTTACGGCGGATAGCATACCAGTTATGATGGTCCCAGTCGGTATTGCCAGCATACTGGTTGATAATCATGTAATCGATAAAATTATCCTTGTCGAGCAGCGTGTCCAACTTCTCGTAGGCAGCCTCGGGCGACTGGCCGGAAATGGAGCCTGCTACGGCATACACCGTCTCGACCATCTCATTCCATGCATCCAATGTGCCCTCGCTGGCCTCGATATGGTTGCCACCTTCCTCCTCAATCTTGATGACGTCATAGTCACCCTTCTTACCACCAAAATGCTCCTTGCCAAAGGTGTCATCGACACGTTCGGCAATATTATAGAGTCCCCAGTACATGCCGTTAAGGAACAAATGTACATAGAGTGCATTAACACCAACATGGCTTATCTTTTGCTGCATGCGTCGAGCCCAGACATCACGCGTGTACTGGGCTTTCTGGCGATTACCCTCACCCCAGTGCTGCCACGAATTGCCAAAATGACAACGCAACACCAGCTGGTCGAACTTTTGAGGCTCATCCTTTCCGAATAAAGCATATTTCAGAGATTTGGCACCATATTGCTCCTTGAATTGCAAACGGAACGAGTGCTTCGGATTCTTCTCTGCCAAACGGCCATGACCGCCATGCAGTTTCAGACCGCAGTCAACCGTAAAGTCATGATTCTGCGCACCGCCAAAGAGTTCGGCACTACACTGACGCGTCCAACCGTTACCGGTATTGTCGCCCACAGGAGGACCGGTAAAGATATAGATGCCACCAGTCTCTGGATTGTTCTCATGACTGAACAGGTTGTCCTTATCAGTCACCACGCTGAGAATAGGTATCTGCTTCAGACCCTCGATGATCTTGGGGCGCAATACGGGGTCATTGGTCATCTCTGAATCCATCTCATAGTCGGCAATAGCCGTACCGCTAATCTGCGTGTACCTTCCCCATTCAGCAGGATAGCCCTCTGGATTGTTGGGCTGGTTCAACACTGACGTTACCAGAATATAGCTGGATGTGGTGATAGCAGAGCTTTTGCCATCTATTACCTCAACAGCCCTCAGCAGTGTCGTCTTGTCCAAAGTCAGTGGTGCCGTATAGCGTGTGCTTGCTGTCGTGGGCGTACTGCCGTCGGTGGTATAATACACCGCAGCACTGGCATCAGTAGGCGTAATGGTCACACTGATACTGCTCTTATCATATAGTCCATGAGGCAGGCTGAACTTTGGCTGAGCCATGCTGGCTATCGCCATCAGCATTGCCATCACAGTAAATAGCTTCCTTTTCATCGTCGTTTCGTTTTAATTTAATAAGAAGATATGGCACATAATCACTACGTACCATATCCTTTACTAACTTAACCAACTATTAATAAATATTTCATGCTTTTTGCCTTTTATGCAAATAGTAACTATTTGAGTGCAAAATTAATATAATAATGTGAATGAACAATAGAAAAACGTTTCATGAAGGTTGAAAAACATCTCAAAAACAAAAAAATTCAGCATCTTGTCATCAAAAAACAAGATGCTGAAACATTTCGTTATCGTTTTTGCTCATTTACTTAATTTCTGAACATACTTAACGGGCTCGCCATCGCTGGCTTTCAGGACGCTGGCAAACTCTTGCGGTGTCACCTCAACAGGCCCTCGCATAAACTCAGGAATATTATAGCACTTGATGAACTGCCGATGGTAATCAGGATCGGCCTGTGGCAGTTCGAAAGGCTTGCTGCCCTTGCCATTGGCATCGATATGAGCAAAGAACGGACGGGTATAGCTACCGTCATCTCGTCTGCTGCTGAAGACCACCCATCGCCCATTACTTGACCATGCATGGTAGCTCTCCGTTTCGGGCGAGTTGATTTCATCCATCACACGAACTTGTCCGCTGGCCAAATCTATCAGATAGAGGTCGGCTTCACGATGCCAGATATGGAACACGCCATAATGACCCATTGTAAACATCAGGAAGCGTCCGTCGGGCGAAATACGTGGGAGGGTAGCACTCTTATCCAAGCTGTCTGCCTGGAACACCAGTTCACGAGGGCCAAACTGATAGGTATCAGGATCGAAAGACTTCTTATACATATTGTATTTCACTTCCTGATATCTACGAACCACCTCGGTTCCATGGTCTACTGTATCGCGGAACTCAAAATGTGCACTGCAATAATAGAGTGTCTTGCCATCAGGTGCCCAGACAGGGAACACCTCAAACTCATTGACAGCGTTCTCGATATTAGTCACCTCATTCTTGTTCACATCGTATGCAATCAGGTCACTCACTGCATCGAACACCTCGATTTTGTTCAGATAGCGTGTGTGGAAACTTTGACTGGTCTTGTTTGTGGAGTAGACTATCAGTGGCAACCACGGATGCCAAGCCGGATAGACACCTGCAGAGAGTATGGAGTCGTTACGCATATTGATTTTGCGCAACTTGCCATCGTAGGCAATCACGGTACCACCATGGAACTGACGGGCATGGAACTGCATGCGCTGGGGATTGTATTGCTGGTAGTTGTGGCAATTGACACACTGTCCTGAAACCTCCTCGCCACAAAGCATGTTGTTCACCATGACCTGCTCGTCATAGTTCTCCAGACAGCGCTGGTTCAATGTCAGCTCCTCGTAGGCTACATAGCTGGGTGAGATAAGACGATAACTGATGTAAGGGTCGATACTGTCAGCGGAGACGGTGATATGAAATGGCTTATATCGTCCCCATGCCTCACCGATACGGGCGAATACTTCGACATTGATATCCTTACCAACGGCCTTATTGACCAACTCGCGCCACTCGCCCATCTCTGGCCGGACGGCATCACCACCACAGACCAACTCATAATCGCCCACAGTAAAACGGGCTACCAGCTCGTCGCAGGCATCATCGAGTTCAAAGGTCAAAGGGGCGATGTTGACGGGTATCGTTACGTCAGTATAATCCGGATAGATATGCGGTGCCTTTTTGATATCTGAGAACTGTTCAGGCACTTTGGCATTATGACAGGCAGACAGCAAGGCTGTCAGGGCAAATATGTATAGAAATACTTTTTTCATTGCAAATACTATTTAATATAAATAGAGGTCATGAACAAAGAAATAGTTATAATAGTAGGTATGACCAAAGCGTGTATAGAAGATGGGACGCATCTCGTCCTCACTCTCACTCGTTGCATTATTGGCCAGATCCATAACACCATCATAATCGCGCTTCACTTGTTCGTCGAAAGGCATCTTGCTGATATCGACCTCGTGCTCCAGATTGCCAAACAGATAGGCTGCCTCCTGATAATGAGTCGGCATGCGTTGCCCTGGATGACTACGTCCATATTCAAAGAAGCGTGGCCAGAACAACTGAATATCCTTATACCATAAGGCCGCTATGAGCGACATCTCCTTATAGAGCTTGTCGTCGCTGTTGCTTCTGAGGAATCTTTCCATGATAAACTTCTCGGCCATCATGTTGTCGTTTGCCAGCACATCACCCCCAGTCATCAGATGGAAGATGGGAGAGAACTCTGCATCAGCCTTCATCTGGTCGAGATGTCCGATAAAGCGCTCATATCTCTTAGCCCAAGCCTTGTGATAGCGTGTATGTTTCAATATCGACGCATACTTGCGAGCCTCCTGAGTCTCACCATTCACCAAGGCACAGCGCATCAGGTACTTCAGGTATTCAGCACGGAAGCCGAACTCGACGCCCTGCTCCAGACACCAACGATGACAATAGTTGGCCAAACCATAGTTATAATACATGCTATAACCAGCCACCTGCATCATGCGAATGGGTACAGGTGAGTCGCAGAGTTTTGAGCCATCCAGATAGCGGTACATCTCATCACCCTGACGTCCCAAGCGGAAGAGAGCCAGATTCCTCATCATGACGATGGCACGTGTCGGCTCCTCTTCGTCACCGACTTCTTCTGCCAGCACCCCTTCCCAATCAAGATTTTCTATGCACTTCTGCATACGGCATTCCTTATGGAAATTATGGTCCTTGTACCAGAAACGGTGGACGCAAAAGACTGCTACAACAACAATAGCCAGATGCGTGCAAAGCCATACGATGTCTGATGTATGATGGCTGACGGCTGACTTCTTCCTCTTTCCATTTTCCTTCCTACCTCTTCCATCTTCCATCTGACTTCTTACATCATCCATATTTTCTTCCTTCCACCGTCCGTACATGAACGCTATAAAGACCAATGAGGCCACTAATATATAATAAGGTATATAATAGTTGGGCAATTCCCTGTCCACAATGAACAACGGCAGTCCAGTCCACCAAATGTTCTGAACATTGGTCTGACAATAGACGTAATTATAGCAGAACAGAGGCCAGAATATGATGGACAAGAGAGCAACGCCCGAACCGATGATGCAATCCATCTTCCCCTGTTTCTCCAGACGCCATAGCAGTATGCCCATCAGCAGTGTAGCCAAAAGACCATAGAAGCCAATCAGCGGATAGAGTACACCTGTACTGACAAACATAAAGGCAGGGCGCAGATAATATTTCGCTGGCAGCAAGCGGAAAAGCCATACAGCAGCAACAGCCAATGTGGTACCCATGGCTGCAACGAAGAAATGGCCACGCAACTTCAGATAATAAACCCAGTAGCCGAGGTCAACATTCATGATGATAATGGCTGCCAAGGGTACAAGTAATATGGCTGTCCACTTGACAGGTATGCGGAAAGTTCGCCAGATGACCAGCAGTAGGGCCACCCACCACAGGGTCAGCAACAGTACGCCCAGCCATGGGAAATAGAAAAACTCTGTGAAATAACTGCCCAGCCACGTCAGTAGCCAGCCCGAAGTCACCATTTGTTGCTTTAGGAACAACGGTGTGTCCAGAAAAAGATTCATCTCCTGCACTTTCCACAATACCTCTCGCTCAAACATGAGCAGGCAGCAGGCGGTCACCAGTAGCGACACCACAACAAGGGCAGGACTTAATAGTTTCAGTTTATCCTTCATTTTCAAGTTATTTGCAATATCGGCTGCAAAGATACGAAAAGTCGAGATTAAAACCAAAAAAAATCATTATATTTTTATGCCAAGACAAAGTCCCTTTCTACTATACTGCTACTTCGCGCTGTCGCCAGAAGCGGTAGGTGATATCCTCGAAATCACCATCCATCGTACGACGGTAGAGGCGCTGGTTGGTCGTGGCCGATTTCAGAGGGCCGAGATGGCGGATATACGGGCCAATCTTGATGTAGTCAAAGTCCTGCTTATTGACGGTAGGTGGCACGCGCAGACGACCACTGTACCACGCGACATGGAACTGTGGATGGTATTCATGGATATACTGGGCCAACTGGTTGACGCTTTTCGGATCAGCATCGCCACCCATAAATGCGATACAGGTAATGTCAGTTCCATACTGGCTGACGAAGTCGTCGATGGCATCAGTTGTCAGGGGCATGCCAATATCGTCCCACAGATAATGGCTATGACAACCCGGGCAGTGACACGGGCAATTGGAAATATTAATCGCCAGTGTCACTTCGTCGGGTATCTCCTGAAAAACAATCCCTGTATTAACGTATTTCAACATGTCTTAAGCTTCCGTATGTGCGTAGAAACGGCGTGCTGCCTCTTCCTGACGTGGCTGTGAAAAGTTCGACACGCGTTTCAGATAACCAATGATACGCGTCATGTAGTCAACATTCTTAGAGTGGCAGTGTGGGCACTCCTTGAGGTAGCGCTTGTCAATATGGCCACAGTCATTGCAGACGGTATTGGGGATATTGAACGTAAAGTAGTTACAACCCTCCTGAGCTGCCACCTTCAACAGGTGCAGATACTGCTGCTTTGACAGGTGCTCGTCGAGATTCATGTGCAGAGCAGATCCGCCGGTGAGGTGCTCGATATAGGGAGCGCCATGCAACTTGAACTTATCGATAACGCTGAGTGAGTCGTCCTCAACAACGTAGAAGTATGAGTTGTAGCAGTCGCGTGGTACGAAGTAACCATCCTCGCGGTCCCACTTGGCATGCTTCACACCGACATTCTCAGCAGGAATCATCTCGCAGTTGAACATCACCTCCTTAGAACGGTACTTCTTGTTGTACTTCTCGATGAGTCCGAGGATGCCCTGTACAAACTTCTTATAGTCATCGTTAGGCGTAATCTTCAGGCCCATGAACTCTGCAGCCTCCACCAAACCATTGATACCGATGGTGAGATACTGGCGGTTGATGTTGATATAGCCGGCATCAAACAGCGGCAGCATGCCATGAGCCTGCAGCTCCTTCAGGTTCTCGTTATAGGCCATCTGCACCTTATGACACAGGTCAATGATACCACCCAGATACTCCAGATAGTCCAACTTGTGGTTGACAGCATACTGGATGCAGCGGTTCAGATTGATGGTGAGCACAGACTTCGAACCCGTGCTGACGCCACCTGCACCAAGGGTGTAGCTGAAGCCGTTGTCAGTAATCTCGTTGCGCAGACGACAGCAAGACGACAGTGAATCGGCATTGTTGCTCATGTAGGTGAAGAACGAGTGTCCCTCAGCATACATCTCAGCGGTAAAGTCGCCCCACTCCTTATCCTTGCACTCACCATTCTCGTCGACGAGCAGTGCCATGGTCTCGACGGGGAAGGTCAGCAGCGTCTTGGTACGCTCCTGGTTGAACCACTTCATGAAGCGCTTCTGCAACCATGAGAGACCGTCCCAATCGGGCTGGCTGCCATCGGGGAAGTAGAACTCGCCAAAGATGCTCTGGAAGTAATACTTGTCGTAGTACGCCACATTCCAGAATACGGCCTGATAGTTGCGGGCACCTGTGGGCTGGTTCAGCGTATAGACAATCTGCTCGAAGTAGTCGGTAATCACCTTGTCGATTGTGCGTTTCTTCAGCGAGAGGTCAGCCTGCTGGTCTGGATGCTGCCAATAGTCCTTGCCATACTCCTTGCCAATAAAATAGTTCATGTACATCAGAAACTCAGGCGTAGCGCAAGCACCAGAGAGCATTGAGCTCACCATGAACACCATGTTGACGAAACCACCGGCAAACGACTTCAAGTTGGTGGGTGCAGTAGAGTTTCCACCAATAGCCGTCGTACCATTAATCAGCCAAGGATACATTGTGATAGAAGCACAGTAGTTGGCCAGCGAGGTCTCGTCGTTCTTATAAATAAAGTGGTGGGTTAGCTTGTCGATATACTCGTTGGCCAAGTCCTTGCCGTACATCTTCTTAATACGGTCCACCAGCAGACGACGGTTCAGACGGATAAAGTTTGACTTAGGCAACTCACCAATCAGCGTAGCGATGTTCTTGTGCTCCACGTTGGCATTAGCGTCGTACTTCGAACCGGTAGCAGCGTTAACCGATTCGGTGTACTCAGAGAGGAACATCATCTTCTCCAGTGTGTCACGGTCTTCTGAGTGTTCTTGACGATAAAGGATGAACGACTTAGCCACCTTGTAGAAGCCTTCGCGCATCAGAGCCTCCTCCACCTGGTTCTGAATGTCTTCTACCTTGATGTCGTCGTGCATGTCCAGATGACTCAGGATTTTTGATACTGTTCCGAGGTCAGCAGGCTCATCCACACTCTCAAATGCCTTCACGATGGCATTCATAATTTTGTCTAACGAGAAGCGATCTTTGGTTCCGTCACGCTTCGTAATGGTAAAATTTTTAATTTCCATTTTATGTATTTCTCTTCTATTATTGGTTTTAATTATGCTTTCTCTGTTGACTAAGGTTTTCCGTTTTGGACAACTTTTCGTCTTCGAATTTCCAAAAAGTTATCCATTTTGGAAAATCCGATTCGGTTGCAAAGGTACAAAAAATAACTAAAACCTCCTAAATTTTTAGCCGAGTTTTTTTGCAAAAAAAGGTTAATAGAAGGCGATTCGTCGATAGTGATTACCAAACCTACGCTCGTACGTCTTTAATATATAAGTAGATAACGACAAACTATTAAAGTGTATATGAACAACAGTAAGTATCGTGGCGTGGTGGTACCAATGGTTACCCCCGTGACTCAGGACGGACAACTCGACGTAGAAGCTGTCAAGCGAATCATTAACTTTTTTGCCAATCATAACGTGTCGCCTTTGCTCATGGGAACCACGGGTGAAGGGAATAGCGTCAGTCAGGCCGACGGTCAACTGTTTGTAGATACGGCGGTGAAAGCTGCCGACGGTCGCATTCTGATTTATGCAGGTTTGACTGGCAACTGTTTTGCCGAGCAGGTACGTCAGGCAGAAATATACACCGCCTTAGGTGCTGATATCATCGTAGCCACCCTACCCACGTATTATGCCCTGACCCCAGAGCAGATGTATGAGTATTACAAGACACTGGCCGACTGCATCACAGGGCCGTTGATGCTTTACAATATTCTGGCGACGACACACATGAGTATTCCCGTAGATGTCATCCGTCGATTAGCCGACCATCCAAACATTGTAGGTTTGAAGGATTCAGAGCGCGACTTGGAACGCATGGCACAGTGTATTGAGATTGCCAAGGGACGTGACGACTTTGCCTATTTCTGTGGATGGGCTGCACAAAGTGCCCACTCCTTGGAGTTGGGTGGCAACGGCATCGTTCCCTCGACGGGCAACTACGTGCCCGAGATGTTCCAACAACTCTTCGACGCTGCTGTAGCCAGTGACATGGCCACTGCCAACCGCTTGCAGGACGAAACCAACGAGATTGCCAAAATCTACCAGAAGGATCGCACCTTGGGTCAGTCGCTCACTGCCCTCAAGGTGATGATGCAGACCAAAGGACTCTGTGAACCTTGGATGCTGATGCCATTGACCAGACTTTCTGCAGAAGAAGAACAAAAGATTATCAAATTAATTAGTAATGACTCATTACTCATTTAACATTATGATATGCATATAATCGACTATATCATCGTATTGCTGTCCATTCTGGCAGCTATTGGCACAGGTGTCTATTTTGCCCATAAGCAGAAGGACACCTCGCAATACTTTGCCGGAGGCGGCAAGATTCCGGCATGGGCCGTGGGTATCTCCATCTTCGCCACCCTGATATCGAGCGTAACATTCCTCGCCTACCCGGGTGCTGCGTATGCCGACAACTGGATATTGCTGGTGCAAGGCCTGATGGTACCCATCGTATTGGTAGCACTCATCGGCATCATTGTACCTTTGTTCCGTAAGGTTATCCGACTGTCAACGTACGAATACTTCGAACGCCGTTTCGGACTGTTTGCCCGTCTTTACTCGTCGTTTGCCTTTACGTTAGGCCACTTCTCGAAGGCCGGAACGGTGTTTTTCCTTGTCTCGATGGCGTTGGCTACGTTCCTTAATATTAATATATATACCATCGTGTTGGTGCTGGGTGTTACTATCATCATCCTGACACTGTTTGGTGGCATGGAGGCTATCGTCTGGATGGATGTGGCACAGGGCTTCCTACTCATCGGTGGTGGCATTATCTGTATTGCCATCCTGTTGTTTGGTATCGATGGTGGACCAGCCGAGACATTCCGTATCGCTTCGGAATACAGCAAGATCAGTTTCGGACCTTACGACTGGAGCCTTTCTGAGTTGTGTTTCTTGGTGATGGTGCTGAACGGTATCTTCTATGCCCTACAAAAATACGGTACTGACCAGACTATCGTGCAGCGTTATCTGGCAGCCAAGAATGACAAGGAAGCAAAGAAGGCGGCCTATATCGGTGTGCTGATGTGTGTTCCCATCTGGGCACTGTTTATGTTTATCGGCACGGCACTCTTTGCCTACTATCATGCACAGGGCGCACCCTTGTTGCCAGAGAATATCAAGGCCGATGAGGTGTTCCCCTACTTCATCGCCCACGAACTGCCCGTTGGTATCCGAGGCCTCATCATTGCCGCCCTTGCTGCGGCAGCCATCTCCAGTCTTGACTCCGACTTGAACTGTCTGTCGGCCATTGCCGTACAAGACTACTACAAGCGTTTCCGCAAGCATGCCACCGACCAGCAACAGCTGCGCTTCGGCAAATGGATGGTGGTGGTTTCGGGTGTTGGTGCCATCGGTGTGGCTTGCCTGTATATCTTCTGGGGCGGCGAGGGTGTCTTGGGTGCCCTGTTCTCACTCTATGCCATCTTCTCAGCAGGTATCGTAGGCATCTTTATCCTCGGCCTGTTCAGTCGTCGTGCTAACAAGCAAGGCCTGTATATCGGTATTGCCGCTGCCGTCATCTTTACAGCATACGCTGTGTTGACCAGCACCAAAGTTGACATTCACGGTACAGGCGTCAAGGAGACGTTGCTCGACCTGGGCGATTGGAACTTCACCCACCATAAATATATGTTAGGTGTCTATTCGCACCTCATCGTTCTCGTTGTAGGCTATGTGGCCAGCTATTGCTTTAAGACACCATTAGCCGACAAAGAACTCACGATTTGGGGTTATCTGGAAGAAAAGGAGACACAACGCGCTGCTTCCTAAAGAACAAAGGCGATATTCTTAGAAGATCCATCAGATAGCCGATAGCAAGACTGCCGCTGACACAAAAAACGAGTGAAGCTATCAGGAATAGTATGCCCGTCTTGTCAAACGCCAGGTAGGGCACCATCTGCTTGCACAGAATAGTGAATATCGGCGAGAAAACATAGAGCAACAAACTATTTCTGCCCAAGAAAGCCACGGAGTCGTTCAATAACTGATGTGAATATCTGAAAGCGCAAAGGCAGCTGCTGATAGCTACATAGACGATTAAGGCACCGCCAAGTGTCGACGGACTCAGATATAGAGGTTGTAGGATGAGCACGACAAAGGCCAATATGGCAAATGGCGACGACCGGAAAAAGCGTGTGAACTCCGTCTGACTTTGGCGTAGGACAGCGCCTATCAAGAAATAAATAGTCAACGGGAATGAGAGAATGCCCAACACGTTGGAAAAGAGATAATAGATAAGTCCCATCAGTATAAAGCGTGAGAGCAAAGGAATGGTAGTCCCCATGATTCCACGATAAGTCAAGCCACAGAGTATCAGCGTGTAAAGGTACCAGTAGGGACCTAAGGGATGACGTAGCAGCTTATCGAAAAAGACACCAACGGTCAGGTTGTCGATATGCTCATTAATAGGTAACAGCGAAGCCATGATGATGTAGCCGCTCTCCATGACCAAATAGGGTATGACCAGTCCGACAATCGTAAACAGGAAAGTACCCCACTTCTTACTGATATTCATCAGATAGCCTGAAATTAGCAGGAATACTGGCATGTGGAAAGTGTATACCACTTGCTTGGCATACGGATAGAGATGCTCGAAATATACCAAATGGAAAGTAATGACCAGAATGATCATCACACCCTTCAAATAATCCAGTTCCTTTATACGCATATACTTAGAATGAGATAACGTTGGTGCAAAGTTACGAATAAGGTGGCAAACGGCCAAATTTTGGCTGGAAAAGTTAATTGGCATGGATGACAATGCGCGCGCATGTACGTCTATAATTATATAACAAAACAACAGATATGAAAGCAATAACATTGTTGCAACCACAGAAAATCGTGTTTGGCACGGGTTGCATCCAGACATTAGTAGACGATTACAAGAAGATGGGCCTGCAGCGCCTGTTTGTGCTGACGGCGCCTCCTATCCTGCCACTTATTGCAGAGCCATTGGCAGACCTCAAATCGGCAGGCATCAACATCGAGGTTTTCCAAGATATTGTGGCGGAGCCGACAGTCAACGACTTCAAGAAGATTCTGGAGGTGGCTCGCCAGTTCAATGCCGATAGCGTGGTGGGTATTGGAGGTGGTAGTGTGCTCGACGTTACCAAGCTTGTGGCTGCATTCCTGAACAGCGAGCAACAGGTAGAAGACTGTTTTGGTACAGGCTTCATTCAGAAGAAAGGCCTGTGGTTTGCCTGTCTGCCCACAACGGCAGGAACAGGATCGGAGGTATCACCTAATGCCATCCTTTTGGACGAGCGCGACCATCTGAAAAAGGGTATCGTATCGCCCTTCCTCATTGCCGATGCCGCATACGTTGACCCTAAACTAACTTGGACCGTACCCTCGAAGGTAACTGCCGACACAGGTATGGATGCGCTGACGCATTGCATCGAGGCCTACACCAATAAGTTTGCCCATCCGTCAGTCGACATCTATGCCTTGAAAGGTATCCAACTGATTGCTGCCAATCTGGAGAAAGCCGTTAAGAACGGGCAAGACCAGGAGGCTCGTGAGGCATTGGCCTTTGGTTCGCTGTATGGCGGATTGTGCTTAGGTCCTGTCAACACAGCCGCTGTTCATGCTCTGAGTTATCCCCTAGGTGGCGAATTCCATATTCCTCATGGATTGTCGAATGCCATCTTGTTGCCCAGCGTCATGAAATTTAATATGCCCGCCAACGTAAAGCGGCATGCTGAGGTGGCTATTGCCCTTGGTTGCCAGCCTGGCAATAATGACGAAGAGACGGCCCAGCGTGGTGTCGACTTCATCTATCGCTTAGCAGCATCCGTCGGTATTCCTGATAAGTTGACGGCACTGGGCATTCCACAGACTGCTGTCGACGGTATGGCGAAGGCCGCCATGCAGGTACAGCGCCTTCTGAAGAACAATCCGAGAGAAGTCACTGAACAAGATGCCCGCGAAATTTATAATTCATTATATTAACTCGTTATAACGATATAACGTTATGACGTCATAACGAAAAAGAAACTATGAAACCGATATTAGCCATCACAATGGGCGATCCCGCAGGCATTGGCCCTGAGATAACAGTTCGTGCCCTGAATAGAAAAGAGACTTACGAGAAGTGCCGTCCTGTCGTCACGGGCGATGCTGCCATTATGCAAGAAGCTGTCAAACTGTTGGGCTTCGACCTGCAAGTGAATGCCATCAGCAATGTGAAGGATGCCAAGTTTGAATACGGAACTATAGACGTCATTGACATGAAGTGCATCGACCTCGCTACCTTTGAGTTTGGCAAGGTACAGGCACAGTGTGGCAATGCCGCCTTCCAGTATATACGGAAGGCCATCGAGCTGGCGATGGCTGACGAGGTGGATGGTACTGTGACGGCACCACTGAACAAGGAAGCGCTGAATCTGGCTGGTCATCACTACGATGGGCATACTGAGATTTATGCTACCTTTACGAATACCAAGAAATACGCAATGATGCTGGCTGACGAAAACATCCGCGTCATCCATGTGTCAACGCACGTGCCATTACGCAAGGCCTGTGACCTTGTGAAGAAAGCGCGTGTCATTGAATGCGTGGAACTCATTGACGATGCCTGCCGTCAGTTTGGCATTGAGAAACCGCATATCGGTGTGGCTGGTCTCAATCCCCACAGCAGCGAAAACGGCATGTTCGGTTATGAGGAAGCTGAGGAGATTATCCCTGCCATTGAGGAACTGCGCCAGCGTGGTTTCGACGTAGACGGTCCTGTACCCCCTGACAGCATCTTTGCTAAGGCGAAGTGCGGCCAGTTTGACGGATGTGTGGCTATGTACCACGACCAGGGACATATCCCCTTGAAGGTCTGTGCCTTCAATTGGAACAAGGAAACGGGTAAGATGGATTCGGCCAGCGGTGTTAACATCACGCTTGGCCTGCCCATCATCCGTGTCAGCGTAGATCACGGCACCGCTTTCGACGTGGCCGGCAAGGGCATTGCCAACGACTCAGCGATGACACTATCGATAGACTACGCTACCCGAATGGCGATATATCGGCGGGCTAAAGCCTTAGTGAAAAGTGAATAGTGAATAGTGAATAGTGAAAAATTGGCTACCGCATGATAGTCATTGCAGATGATATCACAGGAGCCGCTGAAATGGCGGGTATTGCGTTCGCTCGTGGAGAGGACGTCCGTTTGGTTTGTGATAGTCCTGTTTGTGGCTGTGGCACAGCCACATACGGAACCATCGTCATTGCTACAGACACCCGTTCCATGAGTGAAGCCGAGGCCGCTACAGAAACCCGCCGCATCACATCAGCCTTCATTCTTCATACATCAGCCATCTTCAAAAAGACCGATTCTGCCCTGCGTGGTCATGTGGTGGCAGAACTCTCTGCCCTCATGGAGGTCACTGGGTTCCAGCGTGCCGTCTATCTGCCTGCCAACCCTTCGAAGGGACGTGTCATCAAGAATGGCATCTATTATATTAATAATGTACCTATCCACGAGACGGCTTTTAGCTACGATCCCGAATTCCCTGCTAAGACTGCTGTCCTTAGAGAGCGCTTCCCTGATGCGGAGGCAAAAGGCATCATCATGCCTGATGCAGAAAGTGAAGAGGACATCCAAAAGGTGATAGCGAAATACAACGACGGTAAGACGTTATTCGCCGGGGCTGCCGACTTGTTTACAACATTCGTTTCAGGGAGTGTTCTAACGGGCAGAAATCAGACAAATCAAACAAATAACAAAAAAGAAGTGCTTGTCCTCTGCGGCTCCACGCAGAGCAAGCCGCTGGACTTAGACATTCCCGTTGCCCCCATGCCACGCAAAGTCTATGACGGCAGTGAGGATATCAGTCTTTGGGATACCAGCGCATATCAAGAGAGACACTGTCTGATTCTTACGATGCCTTACACGCATCGTACAGGCAAGACGGCTGCAGTCCATCTACGTACCATGATGGCTCGGAAAACAAAGGAACTTATTACCAAACATTGTCCTGACCACCTAATCATTGAAGGTGGTGCCACGGCATGGGCAACCCTTCAGGCTTTAGGATGGACAGAGTTTACCATCACTGCGCAACTGGCTCCTGGCGTCGTACAAATGAGCGCCACCATTGCGCGCCAAACTTCGACCTGCGAGTCGAAGAAACGCGTAATGGTGACGCTCAAGCCTGGCAGTTACCCTTGGGGTAATCTTTTCTCCGCAGGATAACCCAACAATTTATTCAATAGTCTTATACAACGTATGGGCATTATAGCGATGTTCCATCGTAGCGAGTATCTCCTCTTCTGTCGAGAGGTTGAAGTCGCCAGGGATGGTATTCTTCAGCGAGGCAGCAGCCAATGAATAGTTCAGTTGCTTCTCGCGATCGCCTGGGAAGATATTGATGGCATGCAGGAAACCACCCATGAAGGCATCGCCCACACCTACGGGGTCAACCACATCAGGAATGTCGATGATGGGTGCCTCCAACAACTGATTATCTGTAAAGAGCAGAGCCGTCAACGTGTGATGGTTGGAGTCGACAATGTTGCGCATACCCATCAGCCACTGCTTGCAGCGTGGATACTGGGCATGGAGCTCGTCGAACCATTCGCGGTACTCGGGTATCTGCATCTTGAAGTTGGAGTCGGTGGCTGTAAAGGGAGGCTGTGGATGCTGGGATATCCATTCGAACTCGATGGCGTCGCCAAACATCATGTCGCAACGTGACAACATCTTTTGCAGCGTCTTTCGCGGGTCGGCACCATACTTCCACAGGTTCTTGCGGTAGTTGATGTCGAACGAGACGGTGATGCCCAAGTCATCGGCAATGTCGAGGGCCTCGAAGGTGGCGTCAGCAGCCTGTTGCGAGATGGCTGCCGTGATGCCTGATACCTGGAAGATGTCGGCATCCTTGAGGATGGTGCGCCAGTCAATCATACCCGATGCCAAGTCGTAGTAGGCCGAATGGTCGCGGTCGTACACCACCTTGGCAGCACGCATACCAGCCGCAGGCTCGAAATAGTAGGTTCCAATACGCTGTCCGCCATACACGATGCGACTGATATCGACACCCATTTGCGCCATACACTGGGCACCAGCATGTCCCACAGGTGTGTTGGGCAGACGCGTGACATAGGTCACATCCTCGCCCTGCACAGCCAGCGATACGGCCACATTTGCCTCGCTACCACCATATTTGCTGGTAAACATATCGCCCTGTGTCAGTCGCAGTTGACCAGGTTTCGAGAATCGGAGCAACAGTTCTCCGAAGGTTACTATCTTTTGCGCTTTCATTGTCAGTCTAGTTTTCTTCTTACCTTCTTACCTTTTCCTTCTTCCTCTTACATAAAGTAATATAGGAAAGCGGCAATACCTTCCAAAGCCGGCTTGCGCTGACCCTCAATCTCGATGACGAACTTGATTTCAGCCTTACAGATGCCACGCAGGTTCTGGATGCTGTGCAACTTGGTGACCAAACGCACACGTGAGCCAGTGATGACAGGCTGTCCGAAACGCATGTCGTTCATGCCATAGTTCACCAACATCTTGATGTTATTCACCTCAATAATCTGGTCCCACATGTAGGGCAACAGACTCAGCGTCAAATAGCCGTGAGCAATGGTCGACTTGTAAGGACTCTCCTCCTTGGCACGCTCTACATCGACATGAATCCACTGATGATCCAATGTGGCATCAGCAAAAAGATTGATACGGTCCTGATCGACCTGAAGCCACTCGCTGGCACCCAACTCTTCGCCCAGATGGGCGGCAAACTCGTCATACGAGTTTATCACTAATTTTCCCATGTTCTCTCAATGTTTAGTTTCTTATGGGGGGCAAAATTACGAAAAAAAAGGCAAAGAGCCAAAAGTTCCTTGCCTTTTATTCACCTCGTCATCCTTTATACCGTCTTTCGGTTATCTGCCACGCTGGTCGCGGTTGCCCCATTTCTTGTCGTAACGACCTTCGGTATCAATCTTACCACCAAACATGTTCAGACGATAGCGCACGTGGAGCATGGCATACGAGTTGATGCTGTTGTAGCGCGTATCACTACGTCCTGTGGCATTGACCCAGCGTTCGTAGTTGGACTGCTGGCCTAACAGGTCGTAGAAGTTCAGGGCAACGATGAGCGACTTGTTCTTGAGGAAGGGCTTGGAAATCTGACCATTCCAGAGCAGTTCGTTGGTATTCATCGACGCATCGTTATAGCCTCGGCGACTACGCTCATGCAGGTTCATGCTCACCTCGAAATCCAAAGGCAAGCGCACCAGGAACTGACCGCCATAGTTGAATTGCCACGTATCGAGATCGGCAGAGGGTTGCAACTCGTTACGCGAATGCTGATAGTTCACCTGGCCGTCAAGCGACACCTCCAACCAATTGTTACGATAGCTGGCCGTCAACCGCTCATTTAAGTTCGTGGTCTTGGTGGTGTTCTTGGCAGCATCAGCCTGTTGTTGGGCCACATAGCTGACATAATTATTATAACGTATTCTGGTATCGGCACCGATATTCCAATGAGCCGCTGAGTCGAGGGCGGTATTGAACGTAAAGCCACCATTCATGTTCCAGTTGCCATTAATATTCTCAGGTCGTGATATGCTACCACCCGTCTCCGGATTATAACGCACCATATTGGATATGCTGTTACGGATGTGGCGATAGTTGACGTAGAAGACTATGGAACGCTTGTACTTCTGGATGTAGTTATTATAATAGACATTCAGCGAGTTGGTGAACTGCGGCTTCAAACCTGGATTACCCTGCGTGATATAGAGGGGATTGGAGTCATCGGTGATGTCCAGCATTTGGGTCATCTCCGGTTGACGGGTATCACCACGATAGTGCACCCAGATATTCTGCTGGTCGCTGAACTTGTAGTGGAAGTCGAAGGTTGGCGTGAGATTGGTCACGTTACGCACGGTATCGACATACACACCACGATAGTCCTGAATAAAGTTCGAATGTTGCGGCTGTACCAAGAATCCCACGTTGTAGTCGTATTCCTCCTGCCAGTGACGCAGGGTGAGACGGATGTTGTGGGTATAGTTCTTGTACTCCGAGTAACGGCTGAGGTTACGATCGAGATAGTCATCCAGGGAAGTAATAGAACCAATCCAGGGATCCCATTCGCGATACTCGGGTGAAACAGAAGCAAAGGGGTTAACCGCCATGTGGCTGAAGTCGTAGGTCTGGCGGTCGCTCTTGTTCTGACTATAGCGCAACTCATAATTAGCCTGCAGGTGGGCACCTTTCCAAAGTGGCTCACTATAGAGGATGCTCAGCACATAGCCCTTATTGTCTGACGGGGTCGTATTGTATCGGGCGGTAAAATACGTAGAGTCCTGACCAGCCTGATTCTTGACACGATGCAGGAACACCTCGTTGTTCGAGGCACTACGGTCCTTGTTGCTACCCAGATTACCCTCGACACGCAGCGTGATGTTACGACCACGGGGGTTCAGACGGCGGTAGAACTGCAGCATGGCCCATGTGTTCTTGTTCTCACCATAAGAGAGGTTGGCGCTTTTGTTGTGGTTGACCAGATAGGGGGCTAATGGGTCTAATGATGCCAATGGGTCTTCTGAGTAGAGGTACGGGTCGGCATCGAAGGTGGCACTGGCCGACGTACCGCTTCCGTCATTGGTACCGATGCTACCATTGGCACGCAGCAGGATGTTTGTCAGCGTGTCGGGCTTCCACTCCAGACGTACGTTACCCCACCAGTTGTTGCTACGCGAATAGCTCTGAGAATAACTGTTCGAGAACGTACGGCTGGTCTCGCTGTAGAAGTTCTCACTGGCATTCTCATTGAGGTTGTCGCCACCACGATGATTCCAACGGACACTGGCATCCATCTTCAGCTTGTCGCCATCGTCATAGTTCAGGTTGGTACCCAGCATCTTACGCGCATTCAAGCCTCGACGATTCCACCAACCGGCATTCTCGTCCTTGTTATTGAAGTTACCCAAGATAACAAAACGCGTCTTATCCGTAAAACTACTACCCATGCCACGTGAGGCATAGCGGTGTTCCGTACCGGCAGCCAGGTCGAGATTGGTCATATAGCCACGGTTCATGCCCTTCTTGATAGTAAAGTCGATAACCGTCTCCTTCTCACCATCCTCGATACCCGTGATACGTGCCTGATCGCTCTGCTGGTCGTAGAACTTCATGTTCTGGATGATGTTGACAGGAATATTCTTCAGGGCCGTTTCCACGTCGCCAAGCATAAACTCCTTGCCGTCCAACAGAATCTTCTTCACCGCCTTGCCATTAATTGTGATATTGCCATCCTCATCGACCTCGGCACCAGGAATACGCTTGATAAGTTCCTCGATAGGCGAACCTTCAGGGGTACGATAGGCATCTGGGTTATAGACCAGCGTGTCCTTCTTGACAATGATCTGTGCGGCACGCCCTGTCACGACGGCTTCCTTCAGCATGACGGACTCAGGCGACATGAGCAGCATGCCCATATCCTGACTTTGGTTACGACGCAAGGTTACCTCACGCTCAATAGACTGGTAGCCCACCGATGAAATCTTTAGTTTGTAAACGCCGTTGGCTGGCGCTTCCACTGAGAAGTTGCCACGCAAGTCAGTCACCGTACCACCCACGAATGTAGAATCGCGGCGCCGGAACAGTTGTACCGTCGCTTGAACCATCGGTTCTTTCAACTCCGCATCGTGTACGTTTCCACTAACGGTCAGTCCCTGATCTTCACCTGATTGGGCCTTGACGCCTACGATAGTCAGCATCAAGAAGGCCAATATCATTATATGTCTGATAGTCATCTTATTTTTATGTGTTTTATTCCTATTAATCCATCGGATAGCGAACGTCCCATTTCCGTCGCAGTCCATCCATCAGTTGCATGATGTAAAGTGTCTCATTAAGTGGCATCTCACGGGGTTCAAGGAGCCCGTCGATCAGTGCCTGACGACAAGCCAGAAACTGATACTCATAGCCCGTAATCTGCTGTGGCACACGAATGGTTTCAACATAGGTCCTATCGGGACCATTCACGGTTATCGTCTGCGGATTGTTGATATTATCAATGATGAGGTTACCCTCTGTACCGGCTATCACACCGATATTGTCACCTACGCATTGGGCACTGGACTGGAGGTTGCACAGCATACCGTCCTTCAAGACGAGGGTCATCGCATTCGTCAGGTCCATACCTGTGTCACTCTTCACACAGGTTCCATCGATAGATACAATGTCGGCAGGGAAGAACATACGGGCGAAATTCAGCGCATAGACACCCAGATCCAGCAATGCACCGCCACAGAGGTCGGGACGCATGATACGCTCCTTGTTACCCATCGAATAACCCAGTGTGGCAGTCACCAGCCTTGGTTCACCAATACGACCACTGGCTATCAGGTCACGAATCATCTTCACTGCCGGCTGATAGCGTGTCCAGATAGCCTCAGCCAAGAACACGCCACGCTCCTTGGCAAGCTTGATAATCTCCTCGGTCTGTCGGGCATTAGCCATAAAGGCCTTTTCGACCAAACAGGGTTTACCACCTAACAGCGCCTCTTTAGTGACATCATAATGATGGGAATGGGGCGTTCCCACATATATCAAGTCCACATCAGGGTCGGCAATGAGTTCACTATATGAGCCGTAGGCCCGTGGAATATTCCATTTCTTGGCAAAGGCATCTGCCGTTTCTTGTGAGCGAGAACCCACAGCATAAGCCTCGCACTCCGTCAATCCATTAA
>Ga0310786_10003095_pt1 | contig 24514 bp, 17 predicted proteins | sample AusTroGonzalo_MG_FD_203881 | JGI IMG/M metagenome (GOLD analysis project Ga0310786, IMG submission 203881) | Bovine rumen microbial communities from tropical cattle in Woodstock, Queensland, Australia - Gonzalo_03 (v2) (version 2) | ecosystem: Host-associated > Mammals > Digestive system >...
CGAAAAGACCGCTACCAAATATTACTTCGATAACATTGTCTTCGAGGTTTACCAGACTTCAGGCATTAATGCTATCAATTACAGAGATGCTGATAGGGATAATATCTACAATCTTTCTGGTCAGCGATTGACAATGCCTCAAAAAGGAGTCGTGATTATTGGAAGGAAAAAGATACTGGTGAAATAGTAAGACTCATTGGAGTTTGGCTTTGTAAAGACTTTTTGAAGAGTCGGAGGGTTGGCTGATTCTTCATCAAAAACAGCCAAAACGGGCACTTTGACTTTGGACGGAGGAAAGTAGGACTTTGCTCCGGGCAAACCTCCACTTTCCTCCGAGGAAACTCACGGTTTGCTCCGAGGGGAATCAGAAGGCGATTTTGGAGCAGGTGGAGCAATGCTGTGAATGTACGAACATTTCATAGATGCAGCAAAGCTTATAGAGAATGTTTTACCAGAGAACGCAGAATTTTCCAAACAGGTAACATGGGATTTTCTTAAGATGTTGAAATAGAAATGGTTAGGAGCCATGAACGGCCTTAAACACCTAACGATCACCTAACTGAACAGGTAACCCATCACCTAACATGCCATCTAACGTGGCAAGGAAAAGCTGTTTTAAGAGACGCGTTAGGTGATGAGTGAGGTGATTATTACCTGTTTGTTACCTGTTATGTTAGGTGTTGAGGCTTCGAAAATCTTCTGGAAGCCTGATAAACATTGACTTTCCGCAAAAAACATGTTAGGTGTTGGCGGTTTGAACGAGAATACGTTTCGACGTGGCGAAGAATATAGCATCGGCCATCGTTGCTATATTCATCGAAGGTCGATGCTATATTCATCGGAAATATAATAAATACGGATTTTTTCCGTTTATTATTAGAATATGAATGCGAAATCAGTAACGATATTATTCACTCTCTCACTTTCTCACCTCCTCACTTTCTCACAGGAGAGTGAGACGGCCTATAACTTCCTGCGATTGCCCGTGAGTGCCCACGTGTCGGCGCTTGGCGGCGACAACATCTCGATTATTGAAGACGATGCTACGCTGATATTCCACAATCCGGCTCTTATCAATGAGGTGAGCGACCGCACCATCAACCTGAACTTCATGACCTATATGGAGGGCTCGAAGACGGCCAGTGCCTCGTTTGTTAAGGCTGCCGGCGAACGTGCCTCATGGGGCGTGGCAGCGCAGTATATGGACTACGGCTCGATGAAGGAGACCACCTGGGACAACACCCAGACGGGTGAGTTCTCAGCCCGTGACATCAGTGTGGCCGGCACCTACGCCTACGCCCTGACACAGTATCTGTCTGGTGGTGTCACGGCCCGTCTGATCTCCTCGCACATCGGAGGCTACAGTTCGATGGCCGTGGGTGTCGATCTGGGCCTGAACTGCTATTGGGAGGAGAGCGACCTGAGTATTGCTGCCGTCGCCAAGAACCTCGGCGGACAAGTGAAAGCATATCATGACGAGTTCGAGAAGATTCCCTTCGACCTGCAGTTGGGCGTCAGCAAACGGCTGGCAAGATCGCCCCTGCGCTTCTCTGCGACCCTGACACGTCTGACGGACTGGAGCGAGGGCTTCGGACATCACCTGTGCGTCGGTGCCGACCTGATCCTGTCGCCCACCATCTATCTGGCTGCAGGCTACAACTTCCGACGGGCCAGCCAGATGAAGATCAGCGATTCCGACGGCAGCAGCAGTCACGGGGCAGGCCTCTCATTAGGCGGCGGCATCCAGTTAGAGCGCTTCAAGCTCCATGTGGCCTACGGCAAGTATCACGTCAGCGCCTCATCCATTTTGATCAATATATCATACGCTTTATGAAAAAGATAACGATTGCTATTGACGGCCACAGCTCGTGCGGAAAGAGTACGATGGCTAAGGACCTTGCCCGCGAGGTCGGTTACATCTATGTAGACACGGGTGCCATGTATCGTAGTGTCACCCTCTATGCCCTCCGCAAAGGGCTCTTCGAGGAGGACGGTCGGGTGAAGACTGCTGAGTTGGAGGCTGAGATGCCAAACATCCACATCTCGTTTCAGCTGAATGCCGAGACAGGTCGCCCTGACACCTATCTGAACGGCGAGTGCGTGGAGAAGGAGATCCGTTCGCTCGAAGTCTCGAATCACGTGAGCCCCATTGCCGCTGTCGGCTTTGTGCGTCGTGCCCTTGTGGCCCAGCAACAGCAGATGGGCAAGGACAAGGGGGTCGTGATGGATGGCCGCGACATCGGCACCGTCGTATTCCCTGATGCCGAGCTGAAGGTGTTTGTCACAGCCTCTCCTGAGGTGCGTGCCCAGCGTCGCTACGACGAACTGAAGGCCAAGGGGATGCCTGCCGACTTCGACGACATCCTGAAGAACGTGCAGGAGCGCGACTATATCGACTCCCACCGCGAGGAATCGCCGCTGCGTCAGGCTGACGATGCCCTGCTGCTCGACAATTCGGAGATGACCATCGAGGGGCAGAAGCAGTGGCTATTGGAGCGGTTTAGAGAGAAGGTAGAGGTCGGCTAAGAAGTGGTCGTCGTCCTCGTAGTCGAGCCAGCCGGTGATCATGTTGTCGATGGCAGGATCAGCGAAGGTGGCCGCCTGTATCTGCCGCATCAGCAGCTCGTCGTGTTCAGGCAGGATATAGAACGAGGTCTCGCCATGATAATGATGACGGATGGCTATCTCGCCAGCCACGATATTCGGCAGGGTATATACAAACAGCGAAGGACTGGGGAAGACATTGACCATTGACCATTGACCATTGACCTCTCCTTCGCTGATTGTTTCCAAATAGGCCCTGTCGGCATGGATTGATGACGAGTGGTTGAAAAGGACGACTGCCGTGTCAGCATCCGACTTCTCCAACAGATCTGAGGCGATGAAGCCCAGACGACAGAGCATATCCATCTTATAGAACTTGGGATAGTCGCCTACATATTGTTTATAGAGTGCCGTCAGTAGTTCCTTGCCGTGACCCTCGCACGTCAGCGGTTTGCCGTCGATGGTAACGCTGTCGGGCGTGATGCGAACGTGGTGGAGGGTGGAGGGTGGAGGGTTAAAGGAGAAATGATTCTGCTCTTGAGGTATTCTCTCTCCACCCTCTACCTTCCACCTTCCACCAATAAATATTCCAGCGTTTCCTCCTCCGAAGCCGGAGATGATCTTGACGAAGGAGGTCTTGTCTGTTGGCTGGTGCTCAGGGCTCAACTTCAACTGTCCTGAGACGCCAAGCTCTTCGAAGCCTCGCGTACCGATGATTGTGTGGTCATCAAGAGCCTGCATCGTCAGAACCGTCTCCAATACCCCTGCGGCTCCTAACGTGTGGCCGTAGTAGCCCTTGTAGCTGTTGACGGGAATGTCTGTCAGTCCCGTCTTCGCAATAGCCACCGACTCCATCTGATCCATAAACATTGTGCCTGTGCCGTGTGCATTAACCACCGCTAATTGTGAGATATCAGCGTCCTTCAGTATTGCCTGCAGCGCTTTCGTGGCCCCTTCGGCCTTGTTCGAAGGCGTACTGATGTGGTAGGCGTCGTTTCTAATGGCTCCTGCGCCAATCACCCACGTCTTCTCCTTGCCCCAAGGCTCTGCCGAGAGAATCATCGTGGCAGCAGCCTCGCCTAAGTTCATCCCCAGACGTTCCATGTCAAACGGGCGACAGGGCGTTTCGGAGAGAGCCTTCAGCGACTGGAAGCCGGAGAGGATGAAGCGGTTGAGGACATCTGCTCCGCAGACGATGGCGTGGCGATACTGTCCGCTCTCAATCAGACGGGAGGCCAGAATGACAGCCGACAGTCCGGAGATACAGGCATTGCACACGACGATGGGTGTGGTGGTGATGCCTAAGAACGTAGAGATGCGACGGGCACTCTCGCCAGGATACAGTATTCCTGGCGGTGTGTCAGCCTCACCCAGCAGGCCGACATTGGCTTTGGTGGTACTCAGCACAAAGACCACCTCTTCGTTTGATACATCCAGCGCGACATCCTGTAATGCCTGTTGCACAGAGCGTACCACTAATGATTCGAAACGGGTGAGCGATGGAATCATCAGCTCTTCATTCTGTGCGTCGGAGAAGACGGCAGCAGTTGAGGGTTCTGTGGTGCCCCAGCGTGAAGGGGCGCTGCTGAGTGCCGTATGTCCTGCCTTGACGGCCTGGTAGTTGGCCTTTGTCGTCGTGCCTAAGGGCGACCAAATATTGTCTGCTATCTTGTAAACCACGTCCTGCTGTTGTTATTTCTGCATGTTCTCTATGGCATCGCGGCATTGCTCCATCAGCCATTTCGGCGTGCTGGTAGCTCCGCAGATGCCTATTGTCTGGATGTCGTCGAGCCATTGCGGCTGAATCTCCTCGGGGGTCTCTATCTGATGGCTGTTGGCATTCACTCGCAGACATTCGTTGAAGAGCACTTTGCCGTTCGAGCTCTTACGTCCGCAGACGAAGAGTATCAGGTCGTGGCGGGCAGCAAAGTGTGAGATGTTCGGCATACGGTTGGCCACACTACGGCAGATGGTGTCGAAACTCTTGAAGGTTGCATCGGGGGAGATATGCGCCTGGATATATTCGATGATGCGATGGAACTCGTCGAGCGACTTCGTGGTCTGCGAATAAAGGTAGATGTCACGTGTGAAGTCGAGACGCTCCACTTCCTCGAAACTCTCGATGACGATGGCATTCGACTGTGTCTGGCCGACGAGCCCCAGCACTTCAGCGTGACCTTTCTTGCCGAAGATGACGATTTGGGGACATTGACCATTGACCATTGACCATTGACCATTGACCATTGACCATTGACCATTCGCCATTGAGCATTTATGGTTGGAGTCGTACTGCGTCTTGATGCGCTTCTGGAGCTGGAGTACCACAGGACAGGTGGCATCGATGATCTCGATGTTGTTCTGACGTGCCAGCTCGTAGGTTTCAGGGGGCTCACCATGGGCACGCAACAGCACCTTTACGTCGTGCAGTTGCTGGAGGTCGTCGTGGTTGATGGTGATGAGCCCCATCTTCTGCAGACGCTCACACTCCATGCCGTTGTGTACGATGTCGCCCAAGCAGTAGAGTGTACTGCCCTTTGCCAGCTCCTCCTCAGCCTTGCGGATGGCGGTGGTCACACCGAAACAGAAGCCACTGCCGTTGTCAATCTCTATCTGAATCATTTCTTCAATTGGTCGAAATAGGTGTCGAGCAGATCCTGTGCGGCGATAAAGGAGGTCTTCTGTCCTGCGAGCACCGTCTGCTCTGCTGTCTTCAGCTGACTACGGATGTGGGGATTGTTATAGAACGAGAGTCGCAGGTGTTCGTTGATGCTCTCATACATCCAGTACTTGGCCTGCTCGTTCCGACGGTAGTCAAAGTAGCCGTTCTGCTTCACGAAGTCGATATACTGGTAGATCATGTCCCATATCTCTTTGACGCCAGTGCCGTAGAAACCTGAGTAGCAGAGCACTTTCGGTGCCCAGCCGCTCTCAGGCATGGGGAAGAAGTGGAGGGCATTACGGAAATTGGTGGCTGCCATCTGACAACGGTCCACATTGTCGCCGTCGCATTTGTTGATGACGATGCCGTCGGAGATCTCCATGATGCCACGCTTGATGCCCTGCAGCTCGTCACCCGTACCAGCCAGCTGGATGAGCAGGAAAAAATCGACCATCGAGTGACAGGCCGTCTCGCTCTGTCCTACGCCAACGGTCTCGACGAATATCTTGTCGAAGCCTGCGGCCTCGCAGAGGATGATGGTTTCACGCGTCTTGCGGGCCACACCACCCAAGGAGCCTGCCGAGGGTGAAGGGCGGATAAAGGAATCAGGATGCAGGGAGAGTTTCTCCATGCGTGTCTTGTCGCCGAGGATGGAGCCCTTGGTGCGTTCACTGGAGGGGTCGATGGCGAGAACGGCCAGGCGTCCCCCCTTCTCCTTCAGCACGTGGATGCCGAACTCGTCGATGCTCGTCGACTTGCCTGCGCCAGGCACTCCGCTGATACCCACACGGACGGAATTGCCGCTGTAGGGCAGGCACTTGTTGATGACCTCCTGCGCCTTGGCCTGATGGTCGGGATTGACACTCTCTATCAGCGTGACAGCCTGTGAGAGAATGGTGACGTCGCCCTTGACGATGCCTTCAACCATCTCTGAGACCGTCAGTTCACGGCGACGGAAACGGTTGCGATTCAGGTAGGGATTGATGATCGACGGCTGTGCAACGCCGCTGTTCACCTGCAGGCCTGCATATTCTGAACTATTCTCTGGATGTTCCATAACTATTTGTTGATATTGATGATGACCTTCGTATGGTCTGGGTCGTTGGTAATCATAAGGATACGGGGCTTGGTGCGCACCTTCTGCAAGTCGGCAGCATAACCCGTGATCTTCATCATGGCTGTCTCGTTGGGCTCCAGACTGGTCTTGTCGAGCGTTACCTTCAGGCCTCGCGTGAACATCTGGAGTGAAGTGATCTTCAGCGTGGTCTTGCCCAGGTTCTGCAACAGGATGTCGGCCGTCTTCTTCGACTTCTTGTCGAAAGAGGTGAAGTCAATGTCTGTCGTCGACATCTGCAACTGCGGGGCGAGGGCCTTGCTGAGCTCATCGTAGTCCTTCAGGTCAGGCAACAGCACGGCGGATATGCCCACCTCGTTGTCGGCACTCACCTTGTCGCCTAACTGATGGGCGATGAAGACGGAGGTCTGGTTCAGGCCGAAGTCACGGAGCTTTTCCGAATTGAGGGTGATGGCGATGGTGCCAGCCTTGCCTGGGGGCAGCTGCTCTGGTGTCACAATTGCCGTGAGGTAGGGTGGCAGATGCATCACGTTAGGCGTCATCGTGGTCTCGCCATTGTTCAGGATATGAATCTCCTGAATGGGGTGGTCGCCCTTGTTCACATCGTCATACTCCAGCTCGTTCTTGTCGAGCAGCAGGTCGCCGATGGCAAGCGGGTAGGTGCCTCGATAGTCCACCATTTCAGCGAGTACGATACCTCGCATCGTCAGGTAGACGGGTTCCTTTGAGCCGTTGCTCTTGATGGCGGCCATCTTGTGGAAGTGACCCAGCTGCTTGGCGTCGTAGGTCATCTTGATGGTGAACTTATCGCCGATGCCCACCTCCTTGGGAAACTCCACAGCCGTACAGCCGCAGTCGGGCTTCACGCTCTCGATGACGAGTCGGCGCAGTCCCTTGTTGCGCAGTTCGAAGGTGGCGGTGATGGGCTGCTGGTAGCCTGTACGCCCCACATTTACCGTGGGGTTGGCTACTGACAGCCGCTGGGCAGACACTGGCAGCATGGCCAATGCCATCAGGGGAATTATGATCAGTCGTTTCATAGTCTATTTGACAATTATGGTTTGTGACTTCGTGGTGCCTCGGAACTCTGGTGAGTAGGCGCACATCACGGTGCAGCTGCCAGTCTCGTAGGTGCCAGGACGGTCGATGTAGTATTCGGTCTCTATCTCATGATGACCTTTCGAGAAGCGGTCGAAGAAATAGTTCGTGGTGTTGTCGCGAGGCGTGCAGTAGGAACCGTCGTGATAGCCGCTGAGCTGACGGACAGGTTCCATACAGGCAGCCCTGCGGTCGATGACCTGCACGAAGTCGTAGTCGCGGTCAGCCTCGATGGTGATGCGTATCTTCACACGATCGCCGACATGACATTGACCATTGACCATTGACCATTGACCATTGACCATTGTCAGCACCTCGCGCTTCACCGTCAGGCCGGCACCGCTGTCCTTGATGTTCTTGGTCTGCTGTGTAAACTGTGCATAGACAGCTCCCCACGACGTGCCCTCAGAGGTCTTCTCCACCGTGAGCGTCTTGGCCTTGGCATCTGGCAGGACCGTCTTCACATAGCCGATGGCTGCGGTGGCCTTCGGCGTCTCCAACGGCTGGGCGTCAACGGTGAATGCCGGCTTTTGGGCTGTGAGCTCCAGCGTGCCGCCATAAAGGAAGGCATAGACGGCATTCACGCTGTTGATAGGTGTATCCCATGCCTGGGTGCGCTTCGACTGCAGGAGCCAGCGTTGCATCTCCAGGATGGTCTGCTGGTCGTCAGGTGTGATGCGCTGCAGGGCCTCGATGGCCATCGTCTGCGTGGGAATCTTATAGTCGTACCATGAGTAGCCGGCACGCGGCGTATCGTAGTAACGGCCCATATCCTCGCGATAGACAGTGTACTCCTTCAGGCTCTGCACATACTCGCGGGCCCTCCGGCGGTCGCTCTCCTGCAACAGCGGGGAACGATAGAGGATGATGGCGGTCATCGCCTTCTCATACATCGTCTGGCTCTTGATGTCCTTCTTCATCAGGTTCAACAGATATTTGTTGGCCTCCTCGACATTCGAGGGAAGCTCACGACCGTCGAGTGTCGAGAGGTACAGCCACTGCAGGGCCTTGAAGCTGGGGAATGTCGGCTTGTGGCCTTTCTTTTCCATCTTCTTCATAAACTCCACTTCCTCCACGATCTCCTTGCCCATGAAGCGGAAGGCACCCTTCAGCATCTTGGCCGTCTCGTTCTGGGTTCCTGCGATGGCATTCAGACGCACCAGCATTTCGCTGATGGCGACGGTCATATAGAACGACCCCGGCATCTGTGGCCACCAGCTCCAGGCACCGTCGCTGCCTTGCAGCTTCTGAAGCTTCGTGATGGCCGATTCCAAGCGTTGCGACATCAGGTTCTCGTCGAAGAAGTCAGCCAGTCGCTGTTTCTGTTCCGTCTCACGCTCGGCATCGAGCACCCACGGTGTCTCTGTGAGCATCAGGTCTTTCAGTTCCTGGTTCTTTTCCAGACTGCTCATCAGCGAGGTCTCATTGCCAGTCATCCCCGGCGTGCCGTCGCCTACCCGTAGCCCTTCTTGCTGCCAGAGGCGGAAGGCAGTCTTTGCCTGAGGATTCTGTTCGAGGACATGGCGACCAATACTGTTGGCATAGAAGGATGATGCCTGCGAGATGGCGTCATCGTCGCGTGGCTTGCCCACTGATGGCAGGGCCTGTATCATCAGCCATGCAGGATTATTGGTGTACTCGAAGGTGAGTTTCGGGTTCTTGCCGTCGGCAGGCACAAGGGCGGTCAGGTCGATGGTCTTCGTGCCAGGCTCAATTTGTGTGAACGGCATCGTGACGGTCACACGCTCAGAACTTGGCAATACGGGCAGGTAATGCTGCTCACCATCGGAGAAACCTTCGCCGTAGGCCATCATCTGACAGATATAAAGCGAAGAAGGTGATGAGGTGAAGGGGTGAGAAGGCAGGTCAAAGCTGACACTACCTGTGCCGCCTTCCTTGAGGTCGAATTCCTTGGTGGTCTCATAGACTACTGCCTCCGTCTCGGGATCCAGCAGGCGCAGACGGGCCTTGCCCTTGATGTCCTTCTCGCCGGTGTTGAAGATACGGGCTGAGATGGTGGCCTTGTCGCCTTCGCGTACGAAGCGCGGCACGTTGGGCTGAATCATTACGTCCTTCTTGGCCACAACCTCGCCGCCAAGCGAGCCGTAGCACATATCCTGTGTATGGGCGATACCCATGAAGCGCCATGTGGTCAGGCTTTCGGGCAGGGTGAACTTCAGCGACACCGTACCTTCGCCGTCCGTCACCAATTGGGGATAGAAGAAGGCGGTCTCGTTCAGATTTTCACGCATCTGCACCTGTTCGGCACTCTGCTCTTCGGCCTCGGGCTCTTCAGCGGCATCGTTTGTTTTCACCACAACTTCCTTCAAGACTGCTTTCTCTTCGACTGCCTCGTCCATCACCGCTGCTGATTCCATCACCATCGGGGCCGCATCAAGGGAAAACTTGGCTCTGCCGGCAGCCCGTGTGTAACGGTTACTGCGGCCAAATCCTTGGATGCTGATACGATAGGCTGAGGGATAGACGTCATGGTCGAAATGGCTGAAGTAGAACGAACTGAACGACAGCCTGTCCCAGTCCTGATAGCCGCTGGCTGAGAGACTGCCTCTTGTGGCTGCGCTCCAGGCTGCATTCGGCAGCGACAGTGAGGTGTAAGGCGACAGATACCAGACGTGCGCTGAGAGCTGATCCAGGCTCTTGTCGTAGAGTGTGGCCATCATCTGGGCATTGGCGGGCTTGCCGTCAGGCCCCAGGATGGTAAGCGTCCACTCCTCCTGCTGTCCTGGTGTCAGACGGTCGCGGAAGGTGTTCCAAGAGAGTGTCAGCCGTTTGTCGGGCAGTGGCCGCCTGATGGTGGTCTTATGGGTATAGCAGACATTTTCCTTCACCCAGGCGAAGGTCAGCAGGATGCCGTTGCCCCATTCCGGCTTGTAGGTCAGCTTGCGGTTCAGCAGTTCGTTGCTCCTCTCCACGCTGCCCTCCTCTACCAGCGTCTCGCCAGAGAAGATACTGTAAACAATGTGTACGTCCTTTGCCGATGAGCCCACCTGCACGGTAACGGGTGTGCCGTCGTTGGGGAACTGGCTGTCTGAAACCCAGAACCAGTCGTCGGTCTCTGTGGCAGGCCGTTTGTCGTCTTTCGAGAAAATCACGAAATCGCACTCCTCGGTATCCTCGCCGTACATCACTTTCACATGATGTTTGCCAGACTTCAGCTGGTCCTTGGCAAGCGGCAAACTGGTGTTGGTTTTCGTTGTCAGCCACTGTCCGCCATCCATCTGATATTTCACCTCGGCATCGATGTCGTTACCAGCGGCATTGCGAAGGTGGAAGGTGATGGTTGGCTTGCTCTCTGCCAGCATCTTGTCGGCCACGCTGATGCTCAGTGCCGTCCTGCGATTACCCAAGGGCAGCGAATACTGGCCTGTATGGGTCTCGCCACCGACATCCGTTACATCGGCCGTCACCACGAAATTGTAGAACAGCGGGCGGCTGCTCTCAGGCAGTGTCATCGGCATCTCCACCGTGAAGGTGCCGTCATCGCCTGTCGTCACCTCACCGCTACAGATATCTGTGTCGCTGGTCGTGTTGCCGATGATCTCCGTGCTCCAGTAGCGGCAGTAGCTCCACCACCAGAAAGCCAGGCGGCGCACCACCTTGTATTTCACCTTGGCACCCTGTACGGGCACACCGGCATACGAGCGGGCTGTGCCTGTCACCTTCACCGTATCGCCAGCCTTGTAGTTCTCCTTCATCTCCGAGAATTCCACCTGGAATGTCGGACGCTTGTATTCCTCCACTCGGATATAGTTGGTGGCGTCGCTCGCACGCAGGCTGTACCGTCCTGTGAGTCCTGACGACGGCAGCGTCAGATCGACACTGCACGAGCCGAACTCGTCGGTCTGTACCGTCACCCGTTTCACCTCCTTATAATTGGCATCGCGCAACTCGAAAGTCACCTGTCTGTCCTTAACGACCTGATGCTTGTAGCCGTTTCTTACCTCATAGACGATGGCTGCGGCATGTACCGTCTGTCCTGGACGATAGATGCTACGGTCTGTATATAGGACGGTCTGTATGGTCAATGGCGCACCCTCATAATAGCTGTAGCGGTTGCCGAGGTTGGTTTCTGGTGCCGCCTTGTCAGCATCAGTCGTGGGCCACACCTCTATCCTGCGATTGTTCTTTTTCTCATAGTAGCACTCACCTTTGCTGTTCGTGGTCAGGTTGTGCGTTGTGTAGTCCTTCCATGAGGTGTATTCCTTGATGCGCAGATGGGCCTTGCCTACGGGCTGCCCGGTGGTGGCGCTCACCACCACGTAGCGGATGCGGTCGTTGGGCTGTTCCTCCGACATCACATAGAGGTCGGTGACTTGGTACAACCTGCGCTCTATATCGGTCTTGGGCTCTGAACTGAACTCCAGCAAATAGACACCTATGGGTAAGCCCTGCAGCGTCATCGAGTCCTCAAACAGCTCATAGTCTTTCTTGCCGCTGAAGGTTACTTCCTTCGTCTCTATCGGCGTGATCAGTTTCTTCAGTTTCTTCCAATGTTCATCCGTATTGGGATTCAGGTCGATATCGCCGTTGGCATTCACGCGATAAATCGTCATCTTCACCTTCTGCAGATTACGCAATTCTTTCAGTTCCACTGTCTGTTCCCATTGGGGGAGTGCGATGCGGTAGGGTATCTGAGCTGTGAACTGCGGGTTGGTCAAACCCCGTTCCGCATTGCGAAGGCTGTTCATCTGCTGCCAGTCAGGCCATTTGCTGATGGTTTGGCGCAGGTATGTGATCTTTTCCTCTGTCGTAAACTTCCCGCTGCTTTCCATATAGTCGTAGCGGGCCATCGCCAATGCTCCGGCTTCCGGCAGGTTTTCATACACCTTTATCAGCGAGTCGAGGACCTCCATTCTCCTTTCTCCGGTCGCTTGGTTCCTCACATCCTCCAATGCCGTCAGACAGGCCGCAGGACGGTTTCCAACCTTCTCATAATAGTGGTGCAGTGGCTCGTAGTCGTTCAGCTCATAACCGATGATGCTCAGCAGGTCGTGGTCGAAGAGCTTGCTGTCTGAGCCAGTGATGACAAACGGCTCGTAGGTATCGTCCTTCACCTGTGCCAGCTTCTCGCAGAGAGCCTCTGTCAATTTGGGCTTTTGGTATAGCCCTTCAGGGTCCTCCTTGGTTTCATTCACCTTCCAGAGCACCGTCTGATACACCGTCTTCAGCACCTCGTCATCTATCTGTGCGGCACGCTTCGCCAATGCCTCCACGGCTGGTTGCAGCGAGTCGGGCGAGATGCTGGCCTTCACCTGCGCACCCTTCAGTTCTGCCTTCAGCAACTGGCCGTAGGCTTTCTCCTTCGTCGCTTTCTCCACAATCTCCTGCACGGCATTATAAGCCGTCTGTGGCAGGTCCTTGCGCTCTGCCTCGCTCACTTTCTTCCATAGGGCCTGATACGTCTGCCCCCACGTCAATATTGGCATGACTGATAATAATATTAGGATTAAAAGATTTTTCTTCATAACCGTTGATTTTTGATATTTCTTGCAAAGGTACTATTTTCCTTCGAATATCGGTTGTAAATTAAGAATTATTTCGATTTTGTTTCTTTAATTCCCTTTTTTTATGTATCTTTGCAGCCCAATTAACTTGATAGAGATGAAACGTATATTTCTTTTGGCAGTCGTAGCGGTTTGCTCCGTTGCATTGTGGGCACAGGGCGTGAAGCCGCTGCCTACCCTTCATGTAGAGGGGAAATGGCTTGTAGACACACACGGTAACCATGTCGTGCTGCATGGTGTGATGGACACACCCAGCAACTGGTTTAACGGATACACCGACAAGAACGGTGCCCACCACAGTTATTGGTCTGGCGGCTATGATGCCAACGGTGCCAAGAACTGTCTGGCATTCTTCGAGAAGATATTGGCCGGTCTTGAGGTGGCCAAGTGTGACGTGTTCCGTCTGCACATGGATCCGGCATGGACCAACGACCCCAACAAGAAGAGCGACGGCAAGGAGAGTGGCGAGGCTGACATCTCGCGCTTCAGTCCCACACGTCTGAAGTCTTTCCTGCGCACTCTCTATTTCCCCATCGCCAGTAAGGCCATGCACCACGGTATGTATGTCGTGGTGCGTCCGCCAGGTGTATGCCCAGGTAACCTGCAGGTGGGCGACTACTATAACGACTACCTCATGAACGTCTGGGACATTTTCACTCAGAACGACTCCGTGAAGAAATATGCTGGTCAGATCAGTATCGAGCTGGCTAACGAACCTGTGTCGCTGAAGAATGCCCAGGGTAAGGAAGACCCGAAGGCCCTTCACGACTACTTCCAGCCCATCGTCGACAAGATCCGTGCCAATGGCTTTACTGGCATCATCTGGGCTCCCGGTACTGGATGGCAGGCCAACTATGTCAGTTATGCCACCTATCCCATCGAGGGATATAACATCGGTTATGCCGTTCACGACTACTGCGGCTGGTATGGGTGCAGCGACGATACGCCGAGTCCGCAGAACAAGATCAACCAGTTCCACAAGCAGGTGCCTGTAGTCGATACCAATCCCATCATCATCACCGAGGTGGACTGGAGTCCGAAGAAGGAAGGCACTGGCCACTATAATGAGCATGGCGAGTGGGTGGAGTCGAACTGGGGAACGTGGGCCACAGGCTCTACCTCGAAGTGGGGCAAGGCCTACAAGACGATGCTCGACCATTTCGGCAACATCTCGATGACGCTTTCTGGCACGGCCTGTCTGATAGACATCCAGCAATTGCTGAAGGATGGCTCCGTGGTGCCTGCCTTTGATGGCTATGAGGAGGCCTGCGGCAAAGCCTGTATGGACTGGTATGCCGACTACTATCAGGTGGACTGGCCCCATGCCGACTTCAAGAACGCTTCGCTGAGCGATCAGGGCAACGGCAAGTACAAGAACCCCTTAGTCTTCGCCGACTTCCCCGATCCTGATGTCATTCGTGTGGGTGATACCTATTATATGGTCTCAACCACCATGCACCATTTCCCTGGTGCCACCATCCTGAAATCGAAGGATCTGTTGAACTGGGAATACTGCGCCCAGCCTTTGGAGCAGCTCTCGACGAGTGACCGCTACAATCTGCTGAATGGCGAGAATGCCTATGCTGCCGGAATGTGGGCATGCTCGATGACTTGGCACGACGGCAAGTTCTATATCCTCATCAACGGCAACGATGCCGGCGGTTTTGTGCTGACAGCCACTGACCCAGAGGGTAAGTGGGAGAAGAAGGCTTTGCCGCGCATCTACTACGACCCAGGTATGCTCTTCGACGGCGGCAAGGTCTACGTGGCTTGTGGCATCGGCAATATCCAGATGTGTGAGCTTGACAAGGACTTCAACCTCATTCAGGAGAAGAACGTCATCAAGGACAAAGACGGTCTGGAGGGCTCACATCTATATAAAATAGGTGACTATTATTACATTTACGCTACATACGGCGGCTGGCCTTCAGGTCAGGCCATCTTCCGCTCGAAGAATATCTTCGGCCCCTATGAGGAGAAGATGCTCATTGAGAAGACCATCAACGGCAAGGTGAACACCGTACATCAGGGTGCCCTCTTCGACACGCCGACTGGCGAGTGGTGGACCATCCTTCAGGAGGATCTCGGTGCCTTTGGACGTATACCAAACCTACAGCCCGTGAAATGGGCTGACGACTGGCCTGTCATCGGCAGCAATGGTACCCCCCTGACCATCTATTCGAGGCCGAATACAGGCACTACCAGTGCCCGAGTGCCCCTACCCACGAACGATAACTTCCGTAGCTACCCCTTGGGCATGCAGTGGCAGTGGAATCATAATCCTGATGATGGCGCGTGGTCACTCTTTGAGCGTCCAGGTTGGCTGCGCATGAAGAGCTCAGGCAGTGCCGACCGTCTGACCCAGGCCCGCAATATGCTCACCCAGCGTATCTTCGCCTTCCACGACAATTCCAATACGCCCTCCACTGGTACCGTCCGTATCGATGTCAGTCAGTTGCAGGAGGGTGATCGTGCGGGTATCTGTATCCTTCAGGATCCATACGCCGCTATCGCTGTCGAGGTGAAGGACGGCAAACGCCAACTCGTCTGGTGGCAGGACCAGTTGACGACGAACAATGGCTTCTCTCCTTCGTCGAAGGTGCAGGTTGTCGACATCGACAGCGTCATCTACCTGCGCGCTGCCATCACCTATGGCACTAGTAAGACACAGTTCTCCTATTCGCTCGATAACAAGACTTATACGAACTTGGGTAGCCAGACCACTTTGGGATTCAACCTCTCAGTGTTTGTGGGTGCCCGCTTCGGACTCTTCTGCTATGCCTCTCAGGAGGGTAGCAACGGCTACGCCGACTTCGACTGGTTCTCCACTGAGTCTACGTTCGACGAGGCTACTTTCTTCCCTGCCACCTTCGCTGGCTACAGCGTGGAGATGCTCACTGCCAAGAAGTTGGAACAGGGTAGCAGTGAGATGGAGATCATGGTGGGCAGTAGCAGTCAGTTGCAGTTGACCGCCACCTATCTCGACGGCCATACGGAGGATGTGTCGGCCCAGGCCAAGTACACCACCAATGCCACTGGCATTATCGCCATCCAGGGAGGACTGGTGCGCGGCATCGGCGAGGGTAGTGCTGAGGTTACAGCCACCTATACCGACCCCATGGGCAATGTGTTTACGGCCACCTTTACGGTGCGCTCCACTTTCTTCCCCTTCGGCAAGGAGCATATCAACACGTCGCTGTTCTCTAACGGCACCTATACCGAAAGTACCCACACTTTCAAGCCTGGCCAGTGGGGACAGATGGGCTGGGAGTACCAGAATGGTGCCGATATGTCGGCCTACACGTATCTGGTCATCAAACTGGGTGCCACCAGCAGTGGGTCGCATCTCAACATCTTCACCGAGGGCAGCATCTGGAGTCCTTGTCATTCTACGGCTGATTTCGGTTCGAAGAAACAAATCGTGATCAATCTCAGCACGGCCAAGTACACCTCCGATGGCGACAAGAAGGGGCAGAAACTTGACACGAGCAACATCCGCATCGTCAGCTTCTGGGGTACGGGCAGCCAGACCATCAAGGTTGATGATATGTATCTGACAAACCGTAGCGACTATGCCCGTGAGGATCCCACGGCCATCGCTGACGTGTTGGTCGCTGGAGAGTCCAAGGTCACTGTCACTACGCTGACAGGTGTTGTCCTGCGTCGGAATATGGCGCGTAGCCAGGCCCTGCGCGGACTGCCCGCCGGCGTCTATATCGTTGACGGCACGAAAGTCATGGTATCGCCGAAATAATAAAGAATAGTGAAGCAAGAGTCACATACCACAAACTTCCTGCTGGGGCTAATCCTGGTGCTGGCACTGCTGTTTGTAGCGTTGGAGTGGAACAGCTCCGACAGTGGCTGGCATTTCTTCGACGTAGAGGATGACGAGCTGGAGGCGGAGCTGGAACTATCGCCGCTGCATCGCGATGACAACGAGGTGCCGATGATGGTCCCAGAGGAACCCCAGCCCGAAGAACAGCCGTCGGAACAGATGAATCCCGTAGAGGAGGATGTTGAGTTGGCCCCAGAACCTCAGGAGTCTCTCGCTGAGCAGAAGGAGGAACCGAAGGCTGAGGACTCCCAAAAGCCTGAGGCGGTGGATATGTACGATGCACCCATCGATTTCCGTCTGGTAGAAGATTTGCCGCAGTTCCCTGGCGGTGCTGTCGAGTTCATGAAGTGGCTCACGAAGAACCTGAAATATCCGCCTTCCGCCCAGCAGCGCAAAGTGGAGGGTAAGGTGCTGGCGCAGTTTATCGTTAACAAGGACGGTAGCATCTCTAACCTCGAACTGGTACAGACGCTCGATCCCCAGTGCGACCGTGAGGCTCTGCGCGTGCTTCGTATGATGCCCAAATGGCAGGCTGGCATTATGGATGCAAAACCCTGCCGTACTCGCGTCTGCATACCCATCGTCTTTAAATTATAAATTGTAAATGATATGGTTTTTACATCAGAAGAATTGCTCAAGAAGGTGAATGAGACCCTTGATGGCCTCGTCTACGACCGTCAGCCACACACGCTCTATGCCCCCATCCAGTATGTTCTCTCGTTGGGTGGTAAGCGCATCCGGCCCGTGCTGATGCTGTTAGCCTACAACCTCTATCGCGAGGATCCTGAGTCGATCATGCAGCAGGCCATTGGGCTGGAGACCTACCATAACTTCACGCTCCTGCACGACGACCTGATGGATCATGCCGATATGCGACGAGGCCATGAGACGGTACATAAGAAGTGGGATGCCAATCAGGCTATCCTCTCTGGCGACACGATGCTCCTTCAGGCTTTCGAGCGCGTCATGGACTGTGACACCAGCAAATTGAAATCCGTAATGGCCCTCTTTGTACAGACCACTTTCGAGATCGGTGAGGGTCAGCAGTTTGATGTGGAGTTTGAAAACCGCAACGACGTCACGGAGGCAGAGTACATTGAGATGATTCGTCTGAAGACGAGTGTGCTGCTGGCCTGTGCTCTCAAGATGGGCGGCATCTTAGCAGGGGCTGAGGAGAGTGATCAGGAATGTCTCTACAAGCTTGGTGAGCAGATAGGACTGGCCTTCCAATTGCAGGATGACCTGCTTGATGTCTATGGCGACCCCATGGTGTTTGGTAAGAACATCGGCGGCGACATTACATCGAATAAGAAGACATATATGCTTATCAATGCCTTGAATATGGCCAATCCTACCCAGCGCGAAGCTTTGCAACGGTGGATTGATGCGCCGCAGTTCGACCGTCAGGAGAAGGTGGCGGCTGTGACAGATCTTTATAATGCCATCGGCATCCGCCAGCTCTGTGAAGACCGTATCAACTACTATTTCGGACAGGGATGCCAGCAGTTGGATCAGTTGAATGTCTGTGATGAACGCAAGACGGAACTGTGTAAGTATATCGCCCAAATGATGAATCGCCAATTTTAATTGATAATTGACAGTTGACAATTGATAATTACAAATTCATAGATACCCATTGCCATCTTGATGGTGAGGAGTTTGCCCCTGATCGCGATGCTGTTGTGACTCGTGCCCGAGAGGCAGGGGTTGCGAAGGTATTCATCCCTGCCATCGACCTGAATTCGTGTCAGACGGTGCTCGATACCTGTCGCCGCTATCCAGGCTATTGCTATCCTATGCTCGGCCTCCATCCTGAGGAAGTCCGCGCCGACTGGCACCAACAGTTGGACTCACTGGGGACGGTACTGAGTGAGTCCTTGTCCACGATAACTCACTCAGTACCGTCCCCAGTGAGTCCTATCGCCATTGGCGAGGTGGGACTCGACTTTTACTGGAGCCGTGAGTTTGAGCAGGAGCAGTTGTTGGCCTTTGAGGAACAGGTGCGCTGGAGCATCGAGATGAAACTCCCCTTGATGATTCACTGTCGCAAGGCTCAAAACGAACTGGTGGCTATATTAAAGCGCTATAAGGACCAGTTGCCTGGCGGCGTATTCCATTGTTTCACTGGCAATGAGTTGGAGGCCCGTGAGCTGTTGCAATTCGATAATTTCGTGCTTGGCATCGGCGGCATGCTCACTTTCAAGAAGTCGCACCTGCCAGAAGTGCTGCCTCAGACTGTTCCCCTCTCACGTATCGTCCTTGAGACCGATGCCCCTTATATGGCCCCTGTGCCCCATCGCGGCCAGTGTAATGAGCCGGCCTTTGTGCTTGAAGTGTTACGAAAACTCGCAGAGGTCTATGGTGTCAGTGAGGAGGAAGTGGCTCGCCAGACAACAGAGACCGTAAAGAGCGTGTTTTTATGTTAAATATCCGTAAACAAATCATAAAGTTCAAAGTTCAAAGTCCAAAGTTCAAAGAAAATAATTACCTTTGCAGCCGCTTATCGTTTGGAGAGGTGCTCGAGTGGTTGAAGAGGCACGCCTGGAAAGCGTGTAGCCGGCAAAACTGGCTCGCAGGTTCGAATCCTGTTCTCTCCGCAGGAAAAGAACAGGTTCAAATTGCCACAAGGCGAAACCTGTTCTTTTATTAACTCCTAAATTGCTTTGATATGAATCGACTGGTAATGATACTAATAGCAGGTCTGATGCTGACTGTACAGCCAGTGGCAGCGCAGACCTCAGAAACGTTGGAGGACTCGGCAGCTGTTGTCGTGGCCGACTCTGCGGCAATCGACAGCATAGCTATCACTGTAGCAGATGATGAGGCTCTTTCCGAGATAGACGAGACAGAGGAGAACGGGGGATTCCACAAACAACTGAAGACGAAGTTCATCGATGGCAATGTGGGATTCATGTCGCTTGTGGCACTGGCTCTCGTCTTAGGACTGGCCTTCTGCATCGAGCGCATCCTATACCTGATGATGTCGGAAATCAAGGCCAACAAGCTGATGGAGGATATCAAGGCGCGGCTGGCAGCTCACGATTTGGAGGGTGCCAAGACGCTCTGCCGTAACACGCGTGGTCCTGTGGCCAGTGTCTGCTATCAGGGCTTGTTGCATATCCACCAGTCGATGGATGCCATTGAGCGTAGCATCACCAACTATGGTGGCTTGCAGGCTGCTAACTTGGAGAAAGGTTGCTCGTGGATCAAGCTCTTCATCGCAATGGCACCTTCATTAGGATTCCTTGGCACCGTGATTGGTATGGTGATGGCCTTCGACCAGATTCAGACGGCAGGCGACATCAGTCCGACGATTGTGGCGCAGGGTATGAAGGTGGCATTGATTACGACTATCTTCGGTATCATTGTGGCACTGGTGTTGCAGTTATTCTACAGCTATATTCTCTCGAAGATTGAGCGGCTGACATCGCAGATGGAAGAGGCTGCGATACAGCTGTTGGACCTCATTGGGGAGTACAAGGGGAAGGTGGAAAAGTGAGAAGGTGAGAAAGTGAGAATTGTCAATTATGATGAATTTGGCTGATGGGTTGTTGGCGGAGGTGATGCTGTGGCTGATGTATGTGGCTTTGGCAGTAGCACTGGTGGTGACGGGTCTCTCCGTAACCAAGACCGTTCGTCATCGCACGAAGGACGATGAAATCATCAACGGCGTACACCAGACACGCATCGCCTGGACGGTGGCTGGGGCTTTCGTCGCTTGTCTCGTGTTGACCTTTATGCTTGGCTCCTCATCTCCCGTGCTAACCAACGGCAAGCTCTTTACAGAGGTCTTCTGGCTGAAGGCCACGGATATGTTTATCTACACTACCGTTATATTGATTATAGGATGTTTCGCAGGCGTTATCGTGAGCAGATTCCGGAGTTGAACACCACCTCCACGGCAGACATCTCGTTTATGTTGCTGATCTTCTTCCTTGTCACATCGTCGATGGACACGGATAAGGGACTTCTGCGCCAGATGCCGCCACCACAACAGGAGGACGTGAAGCCACAGGACATCAATAAGGACCACCTGATCAGTGTTACTCTGGATGCTGGCGATGCATTGGCGATGGACGGAACGCTGCTGACACCCGCTCAGCTCACTGATGAGCTTGTCAACGCTATCGCCCACGATCCCAAGGAACATGTGATCAGTATTCAGACCGACCGTCGGACCAGTTATGAGGCCTACTATCGGATGCAGAACGCCATTGTGGCAGCCTACAATCGTCTGAGGTCCACAGGTCGTGAAGTGCCCATGCGTATCAGTGAACAAAAACCACAGGAGTGATGAGAAAGATGCAATCCATGTTTCGCCGAACGTCGCACGAGTTGCCTGGCCTGAATATGGCATCAATGCCAGACCTGATCTTCACTGTGCTCTTTTTCTTCATGATTGTCACCCACATGCGCCACGACGATGTGAGGGTGCGCTATGAGGTACCTGCCGGCACGGAGGTGCAGAAATTGGAACAGAAGACGGGTGTCATCAATATCTACGTCAATTCTGAGGCTATTCAGGTGAATGGCCACGTGACCGACCTTGCCCATCTGGCCTCCGTCGTTCAGGCCGAGCGCAAGGCGATGTCACCAGAAAATGCTGAAAGGCTTACTGTCAGTCTGAAGGCAGATAAGCACACTCCAATGGGTGTCATCGCCGACATCAAGCAAGCCCTTCAGCAGTCGTTTGCCCTACGGATCAATTATAGCGGGACAGAGTCTCGCCATCCATAGTCGTTTTCTTATTGTTTCATCAGTTTGAGATCTGCTTTCGGAGCCAGAGCGTTGCTGGTCTTTTCCGTATATTGTCCGAGTTTAGCGGTTGCCGTGGCCTGGATGTCGCGGCTGCTGTTGCCGATGCGGAAGGTATAGGTGCCTGCCTCGGTGAGCCACTGCGAGTTGGCTTCGTCGAATGAGGCAAGGTCGCGTATGGGAATGTTCATCATCAGTGTCTGACTCTCGCCGGGCTGTAGTTCACGGGTCTTGGCAAAGGTCTTCAGTTCCTGACAAGGTTTCTCGAGGGTGCCCTTTGGTGCGGAAACATAGACCTGGGCCACTTCCTTGCCACTGACGGCACCAGTGTTCTTGACGGTGATGCTCACCTCGACGGCATCTTTGCCCTTTGTCTTGACAACGGGTTTGGAGAAGGCGAAGGTGGTGTAGGAGAGGCCGAAGCCAAATGGATAGGCCACCTCGCGGTTAAAGGTGTCGAAGTAGCGGTAGCCCACGTAGATGTCTTCCTCGTGGTTGGTGTAGGCATGTCCGGGTATAGGTGCCTTGTTGCCCACCATCATATCAAAGGTATAGGGGTCGATGTTGCCTGGGAAGTTCTTCGTAGAGGCATGGTCGGTGGCGGCGATGGGCCAGGTCATGGTGAGCTTGCCCGAGGGGTTGACCTTGCCCGTGAGCAGGTCGGCGATGGAGTTTCCGCCCTCCATACCCGGCTGCCAGGCGCAGAGGATGGCATCAGGATAGCCGCTCCATGAGGCAGTCTCAATGACTGAACCGGAATTGATGATGACGACAACAGGTTTGCCTGCGGCGTGGAAAGCATTGCAGACATCGACGATCAGTGCGCGCTCATCAGGGATGAGGTTGAACTCAGTCTCGATGTCACGGTCGATGCCCTCACCAGCCTGACGGCCGATGGTGATGATGGCTGCATCGGCAGAATGCACTTCCTTGTTGATGGCGATGGGTGAGAGGGCTATCTCTGGATATTTCTGCTGGCCCATCATCTCGGTCTGGAACCATTTGGCGGGATGACGTTCGGCCTGGAACTTCACGCGGGCGTATGCAATATATTTGCGGTAGATGTCCGTCAGCGTGGGGGATGAGCTGATGCCAGCGTTCTTCAGACCTTCGAGCATATCGATGACGTAAGGCGGATGGACGCAACCGGAACCAGTACCACCGCTGAGGAAGTCGTAGGAATTCTCACCGAACAAAGCAACAGTCTTTATCTCACCTTTCCACGGGAGCGTGCCATTGTTCTTCAGGAGGACGATACCCTCGGCAGCACTCTGGCGGGTGATGGCAGCATGGGCCTTGAAGTCGGGATTGTTGGAGGCGGGATACTTATGGAAGCTGGGCGTCTTGACGATGTACTCGAGCATACGGCGCACGTTACGATCAACATCCTTGATATCAAGTTTGCCTTCCTTCACGCCCTTGATGATCTCCTCGACCTGTGCAGGCTGTCCAGGCTCCATCAGGTCGTTGCCGGCATGTACCTCGCTGATGGTGGGGAGCCCCTCGCGAATGCCTATCCAGTCGGTCATTACGATACCCTTATAGCCCCAGTCGTCGCGCAGGATTTTCGTGAGCAGGTCGTGGTTACCCATCGAGAACTCACCGTTCACTTGGTTATAGGAGGCCATGATGGTCCAAGGATTGCTCTCGCGGACGGCAATCTCAAAGCCTCGCAGATAGAGCTCGCGTGCAGCGCGCTGCGACAGACGTTCATCGACAGCAGTGCGGTCTGTCTCCTGGGAGTTGACGGCAAAGTGCTTGGCAGAGACGCCAGCCCCCTGGCTCTGCACACCGTTGATATAGGCGGCGGCAATCTTACCGGTCAGCAGCGGGTCCTCAGAGTAATATTCGAAGTTGCGGCCGCAGAGAGGATTGCGGTGCAGGTTCATGCCTGGACCGAGAATCACGTCGCAGCGGTATTCCTTGGTCTCATTACCGATGGCCTCGCCCACCTTACCCACGAGTTCTGTGTTCCAGGTAGAGGCGAGACAGGAGCCGATGGGGAAAGCGGTGGCATAGTAGGTTTTGTCAGTACCTTTGCGGGTGGGATCGATGCGGACACCTGCAGGGCCGTCAGTGAGTACAGTTGCTGGAATGCCGAGACGGGCAATCTCTGGGGATGTACCGGCAGCACCAGCCACGAGTGTGGCCTCACCGCCTACCACGGCGCCTGCGCCGAAGAAGTTGTTTGCACCGCCAACGAGTAATCTGGCTTTCTCTTCAAGGGTCATAGCCTTGAGTACCTCGTCGATATTATCGGCGCGGAGTTTGGGCTGAGCGTTTGTTGTCATTGCGAATGTTGCTGTTAGTAAGCAGGTCGTTAGTAATTTCTTCATTTTTGTGGGGTTTTTAGGGGGATTAGGGAAATTCAGGGGAAGGTCTTGAAAGCGTAGCCTTGCTCTTGAAGCCAGCGGAGGCTCTCTGGGAGCGCAGTACGCAGTTTGTCGATGGATTTCAGTGAATCGTGGAAGGTGATGATGGAGCCATTGCGTGCGTACCTCTTTATATTATTCACTACATCGTCGGCCGTAAGCCATTTGGAGTAGTCGCGTGTGACGAGATCCCACATGACCACCTTGTACTTACGGCTGAGCCAGGCGTAGATTCCCAGGCGCATCCAGCCGTGGGGAGGCCGGAAGTAGTGGCTGTTGATATAGGCGTTGGCTTTCTCTACATTGTACATATAATCGCGTATGAGCCGGAACAGGCCGCCAATGTGGTTATGGGTATGGTTGCCCACCTGATGGCCCTCGGCGATGATGCGCTCGCGGAGCTCAGGATACTTGCGCACGTTGTCGCCCACCATGAAGAAGGTGGCCTTGGCATCGAAGTGGCGCAGGGTATCGAGGATAAAGGGGGTGGCCTCGGGGATGGGGCCGTCGTCGAAGGTCAAGTAGACGGCCTTCTCGTGACGGTCCATTCTCCAATAGGCTTTCGGGTAGAGCCAGCGGAGGTAGATGGCTGGTTGCTCGATAATCATATCCTAATCTGTAAACTGTCCTCCTTTGGCGTGATAGAGCTTG
>Ga0310786_10003096_pt1 | contig 24508 bp, 25 predicted proteins | sample AusTroGonzalo_MG_FD_203881 | JGI IMG/M metagenome (GOLD analysis project Ga0310786, IMG submission 203881) | Bovine rumen microbial communities from tropical cattle in Woodstock, Queensland, Australia - Gonzalo_03 (v2) (version 2) | ecosystem: Host-associated > Mammals > Digestive system >...
CTCGTAGTCTGCCGGCGTGGCGGAGACGTAGATGGTCTGGGGCGTACGCGCTTCAAACTCGTCGAACTTGAGCGGACGGTTGTCGCGTGCGGCCGGTAGGCGAAATCCGTAGTTGACCAGGTTGTCCTTGCGGGCCTTGTCGCCGCCGTACATGCCGCGTATCTGGGGTACTGTCACGTGGCTCTCATCCACCACCAGCAGCATGTCCTTCGGGAAGTAGTCCAGCAGGCAGTAGGGTGGTGTGCCCTCTGCGCGGCCGTCGAAGTAGCGGCTGTAGTTCTCTACGCCGGTGCAGTAGCCCAGTTCCTGGATCATCTCGATGTCGTAGCGTACGCGCTCCTCGATGCGCTTGGCGTATAGGTCCTCGCCGATCGACTCAAACCATTCCACTTGCTTCCCGAGGTCCACCTTTATCTGCTCGATAGCCGCGGCCGTGCGTTCTGGCGAGGTGCAGAAGATGGTGGCGGGTGATAGCTGGTAGTGCTCAAACTCCTCGATGGTCTGACCCGTCATGGGATCTACGGTGCAGATGGCGTCTATCTCCCGTCCGAAGTACTCCACGCGCAGCAGGTAGTCGGCATAGGCTAGCGCGATATCTACCGTGTCGCCCTTCACGCGGAACTTACCGCGCTGCAGGTCCAGGTCGTTGCGCACATACTGCGCCGCCACCAGTTGCTTGAGCAGCGTCTCCTGCCCCGTTGTCTGGCCGCGCTCAAGCCGGATGCTGTTCTCCGAGAAGTCCACCGGGCTACCCATGCCGTAGATGCAGCTCACCGACGACACGACGATCACGTCCTTTCGCCCGCTTAGTAGTGCGGCGGTGGCGCGTAGGCGCAGGCGGTCGATCTCCTCGTTGATGCTTAGGTCCTTGTCGATATAGGTGTCGGTGCTGGGGATATAGGCTTCGGGCTGGTAGTAGTCGTAGTAGGAGACGAAGTACTCCACGGCGTTGTGCGGGAAGAAGGTTTTCATCTCCGAGTAGAGCTGGGCCGCCAGGGTCTTGTTGTGGCTCAGTATGAGCGTCGGGCGGTTGACCCGCTCGATCACGTTGGCCACGGTGAAGGTCTTGCCGCTACCCGTCACGCCCAGCAGCACCTGAGCCGGTGCGCCCGCCTCGATGCCTTCTACGAGTTGCTCGATCGCCTGCGGCTGATCCCCCGTGGGTCGGTATTTACTCTCCAGTCTGAACATCCCTAATCGATAATCCCTAATCGCTAATCGAAAAAAAAGGAGCTCATCGGCTCCTTTTCTTCATCTTTACTTTACTCGACGCTCTTGGATGCGAGCCTTCTTACCTGTCAAGTTGCGCAGGTAGTAGATCTTGCTGCGACGAACCTTACCGTACTTGTTGATCGTGATTTTCTCGATAAACGGGCTATCCATCGGGAAGATACGCTCTACGCCAACGTTGCCGCTCATCTTGCGAACGGTGAAGCGCTTCTTGTCTTCCGAGCCGTGGATGCAGATTACATCACCGCGGAACTCCTGAATACGCTCCTTGTTACCCTCTTTGATACGATAAGCTACGGTGATTTGGTCACCGGCCTTGAATGCCGGAAACTCTTTCTTCTCACCGGCGAATGCCTGTTCGGCAATCTTAATCAAATCCATTTCTCTTTCTTTCTTTTTATGGATTAATAATACGCGCACAGTATACACTACTATTCGGCCGGGCTCTCTAATCGCTAATTCGCTAATTCGCTAACTCGATTTTTACCCGCCTAATGCAATCGCCAGAGACTATTGCGCGAAAACGGCCGCAAAATTACTACAAATTTTTCAAATACGCAAATTTTTTTCATTTTTTTGCACTTTTTTTTGCGTATTTCGAAAAAAAGCCGTACCTTTGCACCCGCTTTTCGACGGAAGAGCTGTAGATGTGGCGAAGTTGCCATCCTTGCGATCCTGCTTCAGCCACTATTGTTTAACCCGACGATAATCGAAAATCGATAATCGAAAATCGTCCAATTTATTACATTTTTATGTATTTAACATCTGAGAAGAAAGCTGAGCTCTTTGCTCAGTATGGCAACGACGCCAAGAACACCGGTGCTGCAGAGAGCCAAATCGCTCTGTTCACCTTCCGTATCAACCACCTGACCGAGCACCTCAAGCAGAACCGCAAGGACTTCAACACCGAGCGTGCACTGACCAACCTCGTAGGTAAGCGTCGCCGCCTGCTGGATTACCTCAAGGCTAAAGACATTGAGCGCTACCGTGCTATCATTAAGCAACTCGGTATCCGTAAGTAATCCGCAACCGTTTATTCTCAAAAATCCTGCCCCGGTGGCGGGATTTTTTGTTTATTTCACGAAAATCCCCCACAAAAATTTGCGTATATCCGATTTTTTTCGTAATTTTGTAGCCGATTATGTCAAGAGTGTTTATTTCATATAAGCGAGCCAATAGGAATATGGTGCTACCGATTCGCGAACGTATCGAGCAAGCTATCGGTGAACCCTGTTGGATAGATTTGGACGGCATCGAGAGCGATGCCCAGTTTGTAAGTGTCATAATGCGTGCCATCAAGGAGACTGAGGTGGTGCTATTTATGTATTCCGAGATGCATGCCCATCTGACCAATATCGGCCAGGATTGGACGGTACGCGAACTCAATTTTGCGCAGAGCAAGCAGAAGCGTATCGTCTTTATCAATCTCGATGGAACGCCACTCACCGACTGGTTTGAGTTTATGTTCCCTCAGCAGCAGCAAGTGGATGCCACCTCACCGGAGGCAATTGATCGCCTGATCGATGACCTGAAGCGTTGGCTGCATATCCCGGATACTAAACCCGAGGCACCTGCGGCACCCGCAGCGCCTGCGCCAGAGCCCATCCCGGCACCCGCACCAAAACCAAAACCCGCACCAAGACCCGCTTCAAAGCCTACTCCCAAACAGGAGCCCAAACCAGCCCCCGCGCCTGCGCCAGCACCCGTTCCAGAGCCTGCGCCCGAACCTGTACGTCCCCGCTTCTGCCGTAAGTGCGGTACACCCTTAGCGCCCGGTGCGATGTTTTGTAAGAAATGTGGAACTAAAATAAATCTATAGAATTATGATTTGTCCTAAATGTGGCAAAATGATTACCGATGACAGTGTGTTCTGCGAATACTGCGGAGCGAAAGTCGAGCAAGTAGCAGTTGAGAATGCAACGACGATTATCGATCGTTTGAATCTGCCCAAACCGCCAAAGCCTCAGCTCCAGGTGGCGCAAATGAAGAAATCAAATACGGAGCAGTTGAAAAAGCACTGGCTCATACCGGTATTGGCTATCGCCGGTATTGCGGTGGTTTGTGCTTGTATCGCTATTTTTGCCGGATCATCTGACGAACCGGCGATATTGACTACCGATGCTCAGCAGATGAACCTGAAAGGCGCTGTGGAAAGCATAAAGGAAACCAGTTACTATACCAGCGAAGAGGAGGGAATGAGTGACCAGCGAGTGGAAGATGGCGGTTTCTTCGACGGTGCTACATTCTTGGCGGTAGTTTATGGTGGCGAGCATCTGGCGCGTAACTATATCCAGAACTTCTTCTTTCTGAATATGTCGGATTGCGAGATGAAGTTCACGCAAGAGGGTAACATCTATGAAATGACGTCGTTGTATGCGAATGGTGGCCATGTGATTTTTAGTTATAATGGCCAGAAGGAGGTGCAGCAGATTGATGCTACCTATCCCGATGCACTGAATCAAGATGAAGGTGTGACTGATTTTACCTACACATGGTTGGATGGCAATGTACAGACAGCAACGATGACCAACTATCCGAAGGAGAATCCTGATCATAAGGAGGTTAGTACGTTAACGTATAATGTGGATTATGGATCCGGTAAGCTCCATAATGCTACTTATACCACCCCTTATGGAACGGCAACGGTGAACTACAATATGGAGAATGGTCGAATCTCGTCCTTCTTCTTCCCTAACTACGATCACGGAGAGAATCTGACGATCAACATCTCGTATAATGACAATAACGACATTGAGCAAGTAACCTGGGATAAGGGGACATACGGACGTGTAACCACCGATTTTTGGTATGAATATGACTCTAATGGTAACTGGACTACCCGTTATGGCTCTGTCGCCTATGAGAACGAACGGGATGGCCAGAAGGAGAGCATGTCTATGTCTATCCGCACGGTGCGCGAGATAGTTTATCGTTAAAAAATCAAACTTAAGTTATATATGAATTGTCCCAATTGCGGCAAAGTGATTGCCAATGATAGTGTGTTCTGCGAGTACTGCGGAACTCGAGTAGATGTTGAAGAGCAGCCTCAAGTTAGTAACAATGTGCCGGAGCGACCGATGATGTCTTTCGTGGACGCCGTCAAGACTTGCCTCGGCAAGTACGCTACCTTCTCCGGTCGTGCTACTCGTGCTGAGTATTGGTGGTTTTGCCTCTTTAATTTCTGTGTGTCGATGGTCGCTGCCTTCTTAGATGGCGCAGCTGGTACGTACAATTATGAGCTCGGTATGGGTATGATAGGAATGCTCGCCATGTTGGTTCTCCTTCTGCCCGGTCTCGCTGTCGCCGTGCGTCGTTGCCACGATACCAATCATAGCGGATGGTGGGTTCTCTGCCCGATCTACAATATTGTCCTGATGTGCTATGCCGGCGATCCCGTTGCCAACGATTATGGCGAACTGGAGGCCTAAATTCCTTTTTGCAACATGTCCTGTCTACGCGTACTTCTTGCCGTCCTGTTTCCGCCGCTCGCCGTGGCGGATCAGGGGTGTGGCTCCTTTACTATAGTCTTCCTGCTCACCCTCTGCGGCTGGATCCCCGGCGTCATCGGCGCCCTCGTTATCCTGAACAAGGGTGAGTAATCTATCAAAAAACCTGCAATATGGCTTTCCTGCAAGATTATACTATGTTAGACGAATTAGGCCGAGGCGGATTTGCCTCTGTCTATAAGGTTCGTCATAATGATTTAGGGTACGTACGCGCCATACGCGTGCTCAATGAGATTATAGTTGCCAAACGTGGCGAGGATCCGAAACAGAGTAAAACCTACCGGAAATTTCTGAACGAATGCCGCGTGTTGCTTCGCCTGGGAAATGGCAATCATCCCAATATCGTCCATATCTACAAGCCCGACTTGCTCGAGAACAAGGCACTGGTCGAGATGGACTTTGTGGACGGCCAGGATCTGCTTCACTATCTTAAGCAAAATGACAATTTCGTGCCTACCGACGAGGTTATTCGCATGGCACGGCAAATCAGTAGCGCCTTGGCGTACTGCCACGAGGATATCTATCGCTACTGCATGGATCGCGAACTCGATGACCTCCAGGATGATCCGAACGATGGTTCCAAGGTGTTGATGGATGACGCTACGCGCCAGCGACTTATCGACAAATACAAGGTCATCCACAACGACCTTCACTCCGGTAATATCATGCGCCGCGAGAACGGCGACTTCGTATTGCTCGATTTCGGTTTGGCCATCAATGGTGATGAGGTCGTCTTGAGTAGTAGCCGCCATGCTAACGGTGCCCCGGAGTATAAATCGCCCGAGAAATGGGACGACGATTCTACTCTCACCGAGCAATCCGATATCTATAGCTTCGGCATCGTGCTCTTCCAGTACATTGCCGGTCGCGTACCTTTCCCCTATAATGCATCCTCTAGCGGAGGCTTCCGAGCCGAGGCCGAACTGTGCCGCGCCCATCAGGAGGCTACACCGCCCTCTATCGAGGAACTGCGCCGCGAGGTGTATGAGCGTAAGTACGAAGGCCGGACCTACAGCCGCGATTTCCCCGTTTGGCTGGAAGAGGCCATCCTCAAGTGCCTGAATAAGGCGCCGGAAGATCGCTTTCGCAATGGCAAAGAACTCTACGAGTTTATTATCGCACATACTAGCCCGAATAATGAATCCGACCTCTCGTCGACCTCTGTACAGTCAGACTCGGAGTCAGAGGAACGCATTGCCCTCTTGGAGAAAAAACTGCGTCAGGCAGATGATGCGCTCTCCCAAGCACGAAGCGAGGTCCGGCAATTGAAGCTGCGGATCCGTGAATTGGAGGATTCTGTTGCTCCCCCTCCGCCGCCACAACCCCCAAAACCTCGCTTCTGCCGCGTTTGTGGCAATATGCTCAAGCCGGATGCTAAATTCTGTAATCAATGTGGAACACCAATAAACAACTGATATGATTTGTCCTGAATGCGGCAAGGAAATTGCCGAGAATAGTAAGTTTTGTGAGTATTGCGGAACGCCTATCGTCAAGAAACCGAAGAAAAGTGCAAATTGGAAAAATCTGGCGCTCTTCTTCGTCGGTGTCGTAGTGGCCTCTTTCGGTATATGGTTCTATGAGGCCGATCCGTTTGATATATTTGACAATCATGTACTGCCGTACGTCGACCCCGATCCCGACAAAGGCTACGATACCGTCTTGAGCGAACGGGAAATCTCCGAGTCTGAATTGTATGGCAAATCGGCGTGGGAACTTTCCATCATGCGCAATAGTATCTATGCCCGCCATGGCTATACCTTCAAGAATGGCAAGTTGCACGACTATTTCTCGCAATACGCTTGGTATCATCCCTCCGAGGATGATGCCGCTACCGTTTACTACAAAATGTCGGACATCGAACGCCATAACGTTCGCACCATCAAGCAGTACGAGAAATCCATAAAATAACCCCGATAATCATCAGTATATGAAGTGCCCTCATTGCGGAAAAGAAATTGCCAATAGTAGTCAGTTCTGCGAATATTGCGGCCAGGCGATAAAGAAAACCACCACTGCCAAAAATCCTTGGCGCCTCATAGCCTTCTTGCTCATGGCAGTTGTGGCTGTAGGTGTCGTCTATGTATTGGTACATCAGTTTGGTAGCGATACGGATGACCTCCGTCAGGATAGTTTCTATATGACCGGCACCGCTGCCGGCACGCCCTGCACTATCCAATTTGATTTCCAGACCCGTCAAGGCCGATATACCCAGGATCTTGGCAGCGGCCGCCAAACCCTTCGTGACTTGCGCCTTATCAGTTATGCGGATGATATCCTCGTCTTAGATGCCTACGATACTAAGGGACGCCGGGTGAGCCAATTTAGCGGCACGCTGGATCCGCAACTCAATTTCTATTCCGGCACTATTACCAACAACCAGGGGGGCGCTATCAATTTCAGTGTATCGCAGGAGCAGCCGACCGAATCTGCGGCGGAGATAGTCGAGAGCCCCGCAACGACTGCCGCTGAACAACCCGTAACCGAAACACCCGCCCCTCAGCCCGAACCCGTTGAGGAATATGTCGACCTGGGACTTTCTAGCGGTACGCTCTGGAAGACAACCAACGAACCCGGTATGTACACTTTCGACCGAGCCCTAAGCCGCTTTGGCGAGAGCCTTCCTACCAAGGAGCAGTGCGAGGAACTTATAGCCCAATGCTCCTGGCGATGGCTCGGCAACGGCTATCGCGCTACCGGTCCTAACGGACGTACTGTCTATTTCCCACTCACCGGCTATCAGGATACCAACGGCCGCATGTACAACACCGATATCCGTGGTAGCTATTGGACTTGTACCCCCGGACCGACGAGTGGGGTGGCCTGGAAACTCTATATTGATAACGACGAAGTCACTATGTATCGCTACCATCGCAATATCGGTCACGCCGTGCGTCTGGTAGATTATGAGGTGGCATGTGAATAAAACTATACTACTATGAAGTGTCCTCATTGTGGAAAACAGATAGCCGACAGCAGCCAGTTCTGCGAATACTGCGGCCGCCCCATTAAGAAACAGAGCGGCAATTCTAAAGCCTTATGGATCGCTATCGTCTTGCTCTCGTTGGTGGTAGGCCTGCTGGCCGGCATTATGGTCTATAAGCTGACCGTCACTACCGACACCGTACCTGCTACTGTTACCATGCAGCATGATACGATCATCGTCACGCAGTCCGATCCTGTGGTAGAGGAGACGGTCGCCGAACCCGAACCTATTGTCGAGACGGTCGAGGAAGCCGAACCCGAACCCGTCAGCGACTTCCCACGTCGCGATGCTGTCATCTCTCTGTTGAACCGATTTGCCGAGTACGAGCAGTCCGACGACTTTGATGGCCTCGAGCAACTCTACGCACCGCAACTGTTGCGCTACCATAGCAAGAAGAATATGTCGCGTAGCGAGGTCATGGAGTGCCACCGCAATTATAATGCCACGTTCGGCGTCTACGGCAAGAGCTCTTCCTACCGCTGGGAGACCCTCACTATCAAGCGTATCTCCGATACACGCGCCGAAGTGGTCTGCGTCAAAGACTATCATATCGATCGCGTCGATGAGAACAAACCCTCCAACTTCGTGCTCGAGCAGCATTTCGTGATCGACAACAACTACCAGGTTGTCTCTATCTACGACAACCAACTGTCCAAATACTAATCTGCAGCCTATGAAGTGGATATCCAAACTGTCAATGCTCTTGGTCACGCTGGTGCTGTGTGGCATGCTTATGTCGCTGCTCCATAACCAGCAGACTCGCTTCTCTCAGATCAATACCGACTATCGTGAGGGACGTGCTATCAACCTCTCCGATCGTACCAATCCGGCCGACCTGTCCCAAATCCTCTTGCGCAACGGCTATGTGGCTAGCGAACGCGATGCCCGTTTTATAGCTGATACGCTCGCCAAGCGCCTGCAGCGGATGTCCTTCCCTAATCTTTATCATCTCCAGAAGCGCGCCTACGGTCAGGTGCCTGCCTCGGCGGCCGATTCTGCCCATGTGCTGCAGAATATGCTCGATCGGTCCAACCGACTCATCGGACTCTGCGACACTATGCCCCGATTGCAGTCTCTTGCCTCCACTGTCATTGTCGATTCGTCTGCTACGGGAGAGATAGTTGTACAACTTTATGTGGATAAGCAGGCTTCAAACAAAGATCTCTCCAATGCTATTGTCCGCCTCACGGAGTATACCCCTGATACGGCAAATCATGTCCGCGATACCGTCATCGCGTATGCTAAGACCGACTCGCTGGGTTGTGCCGTCTTCCGCGGCCTAAATCGCGAACGTGCCTACAGCGTCCTGCCCGTCAAGCGTGGCTGCGAATATGGCTCCACCAAGGGTATCGTGCTGGGCAAGTTCAAGCAGGATAGCTATACTTTCCGCTTCGAGCAACTGGAGCATCGTATCCAGATGATCAGCAATGCTTCTATCAAGCTTATCAAAGCCGATCATACCATCACTGTCCGTACACCCGAGGAGTACAAGACGGCCCTCATCCGGTGGTTTGTTCTGCTCCTTCTGGCATGGTGGGGACTGGCGGCCTTGCTCCGTATCCGCCGACGCGATTTCGATCCGCTCCTGCTGGCTGCGGCGATGTTCCTCTCCAGCGTATGCGTGCTGGTCATGTTCTCTATCCAGGATCCGCTTACCGAGGAACTCCGTGGCGTCGAGATGGCCTCCGGCGTGATGATAGGCTTAGTGGCGATCTTCCTGCTCCAGTTTATAGACTTCATTCGGTTCTATCAGAATGGCTATGCCATCCCCTTTGATCTCCCTCTGGCCTGCTTCCGCTGGCTCTTCCTGCCCTTCAAGCAGAAAGTGGCGTGGATTGCCGATACCCTGACCTCCCGCGCCGCTTGGTACCGGAAATTCGGCGCATTCCTCCTGCTCTTGCTCTCGCTGCCTTTTGCGATATTCAATATCCCGGTCATCAGCCGGATCAATCGCCCCATACTTCGCTTCCTCGACCGACTGCCTAAGGGCTTTGGCTGGATACTCTCGGCGCTGTTACTCACAGCCCTGCTTTGGACGCCACTCGGACGCGAGGTGGGTGGCATGAAGGTCAACCTCAGCCTCCTCGGACTCGTCTTCCAGCCCAGCGAGATAGCCAAGTACCTCATTCTCTTCTTTATGGCTGCATTCTTTACCCAGAATGCCGATGCCATTATCGCTTACAGCCAACCTAATCGCCTTAAGATACGCGAGAAGATACGCACTATGTCGTGGGTGCTTTTTGGCCTTCTAACCTTGTTCGGACTCTATGCCGTTCTCGGTGATATGGGACCCGGACTCGTTCTGGGTATCACCTTCGTGCTTCTATATTCGTTGGTTAAGTCCAAGGTCAACCTCGACAACCTCACCGAAGACGATAAGTGGCACCGTATCTTCACCTGCGACTTTGCAATGCTTATTTATGGCGTCCTCTCCTTCGGCGCATGTGTGCTTATCGGCTTCTCTGTCGGAGCCGACTTGGCACTCTTCATGGCCGCTCTCTGGTTTGTCGCATGGATCGTGATGGGCCTATCGTGGCACCGGCAGTTCTTCGAGACCGCCTTTGTTCTTAACTTGCTTATCTTCCTCTTCGTCTTCGGCGGCCAGATCATGCACGATATTCCGGTCATCCGCAATACCTCGGCGGCTGAGCGTTTCGAGCAACGCACCGATATGTGCGTCAATACATGGGGCTTCCTTGATGAGGAGTACGAGGGCCGTGATGCCAGCCCCGTGATGAATACCCAGGTTGTCAATGGCCTCTGGGCTATCGCTACGGGCGGTATGACCGGACAGGGACTCGGACAGGGCAATCCCAGTTTCGTACCGGCCTTCCATACCGACATGATTCTCTCGAGCATCGGTGAGCAACTCGGATGGTGGGGACTGGTAGTTGTCGCGCTCGCCCTGGGCATCCTCCTGCGTCGCTTGGTAGTCGTAGGCTATCGTGTCGGCCATTCCTTTGTCTTCTATTTCTGCATGGGTGTGGCCATCGTTACCGGGGTCCAGTTCTTCATCATCGCCCTCGGCGGATCGGGTATGATACCGCTTACGGGTATTGCCGTACCGCTGCTCAGCTATGGCCGCGTCAGCATGATCCTCAACTTGGCAGCCCTCGGCATCATCCTCTCTATATCGGCCCATATGCGTTCCCGCGAGCAGAGCGAGAAGAAGGCAGCGATAAGCCATCGTACCGTTGGTGGCTACAATTTTCCCATCGCTATCGTCACCTGGACATTTATTGTCATGATGCTCTTTACGCTCGGCGTATGGCAGTACTACGCCCTGTGGCAACGCAACACCACGCTCGTCCGTCCGGCCTATGTCCTCAATCGTGAGGGACTGCCCGTCATCGAGTACAACCCCCGCATCGCCCTCATCACCAGCCAGATGTGGGCGGGCAATATCTACGACCGCAATGGAATCCTTCTCGCTACCAGCGATCGCGAGAAACTCTCCCCTAAGTCGCCGGAGTATACTGACCTGAAGACTGTGGCAGATTTGAATATGGACGCCGTAGATAGTATCGCTAAGACTCACACGCGTCGGTATTACCCCTTTGGCGAACAGTTGTTCTTTATGCTGGGCGATCAGAACTCGGGCGTACTATTCACCTACGATGAGAATAATCCTATAGGCTATATGGCCGAGGCACAGCACCTGTCCTATCTGCGTGATTATGACAACTTGCACGATAGCCATGGCCGTCCTACCAAGGTGGTCCGCCTGACCAGCCGCAAGGTGAAACCCGATGCTCGTTATGCCCGTTCGTGCGTGCGCGACACCACCATCCGGTATCGTCTGCGCGATAATCACGAGTTGGTCGATTATCTTAAGACCGGTGTAGACGGACGCCCGCTGCGCCGCCATAACGAGGAAGCACAGAGCGGCAAGTTTGATCTCCGCCTGACTTTAGATGCTGATCTGCAAGTGGCTATGCAAAACAAGCTGATGAACCATGCCTCCAAAAAATGGGGCGATAATAATTTGCTCCGTATATCCGTCGTGGTCTTGGATGCCGAGAATGGTGACATGCTTGCATCCGCCAACTATCCTCTGCCGGATTGCAATCGCATTTTGGAGGCCGATCAGGCCGGCGAACGCTATTACAATGACAACAAGCGCCCTAAATCATGGCGAGCTTATACCGATCGTGACCTAGGTCTGACCTATGCCACGCCTCCGGGATCTACTGCAAAGGTAATGACGGCTATGGCTGGATTGAATAAACTGGGCGCACACGATGGCGCACATACTGCCTTTGATATATGGCACTACGAGGGCATTGATTATAATGGCGCTGGCGCTTTGGTAGAACCTCCTTATGGAGCTTCCCATGCGGTTGTCAAGATGCGGCAGGCGCTGGTTGAGTCGTCCAACTGCTATTTTATCGATTTGTTGCACGACCGCGACCTCTATGAATCTCTGGAACCTATCTATGCCAACGTAGGCATCCGATTGGAGAACACTTGCACCTACAATCTGCGCTATCCCGATAGCCTGGATACATATCAGATTTCTCCTATAGTGCGCCGTCAGCGACAGGTGGCATTGGCTTCCTGGGAGCGATACCAGATAGCGAAGAGTGCGCACCGATATGTCAACGGCACGGACGTGAAAACCCTCCGCCGTGGCGAATGGATGTGGGCATGGGGACAAGGTACGCTGGATGCAACACCTCTGGCAATGGCCCGTGTGGTGTCTGCTGTGCAGAACCGAGGACAGATGCCTTATACCCGTTATCTCATGGGCGAAGAGAAACATACTGTCCAACTCACAACACCTGAGAATGCGCAGACCATCAAGGAATTTATGCGCGGACAGTACGAGAAAAACCAGAGTAGTTTGGGTACGCATGCTAACTTAGGCGGTAAGACCGGTACCCCGCATCGTACGTTGACGCCGATAGGTTGTCGTACAGGTAAAAACCATAGGGATGGTTGGTATGTCTTCTATCTTGATAATTCGGCTTCCGGCCGACAAAGTTTGGCCGTAGCTGTCCGTATGGAGCGCGTGGGAGCCGGTAGCTCTACTACCGCTATGCAACTTTCGCGTGATGTGGTTATTCCTGTATTGGAAGATTATATTAGTAAACATAGATAATTACGTATATGGCTAGTTTTTTCAACTCGTTCTTTCAGGCCATCGGCAATGCGCTGAAAGAGGATACCGAGGCCCAAACCTCGCCGCAAGAACCGCAAGCCTCCGTTGAGACCAAGGACCATTTGATCCATGATCTCGTTCGGGTCCTCTCCGACCTGCTCGAGGATGCCCGGGATATCGATCGCAAACAACTCCTCATCTGGATCGATACCGACCAACTCACGTTCGATACCTACGATTCGGATGCCTATCGTGCCCGACTGGAAGATGCTCTGGCTAACGAGTGCGGATTCTGCTTCTCCCAGATCCAAATGACGTGCGGTAGCCCCGCTTCCGATGCCAAGGCTACCCCTATCGGCGATAGCGGAAAGGTGTTCGTCCAGGTCATTACCCCGCACGAGAAACCCCAACAAATCTCCCGCCAAGCTACCGTCAGCATCCTGGGCGACAACGGAAGCCTCCTCCAACCTGAATATGTCCTCTCGTCCGAGGAGATGCGCCAAGCCAATATCGCTGCCTACAATATCGGCGCAGGACGTTCCCCAAAGGTGCCTACCGGCTATCGCGTCAACCATATCGCTATCGATGACGATCCCGCTTCGCCTATGGTCGACCGCAATAAGTTCGTTAGCCGCATGCATGCCCATATCGGCTTCTCCGACCAGTTCGGATTCTATCTCCAGGTCGAGAAAGACGGCACCCGTCTTATGGGCAAACGAACCCGCATCTTCCGTGGCGACGAGAAGATCGAATGCGATAATCCGCAGGCTAAAGTGCCGCTCCGTAGCGGCGACCAGATCGAGCTGGGCAAAGCCGTAGTGTTGAATTTTATAGAAAACCAATAAGCATATGGGAAAACTGTTAGATGCCATCAAGAGTGGCTTGTCGTTGGGCGCTGTAGAGCGCGAAGATGAGCGCGAACGCCGACGCCCGGCCGAAGGGTCGAAGATTACCAACAAGTTGCTACTTCGCGAGTTGGTCGAGCACTTCGAGGACCAGATCGACGAACTCTCCGTCGGCCGTCGACTGCTGTATCCTATGTCGTTCAATATCCTCATGCATCCCGAGGACTATGAGCGCACACGCGAATCGCTCCCCTTCGTTCTGCCCGAAGTGGTGGCGGCCTTCTATGGTGTGATTAAGCGTAAGAGCGCTTCCGGCGGTATGAACTATGCCCCGCCGGCTACCTACTGGTTCTTCCAGTTCTCCGCTTGCCAAATTCGCGACACAGCGGACGGACACGAGGATATTATCCGCCCCGGAGAGATCGTTACCACAGGTAGCCTCACTACCTTCGATATCTTCAAGGCCCAGCACGCTAACGTCCACTCCGAAGCCAATGTGCATCTCTCTGTCAAGTGCCAGAACTCCAACACCAACGACAACAATATCAATATGGAGGCACTCCTCGGTATGGAAATCCTGAGCGAAGGATCCTATACATTCCGCTTCGATCGTTCGCTCAACGAAGACTCCTCACGCATCACGTCCATGTCCGATGCCCAGACCCAAGGCTTTGCCCAACTCCGATGGGCGGCTGAGAACGGTTCTACCAATGTCTACGACATGCTCGACGACTATATCGATATATCCGGTGCGGCCGAGACGCGCCAGACGCGCAACATACTCCGCATCCAGAGCGAGGCCGTCATCGTCTCCCACGTCCAGATCAAGTACGACAGGCCTACCCAGACCTTCTCCCTGGCAGCGTATGCCAAGACGCGCCTCAACCAGCGTGAGGTACCCCTCAGTTCCGGCGGTGTCCCCCATTGGATCATGCTGCCGAAATCCAACTCCCGAATCTTTCTCAACGATTCGGTCAGCGTAGAGTTTAATGCTAATCCCGATCTCTTATGAATAGTCAACACGTAATAACCTGTTGTGGTGATACCAATATGGGGCGGCAACGCACCAACAACGAAGATGCTTATATTGCCGAATCCCTCAACGATACCACCATCCTGGCCGCCGCCATCGACGGAGTAGGGGGCTACGAGGGTGGCGAAGTGGCAGCCGAAATAGCCCGTACCGAGATACCGCGTTTCTTGCGTGAGTTCCGCAACGGCGAACGCCTCGAACTCCTCAAGCAGGCCGTCGTAAGTGCCAACAATGCCATCTTTGAGCGCCGACAGTCCGATGCTTCGCGTCCCAACATGAGTTGCGTACTCACGTCCGCTATTGTCGATGCTAAGCGTAAGGTAATCAGTATGGTCCATGTGGGCGATACGCGCCTCTACCAGTTCCACCACCATCAGCTCCTTAAGCTCTCCCACGACCATTCGCTCGTAGGCTATCGCGAGGAGATGGGCGACCTCACCGAAGAGCAGGCTATGCACCACCCCCAGCGCAACGTCATCAGCCGCGACGTAGGCTCCGCGCATCATGAGGTGGCCGACCATGACTTCCTCGAGGCGGTCGAGTTCCCGCTCCTGCCCAATTCTACGCTCCTCTTCTGCTCCGATGGCCTGACCGACCTGGTCACCTCCCGTCAGATTATCTCTGTCCTGGAGCAGAAGATATCGATTCGGCAGAAAACAGCGGAACTTATCCGACTGGCCAATGAGGCCGGCGGCAAGGATAATATCACGGTCGTACTCGTAGAGTATGTCGCTCCCGAAGCCGAACCGGCTCCGCAGAGCGCTCCTGCTGCTCCCTCCGCTCCCGCCGCGCCTAAGCCTGCTCCCGTGCAGCCCTCCGCTCCCATAGCACGACCCGTACCGCAGAAATCCTACCGCATATGGTATCTCATGGGTGGCATCCTACTCGCTCTGCTGCTCCTGGCGATGGGCTATCTCTATTACCGGCATCATTACCATGAGCCTGTTGTCCCGGAGAGCGACATGGAGTATTATGATCCCTCTACCGAAGAGTTCTACCCGGATACGGCTATGCAGCGGCAGGACGAGATGCCCGCCCCCGATACCGTCGCTCCTGCTCCCCGAACGGTCGAGGAACTCGAACGCATCATCGCCCAACGCGATAGCGAGATCCTTATCCTCAAATCCCAACTCAAAGCATTGGAATATAAATAATTTATAATTAATATAGAATTAAAATGGTTTTTTATTCTTATTTGTTTGTGTGGCTGATTATTCTGATCGGCATTGGTGGAGAATTAGTGGTTATCCTTAAGCAAGTTCGCGAGAAGAAACGTCGTGCCCAAGAGGGGCTTGTCTGCCCAAAGTGCGGCAAGAAACTATCCGAAGACAGTACTTCTTGTGAGTACTGCGGTGCTCCTTTGTCCATCAACTACAACGTCCAAATTCCTGTGAAGTGGCTCTATTTTACGATGGCCGCCGGAATTACTTTTTGTCCTTTGTATGTGTTTTCTGGAGACTATTATACCGACCCATTAGTATCGACAAATATGTTTCATTTCTTGTTGAGTATAGTGGCAATCTGCGCCCTGGTTCAGGCACTCCGTCTTCGCCTCCATTGGCACGACTGCATGGTAGTATGGGCTTTCCTGGCAATTCTGACCTTACCGCGATTGATGTTTGTGAGCTATTCAGTGCTTCTCATTCTGACGATATTGCTGATTGTCTATTATTTGGCATACAATGCTATAACACATTATTTGAACAAGAATTAGATAATTTGTCTTGTCCCGTTTTTTTTCGCCGACCTCCCTTCCGAGGCCGGCGATTTTTTTAGTTTCTTCGTTAGACTATCTCATTTTTCGCCAACTTTTATTATGCTCGAGGGCGAAACTGTTAAAAAAATCCACAAAAATTTGTCCGAAAGGTAGAAAAACGCACTTTTTTTTACAAAAAATTTGCAAAAACCATAATCTTTAACGTATATTTGCAGAAAAATCAAGGAAAAGTCAGGCAATAATACTTTTTTCCAACTTTTTTGTGCATTTTTGTGCCAAATCCGGACAATAACCTTTTTGGTCGTTTATATTATAGTACCTAAACATACTATTATTTTTTTGTTTTACTAATTTTATCTTTTTACAACTATGAAACAGATCCAATCAATTTCTTCGGAGGGACAGGAAGACCTCCGCATTGTCAATCACCTCGACATGCAAAAGCTTCCTGAGAGTTTGCAACAGATGCTTTCGCTGGCCAGTACGCCCGAGGAGCAGGACATCCTGCTCATGTCCACCCTCGCGGCCGCGAGCGCGTGCGTACCTAATCTATTCTTTACGTACGGCCCGACCGGCAAGAAGTACTATGCCAACCTCCAGTGCTTCATCCTGGCGGCTGCGGCGAGCGGCAAAGGTATCGCCGGTCAGGCGCTGGAGATGGTCCGCGTGCTGGACGAGCAGTATCCTATGCTCATCGCTGGTGATAGCACCCTGCCTGCTTGGTACAAAGCCCTGGCTCAGCAGAACGGTTGCGGCTATATGCACGAGTCCGAAGGCTCGGTCATTACCGACATCTGGAAGGCTGGCGTCGCGAACTACAACACGGCCCTGCGCAAAGCTGCCGAGCACGAGCCCATCTCGCGCAACCGCTGCAACGGCTCGTACGAAATTCCATCCCCGCGCCTGAGTATGCTGCTGACGGGAACCTTCAATCAGTACCGCGCCCTGGTGCCCTCGGTGGAGAACGGCTATTTCTCCCGCCTGCTGACGGTTGTGATCCGCGGTACTAATCCGTTTGACAAACGCTATGTGAGTTCCAAAGGCGGTCAGAGCGCAGTACCGAAGATCGTCGGAAACCGCCTCCTGCGCACCTACGAATCGCTTCTCGCCTCTCCCGAGCGCGAGTGGAGCCTTACGGATGCTCAGAAGGAGCGCCTCGGTGAGCACCTGGAGACGGAGTATGGGACGCTGATCTCGCTCCTCGGCGATAATTTCCACTCGGCCGTCATCCGTATGGCCGTACAGATCGAACGCATCGCGATGATATTGAGTGCGATGAGGGGGAATGTTCCCGAATCAAATTCGGGGCTAACAGACAAAGATGATAATCGCCCAAGCTTGGTCGATACTATTTATTGTAGCGACCAGGATTATGAGGCGGCGGAGATGATAGGGAATAAGCTGCTACTCCATATGGCGAATGCATATCGGATGATAGACGGGGATGCACAGGATGTGGTGCCGGAGATTAAGCCGATAGACCAACGGAAAGTGCTATTTGAGCAGCTGAAAGAGGAATATGATCATAAGGCATTGGCAGAGGAAGCTAAGCGGCAAGGTGTGTCTAAAAGAACTGTGGAAAGATGGAATCTGAGCTGGATAGAAAACGGTTTGGTACGGAAGGTAAATTACGGTCAATATAGAAAAGTAGTATGACGCTCTGTCGCTGTGTCGCTGTTTTTGCGTGGCTGTTTTTGTGATAAGGTGCATTAAATCAGACAAATAGCGAAGAGCGACAAGAGCGACACAGCGACATGACAAAAATAAAGACGATGCTGACTCGTCGTCAAGGGGACGTACTGAAGAAGGGCTGTGGTTAGGGTGTGATTAGGGTGACATTAGGACTAAAGTCTAGGATTACCCAAACAAGACCCTGAGATAGACAGAACAAAACCGGCATACTATGCCGGGGCAATAAACAAAATATTATTAACCAGATCGCCCAAGATTGGTCGATACTTTGACCAAGATAGGCGGATCAAAAAATAGAAAAAATTATGGCTAGAGTAACATTTATAGATTTGATAGATACGTTGCGAGGTGCGCTGGATAGCCCCAAAGAGGGGCAGAAGAATCGTGCGCGGTTGGTATGCAAATGGCATGATTGGGGAGAGAAATGGTACGACAAGGATGGCAGTAAGATACATCTGGTATATACGTATCGCATGCACGAAGGGCCGTGGTCTGAAGGTGCGACCCGCAACCGCGAGATGATCAAGGCAGCGCAGCGCATGGCGCATGATATAGAGCGCATATGCTATCATCCGGAGGAGTTTACCGAAGAAGATATCGCTCAGGCGCGCATCTGGCAAGAGAAGTACGCAGAGTACCGCGCCACGTTCTCGCCGGAGCGGAAAGACTACAAGCACTTCTACGGCTGGATGTATTCCGAGATCCTCCGCTGCTTAAGGCAGAATGCTGATACATGTTAGATCTAACAGAAAGCAGAAAAATCGCACAGAAATTTGCATATGTGCGATTTTTTTTGTACCTTTGCAGCCGAAAATAAATCCTTTTTAATGCTATGTTGATCACTACTACCCCGACCATCGAAGGTCACACTATTCGAGAGTACAAAGGTCTTGTGTCCGGAGAAGTTATCTTCGGTATGAATTTCCTTAAGGATATCGGTGCCTCGCTGCGCGATTTCTTCGGCGGTCGCACCGAGAGTTACGAGAACGCCATGCTCGAGGGACGCGAGACGGCACAGCGCGAGATGATAGAGCGTGCTGAGGCCATGGGAGCCAACGCCATCGTAGGCGTTCATTTCGGCTATGAGACCATGGGTCAGGCCAACAGCATGATCATGATCTCCATCTCCGGCACAGCCGTAGTGATCAACTGATGTACCATCGAGCATATACACCGGAATGGATAACGGAGCTGAAGGCGAATGAGATATTTGTCTTCGGCAGCAACTTGGCAGGCATGCACGGAGGTGGTGCGGCCCGCGTGGCCATGGAGCGCTTCGGCGCTGTATGGGGGCAGGGCGTCGGCCTGCAGGGACAGAGCTACGCCATACCTACCATGCAGGGCGGGGTGGAGACCATCCGTCCCTATGTGGATGAGTTTATCGCGTTTGCCAAGGCCCATCCCGAATACACCTTCCTCGTTACGCCGATAGGCTGCGGCATAGCCGGCTTTACGGCCGACGATATAGCGCCGCTCTTCGCTCATGCGATAGATACCGACAACGTCCTCCTGCCCGAATCGTTCGCGCGGATCGTTAACGAAGTAAAACAATACTAAAAATACACTACATATTATGAAACGAATCATTACTTTATTATTGTGCGGAAGCATGGCATTGGGGCTAGCGGCTCAAAACAAGAAAGAGATGCAAGCCATCATAGCGGACTTGCAGACCACGGTAGCGAACCTGCAAACAACGATCCAAGCACTGCAGACTACTATCAATGCGCAATCGATGACCATTGAGACACTCAATGGACAGTTGACGGACTCGAAGGCTGCGATCCGGGACCTGCAGCAATCGGTCAAAGCGCTCACCGACAAGCAGGCAGCGCTGGAGACGCAGTTGTCGCAGACGCCGGGCAGTGGCGTGTTTGTGCCCCGTACGGCGCAAGACTCGGTAGCAGCGTTTTTCGTGCAGTTCCGTGCGTTGGAGAACTGGGAAGACCTGGTGCCCTACGTCATGGAGCCGGAGCGCGTGAAACCTGCGATGCAGAAGTTCTATACGAAAGAAGGGTATGGCGCCAAGCGGTATGATCCGGCCGATGTGGCGGGAAAGATAAAGAAGGCTAAAAATAATATATATACTGTAAATGTGCATCCTAACTGCTATATTATCAAGACGGCAGAGGGCTATAAGGTGGACTGGGAAGCTTCGTACTTGCCAAATACATTTGATCTCCAGGCGTTTCTAAATACCCAGTCTGTGGGTTCTACGACTACGGTTTGGGCAGAGGTAAGTATTGATACGTATTATGAGAATAGTTGGTGGAATAAGTTTTATATAACTGGTCATGACGGAGATTATTGTTATACGGAAAAGAATACCGCTATGGACAAGAAATTGAGAACGCTCTGTCAGGATGGTAGGAAAAAGATGGTGATTAAGTTGAAGATTGATAAGAATTCCGATGGCTCCAAATATCTCGCACCGATAGAGATCGTGTGTGAGGACTATAGCAAGTATTGATGTACAATCGAGCATATATCAATATGGAACAGAAATAGGATTAAGGACGTATGAGCTCTACGGTGTTGATCGTGATTAGTGCTATTGTCGGCATAATCATCTTGATGGAAATGATTTTGCGGCATGCGAAGATAGGAAAATTTGTGTCTTCGTATGCGTATGGTAGTATCCTGGAAGCACTGGAAATAGCATTCCTCATTTTGCTGATTTTTACAGGCGCTCTGACCTATGTAATGATGACTTCTGATAAGACTCATCCTGACTATACATGTGAAGGGGCGATCGCTGAACCGGCAAATATCCGGTATAATATATTATCAGATTGGTTGGCTCAGGATCCGGAAATAGATCCGCAAACCTATGGTACGTTACCGGCAGGAACTGCTATGAAGATCATCGGATACAAGAGCAGTCTGGGTGTATATGTACAGTTGGAAGACAGCAGCAAGGGGTTTATATTTTCGAACGAACTCTCTCTGCCGCAATCTAAGATTGAGCAGCTGGAGAAAGAGTCACCCCTGGATGATGAGATAGGCGTGTTGATCAGTGAGCAGAGCTTTAATAAGTTGATCCATAAAGCGAAGAGGCTGCAAAAGTTGGATCCGGATGGAAGCCGGACTATCGAACGTGCCAAAGCGAATGATACAACGATCTATGCCGCTATGGCGTATAAGGTGTTTGAGGAAGAAACCGGACTTTTTTACAGACCGGTGCTGTGTTGCTCGGCAGACGGAACCATAGGCCGGGTGGATAAAACCTATCCCTATGATTCACATTGGAATGCATGGATACTGAAACGTATTCCATACGCCTGGTGGGTATATGATTTGCCGATAGTCAATCGTCTGGGAAACACAGGTATATACAGTGATTATTCCTATCATCCAAGCAAACCGGATGGCGTACTGAAGTATATCGGATATATATTATTGCTCATCCTCTTTTTTGCCATATATGGCGCATGGATCGCATTGGTTTGTTGTCTGCCGATGATGGTGCTGGCTCTGACTATTCGGTTCAGGTATTTGTACTATCTGCTTAATAACCTCATGTTAGGCCTGCTGCTATTCGTGGTGGCATTGGTAGGAGCGCATATCGTATCTGTAGTTATGTTGTCGGAGTACTGCTGGTTGATCTATGTGCCGCTGTCTATCGGGGGATTTGTTCTGTGCACATTGCTTCTGATTGCGCATTTGGGTGAGCGGTGCGACCATTGCAAAATGCTATACACAGATAAAATCATACAAACGGCATTGGATGGCGAGTATGATACGGATTGGTATGATAAATCTGAGAAAGGGGCCAAAGTGGCTGAACGCACCCATCGATGGACCAATCGCCGAACAACGGTATCCTATGTGCCGAGTATGTTCGGAGGTTATTATCGGGATGAAAGTCATCACGACACGCATCATCACAAGACAATCACCACGTTTGCCTATCATGATTACAAGCAAAAAGATCATGTGAAAGAATATACTGATACGCATCAATGCAAACATTGCGGCAATATCACCCATACGAAACGCAAAGATTCTAAACTTGCAGCGAAAAAATATGTGGGGACGCATACCGAAGAAGAAGTAACAAGCAGTTCGTAGCAACTGTTGGTTGCATACATGTGATCACGCAGAACGTACAAAAAATCGCACATAAACCGCAAGATGTGCGATTTTTTTTGCATATGTCAGAAAAAAGCAGTACCTTTGCAGCGTCAAAGGTAATAAACTATGAATGACTACCGTTTCATAAACATAGATCAGGAGCCGAGCGAAGAGCAGCTTGCTCAGCTGATGCGCGAAGTAGCTGCAGAAGCTAAGGAACGCCACGACCGCGCCCATGCTGCTTTTTTTGAACAAATCCACCAAATGGCGCAAGCGCTATGAGAAAGCCCAACTTGAATTTTTCTGCCGTGAATAAGTGATATATGACTCGACTGACTACTCTCATACTATTGCTGCTATGCGCCGTGGGGATGTTCGCTACGGATTATCTGCGTGAGGCGGAGTACTATCAGCGTAAGGCTGAGAGCTATCGTCGTGAGGCTGAGTACTACCAGAAGAAAGCGCAGGGCTACGAACGCGAAGCCGAATACTATATCAAGAAAGCCGAAGGCTATCAGCGCGAGGCGGCCTACTATACCAAGCATGGCGACATAGACCGTGCGCGCACCCAGACGCGCTACGCCGAGGATGCTATGGATCGGGCGCGTACGCAGCAGCGCTATGCGGCGGATGCATGGGACCGCTATCGCACCCAAATGCGCTACGCCCAAGAGGCCGACGAGAAAGCGGCCGATTACCTACGACGGGCTACCAGCCACTGATGCTACACTTATCCGAATGACGAGACGACTGCTACTCTATATAGTCTGTTTGCTGCCGGCGATGCCGATATGGGCATGGCAGGAGACGGTGACGGTAGGTGCCGGCGTGACCCGCACGCTGCCTACGGCGGTGGACGCAAGCGTGGAAAGCGTAGCGGACGCCCTGGGGCTGACGCTGCTGGGCTGGACGCCGGGCCAGATCACAGACGGACAACGTCCCGCTACCTACTACGGCCTGGGCGCTACGGTCACCCCCGCCGCCGAGACCACCTACTACGCCATGTTTGCCCACGCTGACGCGGGCGGCGAAGTGATCGTTCGCCAATGCCCTGCGCCCACGGACGGCGACACGGTGCTGCTGGAGATCATACAGGGGAGTGCGTGCTTCCTGGCTCCAAGCAATACTCTTACGTCCGATATGCTGATGACTAGCTTTAGCACATCGTACTACGGATCGCTCATGGATCATACGGCGCTGAATTCAAACGCGTATGCCTGGCGGATAGTCGGACGCCCGGATAATAAGTTTTACTTGCACTCGGCCTCGAAGTCAACCTACTACATGTATATTAAAAGCAATAAGGTGAACTGCGGTACCGGCACGCCTGACGAATTTGAGCTGAAGAATGGTTTCTTGTTTGATTCCAGTGAGGGTGTGTACTTGACCTATTACAATGATACATATGGCAAGACACATTTCTCAAAGGGTACCGGCAGCGTGCCGACGGGGCATACATTCGCCATCTATCGCAAGGAGCGGTATGCCAATTTTGCGACCACGATAGGTCAACTGCCGGGATGCGACAACTGCTTCATCTACGTGCCATAAGCCTATGCAACATCAGATAGCCAACGACATATTGATTCCGGAGATGGAGCGTATGCTCAACGAGGGTAGGGAGGTGCTCTTCACGCCCAGCGGCGTGAGTATGCGGCCCTTCATCGAGGGCGGCCGCGACAGCGTGGTGCTGCGTCGGCCGATGAAGCCGATCCGCCGAGGTGACATCCTGCTGGCGCGCTATATACGGCCGGACGAGAGCGAGACCTACGTGCTGCACCGCGTGCTGCGGGTGGACGAGGATGGCAGTGTGGTGCTGCAGGGCGACGGCAACCTAATGGGCGAGGAACGGATTCGGCCGGAGAATGTGCTGGGTATCGTAGTGCGTATCCAGTGGCCCGGCGGGCGCAGAAAACCCATGTGTAGCGGACGGATCTGGCAAGCGCTCATGCCCGTACGCCGGTGGCTACTCAAGATATACAGGCACAGTGTGCTGAAAATGTATTAGAGTCGAAAGTCAAAAGTCGAAAGAAATAAGCATAATTTTAAATAAGATATGAAAGTTATTAAGGGATTTAAGCTTCGGCCGCTGGGCGGCGAGTACATATTGATCGGGGAGAGTGTGGAACTGATCAATTTCAACAAGATGATCACCATGAACGAGTCGGCCGCCTACCTATGGCAGCAGGTGCAGGACTTGGATGAGTTTGACAACCAGTTGCTCACCGACCTGCTGCTGCGTGAGTATGAGGTATCGCCCGAACAGGCCGCTAAAGATGCCGCCGCCACCGCCGCTCACTGGCTGGAAGCAGGCATAGTGGAGAATT
>Ga0310786_10003097_pt1 | contig 24506 bp, 20 predicted proteins | sample AusTroGonzalo_MG_FD_203881 | JGI IMG/M metagenome (GOLD analysis project Ga0310786, IMG submission 203881) | Bovine rumen microbial communities from tropical cattle in Woodstock, Queensland, Australia - Gonzalo_03 (v2) (version 2) | ecosystem: Host-associated > Mammals > Digestive system >...
AAAAAGTGTTACACTTGAAAAAAGCATTGCGTTACTATAAATGAAGAACAGATCTGAGCTTTAAAACAAACACAGTCTTTACGGACTGAAAAAATTTTTTTGAAAAAGTGTTACACTTGAAAAAAACATTGCGTTACTATAAGTGAAAGACGGATCCGGTCTGAAAAACAAACACAGGAGGAAGCGTATGACCGATAATGAGATATTGAGTCTGATGCGGGAAACACCGCCGGAAGGACAGCGCGCACTTTTTGATAAATACTACAGCTATGTATATTCCATAGTAAACAGGATAATAAGCGGTTTTGGAAGTGCTGATGATTCAGAGGAGTGCGTCATAGATGTATTTGCTTCTATTATGATGAAGCTCAAGCCTGATAATGACTGTTCATTGAAGTCGTATGTAGGTGCGGTCGCAAGAAATTCTGCAATAAGCATGAGACGTTCATTGGCTGCTAAGACAGGCAGGAACGTATCCGCAGATGAAGAAAGTATGGCAGAGATAGCAGATGAGGAGGATATCGAGAGAAACAATGATAAGTCTGAAACATCAGAGCTTCTGCTTGAAAAGGTGTCCGAACTTGGCCCTCCGGACTCGATAATAATTATTCAAAAGTACTATTATGACAAAAGCTCCAAGGAAATAGCCGAAATGGTAGGACTTGCTCCGACAGCAGTTAGAGTGAGGTGCGGACGAGCAATGAAGAAGCTGAAAGGTCTCCTTGAGGCGGCTGGCATATCTTTGTAAGAGAGGTACGCTATGAATAAGAAAAAAATTATTGACACACTTCGCAAGGCTGACAAGGCTTCTGTAGAGAGGCTTATGGCGGAGGAAGCTAAAAAGCAGGAGATATTTGCTAAAGCAATGCGCAGAGCAAAGATTGAAAATACAGAATATACAGACAGCGTAAGCGGCGTTGAAAGATATGAAAGGAAGATAAGTATGACTAAGATAGCAAGTATAGCTGCTGCGGCAGTATTAATAACAGGTTCAATTGGCGGCGGATTATATATGATGAAGAATAACGGTGAGCCGGTCGTTCCGAAGCCGGAGCTTCACGAGGTAACAACATCTCAGACAGGTACAACAAATACAACAACAATAAAGGGAACAGGAACAGATAAGACCGCAAAGACAAGCGTGACAACAACCGTTACAACAGCTCCAGCTACAGCAGATGATGCAGGAAAGACAACAGAAAAGGCTGTATCAGGCAACAGCGAAGATCAGAACGAGAATAAATTCAGTGTAACAAAGGAAGAGCTTATTAATAAGGCTGAAAATTACAATTATCTTGGCAGCTTTGATAAATTCTCTGCTGACTACAGTTATACCATATATGCCGGAGAGTGGCGTAAGGGCGATATGCATAAAGGCTCGATATATCTTGACGAGGCAGGACTTACAGCTTCTGCTGAGGATAAGCATTATGATGAAAACGGCAGACTGCTGGATACATGGCACTTTGCGGTAAAGGATAAGAAATATATAGAAGCAGGGGATTGTCTGGCAGAAATTGACTATGCCAACGGCGGACATAAATTTTATGATACTCCTATTAAAACTTATGAGATAGCTCATGCTCATGATACGGGGGACTGGGGTGACAGCAAGGTCAATATTACTGAGGCCGCAGGCTGTGTCATTACTGCTGTCAATGCTCATGCACCGGGTGAATGGGAGATAACAGGTGAGAGAACTGAAAACGGCAGAAAGATCGTGACCATAAGCGGTCACAGCAACAACAATGAATTCGGACTTGACTGTAATTATACAGGTGAGGTCGATGCGGCAACGGGCATTACACTTTCCTATGAGCTGTATCTTCCTGACGGTTCTCCTTCATATATATACAAGCTCGAAAGCTATAGGTTTGATGGTGAAGCTGTAGAATTCAAGACACCTGCTGAAATAGTGAAGGAGATCAAAGACGGCGGATTTACTAATAGGTATGGCAGCGAAGATGAGTTAGATACTCTTAAATGGTGAACAGTAAAAAAACTCCTTAAAACGGAGGTAACGCATGAATAATAAGAAGAAAATAATAAAAGTTCTTCGCAGAGCCGATAAGGCTTCTGTTGAGAAGCTCATGGCAGAGGAAGCGAAGAAAAATGAGATATTTGCCAAAGCACAGCGCAGGGCAAATATCGAGCAGACAGAATATGCCGACAGCGTAAGCGGTGTTGAAAAGTATGAAAGGAAGATAAATATGACGAGAATAGCAAGTATAGCAGCAATAATAGCAGTGTTTTTAGGTTCATTAGGCGGTGGAGCATACCTAATTAAGAATAACAGAGACAGAAACAAGCTCCCTGAGCCTGTATTAAATCAGGCAACAACACAGACTGATACAACGAATACAGTAACAACAGCAAAAGCTGCAAGCACAACAGCTGCAAAGACTACAACAACAGAGGAAGTAAGTGTGAGCTCTTCTGCTCTGACAACTGTAACTACAGCAAGCAGCAAGTCTGATGATGTGGTCGTAAGCGGAAGTCAGCAAAATAATTCTGACGAACAGAATAATACAAGCATAGAGGATAAGGTACTGTCATATATAGGAGAGTATTCGCAGATCGGTGAGACAGAGAAGAAGATATACAAGGAATATGCAAGGATCATCGACGATTGCAGCACTATGATAAAGAACAAGGATGCAAGCGGTCTAAAGTACGAAAATGAACTTGCACGTGAATTGCTCTATGCTTCTGATGAAATTGTAGCAAATATCGGATATGCATTCTATGATGTCAATGAGGACGGAATTATTGAGCTGCTCCTCGGTGTAAATTACGACTATGGTACTGATTCGGGCGACTTTGACAGTGTTATCTACAATATTTTCTCAGTTAATGCTGACAATGAAGTGTATAACTGTGCTACCGGCGGTCTGAGAAGCAGATACTACATCTGCTCAAATCCTACAGCAGACAGAGCACCTGACCGGATGCAGCACGGAGCATTTATTTCAGAAGAAGGCTCAGGCGGCGCAGCACATACCAGCAAAAGCTACTACAGACTTGGCTACAACGGACTCAACTTTGTAGAGAGCGTGAATACTGACGGACTTGATGAGAACAATGAGCCGATCATACATTATACTAATTCAGATCAATCAGGCAGAGATACATTAATATCTCAGGATGAAGCAAACAGGATAACAGACGGCTACAGACATGTGTTTATTCAGTTCAATTCTTTTGAATGATGCTCCATAAAAGTCTTACAAGCAAAAAGGCTTCCCTCACGGGAAGCCTTTCTTTATATACTATAAATCTGGGAATAGCAACAATCGCGGCGCAATAGTTCGCGTTTTTTCGTAACCTTGACGCGAAAAATGGTGCAGCGTTACGCTGCTTATATCATATCATAGTCGAGGCTGTACTGATCTGCGTAGTAATGAGCCTTTGCATCGTTAACTGCAAGGTAGTCGCCGCCGTATTTATAGCAGGCAACGAGAAGCTTTGCAGCTTCCTTGTCTCCTGCGGCGGCAGCCTTTGCAAACTGATCTGCGGCAGAGGCATAATTTCTGGGAGTTCCCGTACCATTGGTATAGCAGTAGCCGAGTGCCTTTTGTGCTGCGGTATGACGCTGAGCAGAGGCTTTTTCAAACATATCCTTTGCGAGGATATTATCTCTCAGACAGCCGAGACCGTCACGGAGACACCAGCCGTAGGAGAACTGTCCGTCGGGATCGCCTTGTATAGCAGCTTCCTTATACCATTTTACAGCCTCTCTTGCATTCTTAGGGACACCAAAGCCATTGAAGCAACATTCGCCGTAGTTGTACTGAGCCTTTGCAAGACCGCTTTCGGCAGCCTTTTTGTAATATCTTGCCGCTCTGGACTGATCGGTCTGAGTGCCCTCGCCACGCATAAAGCAGCCTGCAAGATTATTTAGTGCGTCCATATCACCGCCATCGGCAGCTTTTTTATAGAGGTTTACTGCGGTTATACGGTCACGCTGAACTCCTATGCCAAAGTAATAACATACCCCTAAATTGAACTGAGCGGCGGGGAAGTTCTGATCTGCTGCCTTTTTGAACCAGGTAACGGCAGTTTCGGGAGAACGCTCCATACCAGTACCGTGAAGGTACATATTTCCGAGTCTGAACTGAGCCGATGGTATGCCTGCTATGGCGTTTTTGAGGATATCCTCGGTAGTACCGCTGCTTATGGGGATACTGTATCTTTTGGAGTAGTATTCAGCCTTTTTCACATCGGGAAGAAGTCCGTTTCCACCCAGCATATAGCATTTTATGAGAGCCTTCTGTGAGTCGTAGTCGCCCTGCTCGGCAGCCTGCTCGTATCTTTTGGCAGCCTTTGCAACGTTTCTTTCCGTGCCTTGTCCGAGATAATAGCAGTCAGCAAGTTTTTTCTGAGAGCTGCAATCTCCGCGGTCAGAGGACATGATGTACCATTTTATAGCCTTGGCATAGTCCTGCTTTACACCTCGTCCGTAGAAGAAGTGCTCACCGAGATTGAAGCAGGCATCATTATCGCCGTTCTGAGCGCGTTTGAAAAGATCCTCGATAAGAGAAGCAGAGCTGCCATAGGAAGAATTCTCTTCACTTTCCTGTGTTTTTTCGGCAGTCACAGCGGTTTTCCAGCCTAAAGCGGCAGCAATGCTTTTTGTAACAAGCTCTGCCTTTTCGTTGTTGAGATATTCGCTTATATCCTTTGCGGCACGGTTTATGACATCATCGGGATCCTTTCTGCCTGAAACAACTTCATTATTCTCGCGTATGAATATATCGCCGATATTTTCACTTAAAGCAACGAAGAATGCCTTGTTCTCCTTTGAGAGCTTTGGTGCGAAGTCGGCAAAGGCGGAGCAGAAGCGTTTATGATCGTTGAGTATTTCTATACCGAACCTGTCTACTACCAGCTTTACAGCCTGAGAGGTATCGCTGAGGGTCTTGCTGTCCATAAAAAGTAATCCTCCTGATAGTTCTATCGTATCAGTGAACATCAGTCTGAGCGTTCAGGCTGTGCTTATGTTCTATGATACGTGAATTGAGTTTTGTTAGCAGTTTTCTTTCCAGTTCGCGTTCGGTGGAAAGGCAGCGTGCAGTATTCAGGGCGGCAAAGCCCTCTGTTACAAGAGCTTCCGCACGCTCGGCATTATGCTGTATATTGAACATATAGTAAGCAAGTACGCGCCTTGCGTTTGGGTCCTTGTCGTTTCTTATGATGTCGCCAAGCTTTTCGAGGAGAGCCTTGGCTGATTTCTCATCGGGCTCAACCTCGGAGAAATAGAATATCAGCCAGTAATAGGCGAGAGTCTCCTGAGTGAGGTAATCATGGCTCATAATGTAATCCATAGCCTGATGAGAGGGTGAACGCATCGCCTCATAGTTGTCCGTTGCGGCAAGGTGAGCCATATATATCTGATAGTAGAGTATCTTTTCAGTCTTGGTGGGATTTTCATATGGCAGCATCTCCACGGGCTGCATATTGAGGGAGCTGAGTTCCTCCCCCTTTCTCAGGCGTGAGAGGAGGGTATTTATATATCCGCCAAGCCTTTTCATAAGGATTAAATGAGTGTAAAGGAAAATGCCGAGAGATGTGAGAGCCTGCAATACCATGCCGAGGGCAAAGGATATTATAAGTATATCAAGGGGAGATTTTTTGTCTTTGGAAAAAAATCCGCGGCAGGCAAAGCATATAGCGGCAGCGGCAAGAATTTTTATGACAGTTGTTGTAAGCTGCAGCCATTTTGACTTTTTATCACTATACTCTTCAACGGGTATACGGTCGTCAAATCGTACCTCATGCTGTATAAGAGCGGTTTTTTTGTGCTGGGAGGCTACCCATTTTCCATTCTGCAAGTTAAAGGCGAGACCGAAGAAGGAGACTGCTTTTACTCTCATCCCAAAAAGAGGGGCAAGAATAAAGTCGGCAATAAGTGCGATGATCTCCTTTGCGATAACTGCAAGAAGCAGAAAGCCTGTTATAAAGATGCCTGCTTTTTCGAGAAAAGACATATGTACAGCTCCTTTCGTTTTTTAGAAACGGACAGAGCCCACGACAGGGGCTGAGCCTGATCATGCTCATTACAGTTTCATTTGCTTACGGGGAACCGGACGATTACTCAGAAAACGTCCATATAGGTGAAAAGCTCACTTCTCAGAAGAGTTGTATAAGAGAGATACCATCTGCCGTCAAGTTCCAGAAAAGCACAGCCGTTTCCGACAAAATCGTGCTCATCACTGCCGTCCTTGTAGTAGACTATCCCGCAGTCAACTGCGTTTTTGAACTGAGTGCCGAGAGTCTTGTTGAAATCATTCAGATCGTTTTCACCTATTGGCTTCAGCAGCTCCTCGTTCATGGAGGTAGTCCATTTATCAGCGGGTACATCGGACTTTTCAGCCATTATATCGTGTATGTTCTTTATTGACTGCCTTATGGCATTGATAACATTTGAGCGTTTGAAAACTACCTGTGCGTTCTGTCCTTCCAGAAGCTCTGTAGTACCGAGGTAAGCGTGATAGCCCTCTATTTCCTCAGAGCAGAACATATCATATACCGCATCTGCATCTGATGTCAGATATGCCTTGTAATAAGCATTTGCAGCTTCAATCGCGCTGCCGAAGCCTTTTTGGGGAGCATCATCGGGCTTTTTGGTTGTTTCCACAGGTTTTTCCGTAACAGCTGCTGTGGTAGTTTCGGTCTGAGCTGTTGTTGTAGTATCGGCAGAGGTAACAGTTGTTTCCTTTGAGCCATCGGAAGAAGCTGTGGTAGTTTCCGTATCGGATGTACCCTTTGCATCATCGGTAGTGGTTTCTGCGGACGTGCTTTCAGCAGTTTCCTTGGTATCGGAGCTGTCAGCTTTCTTTTTATTACCGCAGCAGCACATGGAAGCGGAAAGTGCAGCGGCAGCGGCGGCGGCAATAATTCTTGAAATAGTTCTCATAAGGTTCTCCTTAAAATAATATATAAATATTATAACCCGAAAAGCTCTATGAGTCAATAGTTTTTATTTATCAGTCCGCAGAGCGTTGTCTCGGCTTTATGCCGCAGGTGAAATAATCTGCGGGAAAGGAAAAAGTCCCGAAAGTTTCGGGACTTTTATGTATCATGGTGTCAATAATCTTTTTTCTTTCCGCAGAGCTTGCAGGTCTTGGAGATAAGTTTGAAATCGCCTCCGCAGTAAAGACATTTTCCTGCTGTTTTGCGGCTTGCCACAACTGTTTCGTAATATGCGGGGAAATTAGAGGCATTGTCGGCAAGATTCTGCCATGCTATGCTCAGAAGCTTAGGGCAGTTATTGAAGCCGCCGCTGATCTTTTTAAGAGAAGCGGGCAGAGTGATCTTTTCAAGATTTGTACAGCCGCTGAAATCTCCGATAGACGAAACACCGCCGGGTACTGTAAAGGCTCTCAGTCCTGTACAGCCGCTGAAGCCGTCAACGCTGAGTATACCTGCGGGAAGCTCGATATCGTGGAGCGAAGTGCAGTTCTGGAAGGCTGAAGCACCGATGGATTTTATAGTTCTCGGAAGTTCTATTGCTGACAGAGCAGTACAGTTTGCAAAGGTACATTCCTCCACAATAGAAACGCCTTCGGGAATTCTCACGGTCTCAAGCTTTTCACAGCCTGAGAAGGCGTATTTGCCTATAGTTGAAACATAGGGCGGTATTTTTATCTCCTCGAGATTTTTACAGCCTGAGAAGGCAAAGGAGCCGATACCGCCGATAGGCTCGGGAAGCTCTATTGATGTGAGGCTTGAACAGTCAGCAAAAAGACAGTCCGATATATACCTCATATGAGGCGGAACAACTACAGATTTGAGGCTCGTACAGCCGCGGAAAGCCCAGATGTCGATAGAGTTGATGCTGTCAGGGAGATTTATCTCCTCCAAAGCGGTACAGCCGCGGAAAGCATATGCGCCTATCGTGTTTACCTTATCATGGATAGTGATATTTTTGAGAGTGGTATTGTTCTCAAAAACGTGGTTGCCTATTTTGTGTACTTCTCCGGGAATAGTGACATTTTCCGAGTTGCCTTTGTACTCGGTGAGGACTCCGTCTGTGACCACAAAATCGGTGCTGTGCTTCTTCACAGCCTTTACCTTTCTGGCAATGTCCTTGTGCTGTGATTTATATTTGTTTATGGCTTTGGAAACGATGAACGGGGTGCTGCAATAGGGGCATACCCACGCATCCTTTGTGTTATCTACCTCAACGGTTTTGTTACAGCTTGTACAGATCGCATTTACATTTGCCATAAATAATATCCCCCCTGTAATACTTCTTTTATAAAATAATTGTACCACGTATAGGCACAGATGTCAATAAAATAAGAGCAAATATCACAAAATATACAGAACGAATTACTGTTGTTTGTTGCAAATGCACATTAAAAAATAAAAGAGCCGCATAAAACGGCTCTTGTTAAAGCAGGTATTGATTTTATCAAAGCATGGAAGCTCTGAGCTCCTCACCGCTGAGCTTTGAAAGGTAAGCCGGAGCGATATCGAAAGCAGTTTTGCAGCCTGTTGCACCCTCAGCCTTGAGTCTTGCAAGAGCTCTTGCATAGCAGATAAGAACGCTTGCTGTGAACTCGGGGTTTGACTCCAGCTTGAGAGAATACTCTATCATCTGGTGTGTCTTTTCACCGTCACCTGTAAGGCCGCTTCTCATAACAAAGCCGCCGTGAGGCATCTTATTATGCTTTGCATCAAATTCTTCCTCTGTGATGAAGTTTACTGTTGTATCGTACTCATCGAAGTAGTTCTTCATGGTCTTGATATCGTTCTCGATCTGAGCGAGATCAGCACCCTCCTCGGGAACTATCCAGCACTCTCTGAGGTGCTTCTGACGAGTTGTGAGCTCAGGCTGGCTTCCGCTGCGGACAGCCTCCATAGCCGACTCTATCGGAACAGTGTACTGGATACCTCTCTTAACGCCCTTTACGCGGCGGATAGCATCTGAGTGGCCCTGACTTACGCCCTTGCCCCAGAATGTATAGCTCTTGCCGTTTGGAAGGATAGACTCGGCATAGAGTCTGTTGAGTGAGAAAAGGCCCGGATCCCAGCCGAGTGAGATGAAAGCAAGATGACCGCTTTCCTTTGCAGCCTTGTCAACGTTGGCAAAGTGCTCAGGGATCCTTGCGTGTGTATCGAAGCTGTCGATAACGTTGAAAAGCTTAGCCATTTCGGGAGTCTGCTTAGGAAGATCTGTAGCACTTCCGCCGCAGATTATCATAACGTCTATATCATTTGTCTTTTTTTCCGCATCAGCTATATTGTAGACCTTTGCACCTGCTGTGAGGGGCTTGACTGTTGAAGGGTCGCGGCGTGTGAAAATGCCTGCCAGCTCCATATCATCGTTCTGACGGATAGCCAGTTCAACGCCTCTGCCAAGATTGCCGTAGCCTGATATACCAATTCTAACTTTAGCCATATGAAAATTCCTCCTTTTATTCGCTGTGATCGCCTTTGAACACAGCCTGTTAATATTATAACACCTTTTTTCAGAGTTGTAAAGCATTTTTTGAAGTCCACAGGTAGGAGGTCGTGCGGCCGGCAGTTTCAGTTGTCACATAAAAAATCGCAGCAGGTGTCATGCCTGCTGCGATTTTTGCATATACGTAAAAATACGGTCATTATCTTTCTTCGAGACGTCCCTTTGCTGCACTGTCCTTTTCGATGTCGATACGTTCAAGGACTATCTCACGTCCTGCAACTCTGAAGCCTATCTCCTGATAGAAGCTTACGCGGACATCAAGTGCAAGGAGATATGCACGTTTTCCGAGACCGTTGAAGAATTTTGCGAGCCATTTGAGAAATTCCCTTGCATAGCCTCGTCCTCGGGCAGCTCTGTTGGTAGCCACCTGACCGATGAGGACTGTGCTGCCGATATCGAACACGGCAGAAGCTGTTGTGGAATTGCGGTAAGTGAATACTCTGCTGATACCATGACGGCATCTGTGAGAGGTATCGGTGTACCACAGTGAGAAATCGGCGATATTCGGAAATCCCTCGCTGAGTATCTTATATACATCGGGGAGATTAGGATTGAACTCAACGTGCTCCTCGATAGCCTCAAGAGGTGTATCATCCGGGATAAGCTCGAAGATGGTACGGTTGAGCACCTGATATCTCTCGGGTATCTTTATGCCTTCGAGTATCTTCTGGTCGCCCTCTATACGGAATGGGACGTTCATGCTTACGAAAAGGTCTATCTCCTCGTTGGGTTCAAGTTTTCCGTCGCCGCAAATTATAAGCGTTGAATTTATAATGAACATAAATCCGATACCGCTCTCATCGGTTATCTTATAAAAGCGGCAGAATTCATAATTCGGACCATAGGCTCTCATGTAGGCAAGCATTTTTTTGCCCGAGAGGGTCTTGTTGAGCAGTACGCGGTCGAGCTCGTGCTCATGTTCGATAAGTGTTATCATAATTCGGGTATCCTTCTGGCGAGAATTTTAACAAGCTTGTATGAGCTTTCAAGATCAGACATTTCGATGACTGACGATGGAGAGTGCAGGTATCTGCAAGGTACGGATATAGCGATAGTGCGGACTCCCTTGCCGCTTATGTGTATTGCGCCCGCATCGTTTCCGCCTGCTATCATGGTCTTTGTCTGACAGGTGGCAATATCGAAAGCAAGCTGATACAGCTCCTTGTCGTAGATAGTTCTTCTGTCCATAAACGAAACTACAGGACCGTCACCGAGTACGCAGACACGCTTTGCACCCGAAACACCGTCAATATCAGCGGCGGTGGTGGCTTCGAGGACTATTGCAAAATCGGGAGCAACAGAGAATGAGGACACAGCTGAGCCTCTCAGACCTATCTCCTCCTGCACATTGAAAACGAAATATGTATCGTATTCGGGCTTTTCGTGGAGCAGTTTTATCATCAGTGCGCAGCCTGTACGGTCATCGAGAGCTTTTGCTTTTATTCGATGGTTGCCGAGCTCGGTGAATTCCGAGTCAAAGTAAACGCTGTCGCCGAGGGAAACGTATTTCTCGGCTTCTTCTTTACTTGCAGCACCGATGTCAATGTATAGGCTGTCAGTCTCGGGAGCTTTTTCCTTTGCTTCCTTGCTGAGGTTATGCACGGCAGTTGAACCTACAACGCCGCTTATGCGGTTTTGTCCTATGCGCACCTGTCTGCCGATGATAACAGACGGGTCGATACCGCCTACAGTGTCAAATGCAAGTGTGCCGTCAGGGCGGATAAAGGTCACCATGAGACCTACTTCGTCCATATGTGCGCATATCATAAGCTTTTTATTTGGCTTTTTCTTACCCTTCTTGAAGCAGATAAGGTTGCCGAGATTATCTATACTGTAGTCGCATACGTCCTTTATTTTGCTGATTATAAGGTCACGTACAGCTCCTTCATCGCCTGAGATACCGTCAGTCAGGCAGAGTTCTTTCAGGATCTCCTTCATGTTCAGCCCTCCTTGATGAATTCAGCTAAAAGCTTGGCGGTCATTTCCACATCGTTCATGTCGATGACCTCAACAGGCGTATGCATATTTCTCAGTGGTATTGAAACGGTACAAGCCTTTGCGCCGCTCCTGCTTACCGAATAGCGGTCTGCGTTTGTAGATGTAAGACCGCACATAACTTCCTTCTGATAAGGGATAGCTGCTTTTTCGGCAGCAAATATGAGCTTGTCGCTTATTTCTCTTGAAAGAGAAGGGGAAAGTCCTATCATAGGACCTTTTCCGAGATATCCGCACTTACTTTCATCTTCGCCTATAGCGTAAGCGAAGCTCACGTCCACAGCAAGAGCGATATCGGGAGCGATAGTGAATGCGCCGATCTTTGCACCGCGTTCACCCACCTCCTCCTGAGTGGAGAAGATAACGGTCACATTGTAGGCTGTCTCCTGACCGTTGAGCAGCTCCAGTGTATAGAGCAGAGCTGCCACACCGCAGCGGTCATCAAGGGCACCGCCTGTAATGCGGCTTCCGATGAGCTGACGGCAGGTGACATCGAAGGTTATGGTGTCCCCGGGGGCAATGACCTGATAAAGCTCGTCCCTTGTCATGCCTGTGTCGATAGCAACGTCCTCAATGCTGAGCACCTTGCTGCTTCCGCTTGAAAGATGAGGCGGAACAGAGCATATAACGCCCTTGATGTCATGCTTTCCGTGAATGACAACGGGCTGAGCAGGGAGAAGTCTGCGGTCTATACCTCCGATATTTCCAACCTTGACAAAGCCTTCATCGGTTATGTGGGTGACGATGAAGCCCACCTGATCTATGTGGGCATCAAGCACCAGTGACGGCAGCCCGTCGCGGTGTACACCAAAATGTCCGATAACGTTGCCGTGCTGTATTTCGGCATCGGGACAGTATTCCCGCAGCATACTCAGGGCGAGAGCTGCGGCATTCTCTTCATTTCCCGAAGCACCGACGGACTCCGAGAGAGAGATCACAGTTTGTGTAATATCCATTGCAATAACTCCTTTCATATAAATTTATTCTCATAAAAGTTCAGATATACACATAAAAGAAATGACGAACACATAAACGTCATTTCTTCTTTTTTGCTTTATGCTTGAGCAGTACGAGACCTGTGAGAGCGGCAGCCTTTGCAGCTGTTTTTGCCACCTGCTTTATGTCTGTCTTTGTTCTTATATTCTGCGGTACCTCCTCGGTAACGCCGAGATTGCCCTTGCCTGCGGTCTTCATAGAACCGCCCTCGATATGCAGCATACCGAGATCCTTCTTGAATTCCATATTAATCCTCCCTGACAGGCTCTGCAATGAGGAACTTTATCTTCTTTCCCTCATCGGTAAACATCTTTTCGTGTTCGGTGACGAAGTTCTCATAGGGACTTTCGGCATGAAGGTTGAAGGTCTTGTATTTTATCCTGAAGCCTGCTTCCTCGAAGTATTCAAAGGACTCCTCAAAAAGCTCATCATCATCTGTCTTGAACCACAGTTCGCCTCTGAGGAATTTCTTGTAATTCATAAGCTGACGGGTGTGGGTAAGGCGGCGCTTCTTATGCTTTGCCTTAGGCCACGGGTTGCAGAAGTTTATATAGATGCGGTCTGCACGGTCATTTTCGTCCCATGCAAGCTCAAGACGTTCGATATTCTGTATAGCTATGCGAACATTGTCGGGAGAAGACCCCTTTTCTGCATAGGCAGCTTCCAGCTTGCGCTTTGCAAGGACGAGCATCTCATTTTTTATATCCATAGCAATGAAATTTGCCTCAGGGTGAGCAGGAGCAGCCTGCGAGATAAAGCCGCCCTTACCGCAGCCCAGCTCTACGTACAGGGGCTTGTCAGGGTCTGAAAAAAGCTCTCTCCAGTGACCTATCTGCTTCTGGGGTTCATGTATGTAAAATGGGCAGGCTTCCAGTTCTGGTTTAGCCCATGGTTTATGACGAATTCTCATAAATTACCTCCAAATGAATTCATAAAAATATTATATCATATATCTTGGCATAAATCAACGTTAAGAGAGAATAATTTCATATTTTATCTATAAATATCAAACATTGCATTATATGTTGTAAAAAAATAAATCCGAAAGCAGCTGTGACGACCGCTTTCGGATATTTTGTTATTACTTTTTTCGTGGGTATTCCTTTATACAGCTGACGTAGTCTGTGTTGACCAGCTGCTTGCTGCCCTTCCTGTCCTCGACCTCGATCCAGTTATCCTCGATCTTTGTGATAGTGCCCTCCACTCCTGACGATGTACCTGTGATCAAAACATTCTTGCCGATAAAGCTTTTGATAAGTTCGTTCATATCCATACCTCCGTTTTGCCTTTTTAAGCGATTTCTCCTTGCTGTTCTGACTTGCTGCAGCTTTCTTGCGTTTGCGGCAGGGATCATGCAGCAGCAAATAATTATTATAAACCATAAATACCAGAATTTCATAAGCCCACTCCTTTGCAGAAAGTCCTTGATATTACGGCACTGATGCTGTGATAAGTATATCACACAAGAGGTATTTTGTCAATTGATAATAAAAATGCTGAAATCACTGGACAAGCGAGATCATATGTGGTATAATAGATGTGTTATTTGGATACTACCCTTTAAATCCGATCCCGTGAGGTCGGCAAGGCGCGTTATTTGATACTATAACTATATCTGAAGCTATAGCTATAACTATAAGTATGCTCCCTGCCGCGCGGGGAGCATTTTTTGTTGAAAGGAGAGCCTTTATGGATACAAAGCGCATTATCATGGACGATAAAGCGGTCAACCGCGCCATAGCACGTATCTCCTATGAGATAATCGAGAGGAACAAGGGCACGGAGGATCTTTGTATCGTTGGTATTTTCTCGAGAGGAGTCCCTATAGGCAGGCGCATAGCTGCAAAGCTTTCCGAGCTTGAAAAAAATGATGTGCCCTTCGGAGCACTTGATATAACTCCCTACCGTGATGACAGCCGCTCGGCAGGTGAGGCTGAAAAGACCGATATCCCTTTCGATATCACAGACAAGAACGTAGTCATAGTTGACGATGTCATTTTTACGGGAAGAAGCTCACGTGCTGCTATAGATGCACTTATAAAGCGGGGCAGACCGCGCACTATACAGCTTGCAGTCCTTGTTGACCGCGGACACAGAGAGCTTCCCATACGTCCCGATTATGTCGGTAAGAATCTCCCCACTTCCCACAGTGAGGTGGTAAAGGTCTCGGCAATGGAGATAGACGGCAGCGACGGAGTTGCTATATACTGAACCAATATCCATAATTAATGAAAGCGAGGTAATCATGTCTCAGATACTTATAAGGAATATCCGTGCGGTGGATACCGAAACGGATAGGATAACAGATGTACTCATAAGCGACGGCAAAATATCAAGGACAGGAAACAATATCTCTGCCGATGCGGACAAGGTGATAGACGGCACGGGACTTGTGCTCATGCCTTCACTTTTCGATATGCACGTACATTTCCGCGACCCGGGGCTTACCTATAAGGAAGATATCCTTACAGGCTGTGCCGCTGCACTTGCAGGCGGAGTTACGGGAGTCCTTGCGATGCCGAATACAAAGCCGCCCTGCGATAATCCGGAAACCATCAGATATATCATAGACAAGGCTGAGGGCACGGGAGTTGAGGTGTATCCTGTGGGCTGCATAACAGGAGGAATGAGCGGAAACGGTCTCTGCGACTATGAGGCTCTCAAAGCCGCAGGCTGCATATGCATATCCGATGACGGAAGACCTGTTGAGAATGCGGAGATGATGAGAAAGGCTCTTGAGCTTTCAAACGAAAACGGACTTCTCGTTGCTTCTCACTGTGAGGATCTGAACATAATAAACGGCGGTATAATGAACAAGGGCGAGACTTCCGGAAAGCTTGGCGTAAAAGGTATGGACAGAGCTTCCGAGGACTACATCACAGCCCGTGAGATGATACTTGCTTCCTCAGTGAATGCGAGAATACATATCTGCCATGTATCTACAGAGGGCAGCGCGGCAATGATACGCTTCGCAAAGTCAAGAGGCGTAAGAGTCACTTGCGAGACTGCTCCTCACTACTTCATGCTGACGGATAAGCTACTTGAAAAGCGTGATGCGGACTACCGCATGAATCCGCCGCTGAGGACTCCCGAGGACGTAAGGGCGATAATTGAAGCCGTAAAGGACGGTACTATCGACTGCATAATCACAGACCATGCTCCTCATGCTGCTGAAGAAAAGGCGGATTTTGAAAAAGCTCCGAACGGAGTTGTAGGACTTGAAACATCGCTTGCCGCAACTCTTACCGCACTCTATCATACAGGTGAGATAAGCCTTAACAGGGTAGTGGAGCTCATGTGCGCAAATCCACGAAAGCTTCTCGGACTTGAAGTACCTGCGATAAAGGAGGACAGTACTGCCGATCTTGTTATTGCGGATATAAATAAAAAGTGGACAGTAATTCCCGAAAAGCTTCATTCAAAGTCCCATAACACTGTATTCAAGGGCATGGAGCTTACAGGAAAGCCTCTCGTTACTATATCAAAGGGCGAGATAAGATATAACGAAATGTAATTACAGGAGGAAAAAATATGTCATTTGACAGACTTATTGAAAAGATAATCGACCTTAAAAATCCTACAGTTGTAGGACTTGATCCGAAGCTTGAATATGTTCCCGAGTTTATACAGCGTCGTTATCTTGACAGCGACGGCTGGACATTAAAGGCTGCTGCAAAGGCGATATTCGACTTCAATCAGGCCATTATCGACGAGATACATGATCTGGTGCCTGCTATCAAGCCTCAGGCTGCTTACTATGAGATGTACGGACACTACGGCATCAGGACTCTTGAAAAGACTATCAGATATGCAAAACTCAATGGTATGTTCGTAATGACAGACGGAAAGAGAAACGATATCGGCGCAACAATGGAGGCTTATTCAAACGCACACCTCGGTGTAACATCTGTAGGCGAGAACAATCTCGAAGCCTTCGGTGCAGATGCTCTCACTGTAAACGGCTATCTCGGCACAGACGGTATCGAGCCTCTCCTTAAAGTCTGCCGCGACCGCGATAAAGGCATATTCGTTCTTGTAAAGACTTCAAACCCTTCATCGGGAGAGCTTCAGGATATGAAGCTTGCCGACGGACGCACTATCTATGAGTGCATGGGCGATATGTGCGAGAAATGGGGCGAGGATACACGCGGAAAGTACGGTTACTCCGCAGTAGGCGCAGTTGTAGGTGCTACATATCCCGAAATGCTGACAGAGCTCAGAAAGAGACTTCCACACACAATGTTCCTGGTTCCGGGTTACGGTGCACAGGGCGGCGGAGCAGAAGGACTGAAGGGCGGCTTTGACGAGAATGGTCTCGGAGCTATCGTAAACTCCTCACGCGCTGTAATGTGTGCATACAAAAAGGAAGGCTGCGATGAAAGAGACTTCGCAAAGGCAGCACGCCGCGAAGTTATCCGCATGAGAGACGATATCTGTCAGTACATCAACTTGAAGTGATTTGTAGGGGCGGATATTATCCGCCTGTGGAATAGCTAACATTATATAAATAAGATTAGGGAACGCCTTTCACGGCGTTCCCTGCTGAAAGTATAATTAAACATTGAAACGTTCTGCCCACAATGGCGTGGAACAGAGCGCACAACATCAATAATACGACCTCTAAAAAATCGCAAGGAGGAATTTACAATGTCATTATTCAACATGGGCGAAAAAGCTTACCTTATGCTTGCCGACGGACAGGTGTTCGAAGGCAGGAGCTTTGGCGCAAAAGGCACGGTCATCGGTGAAGTAGTATTCACCACAGGAGTTACAGGCTATCAGGAGACTCTTACAGACCCGAGCTACTATGGACAGATAGTCACACAGACCTTTCCGCTTATCGGAAACTACGGTGTGAACTCACAGGACAATGAGTCCGCAAGGTCATATGTATCGGGATATATCGTAAGAGAGTGGTGCAATGCACCGTCCAACTTCCGCTGTGAGGGCAATATCAATGATTTCCTGAAGGAGCATAACATCGTTGGTATCAACAATATTGACACTCGCCGTCTTACTCGTATCATCCGTGAGGTAGGCGTTATGAACGGCGTTATCACTACCGAGGACGTTTATGCAAAGAAGGACGAGCTCCTTGAAAAGATACGCTCATTCACAGTAAAGGACGCTGTAAAGTCTGTGACTAATTATGAGACTCTTACATACGAGCCAGAGGAGAAAAAACTCCGCGTTGCACTGTTTGATTTCGGCTACAAGCGCAATATCAGACAGGAGCTTTTAAAGCGCGGCTGTGAGGTAGTCGTAGTACCTGCTTATACTACAGCCGCAGAGATAAAGGAGCTTGCTCCCGATGGTATCATGTTCTCAAACGGCCCCGGAGACCCTGCCGAAAATGTTGAGATAATAGAGAATATCAAGGAGATACAGAAGCTGGGTATACCGATATTCGGTATCTGCCTCGGACATCAGCTCATGGCTCTTGCCAACGGCGGAAAGACCGAGAAGCTGAAATACGGTCACAGAGGTGCAAATCAGCCGGTTATCGACCTTGAAAGCGGACTTACCTATGTTACCAGCCAGAATCACGGCTACGCAGTAGTAGGTGACAGCATTGACCCGTCAGTAGGTCATGTATCACATATCAATGCAAACGATAAGACCTGTGAGGGCATACACTATACCTCAGTCAACGCAAGAACAGTTCAGTTCCACCCCGAAGCACACGGCGGACCGCTGGATACAGCGTACTTGTTTGACGATTTTGTAAAAAATATGAGTAAGAAATGATCTGTATGGAACGCTTTTCACGGCGTTCCGCGCAAGTGATATATTTAACGGAATGCCGAGGGCGGCGTTCCCCTACTTACTAATTTGGAGGTAAAGAAAATGCCACTCAGAAGTGATATAAAAAAGGTACTTGTTATCGGCTCAGGTCCTATAGTTATCGGACAGGCTGCTGAATTTGACTACGCAGGCACACAGGCTTGCCGCGCACTTAAACAGGAAGGACTGGAGGTAATCCTCGTAAACTCAAACCCTGCTACCATTATGACCGATAAGGCTATGGCAGACAAGGTTTATATCGAGCCCCTCACACTTGACGTTGTAAAGAGAATAATCGAAATAGAAAAGCCCGACAGTCTGCTGTCGACTCTGGGCGGTCAGACAGGTCTTACCCTGTCTATGCAGCTTGCAGAGGAGGGCTTCCTTGACAGCCACAATGTAAAGCTCCTCGGTGCAGACCCCGAGACTATCCATAAGGCTGAGGACAGACAGGCTTTCAAGGACACAATGGAAAAAATAGGCGAGCCCTGTATCCCTTCAAAGGTCGTAGAGACGGTTGAGGACGCAGTTGACTTCGCACAGGTGATACATTATCCTGTTATCGTCCGCCCTGCGTTCACACTCGGCGGTACAGGCGGCGGTATCGCGCAGAATGAAGAGGAGCTCCGCGACATCGCTACAAATGGACTCCGCCTTTCACCTATCACACAGATACTTGTTGAGAAGTGTATCAGCGGCTGGAAGGAAATAGAGTTTGAAGTTATCCGTGATGCAAAGGGAAATGTTATCACAGTCTGCTCAATGGAAAACTTCGATCCTGTAGGTGTTCACACAGGCGACAGCATCGTTATCGCACCTGCCGTAACTCTGACTGACAGAGAGTACCAGATGCTCCGTACGGCTGCTATAAATATTATCAAGGAGCTGAAGGTAGAGGGCGGCTGCAACTGCCAGTTCGCACTTCACCCCACAAGCTTCAAGTATGCAGTTATCGAGGTAAATCCAAGAGTTTCACGTTCCTCTGCTCTGGCTTCAAAGGCTACGGGATACCCTATTGCAAAGACAGCTGCCAAAATAGCTATCGGCTACACTCTTGACGAGATAATCAATCAGGTAACAGGTAAGACCTATGCCTGCTTTGAACCTGCACTGGACTATGTTGTAATCAAGTTCCCGAAGTGGGCTTTTGATAAGTTCGTTTATGCAAAGCGTACTCTCGGCACTCAGATGAAGGCTACAGGTGAGGTAATGGCTATCGGTACAAGCTTTGAACAGGCTATGATGAAGGCTGTCCGCTCTATCGAGCTGGGACTTGACACCATGAACCTGAAAAAGCTTGAAAAGCTCTCCACAGAGGAGATACGCGAGAAGCTCCATGTTATTGATGACGAGCGTTCCTTCTGCGTATTTGAGGCATTAAAGCGCGGAATAACTCCAGAAGAGATACATGAGATAACAATGATAGACAACTGGTTCCTTTATAAGCTCCTTAACCTTGTTGAGCTGGAGAAATGGCTGGCAGAGGGCGAGCTTACCGAGGAAAAGTATGATATCGCAAAGCAGTACGGCTATCTTGACAGCACTATCGAGCGCATATCGGGACAGAAGTGCCCCAAGCACAAGAGCGCAGTATACAAAATGGTAGATACCTGCGCAGGCGAGTTCAAGGCTGAGACTCCTTACTTCTATTCCACCTTCGATGACGAGAACGAGGCAAAGCAGTTCATCGAGCGCACAGACAAGGGCAAGAAGAAGGTCATCGTATTTGGTTCCGGTCCTATCCGTATCGGTCAGGGTATCGAGTTCGACTACTGCTCCGTACACTGCGTATGGACGCTGAAAGAGCTTGGCTACGAGGCTGTTATCTGCAACAACAACCCCGAGACCGTTTCAACCGACTTTGATACAGGCGACCGTCTGTACTTCGACCCCCTCACAAAGGAGGACGTTCAGTCCATTATCGAGACCGAGCAGCCATACGGCGTTGTAGTACAGTTCGGCGGACAGACAGCTATCAAGCTCACACGTTACCTTTCTGATATGGGTGTGCGTATTCTCGGTACTTCCGCTGATATGATAGATGCGGCAGAGGACAGAGAGCGTTTCGATGAAGTTCTTGAAAAGTGTGGAATCCCTCGTCCTGCCGGTCACACAGTTATGAATACAGAGGAGGCTCTTGTTGCAGCAAATGACCTGGGCTATCCTGTACTGCTCCGTCCTTCCTACGTTCTCGGCGGTCAGAACATGATAATTGCTCATTCCGATGCAGACGTAAAGGAGTACATGGGCATCATTATGAGCCATAACATTGAAAATCCTGTTCTTATCGACAAGTACATGATGGGCACAGAGGTGGAGGTCGATGCTATCTGCGATGGCGAGGACTTCCTTATCCCCGGTATTATGGAGCATATCGAGCGTGCAGGCGTTCACTCTGGTGACTCTATCTCTATCTATCCTGCACAGCATCTTTCGGAGCGTATCAAGCGCATAATCGTAGAGTACACAAGACTTCTTTCAAAGGAGCTCAACGTTATCGGACTTGTAAATATTCAGTACGTTGTATACAATCACGAGGTATTCGTTATAGAGGTAAACCCGCGTTCTTCAAGAACAGTTCCTTACATCAGCAAGGTTACGGGAATACCTATGGTAGATATCGCAACAAAGATAATGTTCGGTGCAAAGCTCAAGGATATGGGCTATGAGAGCGGACTTTATCCTGCTGGTGATTATGTAGCAGTTAAAGTGCCTGTATTCTCCTTCGAGAAGCTTACAGACGTTGATACTATGCTGGGACCTGAAATGAAGTCAACAGGTGAGTGCCTCGGTATCGGCAGAAACCTTGAGGACGCACTCTTAAAGGGACTTATCGCCGCCGGCTTTGACCTGAAGCGTGAGGGCGGAGTTCTTATCTCGGTACGTGACAGCGACAAGAGGGAGATACTCCCGATTGCAGACAAGTTCGAGCGTATGGGCTTTGACCTTTATGCAACATCGGGTACACAAAGCGTTCTCCACAGAAATATGATAGCTGCTAATCTTGTCCGTAAGATATCCGACGGCGAGCCTAATGTGGAAACTCTCCTTGACAGCGGCAAGATACATTATGTTATCTCCACATCCGCAAAGGGCAGACTCCCCGAGCGTGACAGCGTTAAGATGAGAAGAAAGTCCATCGAGCGTTCTATTTGCAGCCTTACCGCTGTAGATACAGCAAAATCGCTGGTAAAGGTGCTTGAATCGGGCAGAACTATCAACGATGTTGAATTGGTCGATATAACTAAAATATAAATTTGTGTGTACGGATATTATCCGCCACTACACAGTATAATTATGATTTGCGGGGCGATGTGGGCATCGCCCCTACATTTCGTTTCAAATATATTTCAACGCAAGGGCAGATGATATACGCCTAGGAACAGTCAATAAACTTACGAATAACCGCCAAAATGTAGGGGCTGATGCCTTCATCAGCCCGAAAAATGTATAATAAAAAACTTTTTTTCGACAAGCTGCGGGCGGATAATATCCGCCCTTACATTCTCAAATCACAACTATAAACTTTCAACTTCAAAGGGGGAACTATGGATCACTTCAAGCTATGCTCAAACTACGCGCCCGCAGGCGACCAGCCGCAGGCTATCGACAAACTGGTAAACGGCATACAGTCAGGCAAAAAGGAGCAGATACTCCTCGGTGTTACTGGTTCGGGAAAGACCTTCACTATGGCAAATGTAATCGCCCGTGTGAACAAGCCTACGCTTGTACTCGCTCACAACAAGATACTTGCGGCACAGCTTTGCTCGGAGTTCCGCGAGTTCTTCCCCGAAAACGCCGTGGAGTACTTCGTATCCTACTACGACTACTATCAGCCCGAAGCCTATGTTCCAAGCACAGACAGCTATATCGAAAAGGACTCCTCAATAAATGATGAGATAGATAAGCTTCGCCATTCAGCTACAACTGCACTTGCGGAGAGAAGAGATGTTATAATAGTTGCCAGCGTGTCTTGTATATACTCCCTCGGTAGTCCTGAGGAATACCGTTCTATGTGCGTTTCCATACGTCAGGGTGCGGAAAAGCCGCGCGACCAGCTTATAAACGAGCTTGTGAAGATACGCTATGAGCGCAATGATATAGCCTTTGAGCGAAACAGGTTCAGAGTACGCGGCGATGTGGTTGAGATATTCCCTGCGATGTCAACGGATACGGCAGTGAGAGTTGAATACTTCGGCGATGAGATAGACCGTATATCCGAAATAAACGTTATAACGGGCGAGGTAAAGGCTGTAGTTTCTCATGCGGCTATTTTCCCGGCTTCTCACTATGTTGTGGGGGATGACAAGCTTGAAGCTGCACTCACAGAGCTTGACCGCGAGCTTGCAGAGCGTATAGATTATTTTCAGCAGAACAACAAGCTCATAGAGGCTCAGCGTATAGAGCAGCGTACTCATTATGACATGGAAATGCTGCGCGAAGTGGGCTATTGCAGCGGCGTTGAGAACTATTCCCGTGTGCTTGCAGGCAGACCCGCAGGAAGTACTCCGCTTACCCTTATGGATCATTTCCCCGAGGACTTTCTCCTCATAGTTGACGAGAGCCATGTTACTCTGCCGCAGGTACGTGCTATGTACGCAGGCGACCGTGCGAGAAAAACTACTCTTGTGGACTACGGCTTCCGTCTGCCGAGTGCTATGGATAACCGTCCGCTGAATTTTGACGAGTTCAATGCCCATATCCATCAGGCTATCTATGTAAGCGCAACTCCCGGACAGATCGAGCGTGAAAAGACTGATACAATAGTTGAGCAGGTAATACGTCCTACAGGACTTGTTGACCCTGAGATAATCGTAAAGCCGACCCATGGACAGGTTGATGACCTGCTTTCCGAGATAAATGAACGTGCAGCACGTCATGAACGTGTACTTGTGACTACTCTTACAAAGAAAATGGCTGAAGATTTGACTTCCTATTATGAGAAGTTAGGAGTAAAGGTGCGTTATCTGCACCATGATATCGACACTATCGAGCGTATGGAGATAATAAAAGATCTGCGCGAGGGAGTGTTCGATGTACTTGTGGGTATCAATCTTCTTCGTGAGGGACTTGATATCCCTGAGGTAAGTCTTATTGCTATACTTGATGCCGATAAGGAGGGCTTCCTGAGAAGTGAGACCTCGCTTATACAGACTATAGGCCGTGCGGCGAGAAATGCCAAGGGTCAGGTAATAATGTATGCGGATTGTGTTACGGGCTCTATGGAGAGAGCTATCACCGAGACAGAACGCCGCCGCTCCTTACAGATGAAGTTTAATGAGGAGCACGGTATAGTGCCTAAGACTATCATTAAGGAAGTCCGTGATGTACTTGAGATAACTTCTAGGAACAAGGTTGAGGAAAAGACCAAAAAGAAGAAAATGTCAGCCTCAGAGAAGCAGCATCTTATTGATAAGCTAACAGTGGAAATGAAGAATGCGGCAAAGCTGCTTGAATTTGAACACGCTGCATATCTCCGCGATAAGATACAAGAGCTAAGAGAGAAATAATTAAAAATATGTCCGATTATGCTACGCCCGTGCGATTATTTATTGTAGGGAGCGTGGCATAATGTTTTTATGCGTGAATTATTTCGTTAATTCTTTATAATTTGCCTGTATTTCGCAACCAATACAACCAAAACTATTGACATTTTAGTGCTGAAATGCTACAATATAGGTAATTATAAGTATACTGGAAAGTATACTATGAGAGGGGAAAATATAAAATGAAAAAATTCACACGCTCTGCTGCAGCGTTTATTTGTGCTGCGGCAATGGCTATGACAGGTGCAGCACCCTGTCTTAGCCAGACAAAAATGACAGCTTGCGCTGTTGACACAAACAATGATGACTGGCTCCATGCAGAGGGAAGCCGACTGTATGACATGAACGGCAATGAGGTATGGCTCACAGGTGCAAACTGGTTCGGTTTCAACTGTGGAGAGAACGTGCCGCACTACCTGTGGAGCGCAGACGCAGATGACTGTCTCACTGAGATAGCCGACCGCGGTATCAACATCATTCGTTTTCCTATTTCTACGGAGCTTATCGTATCATGGATGAATGGTACTCCAAACGAGGTAGGAAGCTTCTCCTGCAATACCGATCCAGCATACTGCATCAATGCAGATTTCTGCGGACCTGACGGAAAAACTCCTGTAGACAGTATGCAGGTATTCGACATCATGATGAGAAAGTGCAAGGAGCACGGTATCAAGGCTTTCATTGATATCCACAGCCCTGACGCAAACAACTCAGGA
>Ga0310786_10003098_pt1 | contig 24503 bp, 38 predicted proteins | sample AusTroGonzalo_MG_FD_203881 | JGI IMG/M metagenome (GOLD analysis project Ga0310786, IMG submission 203881) | Bovine rumen microbial communities from tropical cattle in Woodstock, Queensland, Australia - Gonzalo_03 (v2) (version 2) | ecosystem: Host-associated > Mammals > Digestive system >...
TTGAATTCTCTATTTGGTACAAATCGCTGATTCCTTAAATCCATCTTTGTAACAAATTTATTTCTGTTTTCAACAAGATAATTATAGAAATTATCATAATCAGAGAATAATTTATCATTTAGCATCTCTTCCAAACAGGCATGGGTTTCATTGAAGAATTTAACCGCTTTTCTGAAATTCTCAACCGTTACAAACATGCTTGTCGGATTTTCTAAAATGTGATAAAGAACGGCCAATTTAATTATTTTCCAAGTTGAGTGTTCTAAGTTCAGTTTTAATATTTCTCTTTTGATATTCAAAACATTTGTATATTTATAAAATTCTGAAATTCTTTTGTCTATCTCGTTTTTATATGCGTTTATTTCAGCATTTGCTTCTTGGTTGAAATGATATTCCTTACCCTCTTTTATTTCATCAAAGATTTGTTTTAATCTCATTGAAGCCTGATTTAATCTTTCTATTGCTGCGTTCTTCTCGTCAAATGTAGCATATTGTATTTTTTCTGTGTAATAGTTTTCATTCTTTTTGAAATAAATGAAACTCCTGCGGGCCATACCTCTGGCAAGATAACTCTTGAATGAATTTGCAAGTTTTTCATTTTCAAGCAGCAATTTGTAATCTGACATAAAAATACAAGCTACCGGAATTCCTGAAATATTTTCTCTGTTTGTGCTTATTGTATCTGTTCCTTGAAATTCACCATCATAAAGGTTATACATCATATCAAGGAATTCTTTTTTCATTTTATCTTTATTCAGGATCGCATCTTCATAATAACTGGCGAATTCTGAATTCAGGATCATGACCGCACCGGCGGCCGCTTCTTTTATAATCTCTAGGGATTTATACAACTTTGCTTGGGTTGCATTTGTTATTTCCTTTTTTAAAGGAACAAAAGCTTTTATTTCTGCATCACATTCCATTTTCTTACGTCTTAATTCGACTTTGTCGGTGATTTTTTGCAGCCTTAAAGTTTGCTCACATTCAAGTTTTTCAAGTCTCTCTTTATTGTATTTTTTAAGATAATCGTTGAAAAATTTTAATAAATTTAAATTAATTTCACTCAATAATCTGTTTTTAGCACCGCCAGACGGCACGAAATTAAAAGCAAAATAAGCAAGAGGTGTAAACCTTCCTATGTTTTGAATGCTTTGAAACTTAACGGCCTTAAATCCCATGATTTGGGTTAATTTTGCCTGAAGAATATTAAGCACCGCTATTTTGCTTATTTTGTAATCACAGATTATTCTCAAATCCTCTGCTATTGAATTTAACATCTATTCTCCTATTAAAAACCGGCAGCTTGTCGAGGGCTTGCCGGCGAACGTTCTTTTTTGTAAAACTTTTTGCCCTCGACATAAACAATCCTAACATGTTAATAAAAAAATGTCAAGCATTATTTTTTTAATGTTTTTATATTTTTCATTGTAAAAAAAATGTTGGCACTCGCTCTGTGTCTGCATTTGCGGTTAATATTTTAATATTTTTCACTCTATAAATATTTATTAAAGAAATTTATTATTTTATATGTAAAATGAGAAGAATATACTATAAGTGTGAAAAATTATAAAAATATAAAAAAATTGACTTAAAGTTACACTATAAGCCAATTTCCAATATTTTTCACTTTTTCAGGGCCTGAAAACTGTTATAAAAGTTTCTGATGTTCTATGATCTTATTGTAGAAAAAATTAACATCTTTATTATTTTTTATAAGTTCATTGTATTTATCTCTGGCCCTTAAGAAATAAGGAATGTTTACTGTGCCGGTTTCATCTAAATCTTTATAATAACCGATTAACACATTTAAAATTGTTGCTTTCTTTTCTTCAAGTGCCTTGTGATGTTTTCCGAAATCTAAAATTGCTGCCATAATTCCTACTCCTCTATAAATTTAATTTGCATTGTATCTTTATCAATTACTTCTATAATTGCAGTTTCACCTTTTTCAATGTCCATCTGCTCAATAACTTTTTTAGGAATATTTAAATATAATCCTTTTTTACTTGCTTGAATAATAACCGTTTTTTTCATTATATCAAACCCTCCTCATTGCATATAAATTGTATTTGTTCATCTGTAAACTTTGGAATTACTGCAGGTTTTTTGTTTTGTTGATATTCCATGAACATCATAAAACCTAAAAATAAAATGCTCATAATTACTAAAAATCTTGTCATAATAACCTCTCTTTCTTTTTTATTCTATAACTTCAATTTCTTTATCTAATGGCCAAGTTCTAAAACAAGGTTCTGTAAATTTCATATTATCAACCCAAACACGTAATTGTTTTGTCCCACATTGACATAAATCTGTAATAATATGCTTTTCGCCTTTAAATAAAATTGTCATTCCTCTTTCTAAATAATCTACTTTAATTTTCATTAAAATCCGCCTTTCTTATTCTTCAAAACCTTTAAGATTGTCTAATTCAATATTGTATCTTTTACCGTTTTTATCTACGCAAGTTGCAAAATCAACTGTTGCATCTGCATATTTGTTTACCCATGTGTAAAGTAATAATCCTACTTCTTGAGTTTTTAAGTTTAATACTTTTGTGCCAAACATTGTAAAATCTTTTTCCATGCTGTACCTCTTTCTTTTTATACTTATATTTTAACATAACATGTTATTAAAATCAAGTGATTTTTTAACAATTCTTAACATAAATACTACAAATGAATGAAATATTTTATAATGATTAAGGGTGAAGAATGAGCAATTTTAAAGCTGCTGATTATAACGAATATAATCATAAGTTTGGCTTTGATAAGTACAAACAGCTTTATGACCTCATGCAAGAACTTTTTAATTTGTTACCTTTTGATGAAAAGAATTATGAAGATGATTCTTTTTTTGTTTTTTCCGGCATGAAAGTTTTTATTGATAAAAAAAATGGCTCTTATTGTGAAATAATAAATTCTGGTTGGCTTCCTATGGATGAAAGAATTAAACTTCACGAACAGAAACTTGCAGCCTTTAAAAAAGATATTATACAACTAAATTTGTTCTAAAACTTGGAAGTTTCAGCAGCAAAAAAGAACCTACCATTTCAATATGGAGGTTTAATTATGCTTTGGAAGATAGAAAAAAGAAATATTGATGAACTTAAATCTTATGAAAAGAATCCTAGAAAATTCACAAGAAAAGGTTTAGCAGATTTGAAAGAAAGCATTAAAAATTGTGGTGATGCAAATATTATAACCATAAATGCTGATAATACTGTTTTAGGTGGCCATGCTCGTTTAAAAGTTATGAAACAACTCGGATTTAAAGAAGTTGATGTGAAAGTTCCTGATAGATTATTGAATGAACAAGAAGTCAAAGAAATTGTTGTAAGACTTAATGCTAATACTGCAGGTGATTGGGATATTGTAAAATTAAATGCTTTTTTTGATAAAGATTACTTAAAAGATTGGGGTTTAGACATTGATTTTGGACTTGGTAACGATAAAAAAGAAGTTATTGAAGATGAAATTCCTGAAAAACCAAAAGCAAGATGCAAGCAAGGTCAAGTTTGGAAACTTGGCCGGCATAAATTAATTTGTGGTGACTGTTTGAAAAAGGAAACTTTAACGGCTTTAATGGGTGATAAAACCGCTCATTTATACTTAACAGATCCACCGTACAATGTAGATTATGAAGGACAAGCCGGTAAAATTAAAAATGATAATATGACCGATAGTGTATTTTTAAATTTTCTTTCTGATGCTTTTTTGAATGCTGCAGAATATTTGAAGCCGGGATCAAGTTTTTATATTTGGCATGCTGATAGTCAAGGTTATATTTTCAGAAAAGCAGTAAAAGAAAATCTTGGTGAGATTAGACAGTGTTTAATTTGGCTTAAAAATTCTATGGTCATGGGCCGTCAGGATTATCAATGGATACATGAACCATGCCTGTATGGTTGGACTTCTGGTGATTCTCATTTATGGGCTGCAGATAGAAAACAAACAACAGTATTGCAATTTGACAGGCCACAGAAGAGCAAGGAACATCCGACAATGAAACCTGTGAAACTTTTTGATTATTTGATACGGAATAACACAAGAAAAGATGATCTTGTTCTTGATACTTTTGCAGGATCCGGTACAAGTTTAATTGCTTGTGAGCAGAACGGCAGAACCTGTTATTGTTGCGAATTAGACGAGCATTATTGTGATATTATTATTGAGAGATTTGAAAAACTAACAGGATTAAAAGCAACTGTGCTATAATATTTGTATGGGCAAGATAATGAAAGAAAATTTAAGACCATGCAAAACGACCGAGGAAGCAAGAGAACGAGGTCGCAAAGGTGGTATCAATTCAGGCAAAAGAAAAAAAGAAAAAAAGAAACTTAAAGAAATTGCTGAAATGCTGCTTGATATGAAAGCACCCGATAATGTTCTTGAGAAGTTTCAAGAACTTTATCCTGATCTTGATGTGGAAGGAATGACAAACCGATTAGCAATTATGCAACGGCTTATTTTGAATGCTCTTGCCGGTGATAATAAAGCATTTGAATTATTGCGTGATCAAATCGGTGAAAAACCAAAAGAAATTGTTGAAACAACTAATACAAACCTTAATATTACCAGTGAAAAGGTGATTAATTCAGTTTTAGATAAATTAAAGGATTTGTAATTTATGAAAACTTTTTTAGAAGATTATACAACAGCACAAGAAATTGCTGTTTTGAAACTGATTTGTGAAAACAGTTTAAAAGCTTTTATTAAAGTTATGCATTATTACAACACTCAATCACATTTTATTTTTAAGCCGTTTCATAATGATGTTATTCAGGCCCTTGAAAAAATTGCAAAGTATGAAACTACAAAAAACTTAATTCTTAATCTTCCTGTTGGTTTTGGTAAATCTCAAATCATAGAATATTTTAAGTCATGGTGTTTTGCTAGGAATAAGAACCTTTGTTTTCTTTATACTTCTTATTCAGATAAATTAATTATAAAATTATCTTCTGAAATTATGGAAATAATGCAGTCTGAACCGTATCAGGCAATGTGGCCTTATACATTTAAGAAAGAAAAGAAAAGCAAAGCAAATTGGAGCATTGAGGGTTCTGTCGGTCGTGCCGGTTTAACTGCAGGTTCTATTGGTGGAACAATTACAGGTCTTGATGCAGGCAACCCTGCAGTTGAGGGTTTTTGTGGTGCGTTGATAATAGACGATCCAATGAAAGCCGGTGATGAAATTTATGAAACAAAAAGAGATCTTGTTGTTGAATATTTTTCAAGAAAATTGCCTTCACGTTTAAGACGTTCTGACGTTCCTATTATTCTGATTATGCAGCGGCTGCATGAAGAGGATTTGACAGGTTACATTAAGCATGAAGGGAAATTCGGTTCAGGTTTAACACCGGAACAAAAAAAAGAATGGGAATCAGATTGGGATTGTATTACCGTTCAGGCCCTAGTGGATGAACAATCTATCTGGGAAGAAAAAGTAAGCACAAAAACATTATTGAGAGAACGAGACCGAGAGCCATGGTTTTTTTATCCTCAAAGGCAGCAAGCACCGAACTCAAACTTTAATACACACTTTAAAGGTTTACAGTTTGAGGATAATGAAAGCAAAATTTATAACGGAATTGGCCATGTAGATAAATCTTTTGGTGGTGAGGATAGCACCGCATTAACGATTATAAATAAAGTTCCTTTCTTTAATGAAGAAGAGGAATATATAAAAGATGATATAATAATGTTTGGTAAGAAATGGGATAAACATATTGATGAATGTATTGATGAAGTTAATATGTGGTGTGAAAGGTTTAGATGTGGCACAATTTACACAGAAAATAATGACGATAAAGGATATGTAGCAAAAAATAATGACAATTTTGCAACTTATCACGAATCAATGAATAAGCATCATAAAATTATGACATACTTGTATTCAAATTGGAAAGATGTTAAATTTTTAAAGGATACAGATGAAGATTACATCAGACAGATACAAAGTTATGAAGAAAAAGCAAAGCATGATGACTGTCCTGATAGTGCTGCGAGTGCAATCCGACTTTTAGAGGGTGAAGGTGTAGAAACGGTTAGTGGAATTATGGTATAATAAAATTATGATTAAAGTTTTTGATACAGAAATTAATGAAAAAAATATTGCGGATTGGATTGAGAAATTCAAACAGGGCCGTCAAAGTGAATTATTGAAACTTGAAACATATTATCAAGGTAAAGATGATATTGGTAAAATAGTTCAGGGTAAAAACCGAATTGACAACAGAGTTCACACAAATTTGGCATATATGATTACAAAGAATGCTGTTGATTATTTTATTGGTGAACCTGTTTCATATTCTTATGATAAATCTTTCAAAGAAGCAGATTATGTTGATGATTTGCAATTTAAGAATATTGAAGATGCTGAAAATAAAAAAATTGCAAAAGATACTTCAAAATTCGGGAAAGCTTATGAACTTATAAATATTAAAGATAACAAAACTCTTTATTACAAAAGGCTTAATCCTTTAACTACTTTTGATATTTTTGATAGTTCTATTTTAGAGAATAGAATTTGTTGTGTTACATATACCATTTTACAACCAAAGAATAAAGCACAATTTATATCGGGTTATATTTATACAGCAGAAGAAATAATTGAATTTGTTTATCAGAATAAAAAAGTTACATTTGGTGAGAGAATACCTAATGTATTTGGTAAAATTCCTGTGGTTTATTATCAAAATAATTCTGATGAAGTCGGTGATTATGAAAGAGTTACTGACCTTTTGACTGCTTATAATAAATTGATGTCATGTGCAACTGATGATTATGAAAGTATTTCAAATGCTATTTTGTTAATTCGTGATTCAAAGAAAATTGATGAAGATACAAAGAAAAGTTTGAATTCTACAAGAGTTATACAATTATTCTCTGAAAATGCAGAAATGGCATTTATTAACAAAACTCTTGATAGTGCATTTGTACAAACTTTAAGAGGAGCATTGAGAGAGGATATTTTGACTGTTTCAAATGTTCCTGACTTTACAGATGAAAAGTTTGCAGGTAATTCTTCTGGTGTTGCTTTAAGATATAAATTGATCGGATTTGAAAACTTGAGATCTGATAAAGAAATTTATTTCAAACAGGCCCTACATAGAAGATGGGAAATTGTCAGCCTTTATCCTGCTAAAAAGTTTGATTTGAAACGTGATGATATTACTATCAATATGTTTGCTAACTTACCGTCTAATGTTGAACTTGATTTACAAGTTGCAGAATTATACAATGCCGGTGCAATATCTAAAAAGACCATGCTTGAAAATCTGCAGATTGTAAAAGATGTTGATGAAGAATTAAAGCAGATGGAAGAAGAGCAGCCAAATATTGATACAACCGACAGCAACAATAATCTTGATTTAAGGGTTTAATGAATGTTTTTATCGGAAAATAAAGAGATTGTAGAAGAGAACATAAACGAAAACGAGAGTAAAACCGAATCTTACATGGCCAAGTTAAACAAGGCTCTTTTTCTTATGTTGAAAAATCCGACTGATGAACAGATTAAAAAATTTAGAGATACAAGAGATGCAATATTAGTCGGTTGGTTTTTAGCAATAATGGGTGATGCACAGCCTGATTATTATAAGGCTGCTCAAATTGGAATTGACACTGCTGACACTCAATTAAAAGCAAAAAATATCACAAAAATTAAAAACAAAAAAATCACAAAGGAAACTTACACCGGCAAGGTTAATAATAGTTTGAACTCTTTGGAACAAGATTTAAGAGCAATAACGGAATCAATAAAAGCAAATTCTGAAAGAATAATAAAAGAATTAAAAAGCAGTCCGACAGCAAACACCCTGCAGGAACAAAAAAAAATAAGTAGTGAAGTTGCTGCAGAACTTCAAGAAAAAGGAATTACTTTTTTTACTGATAAATTAGGAAGAAAAACACCCATTGAAAAATATGTAAAAATGCGTGTTTTTACTGATAGTGTAACCTTACAGAGAACAACTTATTTTGTAAGGGCCATTCAATATGGAGTTGATTTAGTACGCATAGTTCACTTGAATATTCACCCTTCATGTGAATTATGCTCTCCATTTGAAGGTAAAATTTTATCAATAAACGGTGATGAAAGTGGATACATGACAATTGAAGAAGCACAAAGTTATGGATTATTTCATCCAAACTGTGATCACGTGCCGGAAGAATTAGAACTTGCTCCAGAGGATAAAGGCGGTGAGGGTGTGATAAAATTGAATGAAAGCAATGAAAAACGATATAAATACAACACTAAAAAAAGTGTGATATAATAAAATTGTAAATTACGTTACTCTACGGTTCAAGAGGAAAGGACAAAATCATGACAGAACAAAACAATCAAAATCAAAATCAAGACGGACAACAGCAAAACCAAAGCCAAGGACAAAACCAAAATCAGGATTTGAATAATCAAGGTCAAGGTGATGGACAGGGCCAAGGACAAGAAGCAAAATTTACTCAAGAAGATTTGAATAAATTTGCAGCAAAAATCCGAGCAGAAGAAAAAGCAAAAGCTGATAAACTTCAAGCAGATTTAAAACGTCAGCAAGAGTTAGCAGCAATGCAAGAAACTGACAGATTAAAAGCTGAAAAGGAAGATGCAGAAAACAAGTTAAAAGAAATGCAAGAAAAAATTGCATATAATGATGCAAGAAATCAAGCAATTTCAGGACTGGCAGAAGCAAAACTTGACGGTAGATTAATTGATGTTTTAATGTCAGATAAGTCAAATGAAGATAAAATCAAAATGTTAGCTGATATTCAAAAAGAAGTAATTGATAAGGCAATAAAAGAAGCAATGCCAAGTCATAATCCAAAAGATCAAGGACAACATTTTGATGATAAAGATTTAAGACATGCATTTGGATTACAATGATAAATAAAAAGGAGATTGAATTATGACAATTAATTTAGTGACAAAAATGTTACCTCTTATTGATGAGGTTTACAAAAAGGAAGCAAAGTCAGCAATTTTGGAAGCACCTGCTGAATTAGTACAACAAACAGTTGATGCAAATGTTGTTAAAATTGCAAAATTGGCTTTAATCGGTTTAGGAAATTATTCTAAATCAAACGGTTATCCTGCAGGAGATGTATCTTTAACATGGGAATCTCATACATTCTCTAATGATAGAGGTCGTAGATTCTCTGTAGATAGAATGGATGATATGGAAAGCTTCGGATTAGTTTCTGCAAGAATGGTTGGTGAGTTCCTTCGTCAGTATGTTATTCCTGAAGTTGATGCATATCGTTTTGCTAAAATTGCACAAGGTTATGCTTCTGGTCAAACTGCATCTGCAACATTGAACGGTTCTACTGCAAAAGCTGCACTTGATACTGCAATTGTTACATTACAAGAAAATGAAGTAGATGATGGAAGATTAGTTATATTTGCAACTCCAACTGTTGCACAACTATTATCTGACAATATCACAAGAACTACTATCAATGGTGAAAATAACATTAACAATGTTATTGAATCTTATAATGGTATTCAAATTGTTAGAGTTCCACAAACTCGTTTCTACAGCAAAATAGATTTGAATGCAGGTGCATCTGGTTCAGCTGGCGGTTATGCTAAACACTCTTCAACTGGAACTTCAGATCCGGCAGGTAAAGATATCAACTTTATTGTTATGGATAGAGCATCATCTGTTAATATTACTAAACTTAATGTTGGTAAATTGTTTACACCTGATGAAAACCAAAACAAAGATGCTTATCAGTTTGATTTCAGATTGTATCATGACAGTTTTGTATTTGATAACAAGAAAAAAGGCATCTATGTACATACTAAATAGTGAGGTTAATTATGAAAGTATATAAAGACGGAATATATCAAGAAATTGATGAAACGGAATTAACCGAATGGAAAGAGAAAGGTTATGTTGAGGTTATAGTTAAAGAACCTGAAAGACCTACAGAGGTAAAAGATGATTTAACTGTTATAAAACCAAAAACACAACTTAAAAATAAAAAGGGAAAGTAGCCGAAAGGCTACTCCCCTTTTTTTGAGGTATAAATGAAAGATATCATCATATTTGGCAGGTCTCCCTTTATAAATAAAATAAATTTAGATAAAATTGACTATGACAAGTTTGATATTTGTTGTATAAATTATCCGATTTATGATATAAAAGTTCATTATTTAGTATCTGCTGATAGTTGGACTAAACCTATTCTGGCCCCTAAAACAGAATGGGTGAGTAAAAATACAGGTTGGGAAATAATCTCGACAGATGCAATAATAACTCAAGAAAAAAAATTATCTTGGAGAGCATATTCTTCTAGTTTGGCTGTTAATTTTGCAATATTAAGAGGATATAAAAATATTTATTTGGCCGGTATTGATTTAATGGATATAAATTATAAACATTATGATGATGATAGTGTTTATATTAAAGATAAAGATAGTTACAGGATAGAAAAAGATTATATTAAGACATTAAGAGATTATTATAAAGTTAATGTTTATCAATTAAATAAAGAAGCAAATTGGCTTGAATATAAAGATATCAATATATGTTATGATTAAGAAAAAAGGATAAAAAAATGTTATTAAAAAAGAAAAATATTGTTGTTAATATTCCTGATGAAAATAAAGAAAAAATTGAAAAATACATCAAAGAACTTGGTTATAATGAATATGATAGTACAAATGTTGTTCAAAGACCGAGAAGAAAAAGAAATATGTTATAATTTAAATAAAGGATAAAAATTATGACAGAAAAAACAATAACAATAGACACAAAAGAATATTACACTTATGCGACTGTTTCAGAAGCAAATGATTATTTTGCTGCTTCTTTTGCAAGTGAATGGTCAGAAGTAAGTGATGCACAAAAACCGAAATTATTAATTACGGCTACCAGAATTATTGACAAAAGAGATTATCAGGGTAAAAAAGTTGATGAAGAGCAACATTTGAAATTTCCTAGAATTATTGCTGATGAACAGACAGATGATGAATTATTGATGGAAGCATGCTGTGAAGTTGCAATGAGTCTTTTTATTAATGGTGGCACTTCAATAAATGCAAGTATTAGCAATATTCAATCTGTCAGTTTGGGTGATTCTTCTGTTTCTTTCAAAGAAGGTGCAAAAATTGAAACAGATGAAAATTATATTATTGATGATTATTTAAGTGATTATTTAATGGGTGGGGTTCAGGTTATTTTATGACATTACAAGATGCTTATGCAACATTAAAAGTGGATAAGAAAAAGAGAACTGTAGTTTTGAAAGAGTTGCAGAAGCTTAATCTTGAAAAAATAACGGCCGGCATTCATGCTTCTGACGGAAATCAAGTCGTTTCAGATAGCGGTTTCAAATTGATAGATGTTGCAGTTCAGAACGAATTCGGCAACTCATGGACATTGCAAAAAACTGCAAGATTTTTCAAAAATGGTAAATGGTGGGCCATTAAAAAAGGCACTACAATAAATATACCTGCTACAAAGTTTGTAAGCAGAATTTTACAAGATCCAACAGAAAAAAGAAATGTTATAGATAATTTTAAAGCATGCCTGCATATTTTGTTAAAATATGGTGAAGTTGGTGAAGGTTACACCGTCAGAGATTTAGTTAAAGATGTCGGTTCTTGGATGCGTGATAGAATTCGGGCCGGCATTGATGAAAAGATGTTTGAACCAAATGCACCATTGACAATTGCAATAAAAGGTTTTGACCAGAGGTTATTTGAAAAAGGCACTTTGTATAATGCAATTAAATACAGAAGTAAGAAAGCGAAGGTAGAAGGTTGAGTTTAATTGATGCAATATTAAAAATAAACGGTGCGAGAAGATATGAAGTGTGGAGTGCAAGCATAACAAAAGATGCTACAACAGGCTCTAAAATAAAAACATATTCATATTTGACTGATGTTTATGCTGTTATTCAACAAACCGGCACAACAAAAAATGTAAACGGTTTAAATCTTCAACCTACTCAAAGTGCAGGAGATACTAAAGATGCAGATTTAGTCATGTATTCAAAAGTTAGAAGAAATTTGAAAGAAAGAATTTTATATAATAATTTGTATTATGATATAAGAGGTGTAGAGAATTTTGATAACAAAATATTAAAATATTACAAGGCTTATTTAGTGAAGGTAGATAATCAATGATAAATACAATAAAAGATAATATTTATTCATTTTTTAAGGCAGAAATGGCTGCTGCATTTCCTAATGTCTTTCCTTTAGATCAAGGCGGATTTTCTGAAAAGATTTATTGGAAAAAGACAAGAGATGAAGTACCACAAAAACCTTATATTGTTTTGAATGATGTTATAAAAGGGAAATTAAACAGAGCATGTGAAATTTATCGCAGGGCCAGCGATAAAAAATTAATTCAAAGAGAAAACTGGATGATGCGAGTTACATTTTCAGTTTTTAATCAAGGCACAGAAAATAACCTTGCTACACCTGAAAGAAATGCAAGCGATTATATTGAATATATTTCTAATTTGTTTAATTCACCTAAAACTTTTGAGACTTTATCAAATAATGGTATAATAGTAAATGAAAAGCAAATGAGCGATATAAGAGATTTGAGCACATTTGAAGAAAGTAATTACAGTTTCAGATATGAAATTGATGTAACATTTGAATTTGATATTATCAAAGAGCCACAAGACTATGGAAAAGGTAAACAAGTAGGACTTGATATTAATGTAAAAGATACAGACTTATATATACAAGAAATAATAGGAGATTAAAAAAATGTCAAACACTTTATTAGAAAAATTTTTCAGTATTTTATTCAAACTTCCAGACGGTCGTTCAATGGAAGATTACTACAAAACAGTTGCTTTAATTACACCAATTGCATCAGCAGATTTGAAAACAGGTAAAACTTTCCCTGCTTCTGGTTTATTAACCGCTGCTTCATTAGGTGCAGTTGCTGAATATTTTGTAGAAAGTTCTCAAATCTACAAAGAAGCAGCAGCAATTTTTAACCAGAAATCAAACACACAAACTACTTCACAGATTAAATATTTATTGATTTTTGAAAAAGATGATGATGATACTTATGCTGAAGCATTAGATAAAGCAAAAGAAATTAATACAAAATTTGCTCAAGTTGCTATGACATCAAGAACTGCTGCAGATATCGTAAGTGTTGCAGGTTGGTGTTTAACAAACAAAAGATTTTTATCAGCAACTATTGAACTTGATGATATTGCAGATGTTGCAACATTGAAAACAGGCTTAAATAATTATGCTTATATTGTTGCAAGAAAAACTGCAAATTTAACAGAAGGTATCGGTTCAGCAATTGCTTCAACAACTACAAAGGGTTATTTTGGTGGAACAAAAGGTTCTGCTCAATTTACTCAACTTGTAGGAATAACACCTGAACAATTGACAGATGGTGAAATTGCTTCATTGGATAGTGCTAATATTGGTTACTATTCAAATGTATCACCTGTTGATGGTGGCGGTGCTGAAGATTTTGGTTATAATTGGGTTATTGGTTCTAAAATGATCGGTGGCACATTAAGACAAAGAATGATGATAATGGATTATGTTGAAAAAGCAATGGCTTTGAAATCTTTAGAATTTTTGAATACTAAACCGGGATATGATGAAGATGGCAATGCTACTCTTTGGGGCATGCTTCAAGTGTTAGGTCGTTCATTACAAACTTATGAATTGATTATTCCTGATACAGAAGAACTTGCAGGTTTTGTATTCAATGTTAAGAGAATCAGAGGAACTGCTGACAGCATTCAAAACACCGACATAGAAGCATATAATGCAAAAAGATACAAAGTGTATGGTTACTATTATGACAAAATCACTGGTGAAAAGGTTGATGTTGAATTAGTGGTTGATCCTACATCAATGGAAGTAGAAAATTTGTTAGCATAATTAAGAGATAAGGAGACTTAAAAATGTATGATATTAAAAATGCACAATTTGTATGGCGAGGAATAACCCTTTCAGGTTTTGGGGATGACCACAAATATAATATCACTCAAAACGGTGATAGTGCGACACCTTATAAAGGTGTGGCCGGTGAAGGTTTAAATATTGCCAACAATCAAAGAATGTGGACTATTACAACTACATTCAAAGTTGATAGCACTTCTTTACCTATTTTGATTCAAGATAACTTGAACAGAATTGAAGGAGATCTTGTTGTTAGAGATTTGAACACTGGCATTTCTGATTCATTCGGTGATGCAGTTATTCTTAATATTTCTGGTGAACAAGATAGCAACACAAGAACAGTTACATGGTCAGCATTGACAAGAAACGGTAAATAGGTGATATATGATAGAATGTAATGTTGGCGGTCATAAATACCAAACCGCAAAGTTATTATTTGAAGATTTTACGAACCTCGGAGCAATGCTTGAAGAAAAGGTATTCCCTTTCTTCACTTGCTTCATGGCTTGTATAGCAAATGATTTATCTGATGCAGAACTATTAAAGGCCCTTTACACTTCCTGTAAAGATGTTTTTAATAGAGAAGATATGAAATTCATATCAAAATTAGTTCTGAATAAAGATACTTTTACAGTTGATGGTAAGAAACTGGATGAAGCAGAATTTAATCTTCATTGGCAAAAGGTAGGTTATGCAGATTATAGAGTTGTAATTGTTCACTTTATAAAGGGCAATCTCGGAAATTTTACGAGTTTGTCGCAGCTTCTTCCGAACGGTGCGACAGAGAAAATAAAGAGCCAAATAGAGAAGAAATTATTAACTCTATTTACAAACCTAAACGGACAATTAAACAAATAACAAGTGAAACCACAAAAGCAATAATGCAGATATTTTTGGCTAATAAAGGTTTAATGATGAATGTCGGTTTAGATGAAATCAAGAGAATGAAACCAGAAGAAATGTTTATTTTTATGGAAAATCTCAAAGAAGTATCACAAGAAATGGAAAATAGGAAAAATGGCATTTGAAGATTTATTAGTTCAATTATCATCTAAACTTGATGAAAGTGGCTTTAAAAAATTAGATCGATTAGAAGATAAAGCCATGAAAAAAACAAGTATTCTTTCAAATTCTTTAAAAAGAATGTTTGTTGGTGTTCTGGGTACATTTGCAGTTAAATCAATAATGGATGCAACTGTAAAACTTGATACTCTGCAAAGAACAATGACGGCCCTTGCAGGTTCAGAAATTGGTGGTCAATCTCAACTTTCTTATTTAAGGCAAGAAGCCGATAGACTCGGTCAAAGTTTTGTTACTATTGCTGATAGTTATAAAAATTTATTTGCAGCCGGCACAGGGGCAGGGTGGACACCTGACGATATTCAAGAAGTGTTTAGTTCTGTTTTGGAAGCAGGTACAGTTCTTGGTTCTTCTAAACAGCAAATTGGTGGTGCTTTAACTGCTATTGAACAAATGATTTCAAAGGGCAAAGTTTCAACACAAGAATTAAGATTGCAATTAGGAAATGCTCTGCCGGGGGCTATGCAAGTGGCAGCAAAAGCCATGGGTGTAACGACTGATGAACTTGATAAAATGCTTTCAAAGGGCCTTAAATCAGAGGAATTTGTAAAAAGATTTGCAAAAACATTACATGATGAATATGGTGTTAATGCTGCTGTATCAGCACATACTTTAAGAGCAGAACTTGAAAGATTAGGAAATGCTGTGTTCTTTTTACAAACGGCATTACTTGATGGCGATAATATGCAGGGTGTTGCAGATGCAATAAGAGAAATTACAAAGCTAATTTCAAGTCCTTTGTTTTTACAAAGCATTAATGGTATAGGTAAATTAGTTGCTTTTCTTGCAAAAAATATAAGATTAATAATAGGAATTGCAGTTATTGTAGGTTTAAGACGAATTTGGCAGCAATTAGTATTATTAAGATTAGAATTATTAACTACAACTTTTGCTACCGGCTCTCTTGGTGCTGCTATGCAATTAATTGTTGGGGGAAATGTCATAGCAGGATTAAGAACAATAACAGGCATATTTTTAGCATGGCTTGCACCTTTGCTTAAAATTGCTTTAATTCTGGGTATTATTATTGAATTAGTTGATACTTTAAGAGGAAAAGATACAGCAACAAGTGAAATAGTTAAAAATGCACCAACATTACAAGAATTTACTAATAGTGAAAAATTTCAAAGAGGATTGATAGAATTTAAAAAGAAAATGCCTTGGCATAAAGAAGCACCGATACTTGAAAGTAGCGGAATGTATAATAAAGATGGTAGCAGAAAAGTATCATCAAATAACAATGCTACAATAATTATAAATGCAAATAGTGCTGATAGTCAGCAAGTAGCAAATTTAGTCAGAACTACAGTTTCAAACATGTTTAATAATTATGAAGAGGTATATACATAATGACATACGGTGCAATATATATAAAACCTGAAAAACCATTAAATAAAATTGTAAATGCTGTTCAAGCACAAACCATTCAAGGACAGATTAAACAAGCTTTTAATAATGCAAAAAATAATATAAAAAATTTTGATTTGAAAACTTTTGCATCTAATTTGACATTAGAAGGTACTACTGATTTTGTTCAGAAATATGGAACTGCAGCTATAACAACAATTATCAATAAAGAGCCTATAACAAGTCAAGCTATGCTAGATGGTTTATTTAATGGTTATGCACCGGCATTAGATATGACAGCTATTCAAATGGGTTATAATAGTGTTCTTGAAATGAAAAATGCAGCTCAAGCAGGCAATATAAATGTCGCTAATTTTATTCAAGGTTTTAGTGGTGCTTTAAGTACAGTAATAAATAATAAGAAAAAAGCGGTTGATTATACCTATTTAGGGGATGAAATAACCATTGATATGATAGTTGATATTGACCGCCAGAACATTGCAGAAACACCTGACAGAAGAGTTCAAGACGGCCAAGTTTACAATGAATATATCCACATCTTACCGAAAATATTATCTTTCAATGCAAAGATTAAAGAGGGTTTAAGATATTCTGCTGTTGAGTATGAAGAAATATTAGATGATGTTTTCAAAAGTAAAAAACCTTTTACTTTTAGGGCCGGCACTAAAGTTTATGAAAATTATATATTTACTTCTTTTATACCTGCAGAGAACTTTGAAGAAAGTTTGAATTTTTCTGCAGAAATCAAAAAAATAGATGTTGGCAGCATTTTAATTCAAAAAGTGAACATTCCGAAATCAAGCACGAACAACGGAAATCAAAAAGTTATTAAAAAGAATACATCTTCTCAAACAGGTAATAGTAGTAAGAGTATTCAAAATAAAACTACACCTAAAAAAATATATGGTATTGGCCGCTTTTTTAATATAGATCAGGGTGTAGATGATCTTGTTAAAAAACTAAATTCTTGGAAAGGTAACAATTAATAATGAATATTATACAATTACCAGACTTAAATGAAAATGCAGATATTTCACAACCTATTGTTATAGGCACAAAATCTTATGTGTTTAATTTTAAATGGATTGATGATTTTTGTTCTTTAGATATTCTTTATCAAGATAAATATTTAGTTAAAGGTCGTGCAATGGTTACAGGAAGTGATTTAATTGCAAGGGTAAAAGATGATGAATTAATCACCGGCAGCCTGTATTTAATTAATAAATATGGTGATTCTGTTGAACCAAGGCAAGAAACTTTTAATACAGATTTTTATTTGACATGGGTGGAATAATGACAACAATAGAACCTGAATACAAAGTTATAAAACAGAATAGTTTAGATTTTCACTTGCGATTAGAAATTGCCGGTGCTGATTTAGTTATTGAGGATTTAGATATTGATGTTGAATATGTCAAAACAAGAGCTTCTGAACCGAATAAAAGCACCGTTACTATTTGGAATATTGCAGAAGATACTTATAAAAGACTTTTGAAAACCTATGCTGTAGATATTTATTCATGGTACGGTGATGATGAACCTTCTTTACTTTTTAGAGGATATATTGATCCAAAGAGTATTGTTAGGATGTCTGCTGCTGCCGGTCGGATAAATACTGCAAAAGGTTTTCTTGCTTCAACGGTTAAGCAAGATAATAAAGGACAATTTGATATTCCGACAGTCATTGAGTTAATTGACAGCAAAGTTAATTATATGGCTTCAAAAATCAATAAAACTTATTTTAGCGAGGTAACAACAACTCAATTAATAAATGATTGTATTGAAGCTATGGGTGTTGGTGTTGGTTATATTAGTGAGAATTTGCCTGTAAAAACTTATAAAAACGGTTATAAATTGAATGGAAAACCGCATGTTGTATTAAAAACAATATTGGATGGTTTAGGTGCAAAATTCAATGTTACAAACAGTTTTATTCATATCCAAATGGCCACTGATAAAAATAATGATAATTATGCTGTTGTTTTAAATCCTGAAAATTCAATGCAGCCAGATCAACAAAGTGATGATACAATAATTATAAGCACAAGATTAATTCCGTTTTTAAATGCTAATGACTGGATTAAATTAGATTTTAAGGAATTAAAAGGATTAGAACAGGCTTATGAAGTAAGAGGAAAATGTAATAATTACGGAACTGCAGGAACAACAGATGTAGTGATAAAAGTTCCTCAAGATAAGGAAACAAAGAAAAAAGCAAAAAGGGCAGCATAAATGAGTGAAAATGAAGAGTTTGAATATGAAGAAAAACAAAATGATGATAGAAGTTTTGAAGGCTCTTTTTCAAGGATTTTGAAAGCATTAAAAAGAGATTTGAGAGTTCAATATCCTGCAAAAATTATAAAAATTAATAGTCAGGATAATGTTAATCTTGAATATTATTCAAACGGTGTTGCAGATACTCTTTCAAATGTGCCAGTAAAACATTTGAAATCACCGACAGGATTTTTTATTATAAAATTAAAAGTTGGTGATAAAGGTGTTGTAAGATTTTTTGATGATGATATTGACCTTTACAGGACTTCTGGTGTAATTGCTGAAAGTAGTGAAGTAAAAGTTCATGACATAAACGATAATCTTTTTGAGGGTGGTTTTTATCCTGATTCAGAAAATTACACCTATCCAGAAGGTGATGTTGTCATGGGTACAAATGCCGGTGCTTTAATTAGTATGACAGGAACAGGAATTAATATTTCTGGCGGTGCAATTAACATTTCAGGTTCAAGTGTAAATATTGGTGAGAATGTAACTATTGACGGCAAGAATTTCCTTGAACATGTACATTCAAACGGTAATCAAGGTGCAAATACAGGTGGTGTGGTATAATTAAATTATGAAAGATTTAATGCTAGGACAAAATAATAATCTTATTTGGATTAATGGCGATTTGGCCCTCACAGAAGGTCTTGCCATGATAAAACAGCATATTTTGACAGGCCTTTATACTTTATTAGGTGATTGGCTTCTTGATGATACAGAGGGCATAAATTTCACTAGAAATATGAGAGATCCTATTTTTTGGGAGCATGATATTAAAAAGGTTATTCTAACTACAAACGGTGTAAATCAAATTAAAAACTTTAAATTAACCAAAGAAGAACAAAACATAAATATTTATGCTTATGTAACAACAAATCTTGGTGATATAGAATTAAATGAGGTAATAACACAATGAACATAGATAGTCATGGTTATACATTAGACACTTTAGATGATATTTTAAGTGCATTTGAAACATTTTTAAGAGAAAAATATGGTGATGATTTTTACATTCAGGCCAAGAGTGTAATATCAAATATTTTTACAACAGTTGCTTTTCAAGAGATGTCTTTACAAGAACAAATTGCATATTTAATAAAACAGTTCGATCCTGAACAAGCAGAAGATGAGTTTCAAGATGCACTTTATGAAAGACTGCTTGTTTATCGTATAAAAGCAAAAAAAACAGTTGTAGAAAGAACTATTGTAGGTGCTGTAGGCTTATCTGTTGCAGCAGGTGAAGTAACGATTAGAAATAAGGCAACTCTTGACGAATTTGTTAATAAAGATACTGTGACCATTGGCGGTGATGGTTCTGTTGTTGCAGATTTTGAATGTGTTTTATTCGGTGCAATAGATTTACCTGAAAATGCTGAAATTGAAATTGTAAGCATGCCTTTAGGGGTAACAGGAGTTGAAACAGGTGAAGATCCTAAAATTGACCTTGGCCGAGCAAGGGAAACAAATGAAGAATATCGTGTTAGATTCAGAAAAGAAAAAAGCAAAAATGCAAAGGCTACCAGAAACGCAAATTATTCAAATTTAGGTGCTTATATTGATGATCCTAGTTATTTGAATATTGTTGATAAAAAAACTGACAATATAATGAATGCCGGTGAAGTAAAAATTATTGCAAACCACAATACAACTGATACAATTTTTGCAACTGCAATTTTTAATACTATTGCTGACGGAATTGACACAATAGGTACTTCAACACAAACTGTAAAAGATGATGCAGGTGAAGATGTAACTATAAATTGGATAAATGCTTCATTTACTCAAATTGCTATTGAAGCAGATTTACAAATTAAAGCCGGTTATTTTTATCAAACTGTAGCAAACGCAGTTAAGGCTGCAATTTTAGATTATATTCAAAATGACAGAGTTTATGGTTTAGGCCAAACAGTTTATGCAAATGAATTTATTATACCGGCATATAAAGTGGATGGAGTTGAAAACATAACAAATCTACAAGTCGGTGTTTATGGTTCAGGTGTAATGAGTGACAGCCAAACAATTATTAGTACATCATTAGCAATGTTTAATGAAGATTGGATTACCTTAAATGAAATATAGAGATTATAAAATAGAAATCTTAAAATATATAATTCCGTATTTCAGAAACAATACGGACATTAAAAATATTCTGCTTGCTATTGGCATGCGTTTTAATGCTTTGCAAGATATTATAGTTGAACTTCTTGATAGTTTAACAATTTCAAAAGCCAGAGGTTTTTTACTTGATGATATTGGTGTTGAAGTAGGAACTACAAGAGATGAAGTTGATTATGGCGATTATTTTTGTGTAAATATGCCACACATTAATGTTTCAAAGAAATTTTATTTTATGAGTTCTAGTTTAGATCCTCAACAAGTTATCACTTTAGGGGATGCAGAATTTATTCAAAAAATTATGGCCGTTATTGGTGGAAATATTAGTTCAGGAACCAGAAATGAAAATTTAAATATTATAAAAATGATAACAAATTCAGAAAATGTTATAATAGAAAAGGTAGGAACTTGTCAGCTTGATATTTATTTAACAGGCCCTGATATAACCTATACAAAAAATACATTGAATTATATTCAGAATATTTTAGCAGATGGAATATTTTTAAATGAGGTACATATAAATGAATAAACCGACAAAACCAAATATTACAATACCGGCTTCTTTTGGTGGTGTTAAAGTAGATTTTGACAATGACCATTTAACAAATGGCTTTCCTCAATTAACACCTGATGTCTTACCGGGGGATTGCTTAAACAAACTTATTGATGATACTTATAAAGGCTTAAATTTTGCAATAGATTGTGTTGATGATTTATATAAAGGAATTGTTTTATATTCAGCAACAGAAACTTATGATAGTACATCATTAGTTTTTGATATATCTGGAACAGATATAAAATTGTATCATTCGCTTGTTGATAATAATTTAGGAAATCCATTAACAGATACTACAAAATGGGAAGAAGTACAGTTGGGCGGTGGCACACGGAATATTGGTGAAATAGTAACTTCAACTGTACCTTTAACAGACGCAGGACTTCATCTTTTAGACGGTTCTTTGATAAGTGGTTCAGGTGTTTATGCAGATTTTGTAACGTATATTGCAGACCTTTATGATAGCGGTGATTATACAGATATTTTTGAAACTGAAGCAAACTGGCAAACTGCCGTAACTACTTACGGTGTATGTGGAAAATTTGTTTATGACTCTGTTAATAACACTGTTAGATTGCCAAAAATAACAGGTATTCTTGAAGGTACAACAGATACTACAGCCTTGCTTGATTTAGTTGAAGCAGGATTGCCGAATATTACTGGCGAAGTTGGATGGATTACTGGCCGTCCTAGTGCTTGGGGTGTTAAAAGCGGAGCATTCGGAAACTCTACTGTAGGTTCAGCAATGGGTGGTAGTGGTAGTGCTTCCAGTGCTAATGATATCGATTTTGATGCGTCTCTATCTAACTCAATCTACGGCAACTCAAATACCGTTCAGCCACAAACAATAAAAGTGCTTTATTATATAGTAGTAGCAACATCAACAAAAACTGATATACAAGTTGATATAGACCAAATTGCAACAGACCTGAATAGTAAAGCCGATGTTGACCTTACAAATGTAAACAATTCAGGTACTTCAACAGGTGCTTCTTGGGCTATGCCTAGTGCAACATATACAAATCTAACTCTTGGTGCTTCGGGTTCAACTTATGCAGCACCTGCAAATGGGTGGTTTCAATATATTGGTACACAGAGTGGTGCAACAGATTTTTATTTAGCTGCAAATAGTGGGGTTTCACTGTATATGACTTGGAACACCGCATATAAAGGTGGGTATGTACCCGTTAAAAAAGGTGATATCCTTACAATTATCTATGGTGGAACAGTATCATCAGTGGAACAATTTAGATTTTATTATTCTGTAGGTTCAGAAAGTGAGGCATAAATGTATTTAGGTTATCAAAATAATAAAATTAAGTTTTATACAGAAGCACCTTTGGATATGGCTTTGTATAATTTAGATTTGATTGAAGAAACAGAAGAAGAATACGCTCTCGATGGTGATGAATATGTTCTAAAAGATGCTGAATGGTATGCTAAAGAACTTCAGAAAGTCAAAGAAGAAAAACTGAAAGAAAATGAAACAATCAGGGAACAATTTCTTATTTCAGGTGTAATTTATAAAGACCTATTATGGGATAGTGATATTGAACAAAAGTTAAACATATCAGTACAACTTAGTAATATGGGTGAAGAAGATACTGTTACTTGGGTATCAATGGATGGAGTTACATCTCTTGAATGTACTAAACAAGATTTGATGAATATAGGTGCGTTATTAACTCAAATGACAGCTTATGTTTGGCAGTATAAAAACCCTGAAATTAAAACTGCTATCAATAATGCAGAAACTATTGAAGAAGTTGAAGCTATTGAGATTGTATATAGTTTAGGTGAAATGGAAGAACCGAGTATTGAAGAAACTCAGGAACTTTGATGTCGCTTAAGGGTTTGAGAGAATATAAAGCGTATTTAATCGGTACAATAACACCCGAAAATAAAAAAGAAATAAACCGACTTACACGGCAAATTGATAAAAAAATAAAGGAGTTATTAAATGAAAGTAACACCAATATTATACCCGATACCATTTATGGGGAAACCTGAAGAAAGTAACAAAAGGAGTAGTTATGAAAAAACTTTTAATTTTAGCAATGCTTTTGGCACTGCCGGTTTATGCAGAAGAACCGAAACAGGAAATAAAAAACGACCAAGCGTATTTTACGGCTAATTTGCAAAAACAGCCGGAAAAGGATAATAAGCAAAAGATACAAAACCATTTCACATTTTTTACAATCAATGTACAAATTAACGGAAAGATTAACGATATTGATCCTTCCAACAAATAACGGTTTTTATTTTTATTTGAGGATACGAATATGAGAGAGAAAGTTTTAGCAGTTACATTCAACACAGAGCCACTTTATCACGACCGACATGTAAAACCCGGTGATGAAAAAATTATTGTTGAAGATAAAAAGGGCAATAAAATCACTCTTGCAGAACACAAGAAACTTTATCCATATAAATTAGATAATGATGTAATTTGTATAGTTGAAACAAATATTAGAAAGTTTTCTTTTACCATTCCACATGATTATTGTTGGAATGGTGCTGATATTCCTTCTATTCTTTGGTTTTTTGTCGGTTCTAAAGATAATCCTGAATTCAAAGTTCCTTCAATGGTGCATGACTTTATTCTTGAATTTAAAGCATATATTTTCAGGAATATTCTTTGTGAAATTATTTCAATGCCTGATTACAGAAGATTAACTTCATTGATTTTCAGAGATTTATTAAAAACTTATGGAACAAAAACTGTTAAATCTAATATTATGTCTGGTGCTGTTCAAATGTTTCAGGCCACATTCAACCGTAAGGAATGGAATTTAAAGGATGAACCACCAATATATTAAGAAAACATTAAAATCAATGAGTAAACCTGATTTAAGAGCCTTATTTGAGAAAGCAGAACTTGAAGAAAACGAAAAATGGCTCTTAAAATATGCTTATATTGATGAAAGATTAGTTCTGAATACATGTGCAAAATTAAACATTTCAGAATCAACATATCACCGAATGTTACCTGTAGCATTAACAAAGATATATTATACACTAAAATTTAATTAAAAACTTGGAAGTTTTAAAACAGAAATCTCTTTTATGCTTAATAGCATAAAGGAGGTTTTTTTATGCAAAATTATATGCCACAACAATTTAACAGACAGTTTAATCCTGTTCCCGGAACGCAGATGTTTAATCCAAGTTTACAACAAAATGTTTTGAAGATGTATGCAGTTACCAA
>Ga0310786_10003101_pt1 | contig 24468 bp, 22 predicted proteins | sample AusTroGonzalo_MG_FD_203881 | JGI IMG/M metagenome (GOLD analysis project Ga0310786, IMG submission 203881) | Bovine rumen microbial communities from tropical cattle in Woodstock, Queensland, Australia - Gonzalo_03 (v2) (version 2) | ecosystem: Host-associated > Mammals > Digestive system >...
GTCCTCGCCGCGACGAGCGTCCTCACCGTGACTACAACAATGATTAAGATTCGATAAGAGAAGGGGGCAGTCACACGAAGGCAGCCCCCTTTTCTTTATGTTTGTCGGTAGATTTGTGGTTTAAAAACTCCTAATTCAAAGAGATGAGCGAACTGATTTTTCCTCCCTACGTGACCAAAGGCGACAAGGTCATCATCGTATCCCCCTCGGGCAAGATAGAGCGGGACATCGTGGCTGGCGCCTGGAAACGGTTAGCCTCATGGGGACTGAAAGTAAAGGTGGGCAAGCACTATGCCGACCGCTATGCCTCGTTTGCCGGAACCATACGCCATCGCCTCAGCGACCTGCAGGCAGCCATGGATGATGAAACGGCCAAGGTGATACTTTGCAGCCGTGGCGGCTACGGTGCCCAGCACCTCATAGGCAAGCTGGACTTCACCAAATTCCGTGAGCACCCCAAATGGCTCATCGGCTTCAGCGACATCACGGCCTTGCACTGCTATTTTCAAGCCGAGGGCTTTGCCTCCCTGCATGCCCCCATGGCCCGTCATTTGGCCGAAGAACCCGCCGATGACTATGTCACTGAATCTCTGCGCCGCCTGCTTTTCGGGGAGGGCGAGGACAAACGCCGCCTGATGACCTACACTTGTGATGCCCATCCGCTGAACCACAAGGGCAAGGCCGAAGGTACACTCCGAGGCGGTAACTTTGCCGTGTATTACGGACTCAGAGGTACGCCCTACGACATACCCGCCGAGGGGACTATCCTCTTTATCGAAGATGTGGATGAACGCCCACACGCTGTAGAGCGCATGCTCTACAACCTGAAGATCGGCGGCATACTGGAACGCCTCAACGGACTTATCATCGGTCAGTTCACGGAGTATGAGGAGAACATGGGGTTGGGCAAAGAGCTTTACGGTGCCCTGGCCGATGTGGTGAAGGAGTATCGCATCCCCATCTGCTTCAACTTCCCCGTGGGGCATGTAAATGCAAACTATCCGCTCATCGAAGGATGCCGCGTGAAACTGGAGGTGGGAAAACAAACAAAACTCACATTATGGAAATGACTATCACACATACCTTGTCGGTCATGGCTACCGCCCTGATGCTGAGCATCGCCGCCTGTGGCAGCCAAGGCCAACTGGCCGAGAGCAACGAGGCTAATACACGCTCGGTGAATGTACCTGCCTTCAATGCCGACAGTGCCTACAACTACGTGAAGCACCAAGTGGATTTCGGTCCGCGTGTGCCCAATACTCCCGCCCATCAGGCTTGCGGCGACTACCTGATAGCGCAGCTCAAGCAGTTTGGGGCTACCGTCTATGTGCAGGAAACCCAACTGGCTACTTACGATGGCAAGCTGTTGCAGGCCCGCAACATCATCGGCGCCTACAAGCCTGAGAGCAAGAAGCGCATTGCCCTGTTCTCGCATTGGGACAGCCGCCCTTGGGCCGACAACGACCCTGACCCCCAGAAGCATTACCAGCCCATACTCGGAGCCAACGACGGTGCCAGCGGTGTGGGTGTGTTGTTGGAGATAGCCCGCCTGTTGCAGCAGCAACCCACCGAAGTGGGCATTGACATCATCTTCTTCGATGCCGAAGACCACGGTACCCACCGCGACTATCGCGGACAGCACTTGGATGAGCATTGGTGCTTAGGCTCGCAATACTGGGCACGCAACCCCCACATTCAGGGATACAACGCCCGCTACGGCATCTTGCTCGACATGGTGGGAGGCAAGGATGCTACCTTCAGGTATGAGTACTACTCGGAGATGTATGCCAAGGATGTGGACCGCAAGGTGTGGAAAGCAGCCGACAAACTGGGCTTCGGCAAGTTCTTCCGCAAGCAAGACGGCGGCGGAGCTACCGACGACCACCTATTTATAAATAAGATCGCCCGCATCCCCACCATCGACATTGTGGCTTCGAGCGACAAGTACAGTTTCTTTGAGCATTGGCATACCGTGAAAGACGACATGAATGCCATTGACAAGCAAACTTTGCTGGCGGTGGGACAGACGCTGCTGCAGGTGATCTATGAGGAGAATTGAAAATTATAATGTGATGTCGATAAACGAAGTACAAGATAATATTATCGAAGAGTTCAGCGAACTGGACGATTGGATGGACCGCTACCAACTGCTCATCGACATGGGCAATGAGCAAGAGCCTTTGGATGAGAAGTACAAGACCGAAAGCAACCTCATAGAAGGCTGCCAAAGCCGTGTGTGGCTGCAAGCCGACTATGTGGACGGTAAGATTGTGTTCCAGGCAGAGAGCGACGCCCTGATAGTGAAAGGCATCATCTCCCTGCTCATCAAGGTACTCTCGGGTCATACCCCCGATGAAATCCTGAAGGCCGACCTCTATTTCATCGACCGTATCGGACTGCACGACCATCTGTCACCCACACGCAGCAACGGATTGCTGAGCATGGTGAAACAGATTCGTACCTATGCATTGGCCTTTAAGGTGCAGTCCGGCAGTGCCAACTCCTAAGGTTCAGAGATCTATTTTGCCATCTGATGTCGGAGCTTCCAAAGACTCGGAAGGCTTCTCGTCATCTGCTACGGCGACTTCCAAGGTTTCAGCAGGCTCAGCATCAAAAAGCTCCTGCAGTTTCTTGAAGGCCAGATAGCCTAAACCCAACGACAGCACTAAACCCAGCAGAATCACCGGGAAGTTCAGGATATCGGTGACATTGGTTGCTTCTGGATAAGCTGCCGAGAAATAGCACGACAGCGAGTTGTTCATGATATGCACGATGATGCCCGGAATGAGGCTCTTGGTCTTCACATAGAGCCAAGCCAGGAGAAAACCGATAAACATGGCCGGAATTACCTGGGCGGGATTGATGTGGAAGAGTCCGAAAATCAAGCCGGAAAGGATGATGGTCACAATCTCCGAATAATGCTTCTGCAACTCACGGGTGATGGCGCCACGGAAGAGCATTTCTTCCAAGATGGGACCCAGCACGGCAATGCCCAGAATGCCTACCCATCCGTTCTCTATCGCTTCGAAAGTATCTTCCATCATATCAGGCAGGAAATCCAGCAAGCCCATCAGGGTATCAAGGATGAAAATCAAGGCGGCACCCAGTAGGGCCGTCCATCCCCAATGCGCGGGAGTAAGCATGTTCCAAAGTTCCTTGGCTGGTTTCAGGTAGCCCGCTCTCCACAAATAGATGCCCATGAATATGAATCCGAGCACCAAGGTAGGTGTGATCATCAGTTCGGCCATTATCCTATAGTCCACATTGTCCTCCCCACTTGCGTAGAAATAAACCATCCCGACACCATAGGCCAGCGCCATGGCGGCAAACTGCATGGCAAAGTAAATCAATACCAGAATAATCGATTTTTTCATAATTCTGCGTTATTCAATAATTCTTCTATATTTTCCTTATCCTTGCGCAACTGCGTCACCAGTTCATCGGTTGAGTGGAAGCGTACTTCATCGCGCGTACGCAGCCACAGGGTCACCCGCACGTTTTTCCCATAGAGATCACCGTCGAAACCGAAGATATGCACCTCTATGCTACGGTCGTCCCCATTGTCGAGGGTCGGACGCTTGCCTATGCTGAGCATGCCTCCCCACAACCTGTCATCCACCTGCACCCTCACGGCATAGACGCCGTCGGCAGGAATCAGCTTGTCGGCATCATCTACCTGAAGATTGGCCGTAGGAAAACCGATGGACCTTCCCACCTGATGCCCATGCACCACCTGTCCCTGTAAGGTGTAGCGATGCCCCAAGCAGGCATTGGCTTCGGCCACATCGCCCTCCTTGAGCAGTTTACGGATACGCGAAGAGCTCACGACCTGCCCCTGTGCATCATAGTAAGGCTGTGCCTGCAACAACACCATGTCGAGCTCGGCACCATGACGCAGATAATCCTCGAACCCTTCACTGCGGTCGTGTCCGAACCTATGGTCATAGCCTATGAGCAGTCCCTGCACCCCATGTTCCTCCTTCAGAAGCCGCATGAAGTCCTTTGCAGAGAGAGCGGCAAGCGCAGGGGTGAAATCCAGCATCAGGCACTTATCTACGCCCAATCCTTGCAGCAGTTCCACCTTCTCCCCGCAGGTAGTAAGCAGTTCGGGCTGGAACGACGGATGAAGTACCTTGCGGGGATGCTGCGCAAAACTCACCACCGCCGGCTTCAGGCCACAACGACGAGCCGCTGCGCACAACTGCGACAGCAGGAACTGATGCCCCTTGTGAACACCGTCGAAAAACCCTATGGTCGCCAAATACCTCTCCATAGCTATGCCCTCATCCTCATGAATAACCGCCTGCCCTCGCCCATCCAGAGCACTACCGATGTTCCACCTATGATATACAACCAAGTGGTGAGGTCTAAAGGCACCGTACGGAATACCTCGCCGCCAAACTGCACGATGAGGAACTGCCCTAACAGTATCATCAATGCCACTAAGAGCAACCCATACGAACGGCCGATGCCGCAGAAAGCCGATGCATGACCGCCAAAGGCCCTTGCATTAAACAGGTTCCAGAACTGAAGCATCACAAAGGTGGTGAAGAAGATGGTAAGACGATGTACCGTCATACCTCCCTCCATCTCGTTGAAGGCCATAAGCATGCCTAAGAGCAAGGCCAGGAAACACAGACCTACCCCCAGTATGCGTGCCCACATGCCCTTAGTGATGATGAAATCGCTGGTTTTTCGGGGCTTCTCCTGCATCACTTCCTCGCTGGGCTGGATGGAGGCCAGTGCCAAGGCGGCAAAGGTGTCCATGATGAGGTTTACCCAGAGCATCTGCGTGACCGTAAGCGGCAGTTCTGTGCCGACAAATGCTCCGATAAGCACGGCAAACAACGCCACAAAGTTGATGGTAAGCTGGAACAGGATAAACCGCTGGATATTCTTATACAGTGAGCGGCCCCACATCACGGCAGTACCTATGCTGTGGAATGAATTGTCGAGCAAAGTGATATCGCTGGCCTCCTTGGCCACCGAGGTTCCATCACCCATCGACAGTCCCACCTGCGCATGGTTCAAGGCAGGCGCATCGTTGGTACCATCGCCTGTCACTGCCACCACCGCCCCGCGTTTCTGCAACAGCTGCACCAGACGCTGCTTGTCGGAGGGTCGTGCGCGGCTCATGATCTTGATATCCATCACACGATCCAATGCCTCCTCATCAGAGAGTCTGGCAAAGTCGGCTCCCGTGATGGCGTTGCGCTCCGTATCCGTATCTTTCCAAAGTCCTATTTGCCTACCTATCTCACGGGCCGTAGCCGGATTGTCGCCCGTCACTATCTTCACATCAATGCCGGCCTGTTGGCACTTCGCTACGGCTTCGGGCACATCGGGGCGCACAGGGTCGCTGATGGCGGCAATGCCCAAGAAGGTGAGTCGCCGTTCCTCAAGTAGCGCCACACAATGCTCTTCCGTCCCCTCTACCTCCTGCCAAGCGAAGCCCAAGGTCCGCATACCTTTCTGCTGATACTCCAGCAACCGGGCTTCCATCGGCTTCACTGGGGATTCTTGGCCGTTAGCATCGGAGCAAAGCGAGAGCACTATCTCAGGTGCCCCCTTCACATAGAGCATCCGCTTGCCGTTGATGGCCGACTTCACCAGCGTGGCCATATACTTGCGCTCGGTGGAGAAAGTGAGTTGGTCAATGATTTCCACCTCGTTGCGCAGTTTCAGGTAGTCGGCTCCCTGCTGGTCGAGCCAGAGCAGCAATGCCACTTCAGTGGGATTTCCCACGCCGTGAGGCTTCTCTTCACCTTTGTCCAAAAAAGCGGTCGAGTTGGCGGCAATGCCCTCGTAGAACAAGTTGGTGACATTGTCCGCCCTTTCCCCGTTCTTCTTCAGGAAGATTTCATGTACCTGCATCAGATTCTGCGTCAGCGTTCCGGTCTTGTCGGTACAGATCACCGTCACCGCTCCCATCGTTTCCGAAGCGTGCATCTTGCGCACCAGGTTGTTGGTCTTCAGCATACGGCGCATGTTCAGCGCCAAGCTCAAGGTCACACTCATGGGCAAGCCCTCGGGCACTGCCACCACGATGAGCGTCACGGCCATCATGAAATACTGCAGCGTATCTTGCAGCACCGGCATCCAGTCGCCCCAGGCATGCAGTGAGGTGAAGTCGTAATGCAGCAGCACATCCTTGATGAAGAATACCGCAAAGGCCAGACCCGCCACCATGAATCCCACCTTGCCGATGAGGTTGGCCAAGCGTTCCAGTTGCAGGTTCAGGGGCGTAGGCTCCACATTGCGCTCGGCGCTTTGGTGCGCCACCTTGCCTATCTCCGTGGCATCTCCCACATTATTAATAATGTAGGCAGCATGCCCATCTACCACCAACGTACCCTTCAACAAGGCATTGCTGGGATAAGTGGCCTCGGGGTCCATCTGGTCTTCATGCACCGTTTTGGTGACCACAGGCTCACCTGTGAGGCTCGATTCATTGACTTGCAGCGACACCGCCTCCATCAGTTCGCCATCGGCAGGCACTTCCTCGCCCGTTTCCAAGAACACCACATCGCCCACAACGACCTCTTTGCGTGGAATCTCGCACACCTGTCCGCTGCGCCGCACCTTCACCAACGTTTCCTCGTTCACCTGATTCAGCAGGTCGAATTTGCGGTTGGCATCGTATTCAAAGAGGAATCCTATGCCTGTAGCAAGCAAGATGGCTGCAATGATGCCGATGGTCTCGGCATACTCATGCTCAATGAAAGAGATGACCAGCGACATGCAGGCAGCCACCAACAATATCTGGATCACAGGGTCGCTGAACTTCTCCAGATAGAGCCTCCACATCGACGTCCGTTTGGGGGGTGTGAGCAGATTCACACCGTGCGTCCGTCGGCTTTCCAGCACCTCTTGCGGAGTCAGTCCCTGTGCATATTTTTCCCAATCAATCATTCTTCGTTATTTTTCAGCCTACAAAAATACGATAATTAATCCTTTCTACCCAAGAGAAATCTTCATTTTCGCAAAATCGAAAAAAATTTTCCTCATCCTGACGTGTTCCTCATTTTTTTTTCGCATCTTTGCAAAGTGTGGCCAACTGCCGCGAGCAACCTTTTAACTAACTATAAAAACAGAAAGCTATGGACAAGTATGTATGCAACACCTGTGGTTATGTGTATGACCCAGAAGTAGGCGATCCAGACAATGGCATCGAGCCTGGCACTCCCTTCGAAGCACTTCCTGAAGATTGGGTATGCCCTCTCTGCGCAGTAGGCAAGGAAGATTTCGAGAAAGAGGCGTAACTTTTCAGACCTTGGAAGTAAAAATCAGAGGGTGTGTCATAATTCTAACAGATTATGACATATCCTCTTTTGCTTATCAGAACATCATCCATGATACGAATATATTGTAAAAACACCCAAACATACAGGGACTTTAAGAGCGGAAGCACGCTGTTGGAGATTTACCGTGCATTGGGCCTGCAACTGCCTCATGAGGTGGTATGCGCCAAGGTGAACAACAAGATACAGGGTCTTACGTTCAAGGTCTATACCAACAAGGATGTGGAGTTTCTCGACCTCTCCGACCCTTCGGGCATGCGCACTTACGTCCGCTCCCTGTGCTTTGTGCTTTACAAAGCCGTGTTGGAGCTGTTTCCCGAGGGGAAGATCTTCATGGAGCATCCCATCTCGGGCGGCTACTTCTGCGACTTGCAGATAGGACGCAAGGTGGAGCCGGAAGACCTTCAGGCCATCAGGCAGCGGATGCAGGAGATCATCGACGCCGACCTGCCCTTTGAACGCAACGACCGTCATACCACCGAGGTCATCGAACTGTTCCGCAAGCAGGGCAGGACGGATATGGTCCGACTCTTGGAGACCAACGGCAGGCTCTACACCCCATACTTCTCGTTGGGCGATACGGTGGACCATTACTACGGCTGTCTGCTGCCCTCCACAGGCTATATCCACCTGTTCGGACTGGAGCCTTACGAAGACGGACTGCTGCTTCTTCCACCCGATATGAACCAGCCCGACAAGCTGCTCACCTCCAAGAAACAGGAGAAGTTGTTCGAAGCTTTCAAGGAACACCGACGCTTGGAAACCCTCGGCGGCATGGGCAATGTGGGCGACCTGAACAATGCCTGCCAGCAGGGATATACCACACTGCTCATCAACGTGGTGGAGGCCCTGCAGGAGAAACAGATTGCCAAGATAGCCGATGAGATTTACCGTCGCACCCAAGAGGAACAGCCTGTGCGACTGGTGCTGATCTCAGGCCCCACCTCCTCGGGCAAGACCACTTTCAGCAAGCGGCTCAGCGTGCAGCTCATGGCCAACGGCCTGATACCCTACGCCATCTCGCTCGACAACTACTTTGTGCCACGCGAGCAATCGCCTTTGGACGAATTCGGGAAATACGACTTCGAGAGTCTCTATGCCCTGGATCTGGAACTGTTCAACGAACAGATGAATGCCTTGCTCAACGGTGAGGAAGTGTCGCTGCCCACCTACAACTTCCCCAAGGGCGAGCGCGAGTACAAGGGCGAGAAGCTGAAACTCAGACCTGGCATGATCTTGGTCATGGAGGGCAACCACGCCTTGAATCCCTCGCTCACGCCACATATCCCAGAGGCCAATAAATACAAGATACTGGTGTCGGCACTTACCACCCTGTCGCTCGACGACCACAACTGGATTCCTACGACCGACAACCGCCTCATCCGCCGCATCTTGCGCGACTACAACTACCGAGGCTGTTCGGCAGAGAAGACCATTTCCATGTGGCCCAGCGTGCGCAGGGGCGAGGACAAGTGGATATTCCCGTATCAGGAGTTGGCAGATGCCACCTTCAATTCGGCCTTGCTTTTCGAGCTGGCGGTGCTGCGCCCCTACGTGGAACCCATCCTCATGGGCGTGCCGCAGCATTGTGAGGAGTATGCCGAGGCGCATCGCCTCCTCAAGTTCCTCCGCTACTTCCACCCCATCAAGGACAAGGACATTCCGCCTACCTCCTTGCTGCGTGAGTTTGTGGGAGGGAGCAGCTTTAAGTATTAATTGAGAATTGAAAATTGAAAATTGAAAATTGATCATTGAACATTGAGCATTGAACATTGAGCATTGAACATTGAGCATTGATCATTGAACATTGAACATTGAGTATTGAACATTGAACATTTTTAAACCACTATAGTTTTATGAAGACAAGAAATCTGATTTTTATGGCAGCCCTGCTGGTGGCAGGTACAGCCAATGCACAGTTCCAGCGTACCCCCACTCCTAACGATACGCTGCACTCTGTGACCGTGAATCCCGACCGTAGCGTGATTCTGCGCATCTATGCCCCCGAAGCCAAGACCGTGGGCGTGGGCGGCGACATTGCCCCCTACGGCAAGCCAGCCGTTTTCACCCGTCAGGACAATGGCGTATGGGAATGCAAGATTGACAACGACCGCATCGGTACCTTCCGTTACAATTTCATCGTCGATGGTCTGCAGGTGGATGACCCCAAGGCCCTCTACACCAACAGCCTCAAGCCTCTGCTCGATGTTGACCCTACAGGCGATGCCTTCTGGCAGATGAAGGATGTGCCCCATGGTGCCACTGCCGAAATCTACTACAAGAGCACCACCTTCGGCAAGACCCGTCGTGCCCATGTATGGACCCCTGCCGGCTACGAGAAGGGCACCGACAAGCTGCCCGTGCTCTACCTGATCCACGGTGGTGGCGACAACGACTATGCCTGGCCTAATGTGGGTCGTGCCAACTTCATCATGGACAACCTGCTCGCCGAGGGCAAGATCGTGCCGATGATCGTGGTGATGCCCGACGGCAGCGTAGATACCGACAAGTTTACCGACGACATGATGAACGACCTCGTGCCTTACATCGAGAGCAACTACCGCGTGATAGCCGATGCCCAGCACCGTGCCATCGCCGGCCTGTCCATGGGTGGACTGGAGACCTTGAACGTCTCCCTGACGCACTACAACAGCTTCGCCTATGTATTCCCGCTCTCTACCGGTTGGTTTGTAGGCTCTGACTACTATGCCAAGTGGGAGCCCTACCTCAAGGAGCATGCTGCTTCCATGAACAAGGCCTTCAAGCTCTACCGCTTCTACATGGGCGGCGAGGAGGATATCGCCTACAAGAACTGCGTGGCTACCCGCGAGGCATTCACCAAGTATGGCATCAAGCACGAATACAGCGATGTGCCTGGAGGTGGCCACACCTGGTGGACATGGGCGCAGAACCTGCGCGACCTGGCTCCGCTATGCTTCAAGTAAAAATCTATGAAAAAATCAACCATAGTCCTCACCGGACTACTTACATTGCTGGCAGGCTGCTCTACGAAAGTGGAGCAGCCCCTGCCCGCTGTGATTTTCGAGACCGACATGGGCAACGATATCGACGATGCCCTGGCACTCGACATGCTCTTCAAGTATCAGGACGACGGACAAATCCAGCTCCTGGCCGAGGGCGTGAACAAAAACAGCCCCTACTCCACCGCGTACATCCACCTGCTGAACCACTGGTACGGCTATCCCGACACGCCCGTCGGACGGGTGGTGGATGGCATCGACAGCAACCACGACCACGGCAACTATGCCGAGGAGGTCAGCCTGATGACAGATGCCGACAGCCTGCCCCTCTACCGCCGTCCCGCTTTCACCAACGACAGCCTGCCAGAGACGGTGAGCCTCTACCGCCGCATGCTGGCGGCACAGCCCGACCGCTCGGTCACCCTCATCTCCGTGGGCTTCTCCACCAACCTGGCGCGTCTGCTCCGCACCGAGGCCGACGAATACTCTCCCTACAACGGACTTGAGTTGGTGCAGCACAAGGTACGCCTGCTTTCCATCATGGCAGGCAGCTTCGGCCCCTATCCGCTTATGGAGTACAATGTGGTGAAAGACATTCCCGCTGCCCAGACCGTGGCCCGCGACTGGCCCACTCCCATCGTGTTCACCCCCTTCGAAGCGGGTGAAGCTGTGAAACTCCCCTCCGCCACCATCAGCGAGGGACTGAGCTGGGCTTCCCATCATCCTGTGGCCGATGCTTATGTCCGCTACCAGCCGATGCCCTACGACACTCCCCTGTGGGATGTCCTTGCCGTGCTCTACGCCATAGAGCCTTCCGAGGAGTATTTCACCCTGAGTCCCTGGGGCAATGTCCTCGTCACCAACGATGGCTTCACCCATTTCACCCCACATTTGGGTGGCACCCGTGCCTACCTCTCCCTCACCGAGGAGCAGGCACAGGCAGCACTCCGCCGCATTCAGCAACTCCTCACCCGACCTGCCAAGCGATAGGGTTATTCACACTTCACGCTGCGGTATGAGGCGAGAACAGTGTTGATATTGGCATTGGCAGCCCTGCTGATGCTGAATATCTCCTTGCCCGAAGCATCATACTCTGAAAGTAACCGATTGTTGGCGATGCCTTCGCCTGGAATACCCCAGCCGACGATCATGTTATCCCCACTGAAGGTGAGAGCACCGCAGGCTTGGGCATAGTAGCCGTCGTCAAGGAGCACCTTGGTATCCTGAAGTTCACCGTTCTTACTGTCCACCTTGAACTGAAGCATCTGGGTGCGACCAGCGCCGTTGCCGTTATTGAACAGCGTGATGGTACCTTTATCCTGATGGTATCGGGCATAATGCTGTCCGTGGAAGGCATATGAGTCTTCATTGTCGGCTCCCGCCAAGCGCCAGAGGATATTCCCCGTTTTACCTTGGCGGTCAATCAGCAAGGCAGAGCTGATGTGACGGAAGGAGCAGAGCAGATTGCCGTCGGGCAGCACATCGATGGAATTCATGTGTACATAGTCCTTTCCGGCTGTATCGGCGAAACAAGGATCTGTCATCTCCACCAACTCTCCATGACTGAGGCTCCACCAGTCAAACACGACATTGCCGTTGTTCACTTCCTGGAAGTAAGCCGAAGCCAAAACCTTGTTTTGTCCGTTTACCACGGTATCACGGTCGATGTAGCTCATCAGGATGTAATGGTCGGGGGTGAACAGATAAAAGTCATGACCATCTACCGGGAGACCTTTCTCAATGCCGTTTGCAGCCTCCAGCTGAATCTCCTTGAGCTTGTGATAGGATTCATCCAGCAGGATGCGCTTGCCCGGATTGAACCCGTTGAAACGCCACGAGGCGAACTTGTCATCAGGCTCATGGTAGCTGTAGTAAATCTTGCCATCAGCGGCATGATGCTTTTTGAAATCCCACCAGCCGGAGCTGTTGCCATCAAACTCCTTCAGTGGCTCAAAACGGTAGAACAGCAGATTACCCTGGTTGTCCACCTTCTGTATCAGGCGCAGATAAACGAAAGAGAGATAGAAATCACCTTCCGATGTAGCCTTACCTTCGGCTATGTATGCAGGCATCTCCTTAGGGAGCGTGTTCAGCACGACCTTTTGTTCCTTTCCTCCCTCCGTGTAGCATATCTCTATCTGATGCTTGCGTGAGATCTGGTCTATCTGAAGAGCGCAAGTTCCGTCTTTGACCTCTTTGCCACCGATGGTCAGGTTGGCGAACTGGTCAGGGTTGTCAATCTTGAACTGAGTGGGAAATTCCACGTTCAACGTCCGCAGGTTCACCGTATCCTTCTGGGTCAGGTCAATCTCATAACTCTCCCCATTCACCGTCAGCGACATGGAGGTCGTAGGGTTCACCACAGGCGATTCTATCCCTTCATTGCATGCCGTCATGCAAAGCATCGTTCCTGCGACGGCCCAAAATAACTTATAGATCCTTGTCATACGCTGCTTATTTAGTTTTATCTTGAGTGCGAAGATACGAAATAAAATCGGAATAATGGGTGTCTTCTCCTCATTTAGGTGTTTCTTCTGCCATTTCTCTTTAGCTTTTAGTCTTAGCAACATCGTTCTTTGGTTAATAACATTAGTCAATATAATTGTCGCTAGAAGGATGAAAAACGCGCTACGTGTAGAAAATTTTACTGGTGCACACAGCAAAATTTTTTCTTGCGCGGAGGCGCAAATTTGCTCCTTCAATGACGATGCAAAGATACAACAGAGGTTGGGGGGATTTTACCACCAAGCTCCCATTGGCTTCCTGTTTCATCTCCTCCTTCGCGTTACAGTTATTACAGATTACAGTTTTATAGGGAGCACATCTTCTTCCTATCCGAATAGAAACACTCAAAACTAATGGATATAGTTATAATATACTTTACTATATATAATATATATATTATATATAGTAAAATTTTCTACCCCCTCCTATTGAGCGGCGCCTAAAAAACTGTAATCTGTAATAACTGTAACGCAAGGACTGATTTACGACGAAGCATGAAATCAATTTTACGATGAAACACATACCTTTTTCTTCAGGCGGCTCTTACGCTGATGTACGTTGTTCAGGCTGCCTACGCCCATGCCGATGGCAATGGAACGGGTGTCGGGCAATGCTTCTGCCAGGCAAAGGTAGAGTATGTCTTGCTCATCGAGCTTGTCGTATTGTTGTTGCAATTCTTCGATGTAGTCGGCATAGATGCCGCGTACCTCTTGTTGGATTTTCTCCAGTTCCTTGGGTTTGAGGTAAGGCAATATAGGCTCTTTCTTCTCCTCTTTTTGACCAGCGAGTGTCATGATGCGCTGGTAGCTCTCGGTCTGTTGGAACGCATGGTTGCACAGATGCAGGGCTTGTTTCTGCAGCGAGGCAGTCTGGTCGGCCAGGTGGCTGAGCATCTGTTTCAGTTGCTCATTCTCAGCCCGCCCTTCGAGCTGCATCCGACGCAGTTGTGCCATTTCCTGACGGCTGTCGCGGAGCAGGCCTTGTGTCATTTCCATCTTATCCAACGCACTGCTGAGTTGCAGTTGGGTACGCAGCTGCTCCTTGCGTTTGCGGTGGTATTGGTGCAGATAGACCATCGTAAGCAGCAACAACAGCCCCACACCACAGGCAATGAGTACCGTGCGTCTTTGCTTTTCCTTAGCTTCTGTGCGCTGTACCTGCAGTCGGGTGTTATAGTCATAGGCCAACTGCTGCACATCTACCTGGCGCTCGTCGGTATAGAGTGAATCCACATAGTCGGCATATTGCTCCAGATAACCCACGGCAGCTTCATAGTTGTCGCGCTCCTGCTCCAAGTCGCTCAAGGTGCACAGGGTCATGAAACGCCCGTCGAAAGTGGTGTCGGCAGCGGCCTGCTCCATATAGCCGATGATGCTGTCGAGGCTATAATCCTCTTCGTAGAGCAGTGCCCCTAAAAGGTAGTAGAACCGCCCTTTGGGTTCCATAGACGGGGCCATCTGAATGGCTTTACGCTCATAAGCCAAAGCCGAGTCGGCCGCTTCAAACAGCTGATGGGTCAACGCCAAGGAATGCAGGTAGTTGGCGATCAGCGACGAATCGCCTGTCTGCATAGCCATCCGTAGGGCTTCGCGATTATAGAAGAAGGTCGAATCACGTTGCTCCATCATGGCAAAATAGGAGCCGATGCTTTTCAGCGTGATGGCACTGTCGCGTGGTGTATCCACCAGCGGCATGACTTGCCGATAGGCCTTGATGCCCTCGTCGTAGTGCTTATGGCTGTGGTAGAGTTCACCCAACGAAGAGAGGGCTATGCGCCGCGTCTCCCTGTCCTCTGGATAGTTTTCCAATACCAGTAAGGCTTGCTGCAGGTGCCTGATGGCTTCCTCGTCGTGCCCCACCTCGCTTTCCAAGCGGGCTTTGTAGAGCAAAGCCACAGCCTGCTCCCTACTCTCCTTATTGTAGTAACGCAGGGCGAGATCTATGAGCGAATCGCAGGGAACCAAGGAGCGATGCGCCTTGTTGGTGGCTCGTGCCAAGAGCAGGGCGTAGGCAGCTTTCTCACTACCCGTCAGTTCTTCAGCGTTTACTTCGCCCAAGAGTTGCCAAGCGCTGTCGGGAGCCGTGTAGAGCAAACTTGCAGCTTCCTCCAACTGTGGAGGCAGTACGGCCTGTTGTTGGCAACCAGTAAGCAAACAAAGGCTCAGCCATATATGAAGCAGCCGTTTCATTCTAACCAGACATTTATGTGAGCAATGTAATTGACAGACTCGATCTGAATATAGTATGGATAATCCTCGGCATCGGGGATATGGATTTCCAGCGGATGAAGTTTGTCTATTATTTCTACATTTTGAGTGAAGATAACCTTCATCGACTTGTCCTGAATGAACAGATAACCTGATTCCAAATAGCCTTCTACACGAAATTGCAAGTCGGCTCCGATAACATCCATCGTGATTTCGAGCTTTTCGGACTTCTCAATTTGTTCTTCTGGTTCATCTACACTTGTTGTTGCTACCTTCTTCTCTCCTGTAGAATACACCATTTTGGGTTTCTTCTTGCCTTTCTTCACAAGTTCAATGATAGATTGCTGGACGTCCAATTGTTCCTCGCTCTCATCGTGGCAGGCTGTAGCCACGATGAGCGTGAAGAATAATATTGACACTATGTAGAGATACCTTCTCATGTTCTGAAAATACATTGCAAATATAAACAATTTATTTCGTCCGATCTCCAAAATACCCAATAAACATAGGACATGATGTGGAAGTTTCCATAAGGCCGTAGATAAACGGGCGGTCCAACTTGATGGAAGGTGGTACAGAGGTAACCCCAACAATACCTGTGACAGCTGCCGCCTCAGCCCCTTCCTCGTCTATCTTGAAGGCGGTCTTTTGTAAGGCATCTATCTCCATATCAACGGGCAACGGTGTGTCAAAGGCACCCTGAAAATCCAAATACTTGAAGTGCAAGTCGGGATTGAGTGCATCGATGATATTCACCAAGTTGCTTACCGTATAATCCACTTCATATTTGGGGATGATTACGGCAGACAATTCCCCTTTATATTTAAGGAGATTGGTAAGCGTTTCTGCCGTAATCTGTGGCAGGATATCCGCCACACTCTTGTCTTTTTGTGGCAGGATGGCAAACCATAGGAAAGCTTCGTTCTTGAACGGAAGAGCAACGGCCTGATAATTTTCGTTTTCCAAATAGTAGAATTCCTCATGAGTTTCTTCCATCAAAGGGAATTTCTGCATCATGGGGATATTGGCATTTGTGCCGTCGGCAAGGAGGAAAGGCAGTTCTTCTGTCTTTTCCTTGTCGAACACCGACTTCCAGCCAGCCTTGAAATACACAGCATTGAGCAGGGCAAACACATCAGGCCTGAAGTTGTTGTTTACTAATTCCGTGATGAGGTCGTGCGTCTGGGCTGCACACCAAGCGTTGATGGCCTCTATGGTTGTATCGTCAAAAGGAGCCTTTTCCACCTTGGCCTCGAAATTATCCTTCAATGCCTGTTGGAAATCAGCGTTAATCTCTTGTTCATCCCTGTACCACAGCGCATTGGCTATCTCTAAGGTGGCCTGTTCATCAGCCTCCAGCATCCCTTCGACCATCGTCTTGAAATAAGCATTCACTTCCGCTGCCGTATAGTTTTCCAAACCCATAGTCTTTAGCAGCTCTTGCTGGTCGGCTTCCACCAATCCATTCTGAAACATGCCAAGGGCAATCTCCAAACTGAGGGGTGAAAGCAGGATATTGGCCTTTCCGGTCTTCTGGGCATAAGCCTCGTTGAACAGTTTCCAGGCAAAATCATTGAGCTTGTTGTTGATGGCTTGTTGGTTTCCTTCCAAGGAAATAGGAACAGCTCCGCGCGATGTCGGCTCTTCAACCTTCGGTTCCTCGGCAGGCGTGACTATCTCAGTAGGAGTTTCTTCTTCCGGTATAGGAAGCTTTGGTTCCTGGTCGTCACTACTGCACGAGGAGAGCCCGAAAGCTGAAATGCAGAGAAACATGGTAAGTAATAAATTTGTCTTTTTCATCTTCGTAATCTTTTTAGTCGTTACACAAAATTTGTCGTGAATTCACACCGCAAAGATACGGGCTTCTATCTCATCCACCAAGGAAAAAGGCTGACAGCTGTTCTCTGAAAGCTTATGATTATCAGCGACATCACTTTCTCAAGTCTGACAAAAGTCGATAATAACTATTCTATCAGATGCAAAAAGTCTAAAGTAAACCCATTTTACGATTATTAAGAGCCATGTTAACATTCTTTCACAAATAAAGTTATCTATCTCATCACTTTATCGTATCTTCGTCGGGAAAAAAGTAAATTAAGAATTATATATGTGGCAATTATCAGAAAAAACCATAGGCAGATGGCTGGAATACTGGACAGCCAAAGACCCTGAGAAAGAATTTATCATCTATTCTGACCGCGACTTGCGCTGGACTTTCAGGAAGTTTAACGAGCGAGTAGATAGTCTGGCCAAAGGACTGATGGCCATAGGTGTGAAGAAAGGTACACATGTGGGCATATGGGCCAGCAATGTGCCAGACTGGAACACTATGTTCTTTGCCTGCAGCAAGATAGGTGCCATCAGTATTACCGTGAACACCAACTTCAAGCAGTTTGAGATAGAAGATATGGTGCGTAAATGCGACATGGAGGTGCTCTGTATTGTGGAACATGAGAAGGACAATAACTTTATGGATATGACATACCAGATGCTCCCCGAACTGCGCACCAACGAACGCGGACACATTGACAGTGCACTATTCCCCACGATGAAGACCGTGATCTTTATGGGCACGGAGCAACATAGGGGCATGTACACCATCAACGAACTGATGCTCTTAGGACTTACCATTGGCGAAGGCACCTACCAGCAAGCCAAGAATGCCTGCAACTGCCGTGATGCCATCAACATTCAATATACCAGCGGTACTACAGGCTTTCCAAAAGGTGCTACATTGTCACACTATGGCATCTGCAACAACGGATTCTCCACAGGCGAGCACCTGGGATTCACTCATGATACGAAACTCTGCATCTGCGTGCCCTTGTTCCATTGTTTCGGCTTGGTTTTGGCCGTGATGAACTGTCTCACGCACGGCTGCACCATGGTGATCACCGAGCGTTTTGACCCATTATTAGTGTTGGCAAGCATTCATAAGGAGCACTGCACCTCGCTCTTCGGCGTGCCAACCATGTATATCAACATACTGCATCACCCCATGTTCGACATCTTCGACCTCACCAGTCTGCAGGCGGGTATCATGGCAGGATCGCTCTGCCCCATCCAACTCATTAAAGAGGTGGAACAGAAGATGCACATGATCGTGACCAGCGAATATGGGCTCACAGAGGCCTCGCCAGGTATGACGCAGACATGGTGGGACGACCCGCTCGAAGTGCGTGCCAACACCGTTGGACGCGTGTTCGAGCACATAGAGGTGAAGGTGCTCGACCCCGAAGGCAACGAATGCCCTACGGGTGTGGAGGGAGAGCTTTGCAACCGTGGCTACAACAATATGTTGGGCTACTACAAAGACCCAGAAGCTACTGCTGAACTGATAGACAAGAACAACTGGCTGCATAGCGGCGATCTGGGCTTCAAGGATGCCGATGGCAATTTCCATGTGACGGGTCGTATTAAAGACATGATCATCCGTGGTGGCGAAAACATCTACCCAAGTGAAATAGAAGCCTATCTGGAGCACATGCCTCAAATCAAGATGGTGCAGGTGGTGGGCGTGCCTTCCAAGAAGTATGGTGAACAGGTGGGAGCTTTCATCTTATTAGAAGAAGGATGCACCCTGGAGGAGACTGACGTGCGCGATTTTTGTAACGGGCAGATAGCCCGCTATAAAATTCCTAAGTATATCTTTTTCGTAAAAGAGTTTCCCCTTACAGGCAGCGGGAAAGTCCAAAAATACAAACTCCGTGAGATGAGTGTAGAGTTACTGAAAGAACAGGACGTGGAAATAATCTAAAGCAGTAAGAGCAACAAGCTGAAAGCGAAGGCAGTCCAGACCACAAACATGAGTACCCAAGCTATCTCGGGACGCTCGCTATATCCCAGATAAGCGAGCAGTCCCATGATGGCGGAATAGGCAGGAAGCCCTAAAAGCAAGAGATTCAGGGTACTGTCGGACTGGGTAGGATAGAAGGCAAGCACCAATATCAGTACGACAAACGAGCCCACAACGTTGCCTACAGCCAACGCTGTAAACCAACGAGGCGGTGGGATGAAGCTGTCTCTCATTTCATTTATTCGCTTCGCTCATGAAAATTGCGAAGAAACGGGTATAAAATATAGAAAGGTAGCGAACTCAAAGAATTTAAGTCACATTTTGAACCCGAAATTGATTTCGGAAACAAGACACATCGGTAGTGATTCTTGTTAATTGAAAAATCTTCTATACGGCGAACAAATCATCCATGACAACCTGCTTCTGGACTATGCCGGAATGTTTTCCGTAGGCAATGCCGTATGTTGTTATCATCGTCAGATGAACGGTCTGCTTGGCAGCCAGCGTTTTCTTTAAAGCCTCGATGCGATTTCTCAGTTTGTTCTCTTCATCCTTGCTGATGGTGTATTCGGCACCTGTAAATTTCATCTCGCAGAGGTTGACAATATTGTCGGCTCTTGTGATGAGTAGGTCAATCTGTACACCTTCTTGTCCGTCATCGCCTCTTACGCTCCACACAGAAAGAGAAGACTTCACTCCACCTATTTCCAAAGCCCGCTTGATTTGCGTGATATGCTGCCAGCATACCTCTTCGAAGGCCACGCCTCGCCATGCCCGCATGATGTCTGAAGTGACGTTGTTGGTCATGAAGCTGACATCAGTTTTGTTTGGCTCCACATATTTAAGCCAGAACAGGCAGAAGTTGTCGATGAGCTTATAACGTTCCACATTGCCTGGCCCACCGTATGGATGGTAACGCAAAATGAAATCACTCTCGGCCAGAGCCTTGAGCGTGTCAGACAAACCGCCTCCTAATGGAAGCTTAGTGGCTTTGGCAATTTCCTCGCGCGTGAAACCACTATGTCTGGTTGCGAGCAGACGTATAATTTTCTTGCATTCCTCCGGATTGCCGAATATAGCATTGAAGAGACGGTCGAATTCATCTTTCAGTTTTGGATTACGCCCAAACAGGATTTTGTCCGTATTCGCTTCAAAACTGAGTCCTTTCCTGAAATAGCTGATGTAGTATGGGATGCCACCGAATACCATGTTGCTCTGAACGATGTCATATCGGGAGAGCTCAATGTCTTCGCTGGCAAAGTACTCTTCACATTCCTTCAGCGTAAATGGCAGGATTTTCATCTCGCAGGTCACTCGACCATACAATCCTCCTTTGCTTCGTCCGATGTTGCCAAGAATCCATGATGTGGCACTTCCTGCTATAATCAGCATCATATTGTCTCTGCCAGTACACCAGCCGTTCCAAAAGCTTTCGAATGCAGGAAGGAAACCAGAGCGAGGCGTGTCCATCCAGGGCAGTTCGTCGATGAATACCACTTGGCGGTTCCCATCATCCAGTTTGATGAGTAACTGTTCCAACTGATAGAAAGCCTCCATCCATGTTTGGGGAGCCGAAAAGCCCTCCAGTCCGTGGTTAAGCAGGGAATAGTAGAAACTTTCCAGTTGTGTCTTCATACGGTTCTTAACTCCTTCTTGATCAACGGGAGACACACCTGTATGCTGAAAGACGATTCGGTCTTTCAGGGCTTGCTTAATGAGAAAAGTCTTTCCTACACGTCTTCTGCCATATACGGCAACGAATTCAGGCCGGTCACTTCTGTAGAGTCTTTCCAGCTCTTCCAACTCTTGTTTTCTGCCAATAATTGTACTCATAAGAGATTGTATTATGCTAAAATCTGCCGCAAAGATACAAAAATGTTTTGTTTCGGCAAAATATAATATAGTTTATTCTGCCGATAGCTGATATTTTAGCATTGTACGGCAGATTATGATGTTTATTTCAATTTCAAATACAGGTTTTCTGCTGAAGGAGGTTCTCACCATTCTAAAGCAGTAAGAGCAACAAGCTGAAAGCGAAGGCAGCCCAGACCACAGACATCAGTACCCAAGCTATCTCGGGACGCTCGCTGTATCCCAGATAAGCGAGCAGTCCCATGATGGCAGAATAGGCGGGAAGCCCTAAAAGCAAGAGATTCAGGGTACTGTCGGTCTGGGTAGGATAGAAGGCAAGCACCAGTATCAGCACGACAAACGAGCCTACAACGTTGCCTACGGCCAACGCAGTAAACCAACGAGGCGGCGGGATAAAGCTGTCTCTCATTATTTATTTAAAGTTTCTCTAAGAACTTCTTGGTGACATGGAACGAGCCATCGGCCATGCGGTCCCAGAAGTCGAAGTATTGCGAAGCCTCATGGTCTTTCAGTGGCACATCGCTTACCACGCGGAACGAGATAAACGGCACCTGATAGATGTGGCAGGTCTGCGCAATGGAAGTGCTCTCCATATCCACTGCCACTGCCTCGGGGAATCGCTCCAGGATGCTGCTCATCTTCTCGCGGCTATCCACAAACCAGTCGCCGCCCACGATAAGGCCCTCATGCACCTGCGCATCGTGCTCCACCTGGTGCGCCATGGCCAAGAGCTGCGGATTGGCCTTGTAGCGGGCAGGCATGCCCATCACCTGGCCAAAGGCCTGTGCTGTGCCGCAATAGGCATCGTGATACACCATCTCAGTACCAATGACCACATCGCCTATCTCCATATCGGTAGAGGCCCCACCTGCACAACCCGTAGAGATAATCACATCAGGGTGGTAACGGTGAATCATCTCCACCGCTCCGATGGTAGAATTGACCTTGCCAATGCCGCATTTCTGCAGCGCCACCTCGTTATTGCCCACACGGCCGTGAATAAACTCCACCACCCCCGCACTCTCCGTGCGCGAGTCTTCAAGGAGCGTGCGCAGCTGCTTCAACTCCTTGTCCATAGCTACAATTAAACCTATCTTCATCTTGTTTTCTATCTTTTTAACGGCAAAGATAGTGGATTATCGGGTAAAATCAACTATCTTCGCCCCAAAATACGTTAAAAGCCTTATGAACATCAAAAAAATACTTCCAGACATACTTGCCGTAGTGGCATTCATACTGCTGTCGCTGGCTTATTTCTTCCCAGCCGACATCGAAGGACGCATACTTTTCCAGCATGACACTTCGGCGGGCATGGGAGCCGGACAAGAAGCGAAAGTATTTCAGGAGGAAACGGGCAACACCACCCGATGGACCAACGCCCTGTTTGGAGGTATGCCCACCTATCAGATATCCCCCTCGTATGCATCGGGACAACCCCTGAAATGGACAGAACGGGTGTATCAGCTTTTCCTGCCCGACTATGTGAAACTGACCTTCATCCTGATGCTGGGCTTCTACATCCTGCTGCGCGTGATGGGACTGTCGGTGTGGCTGTCGGGATTGGGCGGCCTCATCTGGGCGTTCTCCAGCTATTTCTTCATCATCATTGCCGCGGGACATATCTGGAAATTCATCACCCTGGCCTACATCCCGCCCACGATAGCGGGCATGATACTGGCCTACCGAGGCAAGCTGCTGCAGGGCGGACTGCTGTTTGCGCTGTTCATGGCCCTGCAGATCAAGTCGAACCACGTGCAGATGAGCTATTATTTCCTGTTTGTGATGCTGTTTATGGTCGTCGCCTACTTGGTGGAAGCCCAGCGCACGGGCAAACTGAAGCAGTTCTGCCAAGCCACAGGGGTACTGATCGTGGCAGGACTGATAGGTGTGATGATGAACCTGTCGAACCTGTACCACACCTATAGCTATAGCAAGGAGACCATGCGCGGGAAGAGCGAACTGGTGCAGACGGGCGATGCCGCCAAGCAGACCACCAGCGGACTGGACCGCGACTACATCACCCAATGGAGCTACGGCATAGGCGAGACACTGACCTTCTGGGTGCCCAACATGAAAGGTGGGGCTTCGGTGCCTTTGAGCCAAAGCAGCACCGCCATGCAGAAAGCCAATCCGCAATACAGCAGCCTCTACGGCAGTCTGACCCAATATTTCGGTGAGCAGCCCATGACCTCGGGGCCTGTATATGCCGGAGCCTTTGTGCTGATGCTCTTCTTCTTGGGCTGTTTCGTGGTGAAAGGTCCGATGAAATGGGCGTTATTTGTAGCTACTGTTTTCAGTGTGGTATTGTCGTGGGGTAAGAATTTCATGCCTGTTACCGACTTCTTCATCGACTATGTGCCCATGTACAACAAGTTCCGCACAGTGTCGTCTATCCTGGTGATTGCGGAATTCACCATTCCGCTCTTGGCCATCCTCGCCCTGAAGCAATGGTTGGAAAGCACCCCAGAGGAACGGAAGCGGATGCTGAAGCCCTTCCTCGTGAGTTTCCTCCTCACCGCAGGTGTGACGGCACTTATCATGCTGACGCCTGGTACCTTCACCGATTTTATCCCTCAGCAAGAGTCGCAGATGCTCAAGCAGGCTTCCGACCAGGGAATGATACCTCAAGAGTTGTTGGCAGGCATCATGAGCAACCTGGGCGACATGCGTGCCGCACTGATGACAAGCGATGCCCTGCGCAGTTTCCTTATTATTATAATAGGTGCGAGCCTGCTGCTGTGGTTCAATGCCGGGAAACTGCGCAAGGAATATACCATCGTGGGTGTGCTGCTGCTCTGCCTGTTTGATATGTGGACGGTGAACAAGCGCTATCTTTACGATGACCAGTTTGTGACACCCAATGTCCGTACCGATACGTTCGTGAAGACCCAAGCCGATGAACTGATACTGCAAGACCCGACGCTCGACTACCGTGTGCTGAACCTCACGGGCAGTACCTTCAACGAGAACCAGACTTCGTATTGGCACAAGAGCATCGGCGGCTATCATGCAGCCAAGCTTCGCCGCTACCAGGAACTCATCGACTATCACCTAAGTTCGGAGATACAGGCACTCTACAAGGAAGTAAGCACTGCGGGAGGCGATATGGAGCAGGTGGATGAAACCCAGTTCCCAGTATTGAACATGCTCAACACCCGCTACTTTGTCTTCCCTGTGGGCGAGAAAGGTACCGCCACCCCTATCGGCAACCCCTACGCCTTAGGCAATGCCTGGTTTGTGGATGAAGTGAGCTATGCAGCCAATGCCAACGAAGAGATAGAGGGACTCTACGATATACAACCTGAGCAGACAGCGGTGGTAGATCAGAAGTTCCAAAAGACCCTGCAGGGTGCCACCGTGTTGCAGAAAGACAGCACCGCCAGCATCACCTTAGAGAGCTACGAACCCAATCACCTGCGCTATACTACCCAGAACTCCCAGGATGGAGTGGCCGTATTCTCTGAAATCTACTATCCTGACGGGTGGCAAGTGACCATCGACGGTAAGGCTGCGGATTTGGCACGTGCCGACTATGTGCTGCGTGCGCTCTTCATCCCTGCTGGTGAACATGTGGTGGAGATGACTTTCGACCCGCAAAGCATCCACCTCACCGAGGGTTTGGCGTATGTCGGCTATGGCCTCTTCCTTTTAGGGCTGGGGGGTATGATCTGGAGAATTAAAAAATTGAAAATTGAAAATTGAAAATTAAAAATTAAACTTCGTTGATTACGGCATGATTTTTAATAAACACGGATTATAAGGATTAAACAGATTATAAGGATTTATTTTTCCATGCGGAATGTTAT
>Ga0310786_10003102_pt1 | contig 24464 bp, 32 predicted proteins | sample AusTroGonzalo_MG_FD_203881 | JGI IMG/M metagenome (GOLD analysis project Ga0310786, IMG submission 203881) | Bovine rumen microbial communities from tropical cattle in Woodstock, Queensland, Australia - Gonzalo_03 (v2) (version 2) | ecosystem: Host-associated > Mammals > Digestive system >...
ACTTAACCGTGGACGCTCCGTTAATCTGCTGAATTACTGAATACATAATATGCTCCTTTCTACTGTACCATTATTGTGACGTTTGTCTGCTCTGTTAATCTATCGAATGATATTGTCAGCCTATCCTCTATACGGCTTATGGAATATTCGCCCGTATAATTGTCAAAGAATACTGACACGTTCCCGTTCGGTACTCCGTAAAATACCTTTTCTATCTCCCCGTAATATCCGACCTTGCTGTCCTCGTATGGCGTTATCGAATTGATCTGTACCGACATTCTGCTTAACCTCACATCAAGCGGGTTAGGTGCGCATGGTTCGTTATTCGGTGAAGGGTTCTCGATTATATCTTCCTCTACTGAATAACTGTTCGGGTTGTACTCATGCGTAAATGCCGAAAGGTCTGCTATCACCTCATCATCATCGCTATACATCTTAAAGCCTTGGTCTGTACTCGGTATCTCGTCACCTACAAACTTTACTCCCCTATATCCGTGCTGTGTCGTAAAGGGCTGTAACTCTACGTTGTAGTGTTCGTCTGACCCGTTTATTTTTAGGTATGACATTGTTTGCTCCTTTCGTTTCAGTTAGTGTTACCCTGCCGCTACCCAACGAATACGCTGAAACTTATCGTATGTAAGCGAACCAAATTCCAATGTAAATCCGTTATTGTCAATGGATTTTATACCACCCGTTTCTCCCGTCTGCCCCACGTTCGGTGTGGTTGCACTATTGGTCGAAATATTAAACCTAGTATATTTATCGGGGTCTGTTGTCTTATCGTATGTCATTAACTGATGTACGGAGTTAACATATAAATAGTATTGAACCAAACTAGGTTTAAACCCTACTTCAATTTTTCCATTTGACGGTGATGTTGCTTCATATCCCGAAGCGACTTGACCGCCACCTATGCTTCCATAATCAACCGATATAATACTCATATATGCTCTCCTATAATGTGCTTACGTCTACCGTTTCTGTTCGCTTGATGGATATTTCGATACCGACTACGGCTGTTGCCTTATCCGCATCAGATATATCAGTGGCAAACTTTATAGCTATTCTTCCGCAAGGAATTGTCTTTGTCGGGTCTGACGGATATTCGGGGTCTTGCATGGTTTCATTGTCGCTCAATACCCATCCGCCTAATACGATTGTTCCGCTCTTTGCCGGGTCGTACTTGATTCGGATGTCGATGTTCTCTTTGCCGACCGCCCCTATTCCATATAAAGCCTGAATAGGAATCCACGTCGCTATCTCTAATGCCGTGGGGTTATCAATATCTGCTGGCCATGTTCCGATACCGCCATTACCTATCCATCCCCTTGTTCCTTTGACAAGGTAGGTCTTGTTCATGGTATTTGACCATGACGCTATTCCGAAGAGGGATGCTACGTCGTCGCTTTCGCCACCGTCTTGAGCAACCAACGTGTTTATCGTGCTTACGACGGTATTCTCTGTAAGGGCTGAACTAGGTGTAGGCTCCATGTTATGACCGCCACCTGATCCATTGACCCATGCTGATCCGTTGTATTTCAGTATCTGATTCGCGGCAAGAGTTCCACTTGTTATAGTTACATCCGACAAGTCATCAAGACTAGATGCTCCACCACCGCCGCCGGTAGAAGCAATCGTTATCTTATTCGGATTCGATACATTATCAGTTGTCAGTGTTACGTTACTTCCCGCAACGAACTCAATCGTATCGTTCGCGCAACTAGCATACAGAAGGTGCGTATCAACCTTTATCGTACCGAAGTTGTTTGGATTCTTAAGCCGAAGATTATTTGAAAGGTCCTTTTCAAACTCCGTACTGTCAATATCATCAAATGGTTTGTTATTTACGCTCGTCCATTCAACAGATCCGCTTACGCTACCGTCCTGAGCCATGAGCGTCCAATTCGCATTTGAAGTTGTTGGTAATGTCGGGGGTGCAATACCTACCGTACCGTCAACTTTGCATACCCATGCCGCGCCGTTGTCCCGTACCCAATCTAACTGATTGTATATGGTCGAACCGCTATAAGCACCCTTGTCCATCAATAGAACTCGTCCTATCGCCGCCATTAGGCTTTACCTCTCTTTCTTTTATACATTCCACATTAAGAATCCCGTGCTTTGGTCTATCCAAAACATCAACTGTGAACCGCTATACATCAACTGACCCGTTGTGTAGTCAATCGAAACAGAAGGGATAATATGCTGAACTGCCGCATCGATATACCCCCAATACGTCCCAGACTGATCCGCGTAGTATTTCGAGTTATTCTCATAAGTAGGGTCCGTGCTTGGAACGTCCGTACCGCCACGCTGACCAACCGCCCATGCTTCTGAATTGCTTTCGGATGTAGCCGCTGAACTAGCACTTGCCTGAGCATCATCTCGGGCTTGTTCACAGTCAACTAGAACATCTGTCAGGTCATTGAAATCCGCAAGACGCATGACCTCATTCGGTGCCACCGCTATACCGGCGTAGTATCTGTCATTGACTTTATCAAGACATATAAACGGTTCTCCCGCGACTAGTTTCGAAGTATCAAGGTCCGCATAATTGCCTCGTCTTTCTTGTATTGCCATTTACCTAAACACCTACCTTTTCTTTAAGCAGTGCCACTTCTTTCTTGAGAAGGTCTATCTCTTCTTGCTGTTTATTCATCCTCTTGTAAAGGTCATGGGTCGCAAGCATTGACAGCCTATACATCTTGCTATACTGAATTTCATAAAACCCGTCATTGTCGGTCTTGATTATCTGAGATTTGTCGATCCCCAATTCATCAAGTATTTTGATGAGTTCCTGAGCGATCAGGCCGTATTGGTCCTTGTCACCCTCTTTATAATCAAAGTGAACGGGACGAATCTTCGTAAAGAGTTCCTCGATTAAACAACCATCAGCATTTTTGATGTTTTTCTTCAGGCGTTTATCGGAACTTATTGATTCAAAGACTGCCTTTTTAGGCGTACTCGAGTCGTTATACCAGAGAATCTCGTTGTAATGCATGTATACGGCATTGTATCTATCCTCTTGAACACCTATGCCCGCGTTATGATTTCGGTCTATTTCTACGGTAAGAGAATCTTGCCAAGATTCACCCCAGTTAAGCGTACTGTTATGGTCTGCGTCTGCGTTCTTTGCGCTCATGTGGAAATACTGTGAACCAGAAATGGTTGTGCCTTGTATCGTTCCCGCAGTAATAGTTCCGCAGTTTGCCGTTATCGCTGAAAGTGTAGTTACATTCAGTTTTCCCGCAGTAATGCTATTTGCCGCTATTCGGTTTGCGCTTATATATCCCGCATTTATCCAATCAGCATTCAAGCCTTGAACATATATCAGACTCAGTATTGCGGCACCACTGTTTGCATCAAACCCACCGGCATATGTGACTTCACCCGTAGTAGGATCGATGTCGTTCGAGAAGAACACGCCATCGCCAGATATCTTGAATACAACCGTTGTATCTGTCGGGAATTTGGGATCTGTCGGAACTGTAGTATCAATATGAGTTCCGTTATATCTCCACATGACTCGGTTTCCCGTAGTCGGATAGATATATTCGTTATATGAAATGGCGTCTTGTGCTAACTCATTTATCGCGCCTACCGCTCTGTCATAGTCAGAAAGAAGCGCGGTCGCATTCTCATTAGCCTCAGCCAAGGTTTTGACTGTTCCTGAAAATCTATCCTCGGACCGTTTTCTTAAACTCTCAACACCGCACGAAAACTGCTCCGTTGTAGTAGTCGAGAACGAGAACGAAGTAATCCATGTATAATAGCGATTCCCTCGGAAGTCGATGACCGTTGCCATGTCTCCCGTCTCATATGAGAAATCCGAGAGCGTTGAGGAACTGAATCCTCTTATCGGAAGTCCGGCAAGAGTGTTTCCGACTATGTTTGCAACTGCCGCCGCCTGAGTCTGATTCGCTATGAACGGGTTGTTATCTATAACCAATACATACCGCTCGTGGTCTTGCTCGATTGTTGAGTCAACCCACAATTCGTCGTATGCATTATCTTTTGCTGTGCTATTCCTTACACGGCATCCCGTAACTATGATATCGTCGGTAGAAACCTCTATTTGGAAGTTATTCGACAGATAAGCATTATTCAGAAGGTCTGTAAACAGTCCACCGTCCGCCGAATCACCCGCGTTCCAAGGATTAAAGGAACCACCATCAAGGTCGCAACCATCCGAATAAGGCGTTGTATTTGTACTAAATGTACCGCCGTCATAGTTTGTAATGCCTATGATCGCGTTCTTGTCATACCATGCAAGAACTAACTCGCCCGCCGTGCTTATCTTGCAGTAACAACAGCACATCTGGGCTATATACTGAAGAACCTCACGACAATTAAGTTTCTGTTCCGGCTTCTTTGCTATCGTTGTTGCTGACGCCGAATAATTCGGGAACGTCGGAGTTCCGAGTAATACGCCCGCTTTTAAACATATCGCTTGTACTACCGCACCCGCAGTTGCAGGATATTGGATTCCCGTAACTTCATCAAACGGGATATCAAACCATGTCATATTGTCGAGGCAGTCGAGTGTAATCAGCGATCCGTTGTATGTCGGCTTATCAACTACATAGAAGCCTTTTCGGTAATACCTTTGAACATCGGAGCCGTCCACATCACCTTCAACTCCGAGATACAGAACAAGTCTTGCATCGTAAAAGTCGTACTGTGAGAAGTTACCCGTAATGTTATCTATGACAATCTTGACACTGCCAATAACAGCCGCACCGATATCAAATGAACTGTCAGAGGATATGGCCTCGTCTATTGTGACGCCACCTTCCCATATGTTCTCATTTTTGAGTTCAAGAGGAGTGCCATCTGCAAGAGTCATATTGGCCTTTACAAGCCATTTTCTGTTCCCCGCTATAAGTTGTCTGCGATATTCGCTTGATACGGCAATCATGCTTTGTTTATCTCTCTATAATGTCGAATGAAATCGTTTCGTAGAGTCCGTTATTCAGCCACCAATATGTCGGGGCTGTTCTATCGCCACAGTAGAATGTCTTCGTGACTATGCTGTTTGTTAAGGGACTTCTGTATGTAACGTCAAAGTATTCCGGTTGAAACATCTGTAGGATCTGTGATGCTTTTATGTTGTCAGGAGCATTCCAAACAAGTTGAACCTTCTCTTTTTGCGTGACCCTATTTTTATGCATCAAACCATCAAGTGTTCTTCCCGCATCTGGACTAGAAACATCTTGAAGGGACCACCCGAACTTACTCGGTGTCGGGCAGTCAACCCCGTTTACTTTGAAAACAAAATTCAATGCCATGATTTTTCCTCAAATCAAAAGGGAGTGCCGTGTGACACCCCCCTTGTTTTGTATTTAAGTTGTTACCGGCGAGAAGAGTCTGTTCTGCTCTTCCTGACCGATAGATACCGCTCTTGCTATCGTTCTGCCATCAATCTGAATCGTAGTGTAGATAGGTCTATTACTATTTCCACCGCCGCTGTTCGCACTCATGATGGCTGAGTAAACTGCCTGAGCGATACCGTTCGTGATTTGCTCGTTATTTGCGACAACTGACTGACCGTTATCGAACTTACCAAGCATCTCACCGTGCGACGCTCTGAACCATCCGTCTTCAGGATCAGGGAATCCACCCTTTGCATAGAACTTCGGAAGATGAATCTTGAGTGTGGCGCTACCGATTTGATGATCTCCGTTTAACTTGTCGACGAAACCATCCCATAGTCTCTTGACGCCATCTATGGCATTTTTGAATGTGTCTTTCAAGCCATCTATAACGCCATCGAACGTCCATTTATCAACTGTGAAGAACTCTTTTATCTTCTTCACAAACTCAAATACATCTTGAACAATGCTTGCGAGTTTCTCTTTTACGGAGTTCTGAATCTCTGTAATCTTGCTTGCAATGTCATTCTTGAATGATACAAACTTGTCGACGATATTCTTCAGTGTCTCGATAACCTTATTCAGTATGTCTAAGAACAGTTGAATTATCTTGTTCTTCAGGTCAGTAACAAAGCCAACAACCGCGTTGATTGAATCAGCGAAGACCTTCTTGATCTGTTCCCACATGTCTATGACAATGGGATCCCCGACAAGTGCATATTTGATCGCCTTAAACGGAGCAATAATAAGGTCAATAAGTTGCCAAACTTCGTGCGCAAGCCATCTGACGGCGTTCTCGGTAATTCTGTCTACACCGTCCCAAATCTTAGACCAAGACTCTTTAACTTTGTCGATGTCCCAATGGAATATGCCATCAAGAAGAGAGGCCGTATTTCGAATAACGTCTACCAAGCCCCTGAAGATATTTATAAGCGATGTTACCATTCCGATTGTATTTCTTAATACGGGAACGAGGGCACCACCTATGCCTTGAGCCAATTTGCCGACTGCTAAGGTTACGATATCCCAGAAGTCCTTCATGCCGCCGAGAGAAAGCATCAAGCCGTCTATAGCGGCCTTTAGCCTTGCGAACATTCCGGCTATATTGTACTTCTCTAACTTCTCCTGAATGGTACTCCAAGCATCGCTGAATGTTTCTTTCAACTGCCCGAGCGCCGCTTCAAAACTACCGTAAGACTGAACAAATGAGTATATGATTACCGCAAGTCCGGCTATGACTCCCGCAATAATCGGAAGTGAACTTGCTAGTGCCGCAAGTCCTGACAGCGCGGATGCAAAAGTGTTGATCGCTGATGCCGCGGTTACAAGGAACGATATTCCCTTGAAAGCAAGGAACGCTCCACTTATCTTCTCAAGGCCGTTTGTGATATCCTCGGGCTTAACCTCATCCATCCATTTGATGAGAGTATCAATAAATGCATCCCACTTATCAGAGTTCATGAAGTCTGCGAGTGCATCACTTATCTCTCGGATGAAATCTATCAGGCCCTGACCGACCTTTTCTGCAAACGGTTCAAGTGCTTCCCATACCTTGTTGAGACGTTCTCTAATGGTATCCCATTCAACCTTGTCGTTGAAATCTTTGAATACCTGAATGAGTTCAGGAAGACCTTTTTCGAGGGTCCACTTGCTCAAAGGAAGAAGAACCTTGATGTAGAAATCTTCGAACGCCCCCGATATACCATCGATAACGGGCTTCATGCTCTCAAGCCAATCTTTGAATGACTCGAGAATTGGTGAGAAATCTAGGTTTTTAGCCCATTCCGCCGTAGCCTCAGTCATGTTCTGTACATGCTGAATAACTATAGCGAAGATATCTCTTATTGCCTCGAGTATCTTAAGACCCGTCTTGTTCTTATTCCATGCTTTATCAAGACCATCTGCCAAATACTTGATTATATTCCCGATATCTCTAAAGATCCGTAGAATATTTTCTAGCATTCTTATGGTTGCCGGCTGATTCCAAACTTTGAGGAAGTCTCGACCTATATCTGACAAAAGTTTCTTGACGCTCTCGAAAGCACCCTTCCATGCGGCAACTACTTCATCGCCTATGTTGGACCACGCTTTCTTGATGGGCGCAAGTAACTGATTAAGGATAGAGCGAAGTTTCTTTGCCAAGTCAGCCCATTTAGCCTCAATCTTGGCATCTTCGAACATGTCCTCAGGGGCAGTTGTTCCACCACCGCCGCCAGAATCCTTATTATCTTGTAACTGATTTATTTCATCGAACCCAAGAATAGTCTTCTTGAGGTCTTTTGCTGACTTGTTTGCTTTATCAAGGCTCGAGCCGTAACTATCAGTAAGAGTCTTCGCTTTGGTCCATGTTGTATGTCCCGTAAGCGCAGATATGACCTGATTGATCGCGTTTGCAACCTTGATGCATAACTGAATGATGTAGTTAAGTGCCGGAGCGAGTGCAGATATAAGCGGACCTACTGCCGCCGCTACCGCGTTACCCAACTGACGGAACGAGTTCCACATCAGGGATACGCTCGCATCCACTTCACTACTATACTGAACAAGATTCTTAAACCCGTCGATAGCATTCTGAATGACCTTACGAAGAATCATTCTCGTAATCATGAGTTTAAGCATCTTGGTGACTCGCGTGAGTTCTTTGGCGAGTTTCATAGAGGCTATACTAAAATCGCCCGTTGCTTTAGTAGTGTCCTTTGTATGCCTCTTTGCTATGCGCATCTTAGATGCGAAAGAATCGACCTTTTTGATGAGTTCTCCAAAAGACTTGCCCGCCTTGGCAACATCCGCGCCAAGAGATGCGTTAAGCCTAAACCCACCATGCGACTCGAGTTCTTGCTTCTTCAGTTTGAGACGTTCAAGTTCATTGATAAGACCGGCAAGTTTCTCCTGATCCTTTTCAATTTCCTTATCATCTACATAGTCGCCACGAGCGGACTTAAAGTCTATTTTGTTCCTGAGATCCTCTATCTTCTCGGTAAGTTTCTGAATCTTACTATCAACCTTATCAAGCCCCTCCGTCGGGATTATGATTTTGGTTTTTGCCAAGAGACTTTTAAATGCTGACATCTTGGATGTCGTTCTCTGTACAGTCTGAGATACGCTTTCCATTGAACTGCGCATCTCTTCCGCTCCAGAGGTGTCCACATTCCTAAAAGCATTACTTGCCTCTTCGACGTTCTCCGCCGCACGTTTCGAAGCCTCTCCGACTTTGTTAAAATCCTTGCCAAGCGTACCTACAGTATTATTCTGAGCGGCCTCACTTGTACTATCAATTGCCTTAACAATGGCCTTGAGTTCTTTTGTTCCGGCCCCTTTAAGGCTTGAAAGGTTCTGTGCAAGATTGCCCGTAGCCGAAGCAAGAGTTTCAAACTTGGACCCGTCAAGTTGATTAACAACCGCTACAAGTCCCTCTAATGCCCTTGTGAGTTCTTCAACCTTCGTCTTTGCAGTAGATGTACTCGCGGATATTCGAATTGATAAGGAATCAATACTAGGCATTATCTACTTCCTCTGTCTCTTGTTTCTGCTTGTTTATCTCGAAGTTATGTTGCATCGTCATCAATGAGGCGATGAACGCTTGTCTCTGCGCTTCGATTTGATCTTCGGTTAACTGCTCATCCGCCTGATTCAGCGAATATGCTTGCTCAGGGTATTCAAACTTGGTGCTGTTCTTCGTGGGCATCATATTACCCACTGTGCAGAGCAGAGCATGTATGAAATATCGACCTTGGATAAATGCGGTTATGTCAGCCATCTTGAAGTCTTCTTTTAACTTCTCGCCGTATGCATTCGCAATTATCTTTATCTTTCTCATCGTGAGTTTTCCGAAATCGTCATAGGATATGCCCGCCCTAAACATTATCGGGAACCACACGTTATTTACATATTCACGAAAACTTACGAAATCACTTCTGCTTCGACTTCGTTGTCTTCCGTCTTCTTCGTTCTTGTTCTCTTCGAACTTGTCTGATCCTTGTTCTTCGGTTCCGTCCGAAAAAAATCAGAATCTTCCATCATCTCAGACATTACATTTGAGATTTCGTCGAGCGTTCCACCGTTTCTCATGTGTTCTGTTATAGCCTTGCCGGCTTCTTCAGGGGTAACGCCCATCGAAAGAGCAACGTACATGCGGATCGTCTTGAACATCTTCTTGTCTATCTGATCAAGTTCTATCCCGTTGTCTTCCATTTCGCACATGAAGTTCACATCGAACTCCGCGGCTTTATAGTTTCTTCCGTTAATCTTGAGTAGTCTATCCATATTTTTTCCTTCCCTTTCTAGACTGTTCTACGGCATAAGGGAAGGACGGGGTTTCCCCCGCCCTATCCATGCCGATGAAAATGAAAATGAATGAAGAGTTTTGTATTGCAACTAGAAAAACTAGAATGCAACCTTTGTTGATGTACCTTCGTAACTTACAATCGTAAGACTCATGGTAACTGTCAGGAGTGCGTTCTGTCCGAGTTCGGGCATGGGTATTTCCTGAGGCGGCTCTGCTATAACGAAGAAAGCATCGGTCATGCCCGGAACGATAACCTCGAACCATGTCTGATATCCGCTTGCTTTACCCGTGTTGTAAGCAGAAATAACATTTGACCATTCTGTAGCCGTATCGGGAGTGTAGTTGATAACAACTTCCCAAGTAGCACCCGTAGATGCACGGCCCGCAACTGACTTCTCGACCGAATCTTCAAGAGCAGAAGCATCGATTGTCTCGGGGGTAATTGAGATACCACCGATACTGTTTATTCTTGTTAACTGAGTAAATGAACTCGGCTTTGTTCCGGCAGTTGTCTCAACGCCATATCCAAAGGTAATTCCGAGTGTCGAAAGACCCGCTAATGCCATTTGATTGTCCTCTCTTTCTTATAAAAGTTTGTCTGCATTGCCAACATATCTGGCAAAGCGTGATACTGTTCTGTATTCCGTGTCCGTATTTGCAAACACGGGTAACGATGAAGCCGAGAACCGCATTCCTTTCATGCAGTCCACGACGACTTGTGATACTTCATTTGCAACAGACATCTCTTGTGCGCTTGTTACGGTAACTTCAATTTGGGCTGTGAGATACACCGCATTGATGTCTTGCCCATCGAGATCCTTGCCCGTTTCAACGGGAGATAAGAAACGCAAATAGACGTTTGGAAACTTAGGCTTTGTCGGAACGTGGCTGTCCATAGTAACAAAAATGTCGGGATATTTACCCGACAACTTTGCTCGAACTACCGCGTCCAATCTCGAATATATCTTGTCTTGAATATCAAATACCCAAAGATTATCCATTCGTACTGAAGACCTCTTTTGCTACTTCTGTAGCCTTTTCCATCATCGCAACCAACGCTCTGTACATTGGCTGAGTAGCAACCATGTGATAATCCTCTTCCGAAGAATGTCGGTTACCACTTGCGTCATACCAAAACCATTCGCTTTTAAAAGCATTACGCTGTGCGGGGAATGTTCCTCTGTGCCCTTCCGCGGCATAAGGACCCGCGCCATATTCGGACATCCACAAAGGAGAAACATAAGCCTCTCTTTGATTTCGTATGCTAGGATGGTCCGACGTATACCAGATTCGATGAATTAATGTGATATCACTACCAATCAACTCACCTTCTCCTAGGTTCATAGGCTCATATTTAAACTCGATACATTCGCGCCAATCTCCGTAAACGGAATACTCAGCAACCGCGATACCGATTTCGGCTAACTTCTGCACCATTTCATCAGCGAGAATATCTAACTCATCGCCGTATGCATTCAGTTGACCTATCAGCCTATTCAAACCTTCTGTCGAAAGGTCGCTACTAAAGATTCTGTTGACCATTGTGTTGTTTTTCTATTTCTGTACCTTCGCTAAAAGGTACTTGGATTCATTAAGTGATGGAACCACTTTAAGCACTGTGTAATCCGCGTCACTCTCTACGGCATAACCGTCACCGTCCATAAGGGGCTCATGAGTCCAAATAAGGCTTGTTTCGTCTATAGGCAATAAATCCTTGCTTACCGTCACATCTGCTTCGTATTCAGCCAAAGAAACGCCAAATTCGGTGGTCTCTGCTTCGCCACTCTTTTTTCCGAATGCGATATTGCCGAAGAACTCGACCGGCTCTCCGTAACCTTCTTTTGTATGACCTACTTTTTCGTAATATGTCGTAGGCGGTATCGTCGACTCATCCACGTAGACAACAATCTTATTCCCGTGTTCATCCAACTTGTAGATGTCCTCGGATTCTCTATGCAGTGCATACCACATTTGAGTTTTGTTCTTGTCTAGTGTTCTCATCTGATCACCATGCCAATGGGCACTACACCCGCCCACAGTCTTCCGCGCTCGGTAAAGGTCCTATCAACACCGTTCTCAGTGTGACGATCCTCTCCCTCGGCTCCGATTGTGTTAAAGTCATATCTGGCTACATTAAGTACTTGTGTGTAATAATTCTCGATGTCGTCCTGAACGGCCCAATCAAGCATGCCCGCTTTCTTGTACCGTCTTCTCTGTAAAAGTTCCCTAACAACAGCAGACACCTTGCTTGCTACCACATCCGCATCGTATGTGGGTTCCTTTGACATCTCTAACTTGAGAGCGTCGCATATGCTTTTTTCAAAACTCGAAGTGTCTACCATGTCCGACCTCGCTCAACTCAACTCACTTAACTCAACCAAACTGCTCATGCAGAACTGCCCTGAGTTCGCCAACAGTTAAATCCTCTGGCTTATCAATGCCCTGATCCTTAGCAAACTTACGGAGTTTTGTTCCGTTCATTGCATCTATCTCTTCAGCAGTGATTACGGGCTTGTCTGCCTCTTTCTCTTTCTTCCCTTCCGCCTTGGGAGCGGAATGGGCCGGCTTCGGGGCAACCATCTCTTTTGTAGTTACCCCGTCTGCCTTAATGTTACTGACATCTGCGTGATATCGTCTCAATAACATTCCCATAGGTTATCTCCTAACTCTTATTATCAGGACTTAACAATCTTGATTGCCTTGCTTGCATCGTACAGATACGTAGCGAAGTGCTTAGATGCTGTGATGACGTTCGTGAACTTCAGGATGTCGCGGTCAGTCTCGATGAGTGTTCCACGCTTAACGAAGATACGAAGTGCATTAGGCTTAACGATGTAGATGGTCTTGGGAGTCTTAAGTTTGTTGGTAACCATTACCTGACATCCCTGATACTCACCAACTACACCTTTAACCTTGATTTCAGCGGCAAGTTCTGATGCCGGAATCCAAGAATTGGTATTGCCTCTCATTGCTGTGTAAACAGCGGGAGATACGAGTGCAACCTTCTGTCCATCGATGTCCTCACCGAACTTCTCAAGAGCGGCGATGATATCTGTGTCAGTAGGATCACCAGAGGTTGTATGAACAAGCGTTGTGTCGCTTGCAAGTGTTGCAAGAACTTCGTTGTCTTCCTGAGAAGCGATTGCCATTGCTATCTGATTAGCGGCCTCACCAACGGGATCGCCATAACCAGAAAGGATTGCTTCGTCCGTAAGTTCTACGCCCTTAGCAATCTTGTGAATCTGTACTGTCAGTGCAGATGCAGTGAGCAGTGAAGGTGTAAGTGATACGTTCTCAGCAAGTGTTGCGGCATCACCGATGTACTTAAATGCCGGAAGTGAAATTGTGTCGCCCGCCTGACCCTGAAGGGTATTGTCTATTGTTGCGAGCGGAGCGAACTTCATGTAGTCAACGAGTTTCTTCTCGACTATTCCCGCCATAACTTCGGGATTAACGAGATTAGTTAACAGTGTTGTAGCCATTGTTTTTCTCCTTTTCTCTTACTCTGAAAGTCTTTTGTATGTATCTATGTCTTTGTTGTAGAGTTCGACCTTTTCCTTGTAGGAGAGGTTGTCGAACTGTTCTTTCGTCAATGCAGTGCCACTTTCACCCACACCGACATTGACTTGTGGCCTACTACCAAGCCACTCACTTTCTTTAGTCTTCAGTGCGGATTCGTACTTGTTCTCGAAGTATTTGACGATAACCGAATATACGGTCTTCTCATCCCCGTCGATTTTTGCTTGAACAGCAGTATCGAGATCCTTTCCCGCTAGACCCATCTCGGCGAACATTGATTTCGCTTCGTAGGTTGCGATAGTCTTTGCCATCTCGGCTTCTTTTTCTGCTCGTGCCGCTTCTGCTTCTGCTTTGGCTTCTGCCTCGGCCTCTTCAGCAGTCTGCTTCTCGCGCAGTTTCTTCGTGATCTCGCCTTTCTCTCTCAAAGCCTTATCAAGCGCATTTTTGTTACGCGCCAAGTCAGCCTTAAGTTGTGCAAGTTCTGCCATCACGTCTTCGACATTGGGTGCCTTTGTGTCCGTTTCTTTGGCTTCAACGTCAGGAGTCTCAACATCGGTACTGTCTGCCGCTGTTACCTTGGTTACTTCTTCTGCCATATTCAGTTACCTTCCCTTCTGTGCTTTTAAGTCATCTCCGACTGTTGCTAAAAAGTGTGTGTTTGATTTAGGTCACTTTCTCTGTGACGGTGTGGTTTTAAAGACCTTCTCTGGTCTATGGGTATGAAAAAAGGACCCCGAAGAGTCCTTGAATCATCTGTGAATCTATGTGTTTATGAATAATCTACAGAGCATCGGCAATTGATAATTTCTTTTGGGTCCGAGTCCGTCATCCAATCGTGCGGGAATAGCATGTTTGATGTCCCTACAGTAAATGCCTTATCGATGTCAATCGTATGTCCATCTAGTTCAGCATGTGTTTCCCTAACTTTAGGATCATTCATCGTTCGCCAAGTCTTAAACTTGTATCCCCGATTCTTGGCCTCGACGTAGTCCGTGTAATTGAAAAACGTATTCGCCTCGTTGTATGCGATATTCATCGCTCGGTTGATGGACAGCCAATAGTTTTTCTCGGCCTCGTCTTTCATTATCTCCTCAACATCGTCTTCCTCATCTCCATCCTCTTCTTCTTTTAGCCTCAACGCCTCTTGGATGTGAGAGTCGCTAGAATATTCTGGGGAGTCTAGCGACTCTGCGGAGTCGTAATCCAAGGCAGTAAAAGAATCGTTATGGGTTTTAAGGGAGTGTGCGGAGTTCTGCCCGACTTGGTTTTTTTCATTTGCATGCTTAATGGTTGTATCAACTACTTCTCGAGATAAGGTCCGTATGTGGTTACTCATCTCGCCGTCTATGCCGGTCACCTGAGATACCGCATCGGATATCTTGTCGTTAAGCAGTTGTTCATACAATGCTCTTTCAAGCATGCTGTTATATGCCTGATGCACTTCGTAAACCGAAAAGAAGTATAAAAAAACGTCAGTAAGAAGATCCGCAAGTTCTTGTCTTCTTGCTTTGTTTTCTACGCTCAATATCATCGGCTCGAAGAAATCGTCATAGCCAAGTTTATTCAGTTTATCGAACTTCATGGTTAACCTCTGCCCTTATCAAGCATTGGTGAGTTCTCTATCTGGTCACTTCTGTCTTGGTCGAGTCTGTCAGGAACGGGAGCGTCAATACCTTTGGTCTTTTCTCTACCGTTTCCCTCATCGACTTCTATATCCTCGACCTCAGCGCCAAATGTCTTATCGATGAACTTCTGCATCGTGTCTTCTGAATCCCGAGCAACTTGCTGAGGATCGTCAAACAGATTGATGGTCTGAAGCATTGACTTGTAATCAAGACCATGTGAAACCGCCGTAGCGAATGCATTGATCTTGGTTGTCATCTCGTAAGTCTTCTGACGTTTGATATTGGGCTTAACGTCTGAATACTTGAGTTTTGCCAGAGGACTCTTTTCATCAAATCCCGAGCAAAGTTTCATGGCTACGAGTGCAATCTTGACCTCGTCGACCTTTGCATCGTTCTTCAATTGGTCTTGCTGTGTAGCCTCTACTTCTGCCTGAGTCCATCCCGTAGCATCACTCATTGCAATGCCGGTTGAACCACCGCTATTGTCATTCCTGCTCGGAACATTGCACTTTTGAAGTATCAATGCTCTCTTGGACAAATAGTTGTTAAGCATTCCCGAGTAGTCATATTCGACATGTAACGGATTAACAAATGGTGTTTTTCCATCGGGAGTCGTGGTAGTCTCGATCCAATCGTTTGATTTGGGATGTGCTACACGCTGTTGTTCATTCCCGTCTTTATCCGTGTATGTTTCCATCGGGAAATCTATGTCGTTCGCATGCCAGATGCACTGTGTGTTCTGGTCTACGTCATTCGCAAAATCAGATGCGAGGATGTTCAGGGCGTTGAGTTCAGGTATCTGACGCTCAAAGCACCCCGTTCTGTCTACGCAACGAACCCATTCCGTAAACGGCAGTTTTCCGAGGGGGTTTTTGATGTTGTTGCCAAAACCAAAATCCCATGTATCGTCGTTCTTCTTGGGTGCATATCCGTTCTTGATCTCGAATCTGCGGTCTTTCGTGAACACCGTGTAATACTTGTTGCCGGAATTATCGACTCTAAACGTGACGTTCATGATGATTCGCTGATCCGTGTAGTAACTAGACCTGACAACAAAAGCGTTCCGAGGGTCCAAAACCATGTACTTGAAGTAACTGTCGCCCTCTTCGTAGTCCGTGTTTACGTCGATGTATGTGTAACCGATACCGCATTTCTCAACAAAACTCGCAAGTTCCTGAGTTTTCTGACGGATCTTCTCAGCATCAAAGCATGCGTTGAACTCTGCAATAGCCTTGGATTCTGTCGCAGAACCGCCATCGTTATCACCGTGCTGAACAAGCGTTATCGGATTGCCCCAATTGAACGAGGTCTTGAAGTTCGTGATCTCGTCGGCAACATTGTCAATGTCTTGGATATCTATGTCTGAGCGATATGTTTTTACTCTCTGAAGTGGCTGAATGCCCGAAACGAAGTTGATCAGCGCTTCGCAGTCCGCCGCAACCTCGCTGTGAACCGCAATTGCTTCTCTCAGGACCTTAATCACGTTCTGTTCCGTGATCTCCGGCACGTCCGTATATATTTTCTTTCTGCCTTTGCCTAGCATATTCTCGTTGAGTTCCTCACATCTCACATACGAGTAGAGGCACCCCGCTTTGGGATGCCTCTTTGGTGTTAGTAGCCGTCTGAATTTTGAATCGTTCACTCAAAAGGAGTCATTACTTGACAATACACAATTACCATGTCAATGGGTGTCACGTCAATGCTAAACCACTAGATTTTGTGGTTTTTAGCGAAATTTATAACTTTTCCGCTAAATATTGTGGTTTGAGCGGTTCATGATGTTCGTCAACTCCGAAATCATCTTTTTGTCGATCCTCTTCGCAGTAGAATCACTCAAATCCAAAATCATGACCGTGTCATAAAAACCATTGCAGTCAATGTATCGTGTCTTGAGATAATCCCAATGCCGTTTGTCGGATAATTTCTCTCCCATCCTCGCCAAATATGACGTTCTGCCGAAGATTATATCGTCATACATGTTGACTTCTTCGGTCAAATCGACTATTCTGCCGACGATGTTTGCCATCTTGTCACCTGATCCCGACGATTGAATCGGCTCTTTGTCCGTCGGAGCCACGCAATTTGTCGCTACGGACCTCAATTCGTCTATCTGCTCGAGTTTTTTATCGCGTTTTTCCGCTAAAATCTTGATGCTGTGTAGATATTGCCTTACTTCGTACTCTGTCACCCCCATTTTACAACCCCTTTTTGTCCTACAGAAAATTTTTCATGATACGTGCCGCTTTACGCTCTGGACGTGTCGCAAAAAGCGTAAAGTTAGCCAACGCATCAGGAACGTCATCGTGCGGATTCTTTCCCGACACCGAATACGACAACATCATGTTCATGAACTTGCCGTAATCACTCTGACGGGAATATAGACTCTTGTCCTTGAAGAACATATGCTCCTTGACCCAATTGCTGTTGACAATGATACGTGTCTCTTTGTTTGTTTCCGTGGGTTTTGTCGTGATACTGCATCTGCCGTTTTTGGCTTTAACGCGTTCAGCCACATTCTTAGCCAGACGGTCACCACCGGCATTCGACTCGAACTCGCATCTCTGCATCTCGTGTTCGCAGATTATGTTAGTCAAACGACTCTCCTGAAGGTTGTAGTCGCTTGAATTGTCGCAAATGCAGTCGACCATGTAGTAGTCGTCGTCAAAAACATAAACAACGGGTAATACCATGTAGTCGATACCCTTGGATTTTGTATCGCATACACCAAGGATCGCATCCGGCTCCCTACTTGGAAGATCAAAGTATCTGCGAAGTTCATCCTCGTGGTATAAAAGACCTTCACGCTCAATAGGCTCGTTCTTGTATAGACACTTGTATGACACCTCATCCATAGCGAGTTCTTGCTCGTGGAAAAACTGCTCGGTAAATCCGTTAATGTCATACGCGAAGTTTGACTTCCCCGTGGTCGGATCAATATCAGGGTATGCGATGAACTTTGCCCGCTTATTCCCCTCGTGCATCTGCTGAAGACGCCCAATGACATCATGAACCGACCACCTTGTCGCTATATGCAGTTCCTTGCAACCGTCAAGTTTCCTCTGCCTCGCATCGACGGTGTAGATATTCCAGAGTTTATCAAGTATGTTCTTGTTTAGGGCTTCTTCAATACCGCCTATAAAGTCATCACACAGCAGATACTTACTAGCACGGACCTTACCGGCATTCTTCGCACCGACTGACGTACACTGAATCGACGCGAAGGGCTTGTACTTCCCGAAATTGATCGTCTCGGCCTTGGCATTTGTTGCCTGAAGCGCCGCCTGAGGGAATATCTGACTCCAAGTGTATTCAGTCTCATTCGTGCAAATATCAAGAACGCCGTCGTAGAACATCCTCGTAATATCGCCAGAATGCGAGAAAAACAAACTGTAACCCTCGAGATCCCGACCGATAACCCACGCGATAAAGAACTTCTCTAGAGTCGTTTTGCCGGTTGACGGCGGCATACTCAAGGACAATACATCAAGTTTGTCATCTTCAAGGGCTTGTAATGCTTGTATTATTCCAATACGCCTAAAACATTTACGACGTGGTTTGTAGAATTTATCTTTCTCCTGACGATTCTTCTCGAGATAGTTCAAGTATGAGTTAAACAAGTATGGTGCTTCATTCCGTACACACTCGTAATATTGATTCAAGTATTCTGCCTGAACATGATGCGCATTACAGTATTCATCAAGTGCATCTACATTACCGCCATTAGTGGCTTTAACTATCTCGGAGTTTATGACCCCTTTGACCTTCTTCGAGTATTCAAGCGCAAACGGTATATCTGCATCCGGCTCATGGAAAGATACAGACACAGCCGCAACCAAGGCATCAACTAGATTCTCGTCAACACCTCTACGATCCATGTACTTGTCATATTTCTTGATTTCTCGTTCTAGTTCCTTACTTGGCATATATCCTCACAGTGTAGTAGTGTAGTTAAATATATATAAAGGCCCTTTTTCAATTTTTCCGTATTTCTCTGTAGTGTATATAAATATATACTAGGGGTCTTTTTGTCCTTGGAAATATTTTTAAAGCAGTATTGTATATATCTATATAGGCCTTTTGTTTCTCGTCGATATTTTTAGGACTAACCCGTCGCCTCTGCCCGTATTATGTTAACCCCCCTACCGTCTGAGTAGGTTTTACCCTGAAAAGGTCAAGACGTCGGGACCGCCTGAGATGATCCCCCGAAAAGAGGGGCCATGATCCGAGAAAATCCCGCAACTATTCGTGAAAGGTATCTTTCGCGCACAGTTAAAGAATACCCGTAAACCCGCATAAAATAAGGCTTTTCTCATGTTTTGCCCTTGTTATGATCATCGCCGGTCTTATCAGATATCGCATTTTGACATGATCCAAGGTCTGGCAGTTCCTGAACACTTAAGGCGGGCCCCTGAGATTCGAGCGGCACGGGTGCCATGTTGTCGTTATAGCGATATTGCGATTTAAGCAAAAATATCTCGAATACGGATGATCCGTTAACAAGGCACGACTCACACTCGGAATACCACCTTTTACACTTGCTAACTTGTTGCGGGGTAAGTTTTTTAGTCAAACCGAAAGCGGCGTTATGTATAGTATTCCTATCCATACCAACAAAAAGACTAAATTCAATTATAGTTGGTCTTTTATTCTGTTTATATCTATATACAAAATCAGTATATATATAAAATAACTTATCTAATAAGTCATAATCATAGTGTATATATGTATTATTCTTATTCCCTATAATATCCCCTAAATAATTTTTATATATATATTTAAGCATACCCACAAAAAGGCCGTTATTGTCTTTTAACTCGTTAGGATCATCCAGAGTGTTTATATATTCAAGTGCTATTTCGTGACATGTAATATCTAAATTGTCGACGACGTCGGGCGCGGTCCCGTTATTTTCGACCGTTTCCGGCGTTTTTTTCGTGTCTGATTTTGCCATATCCAAAAAACCCCCGTTTTTATAGTCTATGCTACATATTCTCGAGTATATAGCGGCGGCGTGTCAATGCTATATTGTCTAGACTATACAAAATAGACAAAAAATCCCCCTCTTTTTTTATACCCTCGATTATATAAGTTTGCTATATAGTATTGACTATATAAATATATAGTCTATAATACATAGTGTAGTTATTAATCTAGATTATATAGGAAAGAGGGATCACAAATGAACAAAAAAATGAACAAAAAAAACGAATGCATTTTCTGTCAAAAGATCATAGGCGTGCAAGTTTTTGACGGGACTATGTCGTCGCCATTGGGCGCGATTCCTTGTTATCACTACAAAATGGATTATCGCAAAGCCGCGCACGTCCATTTTGATGGACGCGACAAGGATGGAAGACGCCGACACGGTCAAATTTGTAAAACATGTGCCCGTCAATACTGGACCGAGGGCAAGGCGTATTTTGTGAGGTTCAGTTATCACGGAAAAAACACGAGTGTTTTCGGCGATAACGGAAGTCGTTTTTATACCAAACAAAACGCCCTCGAGTGCCTTGCGAGGATGGAAGAACGCAACCCCAACACACGGTATTGGATCGACGAGGAAAAAATTTAAATACAAACGGGCCGCCGGTCCCGTAAAACCGGCACCAACTACAAAAATGGATTCAGGAAAAGAGGGTAAAAACATGATCACAGCAAAAAACCTATTAAATACATACAAAACATGGACCGCTAGAAAACAGTCTGAATTTTATCTCGGACTATCACACGGCAACTTGAAATTAAAAGAGAATAAAAGAGTCGGTTTTCTCGTGTGGAATATTCCCGCCGTTATTACGTGCCCGTTTCGCACGGATCATTGCACAGAGTGTTGTTATGCACTTAAAGCCGAAATACAACACACAAATACTTGTAAACCGGCCCGCGCTCGACATTTTGTCATGGATCATTTCAAAGATAACGACAACATTGTATTTGTGGCATATACAAAAAGCGTTAAATACTTTGACGGGGTAAAAATACCCGATAATATGCGCTTGTTGGCCTCGGTCTGGGATGATACGACCGCGGAAAATCTCGAAATCATCAAAAGGAATAATTTCAGGATATACACGGCGTATGCGGGGGAACTTCTCGAAAACGCTTTGAAGTCTGGTTTTAGTTTTTGCCCGTGTAAAGATTGCGGATCATGCGGGAAGTGTTGGAATAATTACATAAACAATGTGGCGTGTCAAATTCATTAAAGGGGGTTTTATCATGATGAGATATAATTTCACGGGCTTTTATGGATCATACGGGCATATTTTAGAACATAACGACGGGACCGCGTATGTTGAAATCATTTGGAACGGATACATACCGACGGAACCATACCGCAAAACATACAAAAATATCAAGGGCGCTAAAATCGCGCTCGGTCGCATGCTCGAGATATACCATATCACCGATATTTTCGAAAAAAGGGGGAATGAATATGTCAAGATACATCAAACACAAAAAGTATGATAATACAATCTGGATAAACAAGCCAAAAAGGACTTATATAATCGAGACCGACCGTGGGACGTTTAGAGTTGAGCGGGAATACCTAGACTATAAAAAGACGGTCACGGAACTGATAAAAGCCGGTTATAAAGATATAAAAATAAATTATCTCGGTTATGTAATAAGGGGGTGCTGATATGATAAAATACGATTATACGGGGGCGGCGGCGCTCTGGAATAAATACTATAACTTGTGTATAGATGATATGTCTTTTTGCGGTCAGGAAAAGCAACAAGAACGCCGGTATTTTATGAGAGCCGTGACACGTCACATTGATATAAAATTATACATTGATTTTATCTATGAATTAATAGACAGTGCGCGACCGCTCGAGGATCAAAAAAGCCGTGTATATGATTTTGAATACGAGAGGGCACTCGAGGCGCTTATCTGGGAAATAAAGACTTTTTATAAAAAGGGGGCTCGAAATGATCACAGCATTACAAAATAAACTTGACGCGCTCAAAATCTCGGGGCGCGTCTCGAATATAAAGGAAACGGACTTTTTTACTTGTTTTTATATCGACTTTTTGCCGGATATTACATTAAACAAAATAAGAGCGCGGCGGGATGATCTCGAGTTATTTTTCGAGGGGCGGACCGTCGAAATTGACACCGACGGCGGGCGGGTCGTTTTAAAAGTCCAAAAAGACACGCGGCCGGCAGTTCATACCACTAACTTTTTATCAACTATGGCGGGCGGGCTTGACGGTTTTGAAATCCCGCTAATGATCGGGGAAAAAGAAGACGGGCAAAAGTTATTTTATGATCTTGTAAACATGCCTCATTTATTGGCGGGCGGCTCTACCGGTTCAGGTAAGTCTGTTTTTATGCACAACTGTATATTGTCGACGCTTGCAAGTAGTAAAAGCGGGATAATACTAATTGATATAAAACGTGTCGAGTTTTCTTTATATGAGGGAATCCCACACCTTGCGGCGAATATATGCTATAACTCGAGACAAGCGGCGAAAACGCTCAGGGCATTGTATAAGGTTATGATGTCAAGATATGAGACGCTACAAAACAGCGGGGCCCGTAATATTCAGGAATATAGGAACCGCGGCGGAAAAATGCAATATATAACCGTTTTTATAGATGAACTTGCGGACCTTATCTTGTCGAATCGTAGTATAGAGGATACCCTTGTTAGGATCGCGCAACTAGGACGGGCCGCCGGTATACATTTAGTTTTAGCAACGCAACGCCCCGACGCGTCTATCTTATCGGGATTAATTCGAACTAATATACCGTCAAGGGTATGTTTTGCGGTTCAAAAGGCGACTGACTCGAGGATTATTCTAGATACGAGCGGCGGCGAAAAGTTACGCGGGGCCGGCGACGGGCTTTTTATGCCGATAGGATCAAAAACGCCGGTAAAATTTCAAGCCCCTTATATTAATACAGAGGACCTCGAAAAACTTATTGAAGTAGCGCGGCATGTAAATGACTAAAACAGAATAAAAAACCCTCTTTTTCAGGGTCTCGGGATCATCTCGGGGCCCTCTTTTTTTGTCTCTTTTTCTGGCAGTAAAGGACCGGCGGCGGGATCTTTTGACGGTTCATATCATGCCCGCACGGCCTCATATTTTGCCCATATAAGCGATAAACGGGTAAAATCGTAACATAGTGCCCTTAAAGCAAAAAACGCCTTAAAATCGAAATAAAGGCGGGTTTACATAATATGGATATTGACAGAAAAATCACAAAATCAGGGGTTTATTGGGATCCTGACGGCTAAGAAAACGGTCGTTATTTTCGGGGGTCGGATTTTTTTCTCCCAGACTCCGAGATTTTGCAGAAAATTTAGTACGCGATTTTGAAATCTGAAAATCGATTAGTACGCGATCCGCTAGTACGCGACTTTACATCTTGACTTTAAAGGTTTTACCGCAACTCTGACACATGAATGTCACTTCCCTTTTGCCGTTAAATCCCGTAGCGGCTCCGGCAAGCGCTCCAACGGGACCTAATGCGACGGCTCCAACCGCACCGCCAAAAAGACCTTTGCCCGTTTTGTACTTCTTTCCCTGAGAGATAGGTACGCAGTTTGTACTTCTACAACCAAATCTAGGACATTTAACTCTTGCCATGATAATCACCTTCCCTTGTTTTAATAGAATTGCAGTGAAATTATACCATTTTTCCCAAAAGAAAACACCCACGTAATTAGTACGCGAGCGTTCTCCTCTTCCCTTATGCTTATAATTCCACGCCGTAGTTTTCTTTAAGATCCTTTGCGACTAACTCATTGATGTAAACCGCTACCGGCTTTCCCGTCTTTTCTCGGATGATATCCTTACACCCCTTCGGAAGTCTCAACGCTACCTGATCAAACTTTGCCCGATAGTTGTTCTGTGCCCGTCTAACGTAATCTTTGGTTTTATATTCTCTTTCCTCAGCCATCAGTCATGCTCCTTTATGTGTATAGACTATATAGTTATTATACACAATCTAGTTTGATATGCAAGACTTATTTTTCTGATCGCCACGCACTTGTCTTCGGCTTGTTTTTCCGAACTCCAAGCACGTCGTCAGTTTCGAAGATATACGTGATCCCCGAATCAATGTCAGTCATCTCTAGTACGCGTTTCTTCTGTGCATTCTTGCCGGTCCAGATGTCAAGGTCGCACTTCTCGTATGTTGCATTGTACCCGTTTAATTTATACCCCGCCACTCTCATATCAGTTGTCCTTGTTACACCCTTCTACTACGCTCTTGAAGTATTCCCAAGTAATGACTTTGTGGAGTTCTTCGCTCAAGTTCGTTCCGTAATCGCTCATACATCTTTTGACGTACTCGCAGAACTTCCCGCCCCGTCTGTATTCTTCAAGCATCTTGTTGTATTTAAGATTATCAATCGTCATTGTCATCTTTATCGCTCCTCTCTTTCATGTCTTTGACCCGTTCCATCAGGAGATGTCGGATTAGTACGCTCTCGCATGCGTAATCTAGGTATTCTTTTTCTTTCCTCGACAAAGCCATCCGAAGATCCTGAAGCCCGTTAACGACTTCCTCGGCGTCATAGAATTGATCGCATCCGTGATAGCCGCTCCTATCCCTATCCCGACCATCAGTGTGTAGGCTGTTATCAGTATCATCGCCAGATTGTCCTTGATTATCTCTTTCACCGCATATCACCCCCGCTCCGAAAAATA
>Ga0310786_10003104_pt1 | contig 24453 bp, 28 predicted proteins | sample AusTroGonzalo_MG_FD_203881 | JGI IMG/M metagenome (GOLD analysis project Ga0310786, IMG submission 203881) | Bovine rumen microbial communities from tropical cattle in Woodstock, Queensland, Australia - Gonzalo_03 (v2) (version 2) | ecosystem: Host-associated > Mammals > Digestive system >...
AGCAAGAAAATCTTCCTCGCTCGTCTCGTATATGAGTTGTAATTCTCTTTTGTTTCCAGCTTCCGGTTGTCAAAGATCGGCGCCCGCCGGAATGGCGGACAGTTGTGTAGTATATCAAATTCCCCGCTCGAACGCAAGAGGGAATTTTCAGAAAATTTTCGCGCCTGCTTTACCTGAGTAAACGGCCGTTTTTCGAGCCAGTGGAAATCTGCAAGGGAAAATGGTAGAATACATGGCCGTGAAATTCGACTTGCACATACACTCGTGCCTCTCGCCTTGCGCAAACCTGGAAATGTCGCCGACGGCAATTGTGGAACAGGCCATAAAAGCCGGCATGGACGGGATTGCGCTCACCGACCACCAGTCCGCGAAGAACTGCCCCGCCATGGCGGAGTGCGCCTCTCGCGCTGGGCTTGCGTGCCTTTTCGGGCTTGAAGTCCAGACGGCGGAGGAAGTCCACACCCTCGCCCTCTTCGACACGGTGGAGGCCTCCCTTGCGATGACCGACTGGATCTACGCAGCGATGCCGAAACGCGTCAACGACCCCGAGACTTTCGGCGACCAGCCGGTCGTCTCGGCCGACGAAGAAATAGTCGAGCTTGAATGGCGGATACTCGCGATGGGCTGCCGGAGGACGATTCCCGAGACTGCGCAGAAGACGCGCGAGCTCGGAGGGCTCTACATCGCGGCGCACATAGACAGGCCCAACTACTCGGTCGTCTCGGGACTCGGCGCAGTGCCCGACGGCTGCTTCGACGCCGTGGAGCTTTCGAGGACCGCCGACGAGACGGCATGGCTCGGGCGAGCCGGAGGGCTTTCGGCCACGAGGTCCTCCGACGCGCACAACCTCGACGACGTGGCGCGCGTCTGGTCGGAAGCCGACTGCGAATTCTCGGTCGCCGGCCTTAAAAAGGCGTTCGCGGCGAATGCCGTGCGCATTTCGCCGCGAATAACGCGCTTCTGACCGCCGCAGGTCAGATAACCTTGTCAATCCGAGAGATCGACTCCAAGACGTTCTCCCGCGAATTGAACGCGGATATGCGTATGTAGCCCTCTCCCGCCTTTCCGAAGCCGGCGCCGGGGGTAGTCACGATGTCCGCCTCGCCAAGCAGGCGGTCGAAGAACTTCCAGCTGTCGCACTTGACGTTCACCCATATGTAAGGCGAATCGACTCCTCCCGTGACTTCATAGCCCTTGGCCGCGACGGCCTCGCGCACGAGCCTCGCGTTTTCGAGGTAGAAGTCTATCGTAGCCTTCGCCTCGGCCCGCCCTTCCGGCGTGTATATCGCCTCCGCGCCACGCTGGGTGATGTAGCTTGCGCCGTTGAATTTCGTCGTCTGGCGGCGCGTCCACATGGGCTTGAGCGGCACGGGGGCGCCCTTCGAGTCGTAGGCCGAAAGCTCCTCGGGGACTACGGTATATCCGCAGCGGAGGCCCGTGAAGCCAGCCGTCTTGGAATACGACCTAAATTCCATTGCGCACGTGCGCGCGCCCTTGCAGGCGAAGATCGACCGCGGGATCCCCGGCGTGCGGATGAACGCCTCGTAGGCGGCGTCGAAGAGAATGAGGCTCTTCCTTGCGTTGGCCCAGTCGACCCACTCCTGGAGCTGGGCAAGCGTCGCCACGGCGCCCGTCGGGTTGTTCGGGTAGCAGAGATACACAACGTCCGCCGTGCAGCCGTCGGGCCCAGGCACGAAGCCGTTTGCCGCGGTGCAGGGGAGAAGCTGGATGTTGTCTCGCCCGGCCATCACGTTCGTGTCGACATAGACGGGATAGACGGGGTCGCCGACGGCTATCTTTACATCGGGACCGAAGAGCTCCTGGATGTTGCCGCAGTCGCACTTCGCACCGTCGGAGACGAGGATCTCGTCGGGGCGGATGTCGATGCCCTGCTCGTTGTAGTCGAACTTGGCTATCTTCTCGCGCAGGAACGCATAGCCCTGCTCCGGGCCGTAGCCGTGGAAATTCTCGCGCCCGGCCTCGTCGTCGACGGCCGCGTGCATCGCCTTGATGACGCTTGGCGCAAGCGGCTCTGTGACGTCGCCTATGCCAAGGCGGATTATCTTGGCCCCGGGGCGCGCGGACTGGTGGGCGGCGACCCTGTGGGCGATCTCGGCGAAAAGGTATGTTGGCTTTACCTTCGCATAGTTTTCGTTTACGTGCAGCATTTTACTCTGTCTCCTTCTTTGGCAAAAAACCGGGAATCGCGGCAAGCGACACGAAAAGAAGCGTCAACACGGCGGGCGAGCGCAGCGGGCAGTCGCCGAAACTGTGTATGAACGTGGCCGTTACGCCGGCAAGGATCATGAACGCCGGAGCCGGAAGCGCGAAAAGGGCCGTCGGTTTCGGAGGGGCCTTCTTCGCGTCGGTGAACCTCGCGGCGGCGGCAAGGGACTTCCACGACGCCCCGACAGGCACAATCAGCATCAGCAATATCGCAAGGAGAGCGCCGACGCCGACCGCGCCGTGCTCGGCCAGGAACTGAAGGTAGTCGTTGTGGACGTTTATGCCGCCTACGACCTGAAGCTGCTTGTATTCCTCCGGCGTCATGTACGGCACGCAGAAGTGCTTGTAGCCCCAGCCTCCGACGCCGAAGAGCAAGTGGTCCTTCCATATTTCCGTCGCCACGCGGACGTGGTACTGGCCCTTGCCCGTAACGCGCGTCAGCACCTCCGTGGCGTCTATCGTATCGACTTCGCGCTGCACGTCGTCTGGCAGCGACGATATTGCGAAGAACGCGACGAGGGCGACGCACCCGAGGGCGATCGTGCCGCGGCGGACCTTCTCGCTGCGCTTCAGCGGATGGGTGAACGAAATGAAAGAGTGGACGAAGGATACGGCGAGAAGAAGCGTGACGAGCATTATTGCCGCGCGGGAGAGGGTGTTTACGGCGGCGAAAAACATTATCGCGGCCGGCACGAGGTAGAGGTGCTTGCGCCAGAACCTCCCGTGCGCCGACTTCTTCATGTCGGTGCTGTTGCTTCTGCGCTCGTAGGCGGCATCGTCAACCGAACGCCTCCAGAGCGCGATGGAAATGGCGAAGAGAGAGGTGAAGTAGTCGCCCGCCATGTTTGGATAGCCGAACGTCGAGAAGAAATCCGTGGCATTGGCGACATTGCCGATCTTCTGCCATAGCGGGCCCTCCGCACCTGTCGCAGCCTGGACGAAACCGAGGATTGCAAGCGCAAAGCCATTCCACACCACCATCCCCAGCATAAGCCTCTTGCCTCGCCTCCTAAGGCAGTGCTTCGTCGCGATCATGCCCGCGAACGCAGCCGCAAACCAGAGGAAGACGCCAAGGTGGCGATACCGGTCGACGCAGAACGGGATGAACGGGACAGGAGGCTCGGGGCTGTGGCCAAGGGCTATGAGGGCACGGTCGCAGTTCACGCAGAGGCCGTTGTTTGCAAACGGGATTGCCAGCAGGAGGAGAAACCCAAGCGCCGTCCATACAAGAGGGTCTTTCTTCATGGCAGCCCATACCCGCTCCCTTGCATCCCCCGTGGATTCGCCGCGGGCCTTCTGCGGGAAGGCGATAATCAGCTCAAACATGAAAAGCAGCAGCCATGGAACGGACGTCACGATTACGTCGGTACGAGTGCCCCCGTACAGCCAGGCCAAAAGCGAAGTCAGTATCGCAACGAACATCACCGCGAGGTTATCGCATACGAAGCGCATATTCCACCACCTTTCCTACGGCATCGCCCTCGGACACCTTTCCGACAGGAACGCCTTTTACATACAGTACAAACTCTCCGTTGCCGCCGCACAGCGCGACGTCAGCGCCTTTCGCCTCCCCGGGACCATTCACGGCGCACCCCATCACCGCGACCTTCGGCATGGCGACAGGGCCGGAGCCCGGCGCACGATCGCGCGAGAGCGTTTCGAGGGCCTCCTCGACCTGCGTCGCCATCCTGACCACATCTACCTTCGCGCGACCGCACGTGGGGCAGCTCGTGACGGCTGGCCCCGGAGGCCTGAGCCCGAGCGACCGCAGTATCTCGAGGCCGACCTTGACCTCTTTCTCCGGCTTAGCGGTAAGCGACACGCGAATCGTCTCGCCTATGCCCTCGGAGAGCAGGATGCCGAGCGCGACGGAATTTCGGACGGCCCCCGGGATGAGCGTCCCCGCCTCGGTGACGCCAAGATGAAGCGGGCAGTCGGTCAGCCCCGCAAGTTCGCGGCAGGCCTCCACGGTCTTGAGCGCATCGGACGCCTTCACCGAGAGGACAACGTCGTAAAAGCCCTCGCCCTCGAGGACGGCTAGGTTCTTGAGCGCCGACGAGACAAGCGTTTCGCCATTCTCAAGGGATCCGCCGTTCACGCCAATCCTGATGGGGATGCCGCGGGCCTTTGCGGCCGCCGCGACTTCGCGCACCTTCTCGCGAGAGTTTATGTTGCCTGGGTTGAGGCGCAGGGCGTCAGCCCCGTTTGCGATGGCGGCGAGGGCGCACCTGTGGTCGAAATGGACGTCCGCGACGACGGGGATCGGCGAACGTCGCCTAACTTCGCCGAGAACTGCCGCCGCCGCCTCGTCCGGGACGGCAAGGCGCATTATGTCGCAGCCCGCCTCCGCGCATCGGACGGTCTGCGCAAGCAGCGCATCCGCGTCATGCGGATCGGCCGTCGCCATGGTCTGGACGCTTACCGGCGCACCGCCGCCGACAACGACGCTTCCGACCTTAATCTCTCGTGTCTTTCGCGCCATTCTCGGAATCCGCCTCCGCCGCCTTCTCCACGGCAGGCTCCCTCGTGTGCATTTTCCAGCTTCTCCAGCTGTCCTTGACGATCAAAAGCCCCATGAGCCCCATGAGGACGACCATGAAAAGAAGCGACGAATACTTGACTACGCAGTCCGGCAGGCGCCTGCGGAAGACAAGCGCAAAGAGCGAGAACATTATGAGCCCGCCGTCGAGAACCGGTATGGGAAGAAGGTTGAGGACGGCGAGATTCACGTTGACGAACCTAAGGAACCCAAGACCGTCCCACGGGCTGCGCCTCATGGACTTGTAGATGTTCTCCGCAATCATGACAGGTCCGCCGAGCGCACCGGCCGTCGCCTTCGCCTCGCGCGGGGTCAGGAGCCCCTCCAAGACGCGGAATATGGAGCCTGCGTCCCATGCGAGCTGCTTCAGGGGGCTTCTCGCCGGCATCCACGCGACGGCGCCCACGCTGTTTGTCATTGAATAGGCCTTTATCAAGTACACGCCTGAAATCTCGTCGCGCGCCGGCACGATCTTGACCGGCGGCAGCTCGACTCCGTCTCGGACTATCGAGAACTCCACAGCCTTGCCGCCGGAAATCTGGACCTCCGTCTGCATCTCCGTCCAAGTCGAAACCTCCCTGCCACCGACGGCCGCGATGCGGTCGCCTACCTTTATGCCGGCAAGTTCGGCGGGACCGCCCGGAATCGTGCCGCCGATGATCGACGGAAGCTGCCCGAACCGAGCGCCAGGGGCTATCGATATCGCCACGGCCAGCACGACGGCGAAGACAATGTTCATCGCAGGGCCCGCGACAGCGACCGCTATCTCCTTCCACGGCGCGATTCTAACGACCGGCCCCGCTTCGGCAGAGCCCCCTCCCTCCAGGGCCTTAGTGCCCTCTGGATCGACGTCAGGTATCGAGACATATCCTCCAAGCGGAATTGCAGAAAGGCGGTATTCCACTCCATTCCTCTTGTACTTCCAAAGCACCGGGCCGAAGCCGACCGAGAAGGCCTCCACGCGAAGGCCGAGCTTCAAGGCCACTATGAAGTGCCCGAACTCGTGCACTATGATCGCAAGCGCGAAGAGGAGGACGCATGCGGCTATATAAACTGCTGTAACGATGATGTCCATGTTTCCGGTTTTTCTATTGCCTTTTCAAGAATTGCTGGAATGTCGGTGAAGCGGATGCGCCCTTCGAGGAAGTCCCTGACCGCGGACTCGTCCGCAAGCGAAAGCGCGGCCGGCGCGAGACCGCCGATGCGCAGCGATTCGCGCGCAATGGCAAGGCACGGAAAGCGGCTCTCGTCCGGCTCGCGGAACGTCAGCGACCCGAGACGCGCAAGATCGAGGGTTTCACGAACCGCCGCGACGCGGTTCGGGGCGAGAAGCGCATACTGGATCGCTATGCGCATGTCGGGAGGCGAAAGCTGGGCAAGCGTCGCGCCGTCGTCGAACGTGACGAGGCTGTGCACCACGGACTCAGGGTGGACCACCACCGATATCCTCCCTGGCGGAACGTCGAAAAGCCACCTCGCCTCGATTATCTCAAAGCCCTTGTTGACCATCGTCGCCGAATCTACCGTCACCTTCGGCCCCATCTTCCAGCGCGGATGCGAGAGGGCCATGTCCGGCGTGACGGACGAAAGGTCTTTAGGCGAGTCGAGGAACGGGCCGCCTGAGGCCGTGAGGGTCAGCTTGGAGAGGCCCTTCGCCTTCGCGCCGCAGCCGTAAGGCTGGAGGCACTGGAAAATCGCGCTGTGCTCGCTGTCGACGGGCGTAAGCGAGACTCCGCGGCGGCGCACGCGCTCCATCACGATCTCGCCAGCCATCACGAGGACTTCCTTCGTGGCGAGCGCGACGTCCATCCCCTTCTCGATCGCCGCGAGCGTCGGCTTGAGCCCCGACGCCCCCACCGTTGCGACAAGGCACAAGTCGGCCTCGCTTTCCTCCACGGCGCGGATGGCGGAGCCCTCGCCTACGTACGCCTTCGCGCCAAGCTTCCGCGCGAGGGCCTCGCACTCCTCCTTGGAGCCAAGGGCAGAAAGCGCGACAGCCTGCAACTCGTCAGGGTGCGACAAGACGACATCGACCGCGTTTCTTCCGATCGATCCCGTCGCCCCGAGTATGGCTATCTTTTTCACTTCTGGATATTATACCAAAGAATCGGCGTCTCGGGCGGTCACCACTTTATCGGCGCGGATCCGTGCGCAACGAGGTATTCGTTGCATTTGCGGAAATGTCCGCAGCCGAAAAAGCCGCGATGCGCCGAAAGCGGGGAGGGATGGGCGCATTCAAGCACAAGGTTTTCGCGCCTGTCGACGAACGCGGCCTTCCGCTGCGCGTACGACCCCCAGAGCATATATACGAGATTGCCGCGCCTCTCGGCAAGGCGTCGCACCACGGCGTCCGTGAACGTCTCCCAGCCGCGCCCCTGGTGCGAGCCCGCGGCGTTCGCGCCGCCGGAGACCGTCAGCGTGGCGTTAAGGAGCAGGACCCCCTGGTCCGCCCAGCCGGAAAGGTCCCCGCTCCTTTGGGCGAACCCGCCGCCGGGATATTCGGCCTCAAGCTCCTTGCGGATGTTCACGAGAGAAGGAGGCAGCTCGATACCGCGAGGGACTGAAAAGCAAAGCCCGTGCGCCTGCCCAGGGTTGTGGTAGGGATCCTGCCCGAGGATGACGACCCTCACCTTGTCGAACGGAGTGCGGTTGAACGCCTCGAAGATGAACTTCCCGGGCGGATAGGCGACCCCCCTCGAATACGCATCCTTGACGAACGCCGCAAGCTTTGCGAAGTACTCGCTCTCGAACTCGTCGGCCAGGACCTTCTTCCAGCTTTCCTCGATCTTTACGTCCATCACCTGTCCCTTCCCGGACGGCCCCCGCGCCCGCCGCGCGGACCGCCGAAACCGCGCGGGCCAAAGCCGAAGGACTCGGTGGCGTTAACGACCTCGCGGATCGTCTCGGAAAAGTCCGTCGCCGCCTCTCCCTCCAGCCCCATCGTCTTTGCGACCTCCTGTAGAAGGTTCCTGCGCTCCTCCGCGGCAAGCTTGCGCATCTCCTCCCCGTTTTCGCGCAGCCTGCCAAATATCTCGTGTCTTTCCTCGTCGGAAAGGCCTTCGGCGCCAAGCGCCTCTTCGATTGCGTCGCGGGTTACTATGAGGTCCTGGAATCTCTCATGCGTCCTCTTGGCATTGCTGCCCATTCCGGAGACATCTAACGAGCCGAGGAAATCGAGCTTCGCCTGCTGCCCCTCGCGGTGGCGGCGGCGCATCGTTGCGATTCCGTTGGTGACCTGCACATAGCGGGCAGGGTCGTTTTTCTTGAGTTCCTCAAGGGAGAACCTGCGCGGAGGGCGGCCCTCATCCGGCGTAGGCTCGGCCTCGCGCGGAGAAGTCTCCTCGGCGACGGGAACGGCGGAAAGGCGCTTTTCCAAATCCGCGATGCGAGCTTTAAGCGCGGCAATCGACGGATCCGGTTCCCTCTTCGGCTTCGACGGCCGAGTCTCCTTTACGCGCTCCGCCGCAGGGGGCGCCTCGTCTGAAGGACGGACGAAATAGCCTATTGCGACTCCAGCAAGAAGCGCCGCGCCTATGAAAAGCTGATGTTTTACCATGGTTAGTCCCCTTCTTGCCTTGCCCACTCACCTTCCATACGGAGGCGGGGACACCCTCGCGTTGAAATCCGCCTGGGTCCACCGCCTGAAATCCTCTTCATCCCTCGCCATCAGATACTCGCGCCATCCTTCCTGCCATATCATCCACGCGATGAGCGCGCGCATTATGAACGAACCGCCGATGGGGATTATCCAGATGTGCGTAACGCCGAGAAGAGGCCCGAGCACCAAGAACGCGGCGGAGACACGGCCGACGACCATGGCGTAGTAAGTGGCCTTTGCGCGCGTCATGAAGAACCTTGCGAGGGAGCGGAATATGCGTCCGCCGTCCATCGGGAAGCCAGGCAGCAAATTGAAAAGCCCAAGGCCGATGTTTATCTGCCCGCCGCACCAAAGCGCTATGCCGAGCATGTTGCCGGCGGGGACGAAAGCGGAAACGACCAATAGCAGTACGCCCAGGACAAAGCTCACTGCAGGACCGGCCGCAGCCGTGAGAAGCTCCTGCCAAGCCTTGTAGGGCATCCGCTCAAGCGACGCGCATCCGCCTATGACGGTAAGCGTTATGTCGCGCGTTGAGCAGCCAAACGCCCTGGCAGTCAGGGAGTGGCCGAGCTCGTGCATCACTATCGACGCAAGGAGGATGACCGCAAGGCCGACCGCCAAAAGGAGATCGCCGCACTGCAGGAACATGAGCGCGAGGAATATCGTCGACCAGTCGAGATAGACCGGTATCCCGAACGCATCGAAAAGCTTGAAACGCCTAAATCCAAAGTTCAGCATTGACGGGCCCTCCCTTCTCCCCTCACGGACCTAAGCACGCAGTAGCCCCTCCTGTGCACCACGCACACAGAGGGAAAATGGCGCTCCTGCACAGGCTTGAGGCCCGCGTCGTTCTTGACGACCGTGTAGCACGTGCCGCCTGTCTTCAAAGCCCTCACCGCAGTCGCAAGGAAGACGTCGGCTATGCGGTAGTCGCTGTAATACGGAGGATTCCCGACGAACACGTCGAAAGAGCCATCCATCTCCGGGGGCGTTCCGTCGTCGGAAAGGATAACCTCGGCATCCGCCCCAAACGCCTTCGCGTTTACCTCCGCCGCCTCCACGGCGCGGCTGTGCGAATCGACCATCACGAGCGAGACGCCCTTCACCGCCGAAGCGACAAGGAGCCCGACAAGGCCGCAGCCGCAGCCCATGTCGAGAAGCCTTGTGCGGCCGCCCGCCGCCGCGCGTGCGGCAAGGTCCTTCGCAACGACCTCCGCAAGCGCAAGCCCCCCTTCGTCGAGGCGCCTGTGGCAGAAGCACCCGGGGAAAGACGTAAACTCAATCTTCGGGCCGCCCGGCACCGACGCAAACCACTTTGCGGAAAAGTCGCGCTTCCTCTCGGGCTTGTCCTTTATCTTTTCGAGAAGAGCGTTCCTGTCGCGCTCCTTGCCCACGAAGTCAAGCTCGACCTCTGGCGAGCGCCCGCGCCCGCCCCAGAGCTTCGCGCCCGGCGAAAGCCCGGCCACCTCCTGAAGAAGGTCCAGTGAAAGCTCGCCGCTCATGAGGGCGGGCCCTGTGCGGTACTTGATTACGTCCCACGGGCCTTCCGGCAGATGCGCGGAGCAGACCGTCTTCGCCCCCCACGTCTTCTCGATGGCGTGGCTGTGGTAGATGTCGAGGGTGTGGCAGAGGACCTCGCCGCGAAGAAGCTCCGCGTTGAGGTCCTGCGCCCTGTAGCCCACGAGAAGCGTTCGCTTCGAGGCGGCGTCCGGCATCTGCCCGGGTTCCATCAGAAAAGCCCGCGCACCTTTCCCGTCTCCACGTCGACGTCTATCCTGCGATATGCAGGGGACGCCGAAGTTCCCGGCATAAGCTTGATCTCGCCTGCGACCGGAACGAGTAGCCCCGCCCCGCGGTAGATGAGGACGTCCTTGACCGGCATGCGCCAGCCCTTCGGCCGCCCAAGGAGGTTGGGGTCGTGCGAAAGCGAGTATTGCGTCTTGGCGATGCAGACAGGGAGCTTCGATATCTCCGGATCCGCCTGGTAGCGCTCCAGTTTCGCAAGGGCCTCCGGCTCGAAATCGACGCCGTCGCCGCCATAGACCTCCTTGACCTGCTTCTCGATCCTGTCCTTGAGGGGCTCGGCGAGATCGCAAAGGAACTCAAAGCGGTTAGGCGCGTCGCAGGCCTTCATGACGGCCTCCGCAAGCTCGATGGCCCCTTCGCCGCCCTTGAGCCAGTGGTCGGAGACTGCAAACGCCGCGCCCGCCTTCTCGGCCATCGACCTCACGAGGTCTCGCTCCTTCTGGGTGTCGGTGTGGAACGCATTGAGGCAGACAACCGGCTGCACGCCGGAGCACCGGATTATGTCGATGTGCGCAAGGAGGTTGTCGCAGCCCTTGGCGAGGAGATCGAGATTCTCGGTCGTGTAGACGGGATCGATGGGAAGGCCCGCCTTGACCTTCGGCGCCCCGCCATGCGCCTTGAGGGCGCGGACAGTCGCGACGAGCACTACCGCGTCTGGCTTCAATCCCGAGCAGCGGCACTTTATGTTCCAGAACTTCTCGTAGCCCATGTCGCTCGCGAATCCGCTCTCCGTCACCACGTAGTCGCCGATTGCGCAGGCGAGCCTGTCGGCGACGACGGAGTTCTGGCCGATTGCGATGTTGGCGAAAGGCCCCGCGTGCACAAGGACGGGCTGGCCCTCTATCGTCTGCATGAGGGTCGGCTTTATCGCGTTTACAAGAAGAGCGCACATCGCGCCGTCGACTTCGAGGTCCTTCGTCGTCACGGGCTCGCCGGACTTCGAATAGGCGACGATGATCCGCGAGAGGCGCTCGCGCAGGTCCTTGAGGTCCGCCGACATGGCAAGTATCGCCATCACCTCCGAAGCGACCGTTATGTAGAACCCGGAATCGCACCTGAAGCCGTCGAGCTTTCCGCCGCGGCCGATCTCAATGCTGCGCAGCCCCTGTGCGCAGAAGTCCATCGCCCAGCGGAACTGTATCCTGTTCTCGTCGATGTCGAGGCGCTTAAGTCCCCTCTCCGCAAGCCATGCGTCGTCGTGGTTGCGCTCGTGCTGCATCCTGGAGTTGAGCGCGACCATCGCGAGGTTGTTGGCGTTCGTTATCGCGTCGATGTCGCCCGTAAGCCCGAGCGAAAGCGACGAGAGCGGAATCACCTGCGAAAGCCCGCCGCCCGCGGCGGAGCCCTTTATGTTGAACGTCGGCCCTCCCGAAGGCTGGCGCACGCAGCCGATCACGCTCTTCCCGAGGCGACCAAGCCCTTCGACGAGGCCTATCGTCGTGGTCGTCTTGCCTTCGCCGAGCGCCGTCGGGGTTATGGCCGTGACGTCAATGTACTTCGCGCGCTTCGGCGCGGCGGAGGCGTCGCCGCCGCCAAGCCTCTTCAGCACCTTCGCGACGTCTATCTTCGCAAGGTGCCTTCCGTAGGCCTCCCACTCGCATTCGCGGAGGCCAAGCCCGGCCGCAAGTTCGGCGGCCGTTTTCATTTCCGACTCGGCGGCCTCTGCGACCTGCCAGTCCTTCATGGTTGTAGGATCGAGTTTCATAAAGCGTATTATACCATTTTCTCCTGAAGCGACGCGCGGCGAATAAGCCGGATTCTGTTCTCGCCCCGTCGCGGATCTCTCCGCAGCCGTGGCGATCCGATCATTCATCTGACGCAATCAACCCGGAACCTCAGGCGCGCCTCTCGGCGCACCGCCCGACGGGCAGCCGGTCGGTTCCCTATTTGATCTTGCTCCGGGGAGGGCTTGCCTTGCAGCCGTCGCTTCGAACGGCACGGTGGGCTCTTGCCCCGCCTTTTCACTATCACCTCCGCCGCCGGATTGGCCGGCGGACGGGCGGCTACCTGTTTTCTGTGGCGCTTTCCATAGCGCGCGTTTTCCACGCGCCTCCCGCACCTTGCGGCCGGGTCCCCCGCCCTGTGGAGTCCGGACTTTCCTCTGCCTTGCGGCAGCGACCGGTCGCTCGCGCGTCGCTTCAGGAGAAAATTTCAAATAACCAACTTGCGCGGAGGTCAGGCGCGGTAGAGGATGCGCCCGCACATCGTGCACGCGACGATGCCCTGCTGCTTCCCGGCCTCGCCGTTCTTCGCGTTTGCGTCGGCAAGCTGCCCGACGCTCGGCGGCTGGAGAAGATGGCATCCGTCGCAAACGCCGTCGTGCGTAAGGGCGACGACGACCGGCCAGCGCTTCGTGCGAAGGCGCTCGTAGTAGAGGAGGAACTTGGGGTCGTTGACGTCCTTGACCCTCTCGGCGCGCTCCTTCTGCGCCTCCTCGAGCTCGGCGCGGACGGCCGCGATGCGCTCGTCGATCTCGGCGCAAAAGCCGTCGACTCCGCTCTTCTCGGCATCGTACTTCGCCTGCGCCTCGTCGATCCTCGCCTTTGCCGACGGAAGCTCGTCCATCGCGGCGAGCTGGTTGTTCTCTGTTGCCTCGAGATCGTGCGAGACGAGGTCGATCTGAATCGCGTACTGCTGGTATTCCTTGTTGGACTTGAGCCCCGCCTGCGCCGTCTTGAGCTGGTGAATCTTCTCCTTGAGCGAGGCCGCGTCGGCCTCCAGGCCGCTGACGCGCTCGTTCGCCTGCGCAAGCCCGGCCTTCGCAGCGAGAAGATCCGCTGAAACGCCCGAGAGACGAGCCGTCTCAAGAGCCTTGCGATGCGGTAAGTCGTTGAGCTCGTTTTCTAGCTCGCGTATCCGCCCGTCCACTTCCTGCAACCCGACCAGCGCCTCGATTATCGTCATCTCTCTTGCCTCTCTCTAATGTCTCAACTGGGGCAGGAGACGGGACTCGAACCCGCAACCCGCAGAATCACAATCTGCTGATCTAACCAATTGATCTACTCCCGCCATTTTGGAGCCAGGTAAGGGACTCGAACCCCCGACCTGCTCATTACGAATGAGCCGCACTACCAACTGTGCTAACCTGGCCTTGTATGCTTGAGTGAGAAGTATATCAAAATCTGTGTCTTTGCGTCAATAGAGAAAGTGTATTTTTTGAAGCCGCCGCTTTCATCCTCGGCGCCGCCGACGCTAAGCTCGCGGGACAGCGAGGCTATCGAACGACGACGTTGACGGCGTTTTTGACAAGATCCGGCTTTGCCGTCTTCACGATGCGGACGTTCTCAAGCGAAACGCCGTCGACAGGCAGGCGCTTGTCGCCGAGGATGTGGACACGCCATTCGGCCTCTTCGACCGTGACATCCTTCATCGAAAGGTTCTTGATCGGCGTAACCCTCACCTCGTGCGTCGGGAAGCTCCGCCACTGGTAGAGCACGTCCGTCTCGACGTCCATCACGCCAAAGCGCACCTTCTTCGCCGTCACGTTCTCCATGCGGATGTCCTCGACGAATCCGCCGCGCCGCTCGTTCGTCTTTACGTAGAAAAGCCTAAGAGCCTCGCTTTCAAGGACGCAGTCGTGGAGATACACGTTGCGGACGCCGCCCGACATCTCGCTGCCAATCCCAAGGAGGACATGCCCGTTCACGACAGTGCAGTTCCTCACCTCGATGCTCTCGCTCGGGGTAGCGAGCCGCCAGGCGTCCTGGTTGCGCCCGGACTTTATGACAATCGCGTCGTCCCCCTGGTCGAAGCGGCAGTTCTCGACAAGCACGTTCCTCGTCATCTCGATGTCGATGCCGTCGTTGTTGTGCCCGTGGGCGTAGACGTCGAGCCCGCGCGCGACTACGCCGTCGCAGAGGAAGAGATGGATCGTCCAGAACGGCGACTCGCGTATCCTGAAGCCCTCCAGCCGCACGCCCCTGCAGCGATTGAACTGGATGAGGGGGGGCCGGACGTTGGACTCGGGGAGCTTCGTCAGGTCGCGCTCTTCGAGAGGCGCGAGAAAGCTGCACCAGTCGTAGAGCTTCCTCGTAGCGGCCCGGTGCCCGGCCTCGCGTGCAAACCACTTGCGCCAGAACTTCATCTTCGGCGCAATCGTGCCCTTCCCCGTAATCGCGACGTTCGTGCATCCATAGGCATAGACGAGGGGCGAGTAGTTGAGGCACTCCACTCCCTCCCAGCTCGTGGGCACCGCAGGAAGATACTTCGCCGGATCGTCGGAAAAGACCAGCTTCGCTCCCTCTTCAAGACGAAGCTCGACGTTGCTCCTAAGACGTATCGGCCCGTCGCTGAAGTGCTCCCCCGCCGGAACGACGACGCGCCCTCCGCCCTTCGCGGCTACAGCGTCAATCTCGCCCTGGATGGAATTCGCCGCCATGCCAACCGTCGGCAGCGACGCAGTCGCGGCAATCGCGAACATCGAATTGACCACTTGCTTCAACTTCATCTTTCCCACTCCTCCCATCTCAAAAGCCCGGCAGGTTGAGCTGACCCGATATGCAGACCTTGCGCCCCTTCGAGAGCGTGCGGTCAGACGTATCGTAAACGACGAACTTTATCCCCTCGAACCTGCGGGAGAGCTCCTCGCGTATGTAGTTCGAGACGGTCTTTACGTTCCCCTTGTCGTCGTCGGAAAAGCCTATCGAAACGGCCCTGTCGAGCCGCCCGCTGCGCCTCAGCATGTGGAAGACGTGCTCGACGAAGTCGCGTATGGCGAACTCCTTGGCAAGCTCCGGCTTCGCCGCGCTGGAAGCGACCGCAAGCTTCTCCTGGTAGATGGGGTCCGCCTTCATCCGCTCGGCGAAGCCGCCGTACGTGACAGCGGAATAGCGGCACATCGAAAGGTAGTAGTCGAGCTCCTCCGCGTCGGTTCCGAACTCGCCGTCGCCGACGCCGTCGATCCACCGCCTGTAGCCGCGCAGGTTGGACATCATCTCCTCGCGCTCTTCTTCGCTCAAGGCGTATTTTATGAAAAGGCGAACAGCCTTCTCGAGCGTCTTCGGGGAATGCCCCCGCGCGGTCACTATCGCAAATAGGCGCCCTTCTATGAGCGTCTTCCTGAGAGCGCTGTAGCTCGGGCCGGGCTTCTCGCCATGCGCCACGCGCTCCAGCGCGTCGAGGGTGTCTTCAAGGAAATTGTCGCGGTCGGGCGCGTCCTCGAAATTGCGGAACGCCTCCGCCCAGTCGCCGCCAGGCGCGCGGTAGTGCTCGCGGTCCGTGCGGACCACCGCAAAAGTCGATGTCGAGACTTCAACAGGAACCCACTTGCCGTCCTCGTCCTTGCGCTCCATCTTGATCTTCGTCGGCATGTGGAGGATGTTGTCGTCCCAGTCGAAGATGTAGTATTTTAGGTCTCGCCCGGCGACGGCCATGTTCACGTATGGGATTTCCCGCTTCACGCAAGTTCCCTCCGTCCCGCGACCTCACCCTCAAGATCGAAGCCCTTCACGCCGAATATCCTCACGTTGACGAACTCCCCGACAGCCGGCGGCCTGCGAGAGCCGCGGACGTAGAGATACGTGACGCCGTCGACGTCCGGCGCCTGGGACTCGAGCCTCGCCACGCCCGGCGAGACGACGAGCGCGCGGAAGACGCGGCCGACGAGCCGGCCGGCCCTCGCCTTCCATATCTCGGCCTGCTGCGCCATCACCAGCCGTTCACGCTCCTTGGCGATTTCGTGGCTCGGACGTCCCTTCATGGAAAATCCCTTCGTGCCCGCCTCCGGCGAGTATGCAAAGGCGCCGAGGTGGTCGAACTGCATCCTGCGAAGATCCGACATCATCTTTCCAAAGCGCGCTTCGCTTTCCCCCGGGAAGCCCGTCATCACCGTCGTGCGGAGGGTAATGTCGGGAACGGCCTCCCTCAGGACTTCGGCGGCGGAGAGCGCCGCGGCGACAGTGGCCTTCCTGTTCATCTTTTCGAGGACTTCGGGAACGGTGTGCTGCAGGGGGACGTCGATATAGCGCACCGCATGTGGCGACGTCAGCATCCAAAGGACGAAATCCTCCGTTATCTCGTTTGGATACGAGTATAGCACCCTGACCCAGAAGTCCCCCGGTATGCGGTCGATCCTGCGAAGAAGGCCGCTGAGCTTCACTTTCCCTTCGCGCCATATCATCGGGTCCTGCGCAATGACGTTTATCTCGCGGCATCCGCTTGCCACAAGCGCACGTGCCTCGCGCAGTATGGACCGCATGGGACGCGGGCGGTATTTCCCGCGAATGAGCGGTATCGCGCAGTAGGAACACCTGTGAGAGCAACCTTCCGCGATCTTGAGGTAGGCGAAGGCCTTGCCGGTAAGCCGCAGCGCAGGGATCCTGGGCTCCACCCACTTCTGCGGAACCCCCGTCCATTCATCGACTCCCGGGAACTTCGCCGCAGCATCGGGATAGCGCTGGGGGTAGCAGCCGGATACGACGACCCTGCCGTATCTCCCCGCCCGTTTCATCTCGAGAGCCCTTCTAATCTCGCGCTCCGCCTCCAGGCGGGCAGACTCTATGAACGCGCAGGTGTTGACGATCACCGTGTCGGCGCGGCTCTGGTCCTTGGCAAGGACATATCCCGCCTTGACGAGATTGCCCGCCGCCACCTGGAGGTCGACGGCGTTTTTCGCGCACCCAAGCGAGACGAGCGCAATCGAGCCTTTAGTTGCCTTTGCCATCGCCCTTGGCCTCACCCATGCCGCCTTCCGGCTCGATTATGACAAACGCCGGAAGCCCCTGCACCGGCCCGAAGAGAGAAATCTTCCTAAGCTTCGCCATGTCCTCCGCCTGGAGCCTCACCACTGAAAAGCCCTCGAGCGCGCGGCGAACCTGCGGCTTTTCCATGACGCGCTCCATCGCCGCGCAGTTCTTGCACCACGTAGCCCAGCAATCGACGAGCACGGGGGAGCCTGGCCGCTTAAGCTGAATTGACGCGAGGACCTCCTCGAAGTTATCGGGCGTCGCCGCGACAAAGCCAGACGCAGTCTCCTCCACAGGCTTCGAATCCGCAGTCCAGCCGCGCCATGCTATCGAGCCATACCAGGCCGCAAGCGCGAAGACGACGACTGCGAAAACGCGGTTCACCCATTTCATCCAGGCCCCTGGCTTCGGCAAGACCTTGAGGCCCGCGCCGAGAAGAGGCCACGGGAGCGCCATTCCGGCACCGAGGACGAACGGCAGGACGAGCGCGACGTGGTTGCCGTCGGCATACATCCTCGCCGTCAGGAGAAGAGCCGACACCAGCACAGGCGCCACACACGCGCCTGCGAGGACGGCGCTGACCGCCCCTGCGGCGAATGCGAACCAAGGCCCCTTGAGCGAGCGCAGCCATCGCGGGGGCGAGGCCGCAGTACCTGCGTTCCAGACGCCGAGAAGCGCAAGCGCAAGGGCGACAAACGCCACTGCGACCGCGGCGTTGAACCAGGGGCTCGACTGGATGGTACCGAAGGCAACGCCACCTATCGCGGCAAGAAGCCCGAGTGCACCATAGGCAAGGGTTATGCCAAGGCCGTAGAGAAGCCCGCGCATCGCCGACTTCCCTATGATCATCAGCGAAACAGGCACCATCGGGAGAACGCACGGAGTGAGGTTCAAGGCGATTCCGCCCACGAATATCGTTGCAAGCGCAACGACGGAGAGCGTGTCAAGGGAATTAGAGGCGTAAGACGCCGCGCCCTGAAGGAACTCGATGAAAGAGTCCGCGTCCATGTAGCCCTGGGCGATCCTCGCGGCAGTTTCAGCCGTAGCGTCGAATGCATAGGGTGCGTCGTCCACCATCCGGCAGACCCCGTCCTCGCAGATGTAGGTGACCGAATCGACAACGTTAGTTTCCAAAGCCATTTTCTACCTCCCTAGATATGCCTGCTCCAACGTGCGCCCCGAGGTGACGGAGACGATGCCGCACCTGACGAGAGCAGGCAAGATAACCGCGTTTACATGCTCCGGCTGCGTCATGGGCGGGAACTCCGCCACAAGTTCGCCAGTGCCTTCGTTCCATGTCGTACGAAGACCCGGAAAGAGCGAGTCGATCTCCGCGAGGTCTTTAGGTCGCTCGCGGAGGGTAATGGTGATGCGACCAGACCCTGACGTCAAGGCGGAGAGCGGGCTCGTGCTCACAAGCCTACCGCGCTCCATCAAGGCGACGTGGGTGCACATCTTCTCGATGTCGTCGAGGTGGTGGGACGATATCACGATTGTCTCCTTGCCCCGGCGCGCAAGAACGAACGAGCGCATCCTGCTCGCCTCTATGGGATCAAGGCCGCTTAGGGGCTCGTCAAGGAGAACGACGTCGGGCGAGCCTATGAACGCCTGCGCGACCATCACGCGCTTGCGCATTCCATGCGACAGGGCTCGGACCGGCTTGCGCGCGTGGCTTGTGAGGTTGAACGCCTCGATCAGGGATTCGGCCTCTCGTCTTGCGGCCAACGGCGAAAGGCCCTGGAGCCTGCCGTATCTGACGAGCAGCTCGCCTGGCTTTGCCTCAAGCGGCAGTTCGGAATCCTGCGGGAGTATCGAGACGCGCCCGCCGTGTACAGATGCGTCAAAGGGGCCGAGGCCGAGGATGCTTATCTCGCCGGAATCAGGTAAGACGAAACCCGCAACAGTCATCATCCACGTCGTCTTGCCGGCGCCGTTGCTGCCGACCATCCCCATCGTCGCACCCCTCGGAACCGAGAGGGAAAAACCGTCAAGCGCACGTCCGCCGCGGTATTTCTTCACAAGCGACCGAGTGACAATTGCGTCGTTCATCGCACGTCCCTCCTTGAAAACAGAGAGTATCCGAAGGAGAGATATAGAAGCCCAAGGAGAAGAAGCCAGGCCGTTCCACACGCAACCGGCGCAAACGAAGAGCGCCAAAGCATGTTCTCGACAGAAGACGGGAAAAGACGCGCCAGCACCGAGAAGCGCTCGCCGAAATGCGCAAGCGAGGCGGAAGCCGCCGACCATGCGACAAGGGCGAACACTCCGATTGAAGTCGCGCGCGTGCCGGAACGCGCTATGTGGGAGACTCCAAGCGCAAGGCCAAGCCACGCAAGCGAATACGCCCACGCCTTAAGTCCCCATGCCAGCATCCCCGGGAAAAGCATGACGATGTCCGCCCCGGCCAGCCTGAACGCGGCAACGCACCACGCCGCGACAGAGCCCAGCAATATGCCCGCGGCAAGAAGAAGCGCATTGCCGAAAAACTTGCCGAGAGTCCATTCAAGGCGCGTAATGCGCGTAAGCATGTATCGCACGGCTCCTGACCTCACGTCGTCCGCGATTCTGTTTGATGCAACGAGGATCGTGAAAAGCGGGACGAACATGAAGGCAAGCCATGCGTAAAGAAGCTCCGCCGGGTGCTTGCCGCAGATGTCGTCATAGACTAGCGAATTCCCAACGGAACGCCGCACCATCCTCTTGAAGTGGTCGGACTGCCAGAGGGTCTTCGATATCACGCCGCTGCGCCCGTCGGCTGGCGTCTCGACGGCGAGTACGCCCGCGAGCTGGCTTTCTATCTTGCCGAGCGCGGAGATTGTGCCGTTCATGCCGAGCAGAGACGCCGCGAGGTATATGACGAGAACTACGAGCGCCCTGCGGCTTCGCAGGGAGTCGAAGAGCTCGAAAAGCCCCGACTGCCAGACAAGCCTAAGCCTCATTTCCCGCCGCCCCTTCTGCCCATGCGGCCGTCAAGCTTCCCCTGGACGGCGATGAGCGGCTCAGCCACGGAAGGATCGATGAACTCGACGAGGTTGAGAGACGAAACATCCATGCGCCGCGAAGAATCGACGCATTCGCCGAGATGGTCATACGTCTCCGCAAGCGTCACGGAAAGGTCGCCCATCAGCCGCACCCCCATCTCGGGCGTCATCTCCTCCTCGTTCGCGAGCGCATCCGCAAGAGCCTGCATGGACTCCCTGAGCTTGTCGTTCATGTCGGCTATCGTGGAGTCGAACCGGTCCGCGCCGTCGGAGGCAATCCCGAGATTCTCGAGCGCGGTCGCCCTGACGAGCTGTATGCGCGTGCGCCAGAGATCTGCCGCCTCGTCTATGCGAGCCTGCATGTCCTCCGGCGAGAGCATTGGGCGCACAGGGCTTTTCTCGGCTTTCTCAGGGGCCTTATCATTCTCTGGAGCCACTTCCTTCGGCTCTGAATTTTTCGGCGGCTTCGGGGCCTTTGCCCTTCGCGGATGCTTCGCCGCGTCCGGAACGTTTATGATCTGCGCTATCGGGGAGAACCCGGTGCGCTTCGCAGGCCGAGCTTCGTCCTTGCGCTCTTCGCCGCGTTCCTTGAGGGCACGCAGCTCCTCGTAAGGCCCCCATGCGCCGACAATCCCGCCAAGCACCGCGGCAAGCGGTAGCCACACAATCACCTTGCCCATACGAACGCTCCTTTCATAGTCCAGTATTATAGCAAAAATCTGAGGGGCAAGGCGAATTCCTGCGCATCCCGTTGTCGCAGAGGGAGAGACTTCGATAGAAAAAAACAAGGCCCGCACGAAGTCCGGGCCTTGTTTTTCGCGTGTCCTTCAATGAAATTAGGCCACGGATCCGCCAGCGGCCTCGATCTTCGCCTTAGCGGAGGCGGAGACGGGAACGCCCTTGATGGCGAACTTCTTGGTGATCTCGCCCTTGGCGAGGATCTTCACCTTTGGACGCTTGTTGTCGGAGAAGCCCGCCTTGGCGAGCGCCTCGACCGTTATCTCCGCGCCAGTCTCGAACTTCTTCTCGAGGTCGGCGAGGTTGACGGCAAGCGCCTTCGCGTTGAACGCCGCGTTGTTAAAACCGCGCTTCGGCAGACGCCTCACGAGCGGCATCTGGCCGCCTTCGAACGTCAGCTTGTGCTTGTGGCCCTTGCGAGCGCCTGCGCCCTTGTGGCCGCGCGTAGAGGTCTTGCCCATGCCCGAGCCGCAGCCGCGGCCGACACGTTTCCTGCGCTTCCTCGCGCCGGGTGTGTTTGTGAGATTGTGCAGTTCCATGATTATATCCTCCTCTTATCGCCTTACGCACGCACGGCGGCGATCTCTTCGGCGCTGCGGAGCTTGAGCAGCGCGTTGAGAGTGGCCTTCACGACGTTCAGGCGGTTCTTCGATCCGAGGGACTTGCCGACGGCGTCGCGGATGCCGGCCGCCTCGAGGACGGGGCGCATGCCGCCGCCGACGATGAGTCCGGTTCCGTCGGGCGCGGGCTTGAGAATGACACGGCCGCCGTCGCAGACGCCTTCGACGTCGTGCGGGATGGTCTTGCCCTTCATCGTCACCTTGCGCATCGACTTGCGCGCGGCCTCGCCGCCCTTGCGGATGGCGTCGGCTACCTCGTTGGCCTTGCCGAAGCCGACTCCGACCTTGCCTTCCTTGTCGCCGACCACGATGACGGCGGAGAAGCTCATGCGACGGCCGCCCTTGACGGTCTTCGCGCAGCGGTTGATGAACACTGTATGCTCGTCGAGGGTGTCCTCGGGCTGTTCGGCGCGCTTGTCACGATTGAATGCCATGGCTTACTTCTCCTCCTTCTTGGCGGAAATTGCGACTCCACCGGCCACAAGAGCCTCCACTACGGCCGCGATGCGACCGGTGTACTTGTTGCCGCCGCGGTCGACTACGACCATCGAGATGCCGGCGGCCTTCGCAGCCTCGGCTGCACGGCCACCAAGCGCCTTCGCGGTCTCGAGGTTGGCGTTGGCATCCTTGAGGGTGTTCGCCTGGGCGAGAGTCTTGCCCGCGTCGTCGTCGATGAACTGGACGTAGATGTTCTTGTTCGACACGCATATTGACATGCGCGGACGCGCCGCCGTGCCGATGACGCGCTGGCGGAGGCGCATGTGCCTCTTCTGGCGCTGGACTTTGCGATTGAACATTGGATATTCTCCTTACTGCCGCTTTTAGGCGACCTTCTTGCCCTGTTTGCGGCGGATGTGTTCGCCGACGTACTTGATGCCCTTGCCCTTGTAGGGCTCGGCGGGATAGTACGAGCGGATGCGCGCGGCGGCCTCGCCGACGAGCTGCTTGTCAAAGCCCTTGAGCGTGACCTGCAGGCCGTCGTTCTCGACCGTGACCGTCAGGCCCTCGGGGATCTCGAAGACCTTTGGCGAGGCAAAGCCGAGGGAAAGCGAGAGCTGCTTTCCGGAGAGGACGGCCTTGAAGCCGGTGCCCTCGATGGAGAGCTGCTTGACGTAGCCCTGCGAAACGCCCACCACCATGTTGTTGATGAGGGCCCTCGCGAGGCCGTGGAAGTTGCCGAGCGTCCTGTCGTCGGCGCACGCCACCTTGATGGCGCCGTCCTCGACGGCGGCGGTGATGCCTTCGTGCATCGTGTACGAAAGCTCGCCGAGCTTGCCCTTGACCGTCACCGTCTGTCCGGCGATAGTCGCCGAAACGCCTTCGGCGAGCTTAACTGGTTCTTTTCCGATTCGAGACATTGTCCTTGACTCCTGATTAAGCGACAGTGCAGATGATTTCGCCGCCGAGCCTCTCCTTCTTCGCCTGTGCGCCGCTCATCACGCCGCGCGAGGTCGAAAGCACCACGAGACCCATGCCCGCGAGAACGGACGGGATCTTGCCGCAGGGGGCGTAGTGGCGCAGGCCGGGCCTGGAAACGCGCTTGATCTCCGCAATGGCCGGAACGGCCTTGTCGGAGTACTTGAGGGTTATCACGAGCTTCTTGGGGAAGCCTGTCGTCGTGACGACGTCGGAGATGTAGCCAGCCTCCTTCATGACGCGGGCAATCTCAGCCTTGAGCTTGCTGGCCGGCGTCTCGACGGAATAAAGGCGAGCCTTGAGTCCGTTGCGGATCGTCGTCAGCATGTCGGAAACGGGATCGATAGTCATTTCGAAGATTCCTTTCCTTCTTTCGTTACCAGGAGGCCTTAGTCACGCCGGGGATGAGCCCTGCGACCGCAAGTTCGCGGAAGCACAGACGGCAGACGCCGAACTTGCGCAGATACGCGTGCCTGCGCCCGCACCGCTGGCAGCGGTTGTAGGCGCGAACCTTGAACTTGGGGGTCCTCTTCTGCTTTTCTATGAGACACTGTTTTGCCATGGCTCAGTTCCTTCCTGCGAACGGCATGCCGATGGAAGCGAGAAGCTCCCTGCAGGCCTTGTTGTCGGTTGAGGAGGTGACGAAGGTTATGTCCATTCCAGAATGGACGGCCGTCTCCACTATCTCGGGGAAGATCGTGTGCTCCTTGACGCCGAGCGTGTAGTTGCCAGCTCCGTCGAAACCGCGGTTCGGGACGCCGCGGAAGTCGCGGATCCTGGGAAGCGCGGCGGCGATGAGCCTGTCGGCGAACTCCCACATGCGATCGCCGCGGAGCGTTACCTTCGCGCCGATGACCATGCCTTCGCGGAGCTTGAAGTTCGAGATCGACTTCTTGGCCCGGCAGAGCATTGGCTTCTGGCCGGTGATGGCCGCCAGGTCGTCCACGAGGGTCTTCTGCTCGTCCTTGGAGACGATGCCGAAGCCCATGTTGATGACGATCTTCTGGAGGCGCGGAACGAGCATCCTGTTCGTGGTGCCGAGCTTCTTCTCAAGCTCGGGCACGATGCGGCTCGCGTATTCGTCTTTGAGTCTTGCCATGATGACTTCTTCCTTGCGTGCTTAGAGTGACTTGCCGCTCTTGACGGAGATGCGGACCTTCTTGCCTTCGTTTTCGCCGGTCTTCACACGCGTACCGCACTTCTTCTCGGAGTCGTACGGCATGAGCTTGCAGAGCCTGATGGGAAGCTCGACGTCCACGAGGCCGCCAGGCGTCTTCTCGGTGCGGCGCATGGCCTTCTTGTGCTTGTTGAGGCCGCCGACGACAGCCGTCCCGGCCTTGGGGTCGACACTGAGCACCGTGCCGGTCCTGCCGGCGTCGTTGCCCCTCGTCACGATGACCGTGTCGCCCTTCCTGATTCTTGCGATAGCCATTTCAGTTCGCTCCTTTTCGTCAGACCACTTCCGGGGCCATTGAGAGGATCTTCATGTAGTTCTTGTCGCGCAGCTCGCGGGCGACGGGCCCGAAGACGCGCGTCCCGATCGGGTTGAGCTTCGAATCGACGAGGACGCAAGCGTTCTGGTCGAAGTGGACGGTCGAGCCGTCGGCGCGGCGGATCGGGTTGCCCGTGCGGATTATGACGGCCGTGGCCACGGAGCCCTTCTTGATGGACGACGTCGGCGACGCCTCCTTGATGGCGACGCGGATGACGTCGCCGAGGTGCGCATACTCCTTGCGCTGCTTGAGGATGCGGAAGCACATGGCGCGCTTTGCGCCGGTGTTGTCCGCAACCACGAGGTTGGAGAGTTCCTGCAACATTGTATCAGACTCCTTACTTCACGATGCGC
>Ga0310786_10003105_pt1 | contig 24453 bp, 20 predicted proteins | sample AusTroGonzalo_MG_FD_203881 | JGI IMG/M metagenome (GOLD analysis project Ga0310786, IMG submission 203881) | Bovine rumen microbial communities from tropical cattle in Woodstock, Queensland, Australia - Gonzalo_03 (v2) (version 2) | ecosystem: Host-associated > Mammals > Digestive system >...
GCCTCCTCATTGATATGATCCTCCTGAAGTAGACAAGGCAAATAACCAAAATCTACTTCAGGAGGAATTTTTATGTCTAAGAGGAAACACACACCGGAATGGATGATAGATCGAGTGGAGGAATATCTATCTGGCCAGAGGTCACTCCATGAGATAGCAACAGATAATGGAATTGGGGAGAGAACGCTACGGTGTTGGATAAAAAAATATGAGGAACAAGGGGCTGTAGCTTTTGCTGAAAAGATTGGCAATGCAAAATACAGCAAAGAATTCAAGATACAGTGTGTAGAGGCGGTAATTCGAGGGGAAGGCAGTGTCGATGACATAGTTGCAAAATACAACATCTCAGACCGTCATCTTCTCAGGGATTGGATAAAGAGGTATAATGCCAATATGGAACTCAAGGACTATGATCCGAAACGGGAGGTCTATATGGCAGAAGCGAGAAGGAAAACAACTCCGGAAGAGCGCAAGGAAATTGTCGAATACTGCATTAACCATGGAAAAGATTACAAGAATACTGCTGCGTTTTATAGTGTCTCCTACAGCCAAGTATATACCTGGGTAAAGAAGTATCTGGCTGATGGAGAGGCCGGCCTCGCCGACCGCCGGGGACATCATAAGACTGACGAAGAGGTGGATGAACTCGAGCGCTTGCGCAGAGAGAACCTGCGCCTAAAGCGTCAGCTCGAAGAAAGGGACATGCTGGTAGAACTGCTAAAAAAAGTGAAAGAATTCGAAGGGAGGTGAATCTAGGCAGACAGAGATACGCTTCAAAATACTTTGCGATCCAGCTTTTTTACACAGAACGGCACTGGAGCGTCAATTGGATGTGCAGACAACTTGGGGTTACAAGAGCCGCATACTACAAATGGCTTGCAAGGGATATCCCTGAAGCCGAAAAAGAGAACGAAATCATTGCCCAGTTGATTCAAGAATATGATGATCGATTCAACCACATTCTGGGCTACCGAAGAATGACAGACTGGATCAACCGTCTCAACGGCAAAAACTACAGCCGGAATCGTATTCATCGCATCATGAAGGAACTCAATGTCCACTCAGTTATTCGGCGCAAGAAGAAAAAGTATGTGAATTCCACTCCGGAAGTCACGGCAGAGAACACCTTAAGAAGGGACTTCAATGCGGAACGTCCAAACCAGAAATGGGTTACCGATGTTACAGAATTCAAGTGGTATGAAGGGCTTGTAGTTCACAAGCTCTATCTAAGTGCCATTTTGGACCTCTATGACAGATCCGTTGTTTCCTATGTGGTAAGTACAAGGAATGACAACAAGCTGGTATTCGACACCTTTGAGCAGGCAGTTCTGGCCAATCCGGATGCACACCCGCTATTTCATAGCGACCGCGGATTCCAATACACCGGCAAAACATTTCAGTTCAAGCTCTCACAGCAGGCAATGGAACAGTCCATGTCCCGTGTTGGTCATTGCATTGACAACTGCCCTACAGAAGGATTCTGGGGTATTTTGAAGACAGAAATGTACTATCTAACCAAATTCAGCAATGAAGCTGAGCTCCGGGCTGCTATTGAACATTACATCCACTTCTACAACTATGAGCGTTTTCAAGAGCGTTTTAACACCAGAACACCTATGGAAGTACGTACTGCTGCCTTGGCTTCTGATTTTCCAGATCAGTTTCCAATCGCAGAAAACAAGAGAATTCAACAATACAAAGCCAGGTTTGTGGCATAATTAAACCCGCAGATTCTGGATTGATGCGAAGCAGCGATACAGAATCTGCGGGTCCCACGGCACCGCAGTGCCGTGAATCTCTTTTGTTATTTTGCTTGTATACCTTGACAGGGGCTGATCATCTTCTGCATAAGGTGCCCTGCCGGGGGTATTTTTTAGTTCTTTACATTATTGCGCCGTCCTTGGTGTTCCAGCCCTCCGGAACCATATCCGGGCTGTACTCGTCAAGCGTTACGGTCAGTTCAAACTCCTTGTTGTTGTAGACGCCTTTAACGGTCACGGTCGTGCCTGCAGGCTTTCCTCTGACCACAACGTCAAGCTCCTCAGGGGTGGTGATTTCCGTCGAGTCAACCTCGGTGATGAGCATGCCTTCAACGAGGCCTGCCTTTTCGGCCGCACTGCCTTCAATTACGTAGCTTACGTACGCTCCGCTGACTCTTGACGAGCCGAAATAGCTTTGGCGGTAGGCGACTGCTGCGGCGATGCCGAGGGCGCCCTTGCCCCTTACGAAGCCGTACTCGATGAGCTGGGTTGCGATGTTGAGCGCGTCGTTGATCGGAATGCAGAAGCCGATGCCTTCGATGAGGTTCTTTTTTACCTTGGCGGTGACCATGCCTATAACGTGGCCTCTGGCGTCAAATGCGGGGCCTCCGGAGTTGCCTTCGTTGACCGCAGCGTCGATCTGGAACACTATGATGGGTGTGCCGTCCTCGTTGATTGCCCTGTTGAGAGCGCTGACAACGCCTCTTGAGAGTGAAAACGTGAGCTCGCCAAGGGGATTGCCGATGACAATGACGTCCTCGCCGACAACGACCTCAGCTGTGTCACCGAACACCGCCGGCTGAAGCCCCTCCGCGTCGATTTTTAGCACGGCAACGTCATTCGATTTTTCCGCGCCGACCACGACCGCGTCATACTTGGTCCCGTTGAAAAGGGTGACCACAAAAGTTGTTCCGTCCTCGATAACATGGTTGTTTGTGAGGATGTAGCCGTCCGACGTGAGGATAATGCCCGTGCCGGAGGAGGCGTTGACGGTAGTCTGGCCGAAAATGTTCTCCGACTTTGTCTCGGACTTGATGCCCACGACGGAATTTACGTTGTTGTAGTAGATGTCAACCACCGAATACGTTTCGCCCGAAGCGCTGCCGCGTTTGAAAGACGTGCTGCTTGCCGACTGATACCCGTCGGAGTTGTTTGAACCGGACGAGCCTGACCTCTCTCTTGTGATCGTTGTCAATCCGCACCCTGAAAAAACCGAGAGTGCAAGCACAAGCAGTGTGAATGAAATGAATAATTTAGTTAATCTTTTTTTCATAATGCACCGATCCTTTCGGGGATGTATAACCGCATTATACCCTGCAAACTGAAATTATCACAAAACCGCGCTGTGTTGGAAGGAATATTTCCGGGAAATACCTTTAAGCCCACTCGCCGTTTACGATTATCGGAACCCTCTTCCCGTCTCCGGTGACGCCCGTTATGCAGAGCGTGCTGTCGCCGATCATGAAATCGACGTGGCCAAGAGAGTCGTTGACGCCAGCCTTCCTGATTTCCTCCTGCGAAAGGTTCTCCCAGCCGTCGATAACCTCATTGAAGCCCACGCCAAGGGCAAGGTGGCAGCTCGCGTTCTCGTCAAAGAGCGTGTTCAGGAAAAGAATGCCCGTTTTGCTGACCGGCGAGCTGTTCGGAACGATTGCGACCTCGCCGAGCATAGCCGATCCCTCGTCAAGCGTAATAATTGTCTTGAGCAGGTCGGCGCCCTTTTCGGCCTCCCAGGAGACCGCCTTGCCGTCTTTAAACGTAATGTTGAAGTTCTCGATGAGGCTTCCGTTGTACGAAAGAGGCTTCGTCGCATAGACCCTGCCCTCGACAACGCCGCGCATCGGCGATGAGAAAATCTCCTCCGTCGGAAGGTTCGGAACGTAGAAAACCCCGTATCTTGAGGTGTCGCCGCCGCCAATGAACTTCGCGCCCTTGATGAGCCCTACCTTAAGGTCTGTACCCTTGGCGGTTTTGTACTCAAGCGACCTCAGGTCGAGCGAGTTCAGCCAGTCGCATTTTTCGGCATAAACTGCCTTTCTGGCGTTCCATACCGCCTCGGGGTCGTTGTCCTCCGTCACGTAAACGGTGCTGAGTATGGCCTGCCAGAGCTTTTCGACCCCTGCGGCGGGCTTTTCGTCCGGAAACACAGCCTTTGCCCATGCCTTTGAGGGGATGGCGGCAATGCACCACTGCTGAATGCCTTCGACCGCGTCCCTGTACTTTTTCATAACCGCTTTTCTTGCGCGGCTTACTTTAAGCAGTTTTTCGGCGTTGATGCCTTTAAGTGCGTCCGGTGCATCCGACTCAATAAGAATCCTTGCGGCATTTTCGTCGACCATCTCCTGCGCCTTGGCCTCGATCCACTTGCTGACTTTTTTCATTGTCGTGAGCGACTGATGTCTAAAGTCCAGCTTCGTGAGCTTGTTGGACAGAAATTCGACGCGGACCTTGCCGGCACCTGCGCGGTAGCACTCCTCCGCTAAAATTACGGCAAAATCTTCGCATTCGGCTGCGATGTCTATCACAACGCTCTGTCCCTTCTGAACGTTCACGCCCACGCGGGCAATAAGTCTTGCATATTTTCTGATCAGTGTCTTTTTCATGTCTTTTATTAAACTCCTTTTACCGCCCCGGGGTACATTGGCGGTTTAATCTTATTTAAAAGGGCCGCCCGGCAACACCGCCAAACCGCCCTTTGTCTTAACTCTTGTAAATTTTTGATCGTTCCGGAATTATTCGTCCTTGTTTGCAGGGCAATTGTCGCAATCGCCGTCGCAGTCGTCGTAATCGTCGCAGGCATCCTCGGTGGAAATTGTCACTTTCTCACCGCATCCGGGACAGTCAAGAGTTATTTCTTCATCAGACTCAAGCAGTTCCTCGTCTACAGGAAGTATCTCGCCGCAGTTCGGGCAGCGGAACTCTTCGATAAAGTCATCCTCGTCCTCGTCAGCATCTTCGTCGTCATACAAAAAGTCATAAAGGTCTTCCTGTGTGTCCGCAAGCTCTTCGGAAATATCATTCTGCTTCTCGTCAATGTTCTCAATCGATGAAGCCATATCGTCAAGCAGCTCAATGATCTCGCCGAAAATTCTGCTCTCCGGGCTGTTCTCGTCAAGCTTGATGCCGTCAACAAGTCCTCTGAGATAACTTACTCTCTCTGTTAAATAACCCATACGAATCCTCCTGTAAATAGGGCCCGGTCGTCAGGCTCTTTCCATGTACTCTTCTGTTCTGGTGTCGATTCTGATCCTGTCGCCAATGTTAATGAAGAGCGGAACCTTTACCGTAGCGCCTGTCTCAACCGTAGCGGGCTTAACCGTTCCGGTAGCCGTGTCGCCCTTGAATCCGGGCTCTGTCTCGGTTACTTCGAGCTCTACAAAAATAGGCGGTTCGATGCCGAACACGTTGCCTTTGAACGAAAGGATCTTGCAAATGTCGTTCTCTTTGACGAATTTGAGCTTATCGCCGACGGTCTCCGCGTTGATCGGAAGCTGGTCATAAGTCTCCATGTCCATGAAGTAGTAGAGATCTTCGTCGCTGTAGAGATATTGCATATCTCTTCTGTCAACTCTTGCGTTCTCAAACTTATCGGTCGGGTTGAATGATCTTTCAACGGTGGCACCGGTAATAACGTTCTTCATTTTTGTTCTTACAAACGCAGCGCCTTTGCCCGGCTTTACATGCTGGAACTCGACAACCTGCCATACGCCGTTGTCCATCTCAAAAGTAACGCCATTCCTAAAATCACCGGCTGTTAACATATATAATTCCTCCTGAATTTTTTCTGTCTGTAGAGGCTGCTCGCCGCTCGGGCAGAACACGCCAATCTTTTTTAAGGATATTCGGTTAATTTTATCATTATAAACCTTGAAATTCAACAGTTTTTCAAACCGCCAAGCCAGCCTCGCTCACTGGAAACTTATACGAAATCCAAGCGAAATCGATGCGAAATTTAAGCGAAATCAAGCGAAATCGCGTTGAAAATTTCGCTTGGCGTGGTATAATACCTCTGTACCAATCGTTTTGGAGGTTTATTATGAAATACATTTCTGCTGCCGATGCAGCAACGAAGCTGAATATTTCTCTCAGAAGACTTCAGCAGCAGTGCGCCGAAGGCATTATTCCCGGTGCCAGGAAAGAAGGAAGACGCTGGATAATTCCGGAGGATGCTATTCACAATCGTGAAAGTGTAAAGAGACCTCTGCCCATCGGTATATCTGACTTTAAAATCGCATCGTCTGACTATTACTATGTCGATAAGACAATGCTAATAAAAGATTTTCTTGATAAAAAACCCCTTGTCTCGCTTTTCACACGCCCGCGAAGATTCGGAAAAACTCTGAATATGGATATGCTTCGCGTGTTTTTTGAAAAGACCGACGAAGATAATTCAAAATATTTTTCAGACAGGGCCATTTGGTCCTGCGGCAAAGCGTACACTTCCTATCAAGGACAGTATCCGGTTATTTTTCTCTCATTCAAAGATATAAAGCATAACGACTGGGCGGAGACTTATGAGATGATAACGAGATTAATCTCCGCGGAGTTCAGGCGGCACTCAGAGCTTGAAAACAGCGACCGGTTAAGCGATTACGAAAAATCTCAGTACAGAATGCTTTCGGAGAACAAAGGGGATTCAACAGATTACCAGCTTTCGCTCAAAACCCTGTCTCTTTTTTTACACAAGCATTACGGCAAAGAAACCGTCATTATCATTGACGAGTACGACACGCCGATCCAGCAGGGGCATACCATGGGGTTCTACAAAGATATTATCTCGTTCATGCGGAACTTCTTTTCAGGAGGACTAAAGGACAATTCAAACCTCGCCTTCGGTTTTCTGACAGGTATACTTCGCGTGGCGAAAGAAAGCATTTTCAGCGGGCTCAACAATCTGACAATCAATTCGATTCTCGATGAGCAGTACAGTTCATATTTCGGTTTTACAACCGGGGAAGTCCTCAGGATGCTGGAATACTACGGGTGCGAAAATAAATTTGATGAAGTCTGCGAGTGGTATGACGGCTATATGTTCGGCAGCACGGAAATCTTCAATCCCTGGTCGGTAATCAACTATGTTTCGGAAAACTGCTTTCCTAAGGCATTCTGGCAATCCACAGGCAGCAATGATATCATTGGCGAGATTGTAGACCGGGCCAATGACGAGATAAAAGAAAATCTCTACAAACTGCTCTCCGGCGAAACCGTCACATCCTACGTTGATACCGGTGTCATTTATCCCGAAATAAAGGACAATCCTTACAGTATATACAGTTTTCTGCTCATTGCCGGCTATCTTAAAGTAACAAAGGTTTACCCGCAGCACGACGGAAACTATATGTGCGACGTTGCGATTCCCAACAAAGAGATTGCCTTTGTTTACAACAAAGAAGTGCTGAACAAAACCGGAAAAACCAATGCTGCGATATCCATTCAGCAGGCACTGTTCTCAAACGAAACGGAGAAGCTGCAAAAGCTGCTTGAAGAATTCCTGCTCAACTCTGTTTCGGTATTCGACGGCACAAACGAAAGCTTCTACCACGGCATGATGCTTGGGCTTTGCGCAGTTCTCAGCAACCGGTACAGGATCAAATCAAACGTCGAATCTGGTTACGGGCGCTTTGACATTGCCCTCTTCCCGATAAACAAATCAGATCCGGGTTTCATCTTTGAATTCAAGTACACCGGCAGGGACAGCGAAGACCTCGAAACACTTGCAGATAAAGCGCTCTCGCAAATCGTTGAAAAAAACTATGCTGCCGATTTGATTGATTGCGGTGTTTCGCACGTCACCAAAATCGGAATCGCTTTTAAAGGGAAAAAAGCAGTTGTAAAAACTTCGAATTGTTGATCTCTTTAAGAGGCGGTTTTAATCTTATACAGTTTATGGGGAACTATTACTGAGGGGTCCGGTGCGTCTTCAAGGTGCGCCGCGACCTCTTTTATCAGCTCCGTATCGCCAATATCGTTAAAATACACATACTTCGCATGCTTTCCGTCAAGAGCCTCTTCCAAATTGTACAATCCGTCAATGATGTACGGGGCGGCGTTGTAATTGGCGATAAGATGCATGCGGGTCTTGAAATCCGACGCGACGAAGAGGATACGGTCCTTGTAATTCACGCCCTCCTGCTCGCACAGCGAGGGTATGTCTGAGCCGTAGTTTTCAAGCGCCCTGGTCTCTGCTGCGGTCCTTGCCGTGTAGGGGTATGCAAACGTGAAAAAGACGATGCCCGCCGCTGTCACAAGCGCCGAGATGACGCCAAGCACAGTCCGGAATGCCGCGCGGCTTTTAACTTTTCCGCCGATTTTTTTCAGCAGATGCGCCGGGAAGACAGTCACGATTACCGCGGCAATGAGACTCACCCAGAACGTGAGATACGTCCCGATGTACCGTTCAAACGACGCGACCGACGCAGCTTCCCCTTCGGTGAAGACGGTGAGGTACGAGGCCAAAACGCCGCCGCAGTATAGTACGAAGCACGCGGCGGCCGAAATAAAGACCGCAGCAGTGGTCCCGGCATCGTCGAATTTAATCTTTTTGAGGAGCAAAACTGTTGCGACCTGCGCTGCCGCCAATATCAGCACCACGACCGCCAAGGGTATTCCGAACGATATTGTCGGTTTCAAGAAAGCCCTGAAAAACTCCGTCACAGTCGTTTTCTGGACGTCCGTGAAACCGCCTGTCAGGGCCTTGAAAAGTCCATGCAGGATGCCTTCGCCGTCGGTATTCGCATTGGCGTAAAGCACAATGTAATTCCAGAAAAGTTTTGCTATAACGGAGCCGAGTACAAGCGGAAGGACCTGAGCCGCAGCATCCGCGGCTATGCCCTTCTTGTTTTTCTTCTTGAGGTTTTTGGCTGTAATTGCGGAAAAAACGATGATCGCGGCGAACAGCGCAAAAGCAAGGCCGGTTTCCTTGACGAGTGTCAGCGAAAGAGCCGCGGTCAGCGCACAGAAAATCTGAATGGTTCTGCGGGCCTGCAGGCACTCCCAGACTATGTAGAAAGTCATAACGCCGATGATTGTGTCAACGGCAATCGACGAGAATGCGGACAGCTTGAAGCAGAGAATGCAGAAGAACATGGCCGCCGCGGGAACCGCCGCAAAGCACCTGGCGGCGACGGCGCAACCCTTTTTGCCGCATTGGCGTAAATATCCCGTAACCATAGGAAGAAGCGCCGCGATAAGGAGCATGTCGACGGGAACAAACGTCGCGCCCTCGCTGAAAGAGCCCGTAAAGCACGTGCCGAGGTAGCAGATTGCGGTGGCAAAAGGCGGGTAAGCCCTGAATATCGCATTGGTTTCAACGCTGAAAGGAAGCTTTCCGACAGTAAAAAGATTTTTGACTGCAAGCCCCCAGTGCGAAAACTCATCGTCAAGGATGTAGCAGCGCCCGGCGTTCAGAAGGATCATTCCCACGGCAAGCGCCGCAAAGATCACAAATTCAGTCGTGAGAATGTAGAAAGCCCTCTTTTTCTCCTGAAATATCCTGAAGGCGATGAACACAAGGCAGAGCAATCCGACAACTCCAAAGACAATCGGCACAGCCTGCGTGACGCCGAAAACAAGCATCACCGAAGCTCCAAGACCCGTGGCGCAGATTGCCGGCAGGAAAGTATGACCGATCCTGATGTTGAAGCCAACGGCTATCGCACCGGCAACAGATGTTATCAAAATCAGGTATATAATTGCGCTTAACATAAGTTGCTCCCGGGTGATTTCTCTTCAAAACCTGACGTTTTGCATTTCGGGCATATTTTACAATAATATACGCGTTTATGCAAACGGGAGGCTTCCGCAGCAGCGGCACGTCAGACAAAAAAAGACCCCTTGGCGGAGGCAGCCTGCTCCTGTAGCGTACTATCGCCAAGGCGACACGCTCACGGAAAAGTTCATCAAAGGATGATACACGGATAACAGGTCTGAAATCATTAATAAAGAACCCGAAACTCGCCTTTTCACAGGACGGTTCGGGCTCTTTTAATGATTTTACTATGCAAATTTATCACAAAATGACATAGACTCCTAAAATGCCACATTCAAAACCGCTACTATTGTTTTTCAAACCGTATTCAACAAAAAGAAGCATCTGATTGTTCTTTCCAACCCCAAGTTTTGCACTTCGGGCTGTTGCGGAATACTCTGATCCAATGGATTTCATTTTGTCATTTACTGCTTCTTCGGCATCATTTAATGCTTTTCGAAAATCAAGCTTCGGGGAATTGTCATAGGCATCGTTTGTTAGACAGTCATAGTTAGTAATATATTCTATGTCGCCATAGTTTAAAACTCTAATGTGCACATCACTTATTGTGACATCTTCAACTTCTCGCTTAAACCAAAATTCATACCGTACTCGCTCAATATCGTACCCATCAACTTTCGATTGTGTTTGTTTGGTCTCATATAACACAAACTGATCAGAATTGGGGTACAGACAACCAAGCACTTTTTCAGCTTTTTCTAAACACTGGTTTTCAGACAAGAAAGCATCTGCCGGCATATTCGCAATTCTATCCGCAATAATACTATTCTTCGAGGACTCGTGAAAAGTAAAAAGCTTCCTACCCGAAGCGGAAACTGTACACCAGCCGCTGCCACTGTCTGTATTGTACTCATACGAGCGTTTAATTAAATCGCCTGATTTTATGCTTTCTTTATAATAAAACTTGTTTCCCGAGTTCATTTCAGGACATACAAAATCGATTTGAATTTCGGAAGGTGCATTTTCTTCGGCAAAAAACTCATTTTGCCACGGAATAATCTTGTAAAGATCCTCATTCGGTTCTTCCCAATTAAATTCCGCCATTACACTTCCTGAAACTGAAGGAACAAAAAATACCCTTTTTTCATGTTTTTGACATGAACTAAGTATAAAAACTGCAATGCATCCCACGATGCACATAATCATTATTGTTATTTTTCCGTTTTTCATTTTTAAATCCTCCTTAATATAACACAGCGGAATGATATCCGAAATAATTCATAGGATAAACCTGATTTACCTTAATTGCCGCATCTCTTATACACCATTCTATATCCTTACTATCAATTGGATAGACACTAAAGAACTCCTCTGTCCACTCTGTCTTTCTGCAAACTGAGAATATATTTTGGAAACATAAGATACCGGGAGATACATTTCTCCGTATTGCGCCGAAGCAATCTGTGCTTCCTAAACTTATTGTACCATTAACAGAACAGTTAATAACGGTACAAAATGTCATTTCAAGGCTGTCTTAAGCTTTCAAGGACGAAGTGTTAAGAATGATATATCCCGATATTTTACGCATTTTTCCCGAAAAAAAACACTTCTATACCTGCCTTTGTTTCGTCCTCCGGTCAGTCTTCAGATGACAAAAAAAGACCCCTTGGCGGAGTCTTTTTCGTGTGAATCCATATTCGGATCTGACCGCGTTCGTTTTATCAGAACGGCTCGGGCAGGTATTCTTGGATGGAAAGCTTGAAGTTTGCGTTTAGAGTTCTGAGCTCGTCGATGAAAGCCTTTGTGTCCTTGGCGTCTTTGATCTTGATTGAATACGTGAGCTCGATGAGCGTGCCGCCGCTGATGACCCTCACGCCGACAAGCTTGTGTGCGTTTGTGTACTTCTGAAGCACAGGCTCGAAAACACCGTCGTAATCGATGCTCTCCGGAACCGCAATTTTAAGCGTCTTCTTGAGGTTTTTGGTCTTCTCGATAGTGAGTATCGCATGAATGACCGCAACAACTGCGCAGATGACGACGAAGATCAGTCCGACGAGGTAGTATCTGACGCCCGCTGCGTATCCTGCGGCAACGGAGATAAATATGAAGGCAAGATCCCTTGGCTGTGTCAGCGTGCTTCTGTAGCGTACTATCGCCAAGACGCCCGCGATGCTGAGCGCAGTTCCTATCGTGAGCCTTGTCGAAATCATGAGCGCCTCTGCGGCAGGAACAAGAATGAGAACTAGGCCGAGACCCTTGTCGTATTTGAACTCGTCACTCGTGAACTTGTGAATGAACAGCACCATAAGTCCGAGCAGCACGCCAACGAGTACGCACACGCCGACGTCGACCAGTCTGAGGCCGGAATTGCTCTTGGAGAGTGCGCTTGTCCATTCCGAGAATGAAGTCAGTTCGGAAGCTTCGGCACTTGTAGAGGTTGTCGTAATTAAATCCATTGTCTTAATCCCCTTTCGAAGAATCGATTGTCTTTACCGCATGTATGTTTCCGCTCTCCGGCCCCGCCAGCATTACGTTCTGCGGGGAATAGTGAGAGCAGTATTTTGAGAAAGTCTGGTTTCTGTAACCGTATGACGCCAATATCTTTACAAGCCACATCGGAATCGCCTTCGAAGTCTTCACTTCGAGGATTGCCACGCCCTCGGGACAGGTGCCCTTGCCGCGTGTGCCTTTTGTCAGATCAAGCTCGTCCGCGCGCGTTCTTATGTTGTAGTCGAACGTTATTCGCAGATCAGGATCCGCTGTGCAGACAAACGGCAGCCGGTCGTAGCTCACCACGTTTACAAACTTCAGCCTGTTAAAAACGATCACCCTCTGAAGCTCCTTCAGTATCTGCGGGTTGGTGCTCTTGTATTTTGATATATCGAAGTCATATCCGTTTGCGACGCAGTCGTTTACAAAATCCATCGCATCGGAAAGGACCATTTTGACTCTTCTCTTGACGACAAGGCCTTCAATTTTACCCTTTATTTCCAGAAATGAAGGGGAACTGAGAGTGTTTGTCTCACCGTAGACGCGAAGCCTCACTTTTTGTCTGAAGTTGTCTCCGTTTATCGTCTCGTAGTAGCACTGGAGCTGTTCGTTGTCCATGTAGATACTGCTTATGGTGTACATGCCGTTCTCGTCAACATGCTCGTCAGGGTGCACGAAAGGACGCAGATCTTCAATAAGAGAATCCACGTCAGCGTAAGTCATAGGGAATTTGAATTCGTATCTGCTGAAATTCTCCTTAAACAACGCGAAATTCTTCCTTTCATGTTTCTTCCTTGCCTTAGATATGAAATTATATTGCTAAAACCTCTTTTTTTCAACCGCTGATTTACAGGTTCACGGTTTTTTGTTTCCGTTTCCCGCTTTCCTGTTTCTCAGGCGGCCTCTTCCTTGTTTTTCTTGAAGAAAGAGTGGCTCCTCACCTCGACAATGGAATTCTTCGTCGACTTCACGTTCATCAGAACCGCCATTATCACGGCAACGCCCGCTGTCGTCAATATAATCTCAGGGATCATGTACAGTCCGTTGTAGACTGTGCTGTAGATTAAGGATAGCTGATTTCCCTTAAAATTTGCCAAGAACCATCCGCCTGCAGCATTGCCCCATCCTTCTTCAAAGAACCACTCAGCATACTCGCCGTAGAGAACGTATCCCGAAATGATGTGGCAGACGTACCTCAGAAGCGTAACGATGAATGCGCCGAGTGCCGCAAGGAAAGGAGCGCTCTTTTTCGCAATGTTCTTTTTGGTGATAAACACACCGCCAAGGCCGAGCACGCCAAAAGCAAGCACGAAGTCAAACAGTATGATGAGCACAACCGCACCGCCGTTCTGTCCGGCAAATGAGCTTCCGCCCGCTGACTGCACAAGCTGAAGCAGGCTGTACACAAAGCTCATCACGAGTCCCCACGCCGGTCCGAAAACGCACCCGATGATCACCACCGGCACCATGCTGAACAGCGTCACCGACCCTCCGTACGGAAGTCCCGGCAGCTTGATGTACGAAAGCACAAAAGCCATTGCCACCAAAACCGCGCTGAGCGCAATCTTAAATTCCATTTTTTTCATAAAAAATCACCTCTGATAGTGTAGTATCGGTAGTCCTGTTATGTTACATTTGCAGTTGAAACTCTTAAGAGTAACAAAAAGCGGTCTTTCAAAAGACCGCCATCGCAAGCATACCCGTATATGAGCCCTCAAAGCTCCTATCGGCAATCTCCCTACGGTGGCATTGTCCACATCAGGTTTAAGGGTTTAGGCTGTCGCCAATCTCAGCCGCCAATGCAGCTCCCCTGACTATCCGCGCCGGATTATATTACTTTTTTTCTGCCGTGTAAAGCGGCAAAGAGGCATAACAGGAATTTTCAATCTTGGACCGTCTCCGTGAGCACTTTTTCAAGGTCTCTGACGGTCTCAACTATAAGGTCTGCGCCGGCGCCCTCAAGCTCCGGTCTGTCGCCGTACCCGTAAAGCACGCCGATGGCCCTGATGCCTGCCTTGTGCGCTCCGGAGATGTCGCTGCTTCTGTCGCCGACCATGACACAGTTTTTGAGGTCATCCCCTTTTATCCCTTCTTTTGCGATAATATCGCGCAGAAGGAGCGCCTTGTCGGTATACTTTTCGTCCATCGAGTTGCCGTAGACGCCGTCGAAATCGGCGATAAGATTAAAATGTGTGAGTATCCTTTCGGCAAAGAGCTGCGGTTTTGAGGTCGCAAGAATCTGCTTTACGCCAAGACTTTTAAGCTTCGCCGTGAGCTCGGGAATACCCGGGTAGACGTTGTTTTCAAAAATACCTTTTTCAGCGAAATATTCGCGAAAAATGCTTATCGCCTCTTTTGTTCTTGAGGGATCGACTCCGCTATACTTCACAAATGAATCAGAAAGAGGAGGCCCCACAAACTTTAAGAGCTCCTCTTCCGAAGGCATTCTGACGCCAAGCTTTTTTATCGCATAAACGACCGAATTTATTATGCCGGGGGCCGACTCGGTCACAGTGCCGTCAAGATCGAAAAAAACGTATTTCATCTCTTTTCCTTTTTCCTGCGCTTTATATTAAACGCGCCGCTTCTGAACAGCGAAATTGTGAGTCCTATAAGAATGATTGCGCCTGCGCCGAGTGCAGTGATGATGACCGCCATCTGCGAGTAAGGCGCCTCGTACGTTTCTCCGCCGCTTATGACCGCGTTTCTGGTGCTCACAGTCTCCCCGCTGCCGTCAACGGTTGCCGAAATAATCATCTCTGTACCGTCCTTGATGCTCTTGGGCACCGTAAACGAGAACCTGTGAATTTCGATGTCGTCGCGTCCCTTTTCGTAATCGCCAAGGGCTTTCAGCGAGTCGTACTGCTTGATCTCATCGTAAATGACCTTCTGACCGACCGAGACGGTGAAATGCACCTTGACGGTTTCGAGGTCGCTGTTCGAGTTGTTTGTGACGGCAACGTCTACGTCGAAAGTGTCGCCCCTTCCGCCGGTGACGATGTGCGACTTGATGTTGACGCCAATGGTCGAAAAGCCGTTCTTAAGCGCCTTTTCAAAACTTTCGTTAAAGAACTTGCCGGAACCTGCCGCGGCGCTGTTTCCGCCCGTGTAGAACGAGTCCCTGATTGCGGCCTCGACAACCTCGCACGGCAGGATTATACCGCCGTACTTTCTTGAGGAGCGCCAGTATTCTATCACGGAGCAGAGGACCTCGGAGAAGCCCTTGTCGATGTCGTCGGTACCGAGCATCTCGAGCGTTTTTGACCACCATGAGTCGCTCTCGGTGGGGAAATCATCGTCCGTTCTTCTTGTCAGCACGTTGCCGAACATCATTGTCACTATTCTGACGGATTTTGTGTCGGAAACGTTCCAGTCGAGCGCCTTGGCGGTGTGCATGAGGGGCTCCTCTGCCTCCAGATCGCCTATGAAGAAGTCTCTGCCGAGCTGCGAAACGTCGCACTCAACGACGAACCCCGAGCCGGACGGCTTTGAAAGACCTGTCGAAAACGGTCTGCCGTATTTGTCGGTTTTGGCGATTTTTGCGACTGCTTTTGCAAGGTTGTCAACCGGAAAATCCTCCCCGGCAAGGTCCCAGATCACGCACGACGCATAGTTGTAGCAGCTGCTTGCGGCGGCCTCGATGTCGCCAAGGAATTTTTCTGCGTCAGATTCGCTGTCAATTCCGTCGACAACAATTCCGAGCGGGTATTCCGAAATCAGAAGGATGCCCGCCTCGTCGCAGACGGTGTGCCATGCGGGCGAGAAAACAACGCCTCTTCCTTTTATGGTGTTGACGCCGATCTTTTTCACTTCCGAAACAAAGCTTCTGATATTCTTTTCGGTGCAGATGCCGAGTCTTGAAATTATCGCGTAGTCAAGCGTGATGCCGGACATAAAGACGCGCTTTCCGTTAATCGAAAGATACGTTTCGGAGTCGCCGACGCTCACTTCCCTGATGCCGAAAACCACTTTTTTCGAAATGCCGGCAAGCGTAAGGTCGGCCTCGTAGAGGAACGGGTTGTCGGGGCTCCATTTTTTGGAGTCGGTAAAGTCGCGGAGGGCAACGTCAAAAACGATTTCGGTTGCATTGGCGGCAACGGTCTCTTCACCGAAGCCAACGCCCTTGTGCGTCGCACCGACTCCGTTCTCCGAAAGGCCGAGCTCGTAAATGTTAACGTCAAGCTTCTCCTGCCCTTCGAAATCCCCGTCGACATCCACGGTTACTTTGATGCGGACGCTGCCTGACTCAGCCGGGTCGATCTGAATCTTTTCAATCGAAATCTTCTGCCTGTTCTCAAGCGTCACGCTGCCGTCAATTCCGAGCGCATTCCCCGCCTTGTAGACCGAGTTGGTGCCCGAGGCAACCGCTATGTTTAGGCTGTTATCGCCCGCAAACACGTATTCCGAAATATCAATTTTATCGCCAATGTAGGAAAATTCAATCTGTTTAACAAACGTCCCGTTGACGTAAATCTTCGCATCGTACATCATGCGGTTCACGCGGAGGAGCACCCTCGACTCGTCCTTGTCGAAACCGCTCAAACGGAAATGCTTTTCGAGGATCATGACTTCGTTTCCGCTGCAGACAACGCCGGGCACAGTGAAGCTGTCGCCTCTTCCGATCTGCGTTCCGTCATAGTTCCCGTAAATATCAACGTTTCCGTACTCGGCCTTGACCCATTCGCCGTCAAGCGAAACCGCTGCATAACCCTTGTCGCAAACAAGTGAAGGCACGCCGTCTTCGGGTGTCGCCGGCTCCGGCGTTGCGCCTCCGGGGGTCTCTGTCGGGTCCTCTCCCGGCGTCTCGGTCGGCACTTCGGTCACTTCCGCCGTCGGGCTTGGCGTCTCCTGTTCGTTCCCCTCATCCGGAGTGGGTGTGGGTGTGAAATCGCCGGGTTCAGCCGTGCCGCTGTCGTAAATTTCAGGGGTCTCGTCGGCATAGACAGGCGCCGAAACAGGCAGCCACGATGCCGCCAATATGCAGCACGCAACCGCCGTCGAAATGCCTCTCTTTATTTTATTGAAAAAAATCTCGTTTTTTGTCATCTGCCCGAACGCTTTCCAAAACAGCGGTCTTCCGCTTCGTTTCTGTCCCCGCCATTATAATTGCTATTTCCCTAAAAGTCAAAAAAATCATTTTGCCGCCAATGCCTCCCGCGCCCGCCCCGCGCCTTCTTCCCGCCTTTTGCGCGGGGCGGTTTCTTGGCGGTTTTTGGCGTTTTTTGCGGAATTTCCTTGAGGACGGCCCTGTTTTCTGCTATACTTTCAGTGCTGCAAAAGAAAAACAGGCGCAAACAAGACTTACGCCTCAAAAAAATACGGAGGATAATCATGAGCGAGCTTAAGAAGTTTACAATTAATCTCAACGGGGCGAAGTACCCCATCACCGCCGAAGAGTCGGAAGAGTACATTCGCAAGATCGAATATTACCTCAATTCCAGAATCGAAAAATCAAAGGATAAGTCGGGCATGATTTATTCAGACTCGATCACATTGGCGATACTGTCGATTGACCTTGCCGACACGCTTTTTAAGACTCAGGAACAGCTGACCTCTCTCAAAAATGATTCAAAGCAGCTCCTTGAACAGTTTGACAGCCTTTCCGCTGAGCACGCCTCCGTCGTTAAAGAGATCAAAAAGCTCAGGGAGGAGAACGAAAAACTCAAGGAAAAGGTGCTCATTTTAAAGCTCGGCGGCACTGTCGAGTGATTTTCTCATGGCTTTTTTGCTCTCCCCTGCGGGGAACCCCGAATGTCTCGTTGCCGGAGTTCAGAACGGCGCCGACGAAATATATCTTGGTCTGACGAGCTTCAGCGCCCGGGCGGGAGCGGACAATTTCTCGCTTGAAAACCTTGGCGAGTGGGTTTCATATGCCCACGTGAGGGGTGTTAAGATTCACGTCGCGTTAAATACGCTTTTGAAGGATACGGAACTTGCGTCCGCGGTCGAGATGGCGAAGGAAGCCGACCGTCTCGGTGTGGACGCTTTTATTCTGCAGGACGTGGGGCTTGCGGGAAAGCTCGCGGGGGTTGTGAGCGCAAAACTTCATGCCTCGACGCAGATGACCGTAATGAACCTTCAGGGTCTGAAAATGGCCAAGGCGCTCGGTTTTTCGCGCGCCGTGCTTGCCAGAGAGCTCAGCCTTCCCGAGATTGAGGAGCTTGCGGGCGCGGGCATCATGGAGACGGAGGTTTTCTGCCACGGGGCCCTCTGCATGTCCTACTCAGGCCAGTGCATGCTCAGCTGCTTCACCACCGGGCGCAGCGGAAACAGGGGCACGTGCTCGCAGCCTTGCCGGTTGAAATATTCCTATAATAACGACAAAAACAGCGAAAGGCACCTGCTTTCGCCTGCCGATCTTGCGGCTCTTCCGTACCTTGACAGGCTCGTTGCGACAGGCGTCAGTTCGCTCAAAATAGAGGGGCGGCTCAAGTCCCCCGAGTACGTTGCCGCGGTCACAAGGGCTTACAGGCACGCGCTCGAAAACCCGGGCGCCGACGTCACACAGGACATGAAAAACCTGACCGTGATCTTCAGCCGCGGCGGTTTCTGCTCCGGCCACCAGCTCGGAAAGCTTCCCAAAAAAGACATCACTCTGTACTATGCCGGCAAGACCGGCCTCCCCTGCGGCGAAATCCGCGGAAAAATCACTCAGTTCCGCAAGAACAACACCGATCTGTTTACCGCCAATGTCTCCCTCCGCGAGCCTCTCGCCCCCGGCGACGGCATCTCGTTTGCGGCAAGCCCCGAGTTTGGCGGAACCGTCAATATCATCGAAAAAAAAGGCGAAAGAGCGCAGCTTGCATCACCCGGCGACACCGTCCGGATAACCGTTTCCGGAACCGTCCCGAAGCAGCTCAAAGAACCTCTTTTAATCTGCAAGACGCTCGACCAAAGATACCTGAAGGAGCTGCAGAAGTCGTTTGCGAAAGGAGCCGAGCTTCGCCGGGTACCGGTGACAGCGAGGCTGTCAACCTCTGACGGATCGGTCATTCTGACGTTTTCGGACGGGGTTAGGAGCGCCGCGGCTTCGGTTCCTTTTGTGCAGGGGAGCGGCGCGCCTGCAGAAACGCTGGCAGAAATAATATCCGCGACGGGAGGCACTCCTTTTGATGTAACCTCCGTTGACATAGACGGCGACTGCGGCTTTTTGACCTTCTCAACCCTCAAAAAACTCCGCAGGGATGCGATTTCCGCCCTGACTTCCATGCGCGAAGGGAGGCAGTCCCTATGATTTCGGCTTTTGCTTTTTCACCTTCCGCGCTTGCGGACAAGCTTTCGGGCGCTCACTCTGACAAACTTTCGGGCGCTCGCTCTGACAAACTTTCGGGCGCTCCTGACCTGCGCTGTGACCTTGTGCACGTATCATGCCTGCCGTATCTTCTCGGCGAGCCCCTCCCTGAGAGGACTCCCGACCGCGGCGGTTCACCGAAAATTCTTGTTTCGTTTCCTTTTATCTCTAAAGGTGCGGCATACCGCGCTTTTTGCGACCGTTTTGAAGAGTTTGCGGAGCGGTTTGACGGCTTCACGGTTCAGAACCTTGGCGATTTCGGTATGCTTTGCGAGCTTCTCGAGGGCTCGAGAAAGGTCAGGCGCGAGGATCTGATCATCGCGGGCGACGCTGCTCTTAACGTGACCAACGCTTCGACTGCGGCTTTCTGGAGCGGGAAGCTTGACGTGTGCGCGATCCTGCCGGAGCTTGGCGTGCCGGAGCATCTTGAGCTTATAAAGCGCTTTCCTTCGGGCCTTATACCGGAGGTTCTTCTTGACGCGCAGAAGATCGTCATGCGGAGCGAGCACTGTTTCGCTGCGAGGGGAAATGCCTATAAATGCGGTAAATGCGGCAAGACCGGTCTCCTTGGCGGAAGTATTTTCGACATTTCCGGCAACGAGTTTCCGATCATAACAAACCCCCTCGACTGCAATTCGATTCTTCTCTGCCCGCCTGCTGCCAATGCATCCGCCGCACCGTTTTTCGACATCCCGTCAGAGTCTTTTTACTTCCGGACCCTGTGAAAAGGGCCGGGCTGAGGCATTGGCGGTTTCCCGCGTCAAAATTTCTTTTGCTTTATTCCCGAAATATGGTATACTTACCAGTGACTAAAAAGAGTTAGATAATTACTTTTCGGGATTATTTTAAGGGGATATTTCCGGAAAATATAAGCAATTTCGGCTTTTTCGAGCCGATTTCGGACAGAACTTTAACGGAGGTAAACGTTATGAAAAAATTAATTTCCCTTCTGGTTATCATTTCGATGGTCCTGTCGCTTGGCGTTTTAGCCGTGTCGGCAGACGAAGAAGCGGGATCAGCAACAGCGCTAAACTATTCCGGCGATCACCAGCCCGGAATTTGGCTCAACAGATTCGATGAAGAAGGTGTCTGCAACGCTTATGCATATACAATCTTCAATGCTGCAGCGCCTTTCACAGCTATAGTTCTTCCCACGTTATATGCCGGCAAATCCGTAAACAATCAGAATTCCTCGGTTCGCTTCGAGCTTTTCAACTTCACCGGAGAGAGGGATGCGTCATTGGCGGCAGAGCCCATCTTCACAAATGAGGATGCACTTGAAGGCGACACAAACAACTATACAATCGATTTCGGCAAGTCCATCCCCGCGGGACAGTACATTTTCAAAATCTCGCAGATTACGGACAACCCGGATCTTGAGAGCCCCGGACCTTACGCCGTACTCCCCGCTGCAGAGGATCTCTACTCTACAGACATTATTGAATACGGCTCCCTCAACGGTTCTGTTAGCTTTGCTTTCTCGGTTGTTTACGACGGATCGGTGGAAAGCAGCGCTTTCTTCAAGGCAATCCAGTGGAAGAGCGCTCAGGTATTTAAAGATGACAAGGCTGTTCAGCTGGTTCAGCGTACAGGCGGCGCCCACCAGCTAACGATAGCAGACTACGCAATCCTCACCGAAGAGATTCCTGAGGGCAAGGTTCTCAGATATTTCACATTCAAAGCAGCTCCTACATGGAACAACACAAACCACGACTCCGACCTCGACTGGGACGTATACGTTTGGGATACGGACTACGAGACCACCTACGGCGGCATTCCGATCAAATCCGGTTCAGTAGTTGACCACACAGACAACCAGGATCTCATCCTTGACTTCGGCGCAAGACTTACCGCCGGACGCCGCTACCTCATCGTTGTTTACAAAGCCAACGACGGCAACATCGGCTTCTGGGAAGGCGCCAATATCAAGAAGGGTTACGAGGAGAAATGGGCATTCTTCGAGGATGAAGAAGAAACAGACATCTATCCGGCCTGCGAATTCAAACTTTCCACATATTCCGGACCCGAAGAGACCCCTGAGCCGGTTCCCACACCCACAGCGACTCCCGACGTGACAGAGGCACCGCCTGTGACCGAAGAGCCCGAGCAGCCCACAGAGAAGGTTGAGGATCCCACCGAAAAGGCGGAAGAACCCACCCCCACTCCCGACAACGGCAGCTCGTCTTCATCGTCCGGCAAGAAGGGCGGATGCGGCGGCTTTGCAGCAGGCGGAATGATTTCGATTTGCGCACTTGCGGCAGCGGCTCTTATCGCTAAGAAAAAACATTAATCATCAGTCAATCTGACTGACTCAAGAGGCCTCTTTCCGGGGCCTCTTTTTTTGGCGGTTTCCCTTGCATCATATTTTGTTTTATTCTATAATTTCATATATTCTAACGCACACTTCAAGAGGAGTTCAGCTTTATGTCAGAATCAGGCTCATTCAGAAAGCACTTTTTGCCCGTTGTCCTGCCGCCAATTCTCGCGCTGCTCCTTTTCACCCTTGCCCTTACGGTCATACCTTCTGCCGCCAAGGCCGCCCCTTCGGTCGACCCCGAAACCAAGCGGCTCTATTCGTATACCGGCAACGCCAAGGTCGGCCTCTGGCTCAACAGTTTTGAAGAAAACGGCGCCTGCACGGGCGATGCCTATGCGGTCTTCAACGCAGGCGCCCCCTTCAACCAGTTCGGCTTCCCTAACATCTGGGCCGGCAGAAGCGAAAACGGTGCCGACGCAGACTACATTGCGGCAATCTACGCGTTTGACGAGTCGCCCGAGAAATCCATTGGCGGCAGTCCCCTGTTCTCCGAAACCATGCACCAGGACGGCGACAACACCCACGGCGCCATTTTCCCCATGCAAAAGATCCTTCCCGCGGGCAAATACGTGCTTTACGTGCGCCAGCTTACCGCCAAGACGACCGATGCCGATCCCTACATCGTCCTTCCCACAGGCACTGCCGCCAAGACAACCGACTTCATGACCTTTGGCGGTACCTCCGGCGGGGTTCTCTGCTTTTTCATTGACTTCATCAAAGACGCCGACATCATCGACTACTTCTTCCCCCTCGAGGGCGCCTCAGGCATCAACCTTACCGTCGACGAGCCCGTCACGGTCTTCCGGCCCGAATCAAATTCCGGCGCCGACCGCCTCGAGGAAGGCGAAACCTACGCGGTCCTCACTTCACAAATCCCGGACGACCGCATCCTCTACAACATCACGTTCTTCTCAATGCCGACCTGGTCCAACAACGGCCCGGGCTCCAACCTCTCCTACGAGGTCTACCGCTGGAACACAAGCTACATCTACTCGACTTCCTACGACCCGGTCCTCACCGGCGAGGTCGTTGACCACAGGGACAACCAGCCCCTTGACCTTTCCTTCGGCTACTCGCTCGAGGGCGGCTCAAGATATCTGATCGTTCTGAAAACCTCCGGCCCCAAATCAATCGGCTTCTGGATAGGCCCCGGCGAGATTCAGGCCTCCAAATGGCGCGTCTACAAAAACGGCAAGTCCGCAGACGGCGAAGACCTTCCCGGCTTCTCCTACACCACGGCCGCCTTAGAGTATGTCGAAATCGACCCATCCTCAAGCGAAACCGCCTCACCCGCCGCCCCCAACACGCCAAGCCCATCTCCAAGCACCGACCCGACCACCGCTCCCGCCAATTCATCCTCCGGCGGCTGCGGCTCCTTCACCCTATCGCCAATATGTTTAATCCTTCCTGCTGCTATAGTCTCTATCCCTAAAACCAAAAAGAAATCATAACTTCTCTTTAACAATCCCCAAACGCTATCTTTTATCAGACATCTCTTTACGGCCAACTCTTTACGTCCGACTCTTTATGCTCAGCTCTTTACGTCCAACTTTCAGACACATATACAAATTATACACAATGCGCAAAAAGTGTGTATTTTTTCGACAATTTGTGGGAAACACACTTTTCTGGAAATATAACCCACAATTAGGTGCGCAAAACCCACTGTTTTGTCGATAAAACCCACTATCTATTATGTGTGTTTTGTATGTCTGTGGGTTTTTCATCTCGTTTCTGTGAGTTTCTTGTGGGTTTCGCATAAATTTACCCACAACAAGTGTCGGTTTAGTGCCGCCCCGCCGGGTTTCCCACAATTTTCCCACATTGCAAGCCTCTTTTCCCACTTTTTGAGTAACTTTCCCACAATTATGGGCAGATTTACCCACAGCGGGCCAATCAGCTTTTGACGGTTTCAGATCTGATTTTGTGGGTATTAAGCGCTGTCCTACCATCAACACCTCTTAAATCAAAACCATACGCAACAACGCCTGCTGAAGACGCTAAACACCTGTCTGGCCGTATATGAGAGCCCCGTGCACCCGTTTTAAGGCTTTCAGGCGCTTTAAAGTATCTTACTTCGCAGAAACCCACAGTTTTGGATGCTAAAACCCACAACTATTGTGATTTACACACAATTAACGACTTAAAACCCACCATTATTTCCAATTCCGCAAACATCCGCCATTATGCGCTCTTGTTTTTGTGGGTTTTCTACGCAGTTTCCCACACTTTGCAAGCTCTAATTGTGGGTTTTAGAGCCTCCCACGTGCCTGGAGTGGGTTTCTTGTGTGTTTCTCTCATTTTTCAGTGGTTTTTATGTGGGTTTCTTAGCGGTTTTCCCACCGCAGCACATAAACAAGTTTAAACATTAAATCCAACCCACAGCCTCATGATAAAGTCTCAGTAAAAAACAAAAACGGGCACCACACACGGCGTCCGTCTTTTCTAAACCCGGCAATGACATATTTTCGCGAGCCGCTTCCAGCGCACTATCGTCTGCATCAGGGAGCTTAACTACTGTGTTCGGCATGGATACAGGTGGATCCTCCCCATAATTATCACCGGATATTTTAGGTTTCTTCGGGTCTTCCCCGCCAAACCTTCAAAACTGATAACTAACTCTGCAATAACCTGAGAATTTCAACTCTTTCTTTGACTTCCTACTTGGTCAAACTTTCGACCTATTAGTATCAGTCCGCTCCATGCATTACTGCACTTCCACTCCTGACCTATCAACCACTTAGTCTCAGTGGGGTCTAATGGATATCTCATCTTGGGGCCGGTTTCACGCTTAGATGCTTTCAGCGTTTATCCGATCCGAACTCGGCTACCCGGCTATGCTCCTGGCGGAACAACCGGTGCACCGGAGGTTCGTCCATCCCGGTCC
>Ga0310786_10003106_pt1 | contig 24447 bp, 20 predicted proteins | sample AusTroGonzalo_MG_FD_203881 | JGI IMG/M metagenome (GOLD analysis project Ga0310786, IMG submission 203881) | Bovine rumen microbial communities from tropical cattle in Woodstock, Queensland, Australia - Gonzalo_03 (v2) (version 2) | ecosystem: Host-associated > Mammals > Digestive system >...
TGTGGCGGTCACGACAGGTCCGGCGACCCTGTAAATTACACCTTCAGTGCTCATTCAATCATCCTCATTCTTGTATAAATCTACGCCAATCGCCCTCTTCACCTTCTCACGGAGGTCGTCGTCCGAGCCTCCGACCGCCACGACGACGGGCTGGATCGAATCCATTACCTTGTGCCTGACGTTGAAGGGGAGATTGTCGAGGTCCTTCGCATCTACTGCGAGGATACCGATTGTTGGCTGGGACATTGCGTCCAGCATCTTTTCTTGATAGTTTTCTTTGTTGGCTACGAATACGCGCCTGATTCCGGCAAGCCTGAATCCGAGTGTGAACTCCTCACTGCCCAATACTGCTATTTCCATCAGATCACCAGCAATCCTCTGATAGTGTCCCTGTCGAGACCGCTCTCGATACCCCTGGCGATAGTCCTGATGTTCTTCGCCTCATTCTCCATCTGGATCATGTAGTCGATTGCAGGCAGGATGGACAGCGGGTACTCCTGGGAGAACTTCTTGGCCTCGGCCATCCTGTACTTCCTGACATCGTGATCGATCTGACGGAGGGTGGGCTTGTCGCTCTCCAGAGTTTCCTTGACATACTCATAGAAGTCGAACTGGGCGAGCTCGGGAAGCAGTTCCTGGAACGTCTTGATGTCCGCCAGCTGCCTTGCGAGCTTGTCGTCGAGCTGCTTTCCGCCGGGGATGATGTACTCCATCACCTTATCGCCGGTAATGCCCTCGACCTTCAGCTTCATGATCGTCGACAAGTTCCTGAAGTCGACCTCTCTCCTGATGTAATCGGAGAACATACTGGTCGGCAAGGATGTCCTGGGAATCACTCTGATCAGCCTGATGTACTGCTGTTTGTCGAGGTAGTCCTCGATGGGTCCCAGGACAGAGCTCGCCTTGTATCCGGTGAGCAGTTCCTGAGGCAGGTCGATGGACTCCATCTTGCAGTACGAGGTCAGTATCTCCTCAGTGGTCTCCATGGAGACCAGCTTGTCTAATTCTTCGGCGCCCAGATTTCCGGCGGGGACCAGATCGACTCTGATATCCTCCACCGAGAGACCGTACGACTTTCCGCGCAGGATGACCTTGACATTCCAGTTGTCCCACTTCTGCAGGTATGCCGCGAGGAGGATGTAGAGCTCCCCCTGAGCTCCCTGGAGCAGGGACTTGAAAGTGTTGGCCATGTATCTGTAGGTGGCGTGCTCGACGAGGTCGACGCCCATCATCTTGTCTCCGAGCTCGGTGATCTCCTTGGAGTAACCGGCCTCGGATGCGAAATGGGCGAGCTCGCTGACGCTCAGCTGCAGCATCTTGTTGTAGTCATCCTCTTTGATCAGATGCGATTTCATCGCTTTCGCTCTGGTCGCGGTGTATGCGTAGTTGCCCTTGTTGTTGCTGCGCCCGAACATTTGCTTCACCCGAAGAGAATGTCGGACACGTCCTTGATGTCGCGGTCCCAGACCGTGCGCAGGAGTGCGGAGTACTGCATGTCGATCTCGACCTGTCCGTCCTCGCTCTGGAGGATGAGTCCGGCCGTGATCCTGCTGTCCTTCTCCACGCTCTTGACGCCGAGGTCTCCTGCGGAGAAGTCGTCCTTCTCCGACATGAACACCTTGGGCTCGGGGATGATGGTCTTCGCGTACGCGACCATGCTCTTGTAGTGCTCCAGCTTCTTGTCGGCGGGAGCCTTCTCGAGCTCGTCGAGCGTCTCGTTGAAGACCTGGGAGAGGATCTCCTTCTTCTTGGCAAGGACGATCTTCTTGCTCTCCAGCTCAGCGCTGGAGGCCTCCTGACGGTCCATACGGTCGATGGTGTCCGCAAGCCTCTTGTCTTCGCTTTCTTTCAACCCGGCGACCTTGGCATCCGTCTCGGCCTGCATGCGGGAGATCTCCTGGGCGGTCTCGTCCTGGATCTTCTTCACCGCTGCATCGGACAGTGTCCTGATCTCCGAAGTTACGTTGTCTAGTGCCATGAGAATACCTCGAGGCCTGAATCACGATAACTGTCCGGGTAAGACGAAGAGAGCGAGGATAGCGATAACCAGTCCGAAGATAACGACAGTCTCAGGAAGCACCATGAACATCAGTGCCTTTCCCATCATCTTGGGGTCCTCGGTGATCGCACCGACGGCGGCTGCTCCGATGTCTTTCTGGGCCATTCCTGTTCCCAGTCCAGCGAGTCCGACTGCAAGTCCTGCTCCTACTGCCATAAGTCCTAATCCAATTCCTTCTGCCATTTTCAAGCCTCTTTTACATTTTTATTGGAAATAATTTTGTTGCGTTTGAATTTGAGGGGTGAGAACTCGATTCCGTCTCCCTCATAGAATCTGACCATGAACTCGACGAGCTGCAACCTTAGGGCGTGCAGTCCTGCGGACATGATTCCGAGAGTCCATATCATTAGCTGGAAGAACGCGAAGGCGATGAATCCGATAATGATTCCGAGAACGCCGTCTATGCTTCCTGCGATCATTCCGATAGCGATGTAGTTGAACGCCAGAGCCATACCGGCCTTGGACATACCGATCGCCACCAGACGAGTGTATGAAAGGATGTTTCCGACTGTGTCAGGAAGTTCGATGACGACCTTCATGGCACCTTCTGCTTTCGCATTGATGATGATACCGATAATGAGTATTACGGCTCCCACTCCGATGAATCCCATGTAGGTGCTCTCGGGAAGAGGGGACGAAGAAACAAGGTTGGTCGCAACTGCGTAACAGATGAAGACCAATCCGACGAAGGTGAGGAAAGCTCCTCCCTTCTCCAGGAAACCGTGCTTGAATCCATACTGGATGGACTTGTTGTAGATCGCCAACAGGTATCCGATGGTCAAGTGGACGATTCCGACGTAGACGGAAAGCTTCAGGAGCATTCCGACGTACTCTGCGGAGATCTTGTGCACTCCGTGTCCGCCCATGAGCCACCAGAAGGCCTTATCAAGGTTCTCGAGGCCGAGCAGACTCTGCCATGTATATTCAACACCTGCAGCTTCACCAACGAAGTGCATACCTAGGGCTTCTCCGAAGAAGAAGAAACCGAAGATGGCTGCCCAGATTCCACCGAAGAACAGAACGGTTGCGATAGCACGCCAGTCCGGGTTCTTCGCGTATCTGAGACCATATGCTCCCAGTATGATGAAGGGGATCGCGTATCCGATATCTCCTACCATGAATCCGAAGAAGATCGGCAGGAAAACCGCGATCAGTGTGGTGGGGTCCACCTCATTGTATTTGGGTACCGACATCATCTTTGTCGGATATTCGAAATGTTTGGTTATTCTGCCGTGCTTCATCCTTGTGGGCACGGTCTTGAATCTCTCCTCTTTCTCCTCCGATTCCTTCTCCTTCCTACCGCGGTTCTCCTCGATCTCCACGTAGGTGCACGGGACCCTGGATTCGATGGTGCTCTTCACACTGTCGACCTTGGGGGTGGGCACCCACGCATCGATCACGTAGGAGTACTTGGTGGTGGCGATCCTGATGGGCAGTGTACCCTTCTCAGCATCTACCGTGAGTTCCTCGTCGGATGCTCTGAGGAAATGCTTGTGTTTCTCAAAAAGAACCTCTGTTTCCTTCTCGACTACCGCCAGCTCCTTGTTCAAGACTTCCAGCTGTGTTTCCGTCTCGACAAGCGCTGTCTTGGGAGATCCCTGGGCCTCCGGCACGGAGATCTCGCTGAAACCGCATTCGGACAAGACAGTCTGCGCCTTGGACTTGTCGTCGTTCTTCACGAAGACGGCCGCAACGCTGGCACCCTTCTTGTCCATGGAAACGAAGACCTCACCCATGCCCGCGAGGGCCTGTGTGGGATCCTTATCCACGGTCCCGACCATCGAACCTATGCTCTTGTAACCGGAGTACAGGTCCAGGTCGATAGGCAATCTTGCAAGGAGCTCGAGATTCTTCTTCTTTGCGTTTAACTCGGTGATTCTCTGATTGAGATCATTCCTCCTATCGAGGATGGCTCTAACCTCATCCTCAATAGTCTCGACGCTGTCAGATGATATCTGGCTCCTGATTTCACTCTCTGAAATCGGTTGGGTCTTGGTATGCTTGTTGATACCGAGATCCTTCTCCATCGCACGCACCTTCAACAACCTCTCGGTCGTCTTGGATGAGTACGGACGGGGTGTTCCGAGGGTGAAACCCTCATCCGCGTCAACGGTATGATCGATCAGGTGGACGCTCTCCAGCTCGTACAAGACCTCAATGGTCTCGTCGAGGCCAGAATTGGCACCCACGATCACAATCCTACTCATCGACTCAGGAAGAAACATTCAAAATCCTCTCAACTTCTTTTTTAAGAAAATCTTTTGCTTCTCCTTTCTTCGCCTTGGAGTTGGAGTCGATCCTCTCGGCCTCCTTCCTGCCCTCCACGAGCTTTGACTCGTGGGACTGGGCAAGTTTGTCCTTCTCCGCGGCTACTGCGGACTCGTAAGAGCTGCGCATCTGAGCTTCAGCGTCCTGAATTTTCTTCACAGATTCTCTGCGAGCATCTGCGAGAGCTGATTTCTGTGCTTCCTCGGCCTTAGCGACCTTGGCGTCAGCTTCCGCTTCCGCTTGTTTTATCTCCGTAAGTATTTCAGTCCGGCTCAAATTTACACTCCCCGACTTAAGGCTCGTATTCCTTATATAATACTTAAAGGTGCACCCCTTCTTATATATTAAAAAAATAGTTGGATGAGTCTTCCGCGAACTCGGTTCGCGTTAGAGAAGGCTCACGATTTCTTCTCAGACTTGAACTCGCGGATCTTTATGTTCGCCTCTGCGAGGAGGTCCTTGGAGAGGTCGTCGGCGTAGCCTTCGCTGTAGATGATCTCGGTGATGCCCGCGTTGATGAGGATCTTGGCGCACATGGAGCAGGGATAGGTCGTCGTATAGATGGACGCGCCATTGACGCTGACGCCGAAATATGCTGCCTGAGTCACTGCGTTCTGCTCCGCATGGACGCCCCTGCAGAGCTCGTGCCTGGTACCGGATGGGACGTTCATCTGGACGCGTATGCAGCCTAGCTGCTCGCAGTGCTTGGTGCCCTTGGGGGAGCCGTTGTATCCGGTGGAGAGCACCCTCTTCTCCTTGACGATGACTGCCCCGACCTTCCTCCTCAGACAGGTGGAACGGGATGATACCAATTCGGCCATCTCCATGAAGTATTCGTCATTGCTGGGTCTTTCCATTTTCGGTCACCTGCGCCAGGGTATGGAGCTTGTAATATCCTCGCGTTATAAATTTTATATGCCGATTGCTTACTCGTGGTCGTGAGCAGAGGGAACAAGATCCTTGTGGTGATAATCGCCGTCATTTTCGTCGCCATCATCGGGGGATATGCGTACATCCAGTCCGAATCGGGATTGGACTCCCCTCTGAGCGTGATCATGTCACGCAGCATGCAGCATGACAACGACCATTCCTCGCTCGGCGTCATAGACACCGGCGACGTCATGGTCATCGAGCAGTATTCCAAGGCCAAATCCGAAGGACGCGTACAGAGCTACGTGGAGGGGACCCAGACCGGATTCAAGACGTTCGGGGACTATGGATCCGTCATCATCTACGAGCGCAGCAACGATTCCAATCCCGTCATCCACAGGGCCATAGTTTGGCTGGACTACAACGGGAACGGCACCTGGAGCGCCCCGTCGCTGAAGGATTATCACGGTCAATGGAGCTGCTACAAGAACGGTTCGTACATCACGAACCCCGATGCGCTCTGCGGAACCCTCACATTCATAGACGTCACCCAATCGAGGAAGACCGTATCGATCAACCTTGACAACCTCGATAAGACCAGCGGGTACCTTACGATGGGCGACAATCCGGAATCTAACAGGTACTTCGATCAGCTCAGCCTGTCACAGGTGACCGCTCCTATCGGAGCGGACAGGATAAGATCCGTGGCCATCATGGAGATCCCATGGATGGGGGTCATCAAGGTCTTCATGACCCCGGAGAAGAAGGACAACCTCAAGTACGTCCCCAATTCGACCTATTGCCTCGTGATGCTGTTCATCACTGTGTTCGCGCTGATCTATTGCTGCGACCTCTTCTACACCAGGAAAGAGATCCAAAGAAGGAAGAAGGAGCTGGATGGGCTAGGCGAGAACGTCTGAAAGACCCCCACCCCTCCATTTCCACTGGAACTTCTGAAAGGGTATACCTCACATCAGAGTCGTCTGTTTGGCGGGTCTGTACTTGTCTATGTCCTTGAACATATCGTCCGCCTTGAGGATCTCGGTGACATTCTTCGGGATATTGAGCTCGATCTCCTTCGTACGTCCGGCCCTGCCGAAGGATTTGACCCTTGCATGGACGATACCGAGCATATCGAGTTCCGAGATGAGATCCCCGACCCTTCTCTGAGTGATGGCAGGGATACCTGTGATCTCGCAGAGCATCTTGTAAGTGGAATAAACATCTCCTGTGATCATTGTGGTCTGTCCTTCCTCGGTGTTCTTTATGATGCTCATAAGAACGACCTTGGATTGAGGATTCAATGTCTTGATGACCTCTGTGACCGCATCGATCTCGATCTTGTTCTTCGCGGACCTGACGTGAGCTTCCGAGATGAACTGATCCCCGTTCCTCTCCGCTATGTCTGCGGACATCCTAAGAAGATTGAGAGCGACCCTTGCATCTCCTCCTTCCTGCGCCGTCAATGCTGCGCAGTAAGGAATGACCTCTTCAGAGAGAATATTTTCGTCGAAGGCCTCCTTCGCTCTCTCATATAGGATATCGCGGAGTTGGTCGACCGTGTAAGGAGGGAAGACTATCTTCTCCTCTCCGAGCCTGCTCTTGATCTTCGGACTCAGGAATTCTGTGAACTTGGTATTGTTCGTGATACCGATGATTGAAACTGTTGAATTCTTCAGTTGATCGTTGATCGAAGTGAGATAGTAGAAGATGTCATCGCCGTTCTTCTGGAAGGATCTGTCGATCTCGTCCAGAACGATGATGAATGTCTTGTTCTTCTCTTCGATATAGTTCGTCAGTTCTGAAAGGATCTTATCGACAGACCATCCGGTGAACGGGATCTTCCTTGCAGGATCCGAGATGATATAGTTCGCTATGTTGTAGAGGATACCATAAGGTGTGTCGACGATCTCGCAGTTGATCAGGATGAAGGTGCAGCTCTCTTCGGAAGGGTCCGCTTTTTTGAGTTCCTTTCCGATGTAGTTCATCACAGCCGTCTTTCCTGTTCCAGTCTTTCCGATTATCAGGATGTTCGAAGCTTTGTTCTTCTCGAGCGCCGGTGCGATGATCTCGACTATTATGTGGATCTGCTCGTCCCTGTGAGGAAGGTTCTCTGGGATGTAAGAGGTCTGGAGTATCTTTTTGTTCTTGACTAGGACGTTCCTTTTCTTCAGATATTGAGTGAATATGTTCGGTTCCGTCATCTTCGTCAATCTCCAGTGGCCTATACCGGTCCTTCATTTTCTTTCCTCTGTAACAACATGATAGATATAAGCCTTTCAATCAGGATCCCGTCTTAGATCCTACGAGATCATTCCATGATCCTGTGAAATGAAGCGTTCCAGAACGTTCTCCAATCGTAATCTTTTATATCCTTTCATTGATAACCTCTCTGACCAGAGGTAACTCTAATGAAAGGTTGGATCACTATCGGACTTTGCGTATTGGGAATCGCTGCATTCATCGGTTTCCTGTGCCTTCTCAACATGTTGATGAGTTGAAAACGAGGGATACATACCCTTTTCCGTTTCCAGTGGAAATGGAGGGGTGGGGGTCTTCTCCTTCCGTCAATTCAATTGCAACAGCTGTGCTTTTATTCCTTAGTCCGAAGTAGTCTGTTCAGTGAACAGATGAACAGGAATCTGATAATCGCAGTGTCAGTGATCGCATTGCTTGCGGTATACGCCTATTTCTCAGATGAGTCCAACATCCGGTATGACATGACGGGGATAGTCCATGATATCAAGGCCACCAACAACGGCTATACCTTCTCCATCGACACGGTCGATGGCGATGTACGCTGCTATTTCTCCGAGAGGCCCAGGGACCTCGGGCATTATTCCCTGCGCGGGAGTTTCTCCAACGATCACAGCATATTCTTCGTCGAGAGAATGATGGATATCGATATCTATTGGAAAAATGATTGACCGTACATGTTCGTGGCTGTCGACGATACGGATTCCATGAAGGGTAACTGTACCACATTTCTGGCCACGGAGATAATCAGGGAGTTCTCGGATCTGGATCTCATTGGCAATCCCAGGCTGGTCCGTCTCAATCCTGCCACGCCTTGGAAGACGAGAGGGAACGGGTCCCTGGTCATGAGGTTCGGGAAGGGATACGGCGAGAAGAGATTCATAGGGATGATCGGCAAGAGGAAGATCTACTGCTACGATTCCTGCACCTCCTCCGAACCCGATCCGGAGATGATGAGGGAAAGGATAATCCCGCATATACTGGCACATCATGAGGAGAACTCCGATCCGGGCCTTCTGATATCCAGGGTGAAACCTGCCCAGTCCTTCTACTGGAGAGGGGTCAGGACCATCATGGACCGTAAGGACATCGATGCGGAGATCCGCAGGATCGATGGCCTGACCTATGAGATCGGATGCGGAAGAGGCCTCATCGGATGCACATGCGGGATGGCATGGAGGCCCAACGATACGACCTTCGAGCTCCTCTCGTACAGGCCCTCTATCAGATGGGGGACCAGGAGGCTCTTCGACCCGCTCACGATCAGGGATGTGGAGCACAACTATCCTACCACGTTCAACAGCTGGGAGGATAGGACCCAGAAGGTTGCGATGATCCCTTCCACCCCATGCCCGGTCATGTACGGGCTGAGAGGAGATTCCGAAGAGGACCTGATAGTCGCTTCCAAGGAGATATCGACCGAACCCATCGGAAGATGGATGGTATTCCTGACGAACCAGGGGACAGATGACCATCTCATTAGGCATCCGCGGTATCTAGTTCCGAACCAGTCCTACATACTTAAGGGGACCATAGCATCCCTGCCTAGGCACATATCCGGAGGGCATGTCTTCATCGATATGGAGACGAAGTTCGGGGTAGTGACCTGCGGCGCATATGAGCCTTCGAAGGAGTTCAGGTATGCGATGGATTGGCTGGTCCCCGGGGATGCGGTGGAGATGATCGGAGAGCTAAGGGACGAGCCCCGTACCCTGAATGTGGAGAAGATCCATGTGATATCCACAGCTGACGAGTACAGGAAGATATCCAATCCCATCTGCCCGGTATGCGGAAGGACCATGAAGTCGGCCGGCAGGGATCAGCCGTTCAGATGCAAGCAATGTCATACGTCCTCGTCGGAATCGGTTCTGGAGCCGGTGAGGAGGCAGATCGTCCCTGGATGGTACGAGCCGCCTACGGCGGCCAGAAGACATCTGTCCAAACCTTTGAAGAGGATGGGTCTGCAGCAGCCTGTCGAGTTCCTGTCTGGAAGGATATGATCAGGATTACGACGATAGACGTACATCGACAACGTCATTCTTTAATACTGAACCCTTATCCATCGTCTCAAAGGGATGATATCCATGGATGAAGCAGTAATTCTGAGCGCAGTCAGGACACCCATAGGAAAATACGGAAAGACACTCACAAACATCAAGGCCACCGACCTAGGTGCGATGGTCGTCAAAGAGGCTGTGTCCAGAGCGGGACTTCAGCCCACAGACATCGAGGAATGCATAATGGGTAACGTCATCAGCGCCGGTCTCGGGCAGAACCCTGCTAGGCAGGCCGCCATCGGTGCTGGACTCCCCGAAGAGATTGGATCGTTCACGGTCAATGCCGTCTGCGGATCCGGTATGAAGGCCGCGATGCTCGCGGCCGATGCCATCAAGGCCGGCGAGTACAACGTCCTCGCCGTCGGCGGGATGGAGAACATGTCCGCCGCACCGTACATCATGAACGGCGCCAGGTGGGGATACAGGATGAACGACCAGAAGGTCGTCGACGCCATGGTGCACGATGGTCTTTGGGATATATTCAACGACCAGCACATGGGATTCACAGGCGAGATCGTCGCCGAGAGGTTCAACGTATCCAGGGAGGACGCGGACCAGCTGTCCGTGGAGTCCCATCAGAAGGCCGCGGCCGCTATCAAGGCCGGTAAGTTCAAGAAGGAGATCCTGCCCGTCACGATACCCTCCAAGAAGGGCGACATCATCTTCGACACCGACGAGGGAGTCAGGGAGGATTCCTCCATGGAGACCCTCGGTAAGCTCAAGCCCGTCTTCAAGAAGGACGGTATCGTCACCGCCGGTAACTCCTCGCAGCTCAGCGACGGAGCAGCTTCGCTGGTCGTCGCATCGAGGAAGTGGGCGGAGGAGCACGGATGCAAACCCCTGGCCACCATCGAGGCGTACGGAGAGAGGGGAGTCAAGCCCGAGTATATCATGGAAGCTCCCATACCTACCACCAGGCACGTCCTGAAGAAGGCCGGGATGACCATCGATGACATCGACCTGTTCGAGCACAACGAGGCCTTCGCGTCCGCATCATGCGCAGTGAAGAAGGAGCTGAACGTCCCCGACGAGATCTTCAACGTGAACGGCGGAGCGGTCGCCCTCGGACATCCCATCGGATGCTCCGGAGCACGTGTGCTCACCACCCTGCTCTATGCTCTGCAGGACCGCAACAAGGATGTCGGTCTCGGTACCCTCTGTCTCGGCGGAGGGAACGCGGTCACCATGATCATCCGCAGGTGCTGATCAAACCATTCAAGGGCCTTCGGGCCCCATTTTACTATCATTTACAAATGCGGTCGCATCAGCAACCGCTATATCCGAGAATGGAGGATGACCCTCCGATGAGCAGCATCCTATATCGCTACGGTTCCCGCTATTACATCAACATGACCAACAGGTGTCCCTGCAGATGCGTCTTCTGCGTAAGGGACAGCACACCTGCGCTCGGGGATGCCGATAGTCTATGGCTCGACAGGGAACCCACTGTCGCTGAGGTGGAGGATGCTCTGCTGGCGGCCGACCTCTCCATTTCGGATGAGATAGTCTTCTGCGGATATGGGGAGCCCACGGAGAGGTTCGAGGATCTGAAGGAAATCGCCCGCTTCATCAAGGATACCCTGCACAAGAGGGTGAGACTGGACACCAACGGACTGGGATCCCTCATCAATGGAAGGGACATCGTCCCGGAACTCAAGGGAATAGTCGATTCCGTGTCCATCAGTCTCAACGCCAAGAACGCGGACGAGTATCTGGAGGTCACCCGCAGCAGGTTCGGTCCTGAATCGTATCAGGCGGTCCTGGATTTCATAGAAGAATGCAGGAGCACCATCGACGGGGTCACTGTATCCATCGTCGGAGGATCGATACCGCAGGCCTCGGAGGAAGAATGCGCAAGGATCGCCGAGCGTATGAACGTGGCCTTCAGGGTCAGATGAACCAGCATATCTAATTTTGATAAAAAATTGGGAGATATCGGGGTCCGAGGACCCCGAAAAGATATTCAGGCGAGGACGTCGGTCATCGCGTAGATCTTGCCCTTCTTCTGCTTGACCACCCACTGAGCAGCGAGCACCGCACCGGCCACGAAGACCTCACGGGAATGGGCCTGATGGCGGATCTCGATCCTCTCGGCGTTTCCGATGAACATCACGGTGTGGTCGCCGACTATGTCTCCACCCCTGACAGAGTGGATACCGATCTCCTTTCCGCGGGGGCAGACTCCTTCGCGTCCGTAGACGAAGTCCTTCCCTCCGAGCTCCTCGCTGATGATCTCGGCGGTGGTGAGGGCGGTCCCGCTGGGAGCATCCTTCTTCTGGTTGTGATGTGCCTCCACGATCTCGATGTCATAGTCGAGCCCGAGGTTCTTGGCGGCCTCCCTGCAGAGCTTGAAGAACACGCCTACGCCGATGGAGTAGTTGGTGGACATCACGGCGGCGATGTTGTTCTCGGCGACAGCGTCCGCGATGGACTTCTTCACCTCGTCCGAGAGTCCGGTGGTGCCTATGATGAGGTTGACGCCGGCCTTGGCGGCAATGGGGGCGTTCGCGGCCGTCGCAGGTGCAACGGTGAAGTCCAGAAGGACATCGGTCTTGGATTCCTTGAGCACCTTCTCCAGATCCTTGGGGTCGGAAACGGGCACATCCAGTTTTCCGATGTTGCATATCTCTCCGATATCCTTGCCGACGTTGACGAGGTCGAATGCCGCTGATACGGTCATGCCCTCCGTGGCGTTGATACGGCGGACGATCATCTGACCCATCTTTCCACATGCCCCGACGAGGGCTGCTCTGACTTCTGCCATTGGTAATCACTCCTCGGCCCGTTAGGACGGGCCTATCTGGTCGCCCATTCTGTTGGGCTTATAAATAGATGCTATCGGAGCGGTCGCTCGTCATAGTCGTATTCATCCTTGAACAGGGGGCACATGTGCCTGTACAGGCACCAGTTGCAGAGGATGGACTCGTTGGTGGGCCATTCCTTGCAGGATTCGATCTCGCGGATCTCGTCCACCACGCCCTGGACCACCCTTCTCAGCTCGTAGTCGTTCCTGGTGGACTCGATGTCCTTGTCGAACTTCAGCATATGCCATACGAGCTTGACCTTCTTGTCGCGGCCATACCTCTCCTTGACCCATTCAGCGTACATGGCCAGCTGTCTGTCGCTGTCGGCCTCGGATTGGGTCTTCATCCTGTTCCCGGTCTTGTAGTCGCAGACGTAGAAGGTGTCGCCCTTGAACGCGAACTTGTCAATCCTGATGGAATAGGTGTTCCCATCGGGGAGCAGGATCTTCTCGTCGGTTTCCAGTCCGGCGATGCATAGCTGGTCGAAGGGGTAGAACCGCTTGTAGTAGTCCTCGATGCATCTGATCCCATCGTCGTGGTGCACGTAGTCGTCGTATCTTGATGAGTTGATGATCCCGTCGTGCCATCTGCAGTCCCATATGGTGCAGTAATACTCGAGCAGGTCCTCCAGGGTATTCAGTTTGTCATCCTGCAGATCCCTGTACAGTTTCTCCAGTGTCTCGTGCACCCTTTTTCCCGCAAAGGCCTCTATGGTCTCGTAGGGAGACTTGTATCCTTCGTTGTAATGGAGGTTGTAGGCGAACTTGCAGTCCTCGAACTGTGAGAGGCGGGAATGGGAGTACAGCGTCATGGTCAACTATGAGTAAGGTAAGCGAATTATAATAACGTCTTGATGTTATTTTTGTTATCTATAAGTTATTTTTCGATAGTGCCAGATGTTTGGATCATGCTGTCTTCTCCAGCATGTCTGATATCTTTTCAACGTATTCCTCGAACACTTTCCCGTCCTCGATGATCACATCTCCGACGGTCTCCGAGGCTTTCGAATTGATGCTCTCCTCGACTCTCACGTTCGGCTTCGTCCCGTCGACGCAGGCCTCGAGATACTTCCTCTCGGCATCGTTCAGGGCATCGAGGAGCGAGGCCCACGGATCGGTCTCAGGAGCAACCTCCTCGATCTTTTCGGTCGGAGCCACAGGCTCCGACTCGGACTCCTCGGTTGCCATGGCCTTCACCACATAGTCGAGGTCCTCCTGTGCCTGTTGGATGAGCTCCGAGTCCATCGAGATGTCTTCCTTGGTCATCTTCGGAGGCCCCAGGACCATTTCGAATGCCCTGTTCATGATGGGAACGATGTCCACATCGAATACGATCAACTCCTTCTTCCTCGTCCTGTTGTTCTCGGTCTTTTCACGATACCATCTGCTGACATTGCGGGAGAGTTCACGGACCTCATCCGCGAAGGCCTTCGGGATGTGATCCAATGTGTGGTATTCGTAGTATTGGATCTCTGTGGTGCATGAACCGAACATGCATGGATACCTCCTATCGCGGAACGACAGGCCGTACGCTTCCCAATCCGAATATTTCTCCCTGAATCTCTTCAGCACGACCTTGAATGTGTAGACGAACGCCTTCCACAGGTTGTCCAGGTCCTGGTCGTACCCGCACTCGTCCAATCTGAGGAGCTCAAGGAAGAATGTGCGGGACAGGGACTGCTCCTTACCTTCGACCACCCTGCAGAGGGAGTAGCAGCTAAGGAGGTTGGAGGATGCCGTCAGGGACATGGGTACGGGAAGGTCGTGCCTGCTGGATACTTCCAAGGTGATGCTTTCCATCACAGGATGGATGTAGGCGTTGTCGAGGACGGTTCCTTCGACGAATCTCAGGATCTCCTCGGGTTCGCATCCGCTGCGTACCATCTCCATATACCTCACGTACAGGCACCCTAGATTGAAGTTGTAGAGCATCCCATCGAGGAATTTGTCACGCCAGAACAGGTAGTATTCCTTGCCCTGTATCCCTTCCTCCGTCAGGATGACCTTCGTGTATGCCCAAGGCCTTTCGGACCTCCTACCGATGATATCGTCCAAGTCGTTCAGGATAGCATCGTTGAGTGGTCTTCCGTGTCCGTTCGCTATCGAGGACGGACCTTCGCCATCATTGCAGGATTGGATGAACACGGGCGGAGGGTAGTCATTGGATAGACTGCCGTCCCGGGAGACCTCGATCCTGACCGATCCGTTATGGATGTCGGGATAGTCCTTGGGAGTGCCCGGTATGCATTTGAATTTGGATATGCTGGAAGCGATCTCCTTCGGTATCCCGTTCTCCCTCATGCGGACCATAGGCGTCTGGCGATACATATTGCGTGCGCAGTAGCTGTTGTTCGTATTGCAGGCGACGATGATGTCGGAGATCAGAGGCCTCATCCTATCGATATCGAACGTGTGGTACACGGCTACGCAATAAGGGCACTCCTCCATCGGAAGGAAATCGGCGAACAGCCTGAAATTGGATGAGGTCTCGTATCTCGCGAAGGTCTCCCCGATCCCCTTGCCGGTCTTGTCCCTCAGGTACTCTTCCATGAGAGTGAATGCGTAGTTGGTTATGGACACTATATCGCAGGTCCCCACGTCCCATAGATGGATGGAGAACGCTCTTGCCAAGGCCTGGAAGGATTCCCAGCCGAGGCCTTTGAACTCCGGGAGGAAGATGTCCGTCAGCAGCATGTTGTACCCGACCCTCTTGTTCTTGGCCAGATCCGTGGCGGCGATCCCTTTGGACAGACTGATGTCATTCAGCAAGGGCTTGGCACGGTCGTAGAACAGGGAGTTCCTGTTCACCGAGAGATAGGTCCACAGCTTCTCGCGGCCCTCCTCGGTGGACATGCATTCCATCAGGAGCAGGTGGTCGTATCCCGCGTCGCTCTTGATGCGTTCATCCAGGTCGAACATCGTCTTGTAGAATGCGTAGTAGCGCCTCTGTTCGTCCGTCAGGTCCCCGAATCTCGGACGGACCGCCTTGGTCGGCACATATGGGCAGCGGGTATTGTCGAGCCTCTTGATCTCCTCGATGAGTCTCAGACGGGTCTCCAGGGGTTCCGGCTCGTACATCGGTATATGATACATGAACGCCAGAGCAATCCTCGTCCGTTGTAAAAATGTAGCGTGCGGTCAGCTGTGGCCGAAGCCGGAATCGATACATAGGACGGGTCCGAGCTTCAGGACAACAGCGGCCGATACTTCGGATCATGGATTCTTCTTCAGCGTCTCGGATATCCTTTTAACGTATTCCTCGAACACCTTCCCGTCCTCGATGATCACATCTCCGACGGTCTCCGATGCCTTCGAATTGATGCTTCCCTCTATCCGCACATCCGTCCTTGTCCCCTTCATGCAGGCCTCGAGATACTTCCTTTCGGCATCGTTCAGGGAATTGATCAGCGAGGCCCACGGGTCGCCTTCTGAGTAGGTCTTCTCGGTCTTCTCCACCGGAGCCTCCGGCTCCGGTTCGGGGTCATCAGAGGCCATGGCATTCACGACATAATCGAGATCCTCTTCGGCCTGACGGATGAGCTCCGAGTCCATGGAGATCTCATCCGCGGTCTTCTTCGGCGGTGCAAGGGCCAGGTCGATCGCCTTGTTCATGATGGGAACGATATCCACACCGAATACGATCAGCTCCTTCTTTCTGGCCCTGTTGTTCTCGATCCTTTCGAGGTACCATCTGCGGACATGGCGGGAAAGGGTCTGGGTCTCCTCGATGAAGGTCTTGGTGATGTCACCTATGGTCGGATACTCGATGTGGTGGCATTCTGTCGTGCAGGATCCGAATATGCATGGGCGCTTCTTGTTGCAGAATGACAGGCCGTACGTCTCCTCATCGGAGGATGCCCTTTTGACCCTTCTCATCACCGCCGCGAACGTGTAGGTGAACGCCTTCCAAAGTCCGTCGTTGGTGCGGTCATATCCGCAATCGACCAGTCTTAGACGCAGAAGGAACACCAGGCGCGCCAGGGACTGATTCTTTCCATCGGCGACCCTGCGGATGGAATAGCATGAGATATCGTACGATGACGTGGTCAGGCCCTCGGGTATGGGGCAGTCGTGCCTCCATGATGTCTCCAGTACGACGTGCTCCAATGCAGGGCTGATGGTGCAGCCGGCGAAAATGAGCGAATCGATGAATTTCAGCATCTCCTTGTGCCCGTGCCCGCTGCGGACCGATTCCAGGTATCTAACGTATATGCATTCGACATTGAAGCTGTAGCGCTTACCCTCCAGGTACCTGTCGCGCCAGAACTTGTAGTATTCCTTGCCCCGTATCCCTCCGTCCGTAAGGACGATGTCGGAGTATGCCTGGGGTATCTCGGACTTCGTCCGGATGATATAGTCCAGGTCGTCGAGGATGGCATCGGTGAGCGGCCTCCCGTATCCGAGGTCCGTCGAGAACCAGTTCCACCTGTCATCGTATATGGTCTCGATCTCCGGCGGCGGGTAGTCCTGGGAAAGACCGCCGTCCCGGGAGACCTCGACCCTGACAGGCCCGTCATGGATGTCGGGATAGTCCTTGGGGTCCATGGATCCGCATTTGGCATGGAGTATCTTGGAGACGATGTCCTTCGGGATCAAGTAATTCGTCGCATTGCCCAGATGGACGTTGCGATGTTCCTTGCGCTTGCAGAAGCTGTTGTTGTGGCCGCATACTGCGATGATGTCGGATATCAGAGGTCTCATCTTCTTGACAAGGAACGTGCGGTACACGATGACGCTGTAGGGGCACTCCTCCTCGGGGAGGGTGTCTATCAACGGTCTGAAGCTGCACGATACCTCGGCTCCAGCGAAGGTCTCCCCGATGCCTTTGCCTGTATCCTTCCTCATACGGTCGTCGACGAGCTCGAAGGCAGTGTTGGCTATGGATACGATGTCGCACATCCCGTAATCCGGTATGCATATGCCGAAGGAATCCGCCAGGGCCTTGAAGGATCCCCATCCGAGACCGTTGAACTTCGGAAGGAAGATGTCCGTCAGCAGCATATGGCGTCCCTGCGTCCAACGGTTGCGCAGGGTCAGCGGGACGTTCCCTTTGGACACCTCGATGTCCGTCGCGTAATCTTTGGCGTAGCGGTAGAACGTGGATTGCCTCGGTTCCGAGAGATAGGATAACAGTTTCTCGCGGCCCTCCTCGGTGGACAGGCATTCGAGCAGAAGCAGATGGTTGTAGCAATCGTCGCTCTTGGCAGCGATGTCATGATCGAGAAGGGTCCTGTAATAGGCGTAGAAGCGCATCTGTTCGTCCGACATGTCCCCGAATCTCGGGGCCATCGATCCGGTCGGCACATACGCGCAGCGGGCGCCCTTGAGCTTCTTTATCCTCTCGATGTGTTCCAGCCGTGTCTCCAGGGGCTCGGGCGTGTATATCGTGTCGATCACCACGGGTGTGCCGAACAATCGATGCATGTAGTATAATGGTATCGTGCTGGGAGTCGTTTCCGAGGGGCCGTTGGCGACCACATCTTTCCATTCCGGCCTTCTCTGATGTCTGAGTAAGTGCCCCGTATGCGTGAGGTCTCGTCGGAACGAACATTTTCAAGTGCAGTGCTTCTTCCAAATCCACCGAACCTCCGGAGGGCATCCATAAATACACTGAGCTCAGTCTTCAGTCCCATGAACGTCAACTCCGGTTGGTTGAAGGCGGCGATGCTCATAGGTATCTGTGCAGCGGCCATTCTGGCCATAGCGTTCGTTGCCCCGCAGATGGATCGCACCGACGATGACGACCAGCAGACGATGACTTTGGTTCTTCTTCGCCACGGCGAGAGCGAATGGAACAAGCTGAACCTCTTCACGGGTTGGACGGACGTGGATCTCTCCGATACCGGCAGGGAGGAGGCAGCTACGGCCGGCAAGCTGCTGAAGGATGAGGGATTCACCTTTGACGTCTGTTACACATCTTATCTGAAGCGTGCCATCCACACTCTCGACATCGTTCTGGATGAGATGGACCTGGAATGGCTTCCGGTGAACAAATCATGGAAGCTCAACGAGAGGCATTACGGCGCCCTCCAGGGACTCAACAAGAAGGAGACGGCGGAGAAGTACGGCGAGGAGCAGGTGAAGATATGGCGCAGATCCTATGACGTTCCCCCGCCGGCGCTGGATCCGGATGATGAGAGGAATCCTGCCAATCAGGAGATGTACAAAGGAATCCCCGCAGAGGAACTCCCTCTGACGGAGTGCCTGAAGGATACCGTCGCCAGGGTCGTCCCCTATTTTGAGGAGGAGATCAAGCCCAAGATGCTGGCGGGCGAAAAGGTGATCATCGTCGCACACGGGAATTCACTTCGTGGGATGGTGAAGTACCTGGAAGGCATATCGGACAAGGATATTGTCGAGGTGAATATACCCAACGGGGTGCCTTTGGTGTACGAGTTCGACAGCAATTTCAATGTCATATCGAAGAGATATCTCGGCGAACAGGATGTCCAGGCGTGAGGGCGGTCGCTGTAGCCGAGTTTATCAGACCGATGGGAACTGACATGTTCCCCATTGAAAACTTACGGTCGTCGACCGTTATGTTTGGTTTAGATTTTGTCATCAGAGCTCGATAGAATGGTCGTCACTTTTGCTCTTCCTCCTGTCCGCTCAACCTACCCCGCTTTGCGACTCGTTCGGTCGCCGGCTAAAACGAAGGAGCCTCCCGCAACGGTGCGCACGCACGCGCACGCACGCGAATGTAGAAACCGTCATTTCATTTCGAGGTTAGGTTCGAGGTTACATAGCGTTTCGTCGCCTACGTGAATAGGAATGCAGGGGATTACACCCTTGCAAGACGCAAAATGTTTGATGACATGTCTGCTGAGGATCTGGACAGAGAGATCCGCGAGTTCGAGAATGTTGCAATTATTGGCTGCGGTTCGCTTTTTACAAATCAAGGGCCTGTGAACGATGTCCAATCGGCTGTAGTCACGGGCTAGGTTTATCTAACGTGCTATCGATATCAATGATGTCCAAGGGGGACCTAAGAATGGGCTGCAGGGTTCCAGTAATAATGTGAGGAAGGCTCGCAGAACCCGCATCCAAGGATGAATGTCAAGGATACTGTTCCCGCTTTTGTGAAAGTGTTCGAAGAGTTCAGTTCGTTTTCGTTCGGTACATTGTTTATAGGCTCTTGACCTTACGGAAGACATGTTCAACGTGCGCAAGGAATGGGATGTTCGCAACGTCTGCATCATCTGCGAAGAGCGCGTTGGAACCATACAGACAGTTGACGGCATGATATGTCCGTACTGTATGCCTAAGGAACTCCTTCCTCAGGCCAAGACCCTGAGGAAGCACAGGGTGATACTCTACCATAAGTCGTACCGCAATTGGGAATCATGCGCCGGTATGCCCCAGTACATGGAAGCAGCTGAGATCGAGAATAGAAGTGCCGCGATCACCCATAGCACCCCAACCATCCTGTCGGATGAACTGAACGCTCAGATAGAAACGTCGGATAGCATCGACGTCGTCGTGTCGTTCATCAAGCTGTCCGGGCTGAGCCTTCTGTTGGACAGGCTGACGGATTTCTGTGATCATGGGAAACTGAGGGTCATAACCACAGCATATATGGGGGCCACGGAATATGAGGCCTTGAATGAGCTGTTCAAGCTCCCGAATACGGAGGTCCGTATGGAGCTGAATGCTGAATCTACGCGGTTGCATGCGAAATCATACATATTCAACAAACCTGACGGACACAGCGTCGCCTTCGTCGGTTCTGCCAACATCTCGAAGGCCGCCCTGACCGAAGGGGAGGAGTGGGTAGTCAAACTGTTTGAGACCGACGTTCCGGAGGTCCTGCTCGATCTGCGCACGAGCTACGAGGCCCTTTGGAACTCAGGCAATGTCAAACCCGTTAGTCAGAGGAACCGTGCAGATATCGAGTATGCACTGGAGCGTCGTGGATCGTGATCGGATGATGAAATTGGAATTGGCCTTCAACTCAGTGGTCAGCTATGTTCAGTATCAGAATGGGATGGATGTGCTGTTCACAGCAGTGGCGATGAATGACGAGGAATACAAGGATGCAGTGTTATTTGAGATATCATCCTACCCGAAGTTCTTCGATGACATACAATGCAAGTATGAGGCCATTCAGCCGAACACGTCGGTGGATCTGCTCTCCCTGCCGAATTTCTGTCTGAGACTGGATCCGGGATACATATCCTCCATATCCGAGGCCACAGTCTGCAAGGTGTCGTTCCGTGCAGTGGACGGCAACGGGAGCATCCTGGCCGCAATCGATACGGATGTGACCGTCCAGCCTTTCGACTACTGGTCGGGTATCAGTATGCCCGAGACCATAGCCTCATTCGTCACTCCGAATGCGGATTCTCTATCTAAGATCAGATCAAGGGCATCCGACATCCTCGGCCAGTGGGGGAAGAGCAGATCCTTGGAGGGATATCAGAGCGAAGACCGTGACAGAGTTCTGACCCTGGCCGCGGCATTGTATGCCGCGTTGGAAAAGGAGAACATCAATTACGTCAACCCCCCGGCTGGATTCGAGAAGTCCGGACAGAGGATCCGCATTCCGGATGAGGTGCTGACCAAGCATGAGGGGACATGCATCGATCTTGCAGTAACTTATGCCGCAGCGTTGGAATCCATCGGTCTGAACCCAATCATATTCGTTGTCAACGGTCATGCGTTCGCAGGATTCTGGCTCGTAGACGATTTCAGTACGGACATAATCAATTGGGACAATGCGACGTATACGCGCATGTATCGTAACAAGGAGATACGTGCCGTCGAATGCACCGGTTTCACGAACACTGCGATAGTCCCCTTCGAGGATGCCTGCAAGAGAGCGCTCTTAAGACTGGAGGATGCCGACAATTTCATCTGTGCCATAGACATCATGAAGGCCCGCACTACGGTCAGGCCGCTTCCTGTGAAGAAGGAGCTGGGAGGAGGTTGGGTAATCGAGCGTGGCGAGGGGATGCAGGGAACGACAGCACCGCAGTCCTTGGGCCAGGTATACACCGCAGTCGATGGCAAGCCCCTGACGAAGGTGGACAGATGGAAGAGAGAGCTTCTGGACATCACCAACAAGAACAACATGATCAACATGAAGCAGGGATCGAAGGTCATTCCCCTGTTGATCAAGGACATCTCCCGTTTCGAGGATGAGCTAGCGGACGGTTACGAATATACGATCTATCCGAAACCCCAGGAATGGGAAGGGACGGCCATGTACAATCAGCGGCCTTTCGAGTCCGAGCTCTATATCGGCAACTTCGAAAAGGCTTCCGTGGAAGAGATGTCGAGGAACAGGCTGAGGACGCCTCTTACGGATGTCGAGACGGAGAAGTCCCTGAGGAGCATATTCCGTCTGGCCAACAAAGAGTTGGATGAGAGCGGCTGCAACTGTTTGTTCATATCCCTCGGTGTTCTGAGATGGTATGAGGGGAAGAGCACAGGCGTCCCCCATTACGCCCCTCTCATACTCGTACCTGTCGAGATGAGGAAGAAGCAACAGTCTTTCGCGATCAAGAAGGTGGATGAAGAGACGGTATTCAATGTCACACTGGCCGAGAAGCTCCGTCAGGAGTATGAGATACAGATACCCAATATGGACCCGCTTCCGTTGGATGACAGCGGGGTGAACGTCGACGGGATACTCCAGATCGTCCGTCAGCAGATAGCCGGCAAAGAGGGCTGGGATGTCCTTCAGGGCGCATCCATAGGCGTCTTCTCCTTCAGCCAGTTCGCAATGTGGAAGGACCTTGACAACAACATCGGGAAATTCGAGGACAATCTAGTCGTCAGGTCCCTGGTCGAGGGAGTCCCATACCCTGCCGAAAAGGACCTGGCCACGGATGCGGACCCCTATGGCCTCTGCCTGACCGTATCTGCCGACAGCTCCCAGATCAAAGCGGTAAGGGCATCCGGCGAGGACAGGACCTTCGTGATGCACGGTCCGCCGGGGACAGGAAAATCACAGACCATCACCAACATGATCACAAACGCCCTTTACCAGGGCAAGACCGTTCTGTTCGTGGCCGAGAAGCGTGCGGCCCTGGAGGTCGTGCAGAAGCGTCTCGAGGAGGTGGGGATAGGCAATCATTGCCTGGAGCTGCATTCCAACAAGACGGAGAAAACGAAGGTCATCGACCAGCTGAAGAAGTCCTTGGCAAGGTGTCCCCCGTTGGACGAATCGAAGGTCCAGCAACTGGTTTCGGACATCGAAGGCGTGAGGAAGAAGCTCGATGTCTATGTGGTGGAGCTCCACAAGGACAGATCCTTCGGGATGTCGGTCTACGAGGCGATATCCAGGTTCGGAGAGCATGATGTGCCTGGGGCCAAGGATCTCAGGGTCGATTACAATGGCAGCTTCAAACCTCACGAATCCAATCTTGTCGACATCGAGGAGGCCATCCGCAATGCGAACCAGGCATTCTCCCTGGTACAGGATGCAGATATAGGGACATTGCAGCATGTGAGGACAAAGAATGTCGTGGCCTCGATCACAAGGGATGCAGAGGACATGACGGCAGACCTGAGGATCAAGGCCAATGAGTACATCAGGTGCCTGGGTCAGCTCAGGGATCTGGAACTGCCGGTGGACATCACGGATGGACATCAGTGCGAATCATTCATCTCGTCGATGCTCTCCATCGACGGACGGGTCTCAAAGGAGAGGGATCTTGCCGCTGTCGAGAGATCCCTTAAGGCGATAATCGACGGCGTGGTATCGATAACCAATGATCTGCGCACTTATGCGGACATGGGGTTCAACATCAGCCCCATGGACATCGATAGGACGCATTCTCTGGCGAAGGATGTTTAGAACGTGATCTCATCAGCGGTGTCGCAGGGATATATCGACGATCTGCCCCAGATCGGCAATATGCTCAATGAGACCAGAAGGTTCTGCACCACGATTCTAGGCCTCGGATCGGACCTCGGAGAGGTGGATCGGTACTGGAGGTTCGAGGTGTTCGCATTCAACAGGACATACGATCTTTCCCAGCAGTACGCGGCCGTAGGCAAGGCCGGGTTCTTCGGGAAAGGGAAGGCCAGGAAGGCATTCCTGCTGAGCGTCGCGCCATATCTCAAGAATCCCAATGTCTCCTTCGAGGATCTGTGCGCAACATCGAACACGATAAGCCGTATAGGTCCCGGTCTGCTGGCCATCGAACCCATCCCGATAGAGTATTCCGACAATACTCATGTCAACATCGAACTCAACGGTCTGAGGAACACCGCGAGGATGGTGTCGAAGGCGCAGTCCATGGTCAGGGACTATCATCTCGACCCGTCCGACCTGGACAGATATCGCATGTCGGTCGTCCAGGCCGAGAAGATGCTCCCGCAGCTGAGGTCCGCCCAGACCTCCTGGGATACCTCGCTGAGGGCATTCAGGGACTATCTGGACATAGACCTGGACCTGTCGAACCCAACATCGTTCCTACCGTTCTGCGATAGGCTCAGTTCGCAGATGTCCATGCTTTTCGATTGGACCAATTGGAACTACTATGCGGACAAGGTGTCCAGATACGGTCTTTCCTCGGTCCTGCCCGAGATCCGGAACGGGATGGATATTGATCTTCTCATCCACTCGGCGTTCAGATCCATCTACAAGACCTTCATCACGCTGGTCCGTCAGGAATCCGAGCCGCTTAGGATGTTCAGTTCATCCACCTTCGAAGGGTTCATCAAGAAGTTCCGCGAACTGGACCAGATGTACACCCAGCTGAACAGGAATGTCCTGAAGTACAGGCTGGCCTTGAACGTCCCGAGGAACATGGACGATGCGCACTCCGGATCGGAGACATACATACTGAACAAGGCCGTCAACAGTTCGAGGATCAGGAAGTCCATCAGGACGTTGCTGTCCGAGATCCCCAATGTATTGCCGAAGCTGTGCCCGTGCTTCCTGATGAGCCCTCAATCCGTATCGCAGTACATCACGATGGAATATCCAAAGTTCGATATCGTCATCTTCGACGAATCCTCCCAGATAACCACAAGCAAGGCCATAGGATCCCTGGGAAGGGCGAAGAATGCGGTGATAGCAGGGGACAGCAAGCAGCTGCCTCCGACATCCTTCTTCCAGAAGAAGGTAGAATCGGACGATGACGACGACCTCATCGATGTCGACAGCTTCCTTGATGATTGCC
>Ga0310786_10003108_pt1 | contig 24441 bp, 54 predicted proteins | sample AusTroGonzalo_MG_FD_203881 | JGI IMG/M metagenome (GOLD analysis project Ga0310786, IMG submission 203881) | Bovine rumen microbial communities from tropical cattle in Woodstock, Queensland, Australia - Gonzalo_03 (v2) (version 2) | ecosystem: Host-associated > Mammals > Digestive system >...
GGCGATAAAAATCGACAAGGATTCCGCACAGTTTATCTACGCGTTCGAGACCAATGCCGGCAATACCCTGGCATACGGCGACGTGGTTGCAGTAGGCAGCGTCAGGGACAACGATTTGCCCGGGGAGTATATGTCCATACACCGGGTATACGAGGTCTATACGATGCATACGCAGCTTGTCTGTACCGGTTCCGGGAAGACCCGCTCGTGCCATACAAGGGTCTACTGGACATGGGACTACAAGGGGGCGACAGACTGGTCGGTTGACTACGTGCGATTCAACGGGAAGATGTTCCGGTTTACCGAATTCCCGGATTTGCCGTCTGGCCGTTATATAAAGACGGTAAAGTTCGCGCCGAGAAAACGTTACGTCTACTACGCGAGGGACCTGACCTATACCGGTACGCTCTTCGCGAATATCGACGATCACGTCATGCACGACGCGGAATACCGCGACCAGGTCACGATCGACCAGGCGATAGACGCTTTCAGCTGGAAACACGCAGTCCTGTATTTTTGGGTAATTTTCTCGGCGGTCGTCATAATTATCTGTACGATATTCGTCGCGCTCGACAACGACTGGCTGAACAAACAATAAAAGACAGGTCTATCATTGAAAAACCTATGATATATGTTACGGTAAGACCGAAATCTAATGCTGCGATACGCGAAAGAACCAATTTACCCGTCGTCAAACTATTGCTGTCGATTCACGGGAATGTCAGCGGGTTCATATACGAATGGGAAGACAAGACAAGACACGTGTGTGGCGGCATAACGAAGAATACGATTTTGATAATGGATAACATAGAATACGATATGGGGAACGATTTCGACCGTAAGAAGTTCAAGGAGGATTTCCTTGTATTGAATTCCCTTAACTGTTTATAAAGGTGAATAATGATTACAGTAACAATCGAACGACCCGACAGGAATCACAGGAAAATCGCATATAAGGTATGGAATTGCCGACGCTTGTCGTATCGTACCCACTCGATGCAAGACCTCATGCTCGACGTTACAGAACTGCCGACGGTCAAGCCGTCTCCGTGCCCGCCGTCGAAGAAAAAGAAGAACAAAGTATGGGGAGTACAGCAGCCGTTATCGGCCCCTGCGGAAAATACGATTTTCGTCGGAAGCGGTATGATACACAAGATTACGTACAAGGGCAAGACATACGACCTGGCGAAAGATAATATGCAGACAGAGATACTTTTCAGGATTCTTTCGACCGATTTGGCACTGGACGAACTATGATACCCGTAAGATTCAAGTGGAAGAAGAAGAACCGTACGTTTTATACGACGGGCTGCGAGCCGTTACAGGAATTGGGCGGTACCCTCGTAGGAGTAGTTCTATACGGACGTCGCGCGACAAGAAAGGACCTATATCAATATGATACGTATTGCAGTCTAGGGACAAAGATCGGTGAAGTCAAATATAACGGGAAAATTTACAATTTCGGAAAACGGACCGATATAGAACTGTTTTTAAGAAACATCGAACTGGACTTGACGTTGGACAGTCTCCCGGAATAAAATATGGTTACGATAACTCTTGGCGATAGAAGTTATGAGGTTTTGAACGTAAAGCCGTATTACGGAGACGGCGGCGCCTCGTTTAATAACGGGCATGTAGAGCTACATACGATAACGGGTATCAATTTGAGTTTACGGAAGTTCGGCGATATACAATCGATATATACGACATTGACCTGGAATCGAAACGATATCATATATAATGGCAAGGCATATAATTTCATAATTCCCGGGCACGCGGAAACACTGTATAGGATAATACAAACGGATTTGGCGCTTGACAGGCTGGAATGACATGCTTACGATAACTATTGATAACCATGAATACTATATCGTTTCCGTATACCCCAGAACAATGCTTTTTAATATTCTGGGCCAGTATTCTTTTTGCGATATTACAGGAATACATTTTAAATTATATGATAAAGAGTTGCTCGACAGGGATAATTTGACCAAGGTGATTTATAGGACTGTCGACAGGATATATCCTGACGATATTGTATACGATAATATTACATACGATTTCCGGCAAAATTCCCGTGTACCGGAAATACTGTATAAGAAAATAGAAACTGAACTTGCATTAGAACAATTGGATTGATTATGATGCAGGTACTCGAATATTGCGAGGCGATGTCCGCGATAGACGAATTATAGGGGTTTACATAAAAGCGAACAGAAAGATGCCGTGCCTTTAGGCCGGCTTATGAATGTTCGCTAAAATTACAAAATTTATAAAATAATTTTTATATATAATGTATAGATTATTAGAATGGATCGGATTCTAATATAGGAAAATAAAGATTTTAATGCTAGAAATAGCTATATCCTATTGGTACCGATCCTACTGATAGGATTTTTATTTTATGAACAGAGCGTTTGAAATAAGGTTATACCCTACTAAAGAACAAAAACTAAAGTTAAATCAGACTTTTGGCGCTTGTAGGTTTGTATATAATAACGTTCTAGGATTAAGACAATCTTATTTTAACGACTATGGGTTTAAAGACAAAGACTTAGATATAATGGATATGCTTAAAGCATTTAATCCATGGTTAAATGAAATTGGAAGCCAAGCTATATGTCAATCATTAAATGACTTGGATAAAGCATATAAGAACTGGTTTGATTCATTAAAGAAGAAAACCAAACAAAAAACTAAAGCTCCTAAATTCAAAAAGAAACATGATAAGCAGTCTTACCGCGACTGTATGATGAAAAAGAATATATTTGAACTTTTAGACGTTCAAAGTAGAAAAATTACTGTGCCTAAAATCGGTAAAATTACTTATAGATGCGGTTATGACTTTTCAAAATATGGAATAACTAAGGTTTGCAACATTACGGTAAAGAAATCAAAGACAAATAAGTATTTTTGTAGTATTTGTTGTGAATGCAAAGAACCTGAAAAATTGTCAACAAATAATTTTAAAATCGGATTTGACTTAGGATTAAAGGACTTTCTTATAGATTCTGACGGTTTAGTAATTGATAATCCAAAATACTTTAGAAAAAGTCAAGAAAAACTTGTCAAAGAACAAAGAAAATTAAGCCATTGTGTTAAAGGAAGCAATAATTTTAAAAAACAAAAACTTAAAGTAGCTTTAATATATGAAAAAGTAAAAAATCAAAGAAAAGATTTTCAACATAAAGTTTCTTCTCAAATAATAAACGAAAACCAAGTTATTGTTTCTGAAGATTTGAAACCTTCCAATATGGTTAAAAACCGTAAACTTGCTAAAAGTATTGCCGATGCATCATTTAGTTCATTTTGTAATATGATAGATTACAAATCTAAATGGTATGGTAGGACTTATATCAAAATAGGAAGTTTCTATCCTTCATCTAAAATTTGTCATTGTTGTGGATATAAGAATACAACATTAACACTATCTGATAGGGAATGGGAATGTCCTAACTGTCATACCCTTTTAGATAGAGACAAAAACGCAGCTTTGAACATATTGGAAGAAGGTTTAAAAATCCTATATAGGGGTTGTCAAAACCAAAATAGTTTATTATATTTAAATATGTCAGGGCAGGAACTGCCCATAGAGCCTGTTGATACTGAGAACATTGGTTCTCTTGCGCAGGAAGATTCCAGCTTTTAAGCTGGAATTAGTTCACCTTTCCAATTGCGAACAGCAGCGTATCTGGGATATGACCCTGATGTACGACGCATGATACGGGGTTGACAGTTCCAGCATTTTTTAGTATATTGTACGATATGAACAAGACTGAACTCGAAGCAAAACTCCGCCAGGCGCAAGACGCCTACTACAATTCCGATTCGCCCATCATGAGCGATATCGAATTCGACGCCCTGTGGGACGAACTGAAGACCAGGTACCCGGATTCCGAACTCCTCACGGCGGTCGGATCCGACCATACGGACGGTTTCGCCAAGGCAAAGCACTCGATTATCATGGGTTCCCAGAACAAGGCCAATACGGCTCCTGAAATGGACACATGGTTTAACAAGTGCCGAATGGCTGGCCATGAATACGTTGTAGCCCCGTTGAAACTGGATGGCTGCAGTTTGGCCTTAGAATATGAGAACGGAAAGCTTGTAAAGTGTATTACCAGGGGTAACGGTGAAACTGGCGACGATATTACAGAAAATGTCAGACGTATGCGAGGTGTTCAACTGAAACTTCCGGATGCATATACTGGAACTATCCGCGGTGAAATTCTCCTTTACCGTTCCGTCCGTGAACAGTATTTCCCTCAGTATAAGAATTGTCGAAACGCCGCTTCTGGTATTATGAAGCATCTTGACGGCGCCGATTGCGACAAGCTCAATGTCAAGGTTTATGAAGCTCGTAATCGTTTTGCCCGTTTCGCTACTCAGGTCGATATGCTCGATTGGATGAAGTCTCAGGGATTCGATGTCGTCGACTACACGATTTACGACCTCAAGTCGATGAACGGCCAGAAGGCTATCGACCTTATGGAACAGGTCTGGAAGCAGGACAGAGATTACGATATTGACGGTATCGTTTGGAAGACTTCTGAAATCGATTACGAAGATTTGGAAACCAATTATCTTCCTGAATATTCTATCGCATTGAAGCCGAAGTATGAAATAGCAGTAACAGAAATTATTGATATTGAGTGGTCATTAAAAAACGGAACACTTACTCCGGTTTGTATTACAAATCCGGTAGAAATTGCGGGAGCAACTGTACAGCGTGCATCTTTAAGTAATGTTTCAATGATGGAAGATTTAGGAATTGAAATTGGTCATAGAATTAAGATAACACGCTCAGGGCAAATTATTCCATGTGTACTTGCTAATATTACTACTGGGAAATCAAGATCAGGATATATTTTTTAAAATTCGAAAAACTTTTATTATTTAAAGGGGTTGACGCGGAGTCGACCCTTTTCTATATTATATCAGTATAATACAAGGAGTTACCGGATGTATCCCGCGTCTATAGTTTACAAATCCGAAGATGAACCGCAGAAATATATCACGTTCTGCCTTTTACCTGGCGAAGAACATAACGAGTATTTCGCGGCGCAGGTATGTATGCGGTACGGCTGGATACATGTCTCGTCGAAAAAGGAAGACAATCCCGACAGGAGACTGTCCAGGAAGGAAAAGGAAATGCTGGGAGTTATCCGTAAGCCGTACGAGTTCTTCACGGGACATACCGTGAAATTTGATTAGGGACAATATGGGCCATATAAGAAACTATTACATGTGCAACTGTTGCGGCAAGTGGTTCCACAAGAGCCGCGGACAGGTCAAGGTCGACGGGGAATTCGATTTCTGTTCCGGCTCCTGCGCAAGCCAGGCCGAATACGAGGCCAGACTCGAAGCCGATGTCGGCGGCGGGTTCGAGGCGCACTACTGGATCGAGGACGAGTCTTTCAGGAACGAGAAGGCGAAGTTTACCCCTATCAGCTGCGCGCTCGTCGAATCCATCTGCAAGGAGTTCGGTCTCGTCCAGGACAACATGTTCGACTACAACGACGAGAAGGAACGCGATTACCGCGTGGCCATCGTCGACCGGGTCATCGACAACGAAGAGATTTTCTGGTCGTACAAGGAGTTCGGTATCGACCAGGCGTCGGCCAACTTCTGGCCTGTCGTGACTATCTACAAGTCCGACAAGGGGCACATGACGTTCGAGCTTCACGAGAAGCCGTATTTCGTGCACGAACCAGCCTCTGGACGTTCCGACGGAAAAGACTGCGACTATATCGAGCCGGGCGGAAAAATCCATTCTGTGCGCTCCGTGGAGCGATTCAGAAGGTACCTGGCGGAGTCCATACACGACTTCGTGGCCGTCAGGTCCGAATACGAGAAATTTACCGGCCAGAAGTACCCGGTAGGCGACAAGAGGGATTACGGTTTCTGATATGATGGAATACAGGATTGTGAAGCTGGGGACACGCCCGATCGATTCCCGTACGTATGACGGAAATGTCAAGGACTATTTCTTTAACGAAGATTTTTATGTCGTCGAGTATCGTAACAATAAGCCGTCCATCTGGAATTTCTGGCATCCGAAATGGTGTCCGGTGACTTATAACATGGAACGTTATTTGAGACACGGTGATCGCTGGAGTCCTGCCAAGCCTCGTCCTTGTAATGACGACGGTATCTACGATATCGGCATTTATATTCCCGGCCTGAAGACGGCGAAAGCCATCCTCGATGAATTCAAGAAGAACAACGAGATCAACGAGAAGCACGGCGGCGACGTAAAAACCGGCAATATCGTCGTATATTCCGAACTTGAAGATAAAAATTCGGAAGTCATGGACGGGTTCGATTCGTTGCTGAAGAAGAAAAAGTAAGGGCGGCTGGGATGAAACGTGAAAAGAGTCAGAAAACGGTTTTCGAACAGGCCCTCGGCGTATGCATACGGAACGCCAACGCCGTACGCAAGGAATACATGAAGTGTTCCAGGCAGGCGCTCAACGATTTCGAATATGTCCATTCGCTCGTCGGCAAGTTCCCGAAGAGGTTCGAATTCGTAGGCGGGATAGAGAACACGCTGGAAGAAACGAACAGCATACGGTTCGTATTCAAGGACAAGCAGTACCGTTGCACGGTTATCGTCACCGCGTATCCATGCTGTTCCGTCGACGACAGTCCCGGTTACAAGTATACGAGCGGAGAATGTCTCAGGCTCCAGATCGCGAAAAAGGGTTTCATACGCGAACTGCCGTTTCCTGCCGACGATTTTATCGACAGGTACGACCGCATGCTCAAGGTCTACAAGATATAGGAGTTTTTATGTTAAGGTACAGCCCGACGGAAAAACAGGAATACGGTGTACGCACTATTACGATGGAAGAGGACGTCGACGGCGAATATTGCCTGTATGACGTGGCAATGCAGAAAATTTACGAACTCGAAAACGAGATAAAGGAACTTAAATCTATAAACCGTTACCTAAGTAAAAGATAGGAGAAACAACTATGGGTATCATCGAAACATGGACGCTGATTGCGATAATCCTTCACTGCTGCGGGGTCAACTACTTCGCGACTCTACCGGTCATCGACTGGCCGTGGAACTGGTCGTGCTGCTGCCTCATGCTGTGGGCGTGCCTTTTCTACCTGGTGCTGATTATCGCGTGGTTCGGTCTCAACTCTCACGAGGCTAAGGCCAAGAAGCAGCGTATGCAGCGACAAGTCGAGCAGCTGGAAAAGGCCGGCCATACGGAAGAGGCCGCCATGCTCCGCAAGAGTCTCAAGCTGTAACCGGGGGCCGGCCATGGAAGAACGTAAAGAGAATGCCGGCGAGGGCGTGAAGTTCGAACGGGTACGTAAGCAGGAGACTGCGGAAGTATTCGAGGAAATCCGCAACGAGTACACCGATACAGACGATAGGCGGTAGAGCCATGGATATGCAGTATATCCTGAGATACAGGGAGACGACCCGCGAAGGCGGGTTGTCTTACCGTACTGTCGCGAAATCGCTCGACAGGGAATGCCTGGAGAAGCTCGTGAGCCAGTACAGGCTGAAACTTGTCAACTATACGAATTCCGTACATATCGAGGACGGTTACGAAATTGTCAACGAGCCGCTGTCCGACTGGATCGATTACGACTACATAGTGACCCACAGCGACAGCAAGCATATGGTATATTAATGGAAAAAGAAAGTAAAATACAATATCCTCGAGTCCATAGGTTATTTGATTTGTACTGCATATTTTCTATATTTGTATGTATAAACCGATATTAGATACAGACTGGCGGAACCGTCTGCATCTAGATAAATATAGTAATTTAGCCCTCGGTGCATACAAAGTTCCGCAATATTGTCGCACTGGGACCATTTTGTATATAAGGAGTCATAAGTGGATAACTTCACAGCATTTCTGATAGGATTTATATCCGCTCAAAATCCACATAGACATGCCATTAATCAAGATGATATGAAATTACATTGGTATATGATACCAATAATTATTGCACCTATTATTTTAGTGTGCTTACTATTGTGGCCATAAACCATATAATAGTATGATAAAGAAGGCATTTGATATACGGCTATACCCGAATAAAGAACAGCGGACATTCTTCAACAGGACGTTCGGGTGTTGCCGTTTCGTGTACAACCACTGCCTATGGATGAAGTCATGTATATATGAAGAGACATACATGAACTTCAATCCAAATCTCCGGTCATTCAAGGAAGAATGGCCTTGGTTGAAGGAAGCCGATTCTCAAGGAGTGGCGAATGCCTACATGGACATGAAAAAGGCATACCAGAATTTCTTTGAGAAGAAAACCGGCTATCCGAACTACAAGCGCAAGACTGACAAGCAAAGCTACCGAAATGCCATGATGAAATCCAACATAAGGGAGCTGATACAAGGAAACAAGATTATAATACCAAAGGCCGGGCCGGTGGTATTCCGGCAAGGATATGATTTCGCCAATCTGGGTATTACAAAAGTATGGAACATTACCATCAAGAGAACGTCAACCGATAAGTATTTCTGTTCGATATGTTGCGAAATTGAAGACCGTGAACCATTACCGGAAACAACAAACGATGTTGCTTTTGACTTAGGAATTAAGGATTTTTTGATAGATTCCGATGGTTGTGTCATAAATAACCCAAAGTATTTCAAGAAATCCCAGGCTAGATTGGCTAGGGAACAACGGAAATTAAGCCACTGTGTAAAAGGTTCACAGAACTACAAGAAGCAGAAAAAGCGTGTAGCTCTGGTACACGAGAAAGTAAAGAACCAACGGAACGACTTTCAACACAAGATATCCACGCAGTTAGTTGCAGAAAACCAATGCATCTACTCCGAAGACCTGAAAGTCAAGAACATGATGAAGAACCATAAGCTGGCTAAATCTATCGCCGATGCTTCATGGAGTTCGTTCTGTAATAAGTTGGAATACAAGGCCTTATGGACTGGGAGGACATACTTGAAAATAGGTACATTCTTCCCGTCATCAAAGACTTGCCACTGTTGCGGATACAAGAATAACGAGCTCAAACTGGAAGACCACGAATGGATATGCCCGAATTGTGGGACTCCATTGGATAGAGATACAAATGCGGCCATGAATATATTGATCGAGGGGCGTCGTCTATTAAATATTCAATGTACCCAAGGGACTTGGGGAACAGTTTCAACTGTTAAGCCTGTTGACACTGGCAAGGTTACTTGTCTTGAGCAGGAAATCTACCTGGATACACCGGGGGTTACCGAAACCCACCGGTCTTTAGCCGGTGGGTAGTTCATCTGGTAAAATCATATAGACATCTTTTGATATTCAACTTTGCGATATTGCTTGACGATATATACGATTGGCTTGATAGGGGACATTTTGCCAGGTTGCGTAAGTTTATAGAAGAAAATAAACGTGTATACATGGACAATTACGAACGATTAGCCGATAACGAGTTTTTTAGCAAGCTTAGTCCTGCTACTGTGTCGTTGACCGACGGGCTCGATTACGAGACCAGGAAGAAAATCCAGAATGTCATAAACGAAGGGGCACTGATGGGCATGCTGTAGTTTCCGGATAATCCTAAAATATTATAAATAAGATAAAAATATTTTAGGAGAACTATGGGAACGAAACAACTCTGTATAAGTGTCGGGGGCGGAGGCGCATTGGGGATAGGCCCGCTCGCTTTCATGTGCCGCCTCGAACAGGATTTCGGCAACAAGCTGTGCAATATGTCCGCCGCTTTCGCGGGGACCAGTACCGGATCGATTATCGCGGCGTGTCTCGCCGAGGGCATGAGCGCCCACGATATTTTCGAGCTCTACAAGGGCAACCTCAAGAAGATTTTCACCAAGTACCCGTGGTACAAGAGGGCCCTGCCGACCTGTCCCACGTACGACCATACCAACCTCAAGAACCTTTTGAAGAACAAGCTCACCGGGAAGATTTCCAGATGGACCAAGCCCATCTTTATCCCGGTGACGCTCATGAACGGCGAATCCGTTGAAAAGGTCTGGGACCTCGGCGACAAGGATGTCGACAAGTGGTTCGCCGTGCTTACGAGCTGCGCCGCCCCGACGTATTTCGACGTCATCGAGAAGGACGGGAAGTCCTATTGCGACGGCGGGATGTGGGCGAACAGCTGCACGGATGTGCTCCTAGCAGGACAGTTCAAGCAGGGACACCGCGATATCAAGATACTCAATTTCAATACCGGCATGGAAACTCCGAATACAGAACACGGAAACCAGACGCTCGCCGGCTGGGCTGAATACATATTCAGCGACTGGATCGCCCGCTCGAGCAAGAGCCCGATATACGAGGCCCAGGCCATCCTCGGCAAGGACTACGTGTTCGACGCTTCCCCGTCCTACAAGAAGAAGCTCGACATGGACGACGTGTCCGACAAGAACATAAACCTCGTCATCGACATCTGGCAAAAATATTACGAGACAGTCAAGGGCGATTTGAAAAAATTCATGAACAGATAGGGAGAACTTAGAGATGAATATCAACGAAGCCAAAGAAATACTCAAGAATATCGGCCTGTCCCTCACCAGGAAAAAGCTCCTCAGGGAAAACAGCGAGAATCCGCAGATGTACGACAAGGCGTACGAAATCGGCTACAAGAAGGCCGAGGACGACAGCAAGCGCCTTAACGATTCCGAACTTTCCGCTGACGGTATCGAGTGCGAGTTCATCAACCGCTACCCGGTTTCCGAAGACATCCAGGACCGTTCGTACTCTATCGATATCCGCAACGATATCGCTTTCCGCGTCCCGGTTTCCCCCGACGAGATAGCCGCGCAGGGCAGGGCCAAGGTCGTCGGAATGATCCGTAACAGGATTTCCAAGGTCCTCGCGGCACTGAAACCCGAGCTCAATTTCGAATGGACGTACGATTCCTGCGACAACGGGGCCGGCGATACCCTTATCCTGACGTATACTACCTTGCAGACGATTAAACTTCCGTTATAGGGGTTTACGGACCGCGGCAAAAATACTATATTCTACATATACCGGTAAGAAGGCGCCTAAACTATATAACTCATCCAGAATGGGTTTTCCCTAAACACTACAGCCTCTTGCCGGTATTTTTCTATATAGGAGCCCGAATAATGGCGAAGAAATACAGAAGAGCGTACGTATACTCGTGCAATCCTGTCACGCGCGAGGAAATCGACAAGCTGGACCTTGACGCCGAGGAATGCTGGGTTTCCCCCGACATCGTGGAGAACCCGGACGGCAAGGCGAAGACCATGTACATGTCTACGGTTATCGGGCAGATAGCCACGTGCGACATGGTATACTTCATGAAGGGATGGGACAAGGATCCGGTCGCGACGACCGTCAACGAGATTGTACGCATGTACCTCGAACCCGAGGGCGTGAAAGTTGTCGAGGACGGCTACGAGGAAATTACACTGGAACTGACCTCTGAGGAACTGGAGAACCTCCGTTCCGCGGCTTCGGCGGCGAACATGTCCGTAAACAGGTTCGTCTCGTTTAAACTGAAGTCCGCGATTGCCGACGGCACGTTCGAGAGGTTGGCGAAGAATTGGAAAGAGAAAAATACGGAAAAGGCCGGCGAGTAACCGTTTACGGAATAATGGTTCCTTGCTATATTTTATACGTAAATCATAACGTCGAGGAAATTCAATGTTCAATAGCGTATCTAGCCATATCTGGATGATGATCTTTACGGCCGTCGGCGCGATATTCGCGTTTACCGCCCCGGCTTCGACCGACAGCGCCGCCGTATGGCTTTTCGTGGGCGGAATAACGTTCTGCGTCTGTTTCGGGTTCGTACTCTGTTCGCTGATCGACTTTATCGGCTTCCAGAACACGATCGTAATCAGGCCGACTCCCGAGGAGATGGCGCAGCTGAAAAAGGCAGCCGCTGAACACAAGGATATGGATATCGCCGTCGTGCTCAAGCCGAAAACCCCGGTAAACGATATACAGGAAACTACCGATGTGGATAAAGACGTGTAAGTACAGCTTCAAGGAATATGGGTGGTGGCAGTTCTGGAAAGAAAAGTTATCCGGCAGGTGGTCGGATCTTCGGTTTAACGACTTCGTTAAGTTTATCGGCAGGAAGGTAGATTTCGACAAGCTGGCCTGCGTCGTCGTGACACCGGACATACAGACTATTTGCCAGGTCATCACGGTGAACGTGCCTATTATGATCGACGGGAAGCATGACGAGAACAGCGTGACTGTAGGCAGTCACGGGCTCATACACGATTTTACGGATGGGCCTTACCGCTATAAAGTATTCGACTACGGCAGGCGTGTACAGTGTTTTACCGACATATACGCCTGTTCCAACGACGGGTACGAAGAACACCCGTACATATTGTTCCGCTATGCCGACGATACGGCGCTTATTATCGAATGTTCTAAAGTATTCACCGAGATGGAGCGCTGACAATGGGTATATTCGGGTATACCGCGGAAAACAGGGTCGTCACGCTCGTCCCGGTATCGATAAGTGTCAATTCGTACAGGAAGCTCGACCTCGACGTAATATGCTGGATTCGGGTTTCCAAGTTATCGCTTTTCTGGAACATAATCACGTTCCGCAATGTGGAAATCATGGACAATATCGACAAGGTATTGTCAGCCGCGAAATACCGTAACCTGTCGTTCAAGGAAATCGACATGATACGGACGAAGGTGGACCAGGCCAAGATGGGGATGAAACTCAAGTATATCGATTTCTGGTATACGAAAGACTGAAAACAATAAAGGGGAATAGGAATGATAAACACAGACAAGTCCGTAAGGTACATGCCGAGGAACCTCGCAGCGTTTAAGAGATACGCGGAGACGTACGACTGTACGTTTTTCATGATGCCGAACCTCCATTTCGGCGAACTGAATTACGCCCTGCTGTTCTACCACAACGAAACGGACATGCCCTACGTGCTGGTATATGTCCGCGACGAGGACGAGGCGCCGCTGATCTACGCGAACTACCAGGCCGACAACTGGGATTCCATGTTCATAAGGGAGAATTACCTGAAACTCCGCGAGAGCGACAACATATCGAACGACATGAACAAGTTCCTCGGGGTCATCAGGGAGTGCCGTAAAAGCCTGTAATCCAAATATTTTATCGAGGCGTGCATGAATGACGTCAGTTACAGTCTGTATGCGCCGGAAGTCAAAGAAATGAGCTACCCGATAGTGTTCACGATTAAAAATCCGTAGATTATTCTGTATATTTTTAAAAAAGCCGGACAAAATATGTTCGGCTTTTTATTTTTTGCTTACGGACTGTAAGGTTTTTGCTATATTTGATAGGAATAGAAGGTAAAACATGCCATAGTATTACGATAGAGAAGATTTTTATAAGTATGATGAATGCCCCGTATTACATTAAAGTGTTTGAATATTCCAAGACGGAAAAGAAATATAAGTACGAACGTGACTTTTTTCCCGGCACGATTGAACTGAAATATACCAGAAATATTCTACGTAAAAACTGCAACCAAATGGATAACCTGTTATATTCACCGAAGGAGCACGAAATATGTCCTACCCGCAACCAGGCGTCATAATCCACATGACCGACAACGAAACAGGAGAGACCACCGTCACGAACACGAGCACGGACGAGCAATACAAACTGTCCGAACGCTGTAAACCGGGCCCGTTCGGACTTGTCAACGGCGGTCCGTCCAACCCAATCTGCTTCATCTGCGGGGCTCCCCTCGCGGGCAAGTCCCACGGCTCCAACGGTCTTGGCGACTTTTGCCTGGAATGCTCCGACGAGGCCGAATACTACGTGAACTCCCTGCGGGGACGTGGATTCCACGGAACCCGATAACCTGTTATATTCACCCTCAACCCCGCACCGATTATGGCTATCACGATAGAATACATCTTCAGCAGGCTCCGGGAACGGCTCGCAGGCGTCGATACCGACCGTATAATCCTGCTGTGTTACGAGAAGCCCGCCGATTTCTGCCATAGGCATATTGTCGCGGACTGGCTGAACGTTTATCGCGATTTGGAAAGGGACCCGTACTTGGGTCACGTATCGGAGTTTTAACCATGGCTAAGCATAAGTACGAAGAACTTGAAGTAGACGAACATAATCTCGCAATCCATTGGAGAGAGCGAGACGGCGATGAATACTGGGGAATCAACGAATATAAGCCGAACGGCAGAATCAAGGATGTACATATTACCCATATGTATTTTCCGGCAGGTTATGTAAACTATTTCGACCATAAGTATGAAAAGGCCCGTCATGTCTATTACGAGTATGACGAGAAGTTCAATGTTACGGCCAGCAGGGTAGAAGAAGAGGAATAATATGGAAGTATTGAATTTTTGCGGGGAACATCCCGTAATAATGTGTATAATACTGTTTTTCGCATATTGTATTGTCGAGTGTGTCATGGTGAATATCGCCAACATGTTCGTCAGGGACAAGCCGGAAAAGAAGAAATTCAAAAAGAAGAACAATGAAGACGTGGAGGATATCGAGAAATGACGATTACGGACAAGCATATCCTTTTCTGGAGCAACTGGCCGAGCAATTTCGCGTGGGCGCCCATCAAGCTCAAGTGTACTGACGGCGTGACCAGGATGTTCTTCAGTACGGAACAGTATTACATGTACGAGAAGGCGAGATATTTTAAGGATTTCGAGATTGCCGACGAGATCTTGCACCTCCCGTTCACTGACGAAATGTCGTACAAGGCAAAAAAGTTAGGCCGTCAGGTAAAGAATTTCGACCAGGACGCGTGGAACGCCGTTTCTTACGATATCATGTTCCGCGGGTGTCTCCAGAAGTACGCCCAGAACAAGGTCCTGTTCGACAAGATTACGGATCCGGCGCTCGAGGGCAAGAAGTTCGTCGAGGCGAGCCCTGTAGACGGAATCTGGGGAATCAAGCTAGGCGAGGGCGATCCTCTAGCAGACGACGAGGCCAACTGGCAGGGCGAGAACAGGCTCGGCAAGGTGCTCGACCAGGTCCGCAAGGCGCTGCTCGACGGTTACAAGGCGGAGATTAAGTATTAAGATGTCGGAACAGGAATACGGTCAGTATATCGCGATGAGAATGGACGGGCTTAAAGTTGAGCTTGCAAAGGATTTGCCGAAAATCCGCGTCAAGGCGCGTCTCGACAAGACGGATTTCAGTACGGTCATCGTCTTTACGTGTAACGGCCGGAGAGTCGAATACCACCTGGAAATGATAGATCGCATGAAAAATTGGGTCAAGAGTGACTATCCGTTATTGGCGCTCGTGAAAGACAGTCTCATAGTCGACTACACGAAGGACGGTTGACAATATGCCCGACGAAGAATATTGGGGAGGGTTGATTTTCTTCTGGGGAATGAGCCTACTGATCTGTTTCGCGATATATATGACTGTCGCGAACGAGGCGTGCAAGGCGAATACTGCATACTGTAATGATAAACTGCTTTGTGACCATCACGAGATAGGGTGCGAGGCGGTTTATCCTGAAAGGTACGATATGCCAGGAGGGAATTGAATATGACGAACAAGGAATTACGGGAAAAGCTCGAAAAGCTCCCGGACGATATGGATGTATGGAGCAAGATTGCAGACCAGCCCATCGACGAAGTCTATGAACAAAATCACTACGATTGCGGCGAGTGGAAAACCGTTATAATGTTGGAATAAGAGTTATATATGACACTGAAAGAACTTAAGAAGTTTATAAAGTCTATACCTAAGGAATATGACGATTGCGACATCAAGATGTTTCTTGAAGAAGAGCTAGGTTATGAAATGGACTTGGATAACCTCGTCGTTGTTCAGAAACATAAGCTGGACCCGAGATATAACTATCCTGTCAGTCTATATGACAAAGAAACGGGTAAATTCGTATTTATCGACGAGAAGGAACTCCTTTTTATAAGGGATTTCGAAGTCGAAGAATACAGGAAAGCGAAAATCGAAGGCGCGAACAATTACGGCTATGTGGAATCTTTCAAGGCCGAGGTTAAAAATGCAACATGACGTATATCTTGAATGTTCACTTAACGGCAGGGCATATTATCAAGCTTATCGAGGCTTGTGCAAGATGAGAATCGAATATGCAAAATGGCAGATAGAAAGCTGGGACGAAACATATGATCACCGTAGTATAAATTACGAGACCATGCAGAGAATGATTTTATTCTGGACCAACGTACAACAATATTGGGAAAAGAAACTAAAGGAATCTTTTACTCAACGTAAAGGAGGAAAGATAATGAAAGTAAGTAAAAAACAAGTTATGCAGACAGTAAATGTCTATATCGCAGACGACGGCAGAGAATTTGCCAATGCCAGAGACTGTAAAGACTATGAATACGACCAAGCCGTAAACGATGCCAAAATACGGTTCGATTTCAAGTTTACTGATTCCTATAAAGACGAATTTACTTTAGTCTATAGGGAAGGTCACGTTAATGAACTCGCATTGGACCTTAGTTATATCATCAATTACCGATGGGATGTCGATTCTACCAATATGGCTGGAGAATATGACTATGATACTATCATGAGTTCCCTCGAAAGGGATCTTTGCGAAAAGTTCATCGATGGACATACTTATAAGTTCAGCGGTTATTTAAGCTATGTCGACGAAGATCATCCTGACGATTTTTGCATGGATATTGACGATATTACCGAAGACGAAATTAAGAAGCTGGACCCGCCGAAACAAAAAGACAAGGCGGAAGATATAATTTCGACCTTTATTGTCAACCAGCTTGGAATCAACCTGGTCGCAGTAAAGGATATTCATGTCGACAGACAGTCTGACGGTCAGATTAAACAGATTAAGATTGATTTCATCCCAGATAATAAGGTATAAAATGAAAGACGATTATTTTGACATAGAAAAACTCCTAGACGAATCTTCTGATAAAGTCGACGACGAACTCGATAATTTGAATAACGAAGTTTGCAAAATTACCAACGGCGTAGGCAGTATTAGACTTATGCCTCTTTATGACGACGAGGTGAGAGTTACTTTTAAGAATGAAAATCAGATTATGGACGAGAATTATTATCTCGTATTCGTCTATAATAACAAGAAAGCGAATAATGCTCCGGTCCGTAACAAGTTTGCTGCTCTTTCTTATGCCGAAACCTATCCGGTACTGATTAAGCCGCTCAAGGTCAATAGGGCTGAAAAGATGATTAGCAACCAGAAAGATTTGCACGAATACCTTAAGGAACTCGTAAACGACGAATCCGTCCTCCGTTCCGTAAGAATGGCTATGAGACAGGGCGAAAAGAAAAAGAAGGGTAAAATATGTCAGTAGAAGATATAAAAGCAAAAGGCTTAAAAGCATGGTATGTTAAAGATAAAAAATCTGGAAAATACGTTTCTGTTAAACATGACGGTAGTTATGAATTTGTGGACGAACCGTATATATTCTGCATGAGTTTAGAATGTTTACGTAATAGTTTAACAAAACCACATTTTTCTTATTACAGTAGAGAAGATGGGAAAATAATTACTAATATAATAGCGACACCAATAATAAATGATATAGAAATTATAGAAGCCTAATTATGAGCGCAAATACTGAACTGCTAAACCATATTATCGATAATACATTAGTAAAAGACGTAAAGTCGCCAGTTTATCGACCGATTTGCATTGCGTTATTGGCCAGAACCAGTCAAGCTTGTAAAAATATAAGCTTTTCTAAGGATATAACTCATGCGACAACAAATACGTTCGAAATCGATTTTTCTGACGCATATAAGTTGTCTATCGATGAAACTATGCCTGAAATTGTCGCAATATTGACTAAAACACTGATTGATTTTTTTAAAGATAAGAAAGCAATTATACACTTTTGCTATTTTACGTTTTTCGATATTAATAAAAAACAATGTACGCTCAGAGTGGATTATACAGAAAATGCCTAATATGATAGAATGGATTAAAGCAGAAGACAGATTGCCCGAAAAGGGCCAATACGTTCTTGTTACATACAAGGGCGGATTCGATAATAGACCAACTTACGGGCTTGAAATCGCCGAATACTATGGCGACAACTTATGGGAATTGACTGATGGCGAATACGATGTTCCCGGTCCTGTTATCGCATGGAGGGAATTGCCAAAACCTTATATTGAACCTGGATTTGAGGATGCTACTTTTAATACGCCTGATAATCATTATTATCAGATGGTAGTAGATGTGGAAGATACTTGGCCGAAAGATTATTACATGGTTCAATTTAACGGTATAGATACAAATAATAAAACATTTATACACCGGGAATATTATAAGACTGAAAAACTAGCAGTAGATAGGGCAAATGAATTATCTAATAATGATGAAGTCAAATATATTACCGCCTATGCCTATGGCGGTAAAGAAATAAAGAGAATAAATAGGAATTCAAAATAATGCCTTGCTGGTTACCCGAAACACTATATCATTACTCGCCGAAGAAAAACCGGGAATCGATACTTGAAAATGGATTACTAGGCGGACGGTATCATGACGGCAGGTGGTGCATATACCTGTCGGACAGTCCCGATACATGGAAAGGCTATGTAGAAGATGGCGACTTATGGAAAGTATCTATTGGTCGGCTGGATGATAAGGATTTTAGCCGACTGGAATACGATATAATGTACTGGGGCAAGGTCGACGGGAAAATAAGGATTCTGCCGGAATACCTGGAAAGGATAGAATAAGATGAAACCATTTATAAAACGCCTCAAAATCTGACAAGAATATTTTAATTCACTGGAGGAATCAAAATGACGATGAGATTTTTAGTTCAACTGGATCGCGGTAATGACGTAATCGAAGAAACTACCGCTAAAGTGATATGCGATTACGAAGACGAAGGTAAAGAAAAAATCAGATTGGTTCTCAAAGACTACGATATTGTAAATATCGAACGAATATCATGAAGAAAGAAATAGTCATTGTAGACAAGGATCACCGTATTTTGATAGACCGGGAACAAGGAAAAGATAGCATAAAACCATTTGTTGTCTTTATGCCGCAACGAAAAGGTTTATTATTCTGGGATAATTATCATTGTATTGATTTCTGTCAAGATTTTAAATATGATTATGAGCGTGATGCGGACTACGCTGAATATGACGATGTTTTACAGGGATTGATAAATTATTTGCCTGAATTAGATAGAATTATGATAGAATACGGCGGAGTTTTATAAAGGAATAAGCAATGATCGATGAAGAAGAAAAAATCAACGCAACGTTGAATAAGATTGCGGAAATGAAAGTAAATTATGCGGTAACATTCGATGAATTATATGCCAGCCATGAAAAGGTAATAAATATCGCGTTGAACGGATATACGTTTACCGTATATTATGAAACAAAGAACTTTAGCTGTCAATATCCTCTGGTTAAAGGCGTTGCGCCCGTCGTATTCTGGGAAAAAGAAAATTTCGATTGCTTCTGTGACTCAATGATAAACATAGCAAGGTCAAGATAAAACAACTGAAAACGAGGATGGTATGACAGTATTCGCGGTATATCGTGTATGGTTCGGCAAAAGACAGGGAATATACAAGTTCTTCGATACGAGGGAACTCGCCGAGGAATACCTCATGTCGGACGAATTCTGGGGAGGCAAGCCCGACGACAAGTGGGATAAGAAGTATAGGGAAAACAAGGTCAAGAAGGATTACGAGATTGTGGAAATGCCGTTGACTGACGTACTCAATATCATTCTCGAATCCACGAACGAACTGGAAAGCAGACTGGATCATCATAACATGTAGGAGCATAAAAATGTTCGACTGGTTAAAGAAAACGAAAGAAAAAATAATACCGCAGGATATGTTTGTGAAAGTCAAATCATATCTGGAAGAACATGCGCCGGATATCCTTGAAAATTATGAACTGATTTACTATCCGTCCGAGATACTCAATTCCTATATTGAATTCGAGAACAAATATTACCTGAAGGCGAAACACTGGGAAGGAGATAACCAGCTCGGATTCCGCATGAGGGATATATGCGGCGGTGTTATCAGCGAGCGCGATACGAGCGCCGGTTTGCTGTATTTCACTAAAACATTCACTACGCTTAACCTGTTTAAAACGGATATCAAGGATAATTTCAACGAGCTGGATTCCAAGATTGAAAAACTCAGGAATATAGACAGCGAATTCAGACATTGTTTTTCAGCGGCCGAAAAATACTATGACTTGCTGAACGAAGGTCTGGAAGGTTTTCAATTTACGATAAACTGCTGCGACGGCGAAGTCCACAGCGTATCCGTATGCCCAGGAAACTTCAAGAAGTTCCTCGAATACGTAAGGCCGCAGCTGAAGACAGACAAGGAATTCGACGCGTATGAAGAATACTGTTATCAGCAATTTAAGTCCAAGTCGGATAATTTCGACGCATACAAACCGTTAGTGGCCATGGAACTTCCTGACATATGGCGGAAAGACATGGAAGAACAGGAAAAAATAGATTGCGACCCGAACTATATTTCGGCCAATACGGCATGTCGGGACGTACTAGACAGGATAAAGACTACGGTAGCAAACAAAGAGGAGGAATGTTGCTAGAATGAGACATGTGATAAATACATTGGATCCAGCCTGGGAAGCCAGGCTTCTGGACGATATCGTCAGGTATGGCAAGGGCGATATAGAAATAAGGGAAGACGAAAACGATCATTCCCCGGTCGTCTACAGCAAGAAAGCTGGAAGGGGTGTCAGTCTGGAAGCCCTGACCCATGTATGGCCGATAGATACCATCGCGGAAAATATAACTATGACGTTCGAAACGGCGGTTAAAACGGAAGACTATCTGTCCAATCTGGGAATGGCATTAGACGACTTAAATGGAAATAAGTAAAGTATGTCAGAACAAGCAACGAAGAAACATTGGTCCGAATGGTACGCCTGGGACAAGGACGATATCTACGATACCATCTACGCCGTCGTCCCGTCCAATAACTGGAATACGGTCGACATCGAGCTCGTCCTCAAGGACGGCCGTGTCGACAAGGCCTGTATGTGTCCGTACGAGGAATATACCGAAGACGGCGGCGACTACTGGAAAACCTACGAACTGTGCGACATGCACTACAGGACATACAGGACGGGCGATAATATCGAGAAATGGCGTTATCTGAACGACTGGAAAAGCGAGTATTAAAAATGGGACAATTCGATTAGGGGAGAATTATAAAATGGCGTATGAAAGTATTGCATTTAGAGTAGAATATAAGAATGACGCGGTCTATCATCTTATCGCATCTACGGATGTCGACAAGATGGATAATTTCGATTTCTATTTTCGTGGTATCGAATATACACCGTATAATGGGCTAGTATCACTAGTCGACTGTTCTAACAACGCAAAACAGCCTGACGAATTCGATCACAATTTATTCATGCCGCACGGTACGGCCAGGCGTGCCGTAGATCTTATGATTGAACGTCTTAATAAGCTAAATAAGTCAGAGCCTATATTTGTTACGGAGTATTAAAATGGGTCATTTTAACGAGAACGGCAAATACCGCCCAAATACGGCAGGGGATATCAGGAAAGCGTGTTCCGAAAAGGGATGGAACGGGTACGACGCCGAACCGATTCCCGAAAAGGTACTGGAATACGCGGAAGAATTCCAGGAATACGACCTGCTGCCTGACGGATTCGAGATGTTTCCCGCGGCAGACGGATCCGTACTGTTCGAGTACCCGGACAAGGGTGACGAATTCGACATATTCGAGATTCACGACGGCAGATTCGTCCATTCATACAAGGACGGGTACAAGGGATTCTACGAATGGATGGATTTCGTCAACTACGTCGGGTCTTTAAAATTGAAAATGGTATATGCGGCCAAGGGTATCTGACATGAAACCGATACCGTACAGCGTATATGACGTAGGATATTACCAGGAATCCGGTGTATCGGCCCATACGGTGCTCCTGGTGGCCTCCGGGCATGAAATACGGGAAACTCTAAGCCGAGCGCTCGGGAAGCCCGTAGAGCTCGCGTATGCGCGCCTAATCGGGTATTACGGACGGTGACCGCCGGCCGGGTTTTCCTATAAATAATAAAACGACAGGAGAATTTACAATGAACCTTTTTGAAGCGAAAAAATTACTCGAGAAAAACGGGTGTAAACTTATCAAGGAAGATGTGGATAACGGACTTACCGATTATACCCCGGCCGACGTCCTGTCGAAACTCTTTAACGGGATTTACCGCCACTGGCTGGATGCGGACCTGGATTATTCGGATATAGCATCGGCATTCCATACCGGTTGGGAGGGTATGACGGACTGGCAGGAATTCAGGTCCCGCTATGACGAAGACTACGGCGGAAAAGACCTTGAATACCTTGAAATCGTGTTTGACGACGGCCGGAAGTTCGGTACGTGCAAGAACGACGGTGAAATCGAGTTTATGCTTGCCGACAAGTTCGACGAAACCTAGAAATCAATATAGATACTTGACTCTATAACCGGCCGATAACAGCCGGTTTTCCTATAAATAATAAAACAGGAGGAAAACCAGATATGAACCTTTACGAGGCAAAGAAGATACTCGAGGGGAACGGGTTCCTGCTCGAGAGCGCACTCGAGCTCGAAGACGGCTTCAACGACTGGTGCAACAGGCTGGAACGGGTGCTGCAGGACAAGCACGACTTCACCGACAAGGAAATCTCGTACTTCTCCAGGGACTTCGAGGACTATTTCCACAGGGGATACGACATCGGCAGGGCCGCGAACGTCCTCGTCAAGAGGAAATACACGGAACAGGCCGAACAGGCCATAAACGACAGGTACGGGAGCGAAAGCACCCTCGAGGAAATCGAGGAGAAGATCGTTGGTGAGTTCGGCAGCAAGCCCAAGGTGTCCACCGACCCCCGCGACAACACAATCTGGATAGAGACGCCGGAATTCACGATAATAGGCTACTACAATTTCGACGAGGACACGGGCACGACATACGTCAACCCGCAGGAAATTAAGTTCAAGAAGGAAACCTCGGAAGTGGACCGCTACTATGACGACCCTGTCTACGGCAAGGACGCGAACCGATAGGAGTACGACATGACGCTTGAAGAAGCAAAGACAATACTCAACGAGAACGGCTACCTGGTCGAATACGTCGACGGCACGCCCGAACCTTCCACTTTCGGCAAGACCGAATATACCGTCAACTACAACTGGTGGCCGTCCGACCGCGCTGAGCCCGCCAGCTACGAGATAAGGGTCGACAAGGTATGGCTCCTGGACCCGACCGACGACGACGAGATTACCGCCGCCCTGTCCGAGATACTCGGCGAGGGATCCCCGGAAATCGAGATCCTGTCGGTAGAATAAAACAAATGATTTTATGATAAACCCTGCTATAGGCAGGGTTTTATTTTTTATAAATAATGCGTAATTATATTGGCAAAACTTAATGAAAACAAAATTAACAGAAGTAGTATTATTGACAAAATCTTATAATCTTCAAGATTTTAAAGATTGGTTACATTGGCATCTTGACATTATTGGCTTTGACTGTTGTCATGTATTTGATAATGAGAGTTCAGTAGATATTAAAAGTGTATGTGATTCTTATGGTAATAAAGTTACATATGAATTAGTAAAAGGTTGGCCGAATCAATATGCTCTTTATAACAGATACATTAACAATGAAAGTCCTGCGTGGTGGGTATTGCCTATTGACGATGATGAGTTCTTGTATGTAGGTGATAAATTCAATAACAATGTAAATGAAATGATTATAACACTACAGGACAAGTGGAAAGATATGAAGAAACTCAGTATTGGGTGGCGAAATATGTTTCCAATAGAATATACAGAAAAGAGAACAAAATCACTTATTGAAAATGCTACAGGTTGGTCTAATGAAGTTTGTTTAAAAGTGTTTCCTTTATGGCGTCAAGATAATCGTTGGATAAAAACATTTACTAGAACTGGTGATAAATGGTATTGGGGTATTCCGTATAATGGAGGACATAACCCTACGATTGGAAATAAATTTGTGTATTCAAGAACTATTGACGGTAGACAACTTGCTGGCGATTCTATTATGCCCTGTTGTAATACTGACGATTTATTCATAGGTCATTTTCAATATAAATCAAATGAAGAATGGGTTATGAAATGTACTCAAAGAAAGAGTGCTGCAAATCAAAATTTCAATAAAAATAAGCCAGGTGTTTATAAAGAATTATATAAGTATCAAAGTGAATTTAAGAAATTTGAAGGTTTAGTGAAATTATGGAAACCGTAGCATATCGTTCAATATCAGATTTAAGTAAAAGTATATTAAAAAATATATATAAAATTCCTAAAAATATAGATTTAGTTGTAGGTATTCCTAGAAGTGGAATGTTGCCGGCAAATTTAATTTCTTTATATCTTAATAAGCCATATACAGATATAAATTCTTTTTTGGAAGGAAAAATTTATGCTTGTGGTGATAGAGGAAA
>Ga0310786_10003109_pt1 | contig 24441 bp, 23 predicted proteins | sample AusTroGonzalo_MG_FD_203881 | JGI IMG/M metagenome (GOLD analysis project Ga0310786, IMG submission 203881) | Bovine rumen microbial communities from tropical cattle in Woodstock, Queensland, Australia - Gonzalo_03 (v2) (version 2) | ecosystem: Host-associated > Mammals > Digestive system >...
TGGACGTGCTCGATGCTGCGTCTTCATTGTTCGCGTTGTTCGCTGCTCCGTTCACAGGAATTGCCAGAACGATATCAACGTTGCACTCGGCGGGTTTTGCGAAGGCGATATCATCGTCGGTCTGAACTTTAATCGCTCCCCCTGTTGCTCGGCTGGTATCGATCGAGATTTTTACTTTATCTGACGCTACTCGGCTTGTGTATGTTGAGGTCGTGGCACTCACCGAGGTTGCTGTTGCAGAATGGCTTACAGCTCCTGAATAAGTGCTGTAGTCGTTCGACGTGTTCGGGGTAGTGACTATAAATTGAGCGTAGTCATTACTTCCGGAAGCAAATCGAGAGTTATTTGGATAAGAGCTGTTGCTTGTATTTCCAGTAATTTTAACCGCCGGAAGTTTGAAAATCTCGTGGTGATCAAGTTCGTACCGTTCATTTTGCAACGCGGTTTGGTTTAGCTCATCAAAAATACTTTTTCGTTTGCTGGCATCGGTGTTTACGTCGATCGCTCGCCACATCGCGTAATGAGGGTTCCAGGTCGCTCCGGAGCTGTAATTGTAGAATCCGTAGCGATTGTCGTATCGGGTTTTCGTTTCGTAACTGATCGCCTGAACTGATCCACCTGTAGTTGGATTGATCGATGTTATGCTAGTTTGCTCTATTTCCAGAGGATCGAAGGTGCCTCGTTTGCGATCGGATTTTTTCCAATGCCTTTCGTCTAATCCCGGAACCGCCTGATATATCAGGGCTAAACGGCGCACTGTTCCCGATGCCGCGTTATTGTAAATCGTATCCGCGACTTTGTAGACGGCGTCTTTTTGCTGAGTAAGAGTCAGTCCTGGATTCCAGTTTTTCGCGACACTTTTGGCGGCTTTCGCTGCGGTGCCTGAAACTACAACGTTGTCATAAACAACAGTTCCGTTTTCCTCATCTCCGTTTTCGATTAATGCTTTGTTCACGGTCTGCCGATCAAGGACGTATTTTGTTCCAAACAGCAAGACTGGAATCACCGCCGCCATCAATATCAGTACGTAGCCTAATGCCTGGTTTTTGAGCGATGATCTACGATTGCGAGAAGAAAGTATCGAATTGATCTTTTTCAAAAACAAATTCGAAAGCGCAGTGAGTCGTGTCAAAAATGCACGGCAAATCGATCCTTTTAAGATTAGTTTTAGTGCTTTTTTGATGGAGAAGAAAAAGGTTGATCTTAGTTTTGTAAAAGTTTGTGTTTTGATTTGAGAGAAGACGTTTTTAAGGCTTTGCCTTAACTTATTACAGTTCCCCCCCCCGTCAACCTTTTTTGACTGCTTTACGCCTTCCTGTGGCTCGTCGATCATTGCAATCTCCTTTTTACCTTCTGTTTCTACCGAAATTTCTCTTCGATACTTTTCTCTCTTCTTCACATTCTTACAGATATTCCTTAAATAATCGTTAATTTTTGGAGCAACTTATTATGGACTATGTTTCGCTGGTAGTTTTTCGTTCTTTTTCCGCTTTTTGGCATCGGTTTACGAAGGAGGGTCGAACTTCTGCCCTGCAGGTAGTTGTTCTGAAACATCAGTATTTGCTTACTGTTTAGTCATTTTTCTAAGAAACTCCATAATTTTATGATTTTTGCTAACATATTGATTTACCTAAATTTTAAAGTTCGTTTTTAGCATCATTCGCTACTCCAATTGTTTTTTGCGAAAAAAATATTAACGATTTTAAGAAAAGCTGGTTTAAATCTCAAATTTGAGCGGAAATAACAAAATTCTCCATTTCCCCTCGTTTGGAGATTTTTGGGTGTTTGGAGAGAGAGTTTTCGCAAAACATGTAGATTGGAGACTATTTAAATACGTTTAAAGTTTGTTATGGATTAATGATAAACCGCATATGTTAGGCAAATCTCCTTACCAAATCCTCGTAAATACCCTTATAAAACAATATATTACACACAAAGTGGTGGACATTGCAGGGTTCGAACCTGCGACCCCCACGATGTGAACGTGATGCTCTACCGCTGAGCTAAATGTCCAGTACGCAAATTAGGATGGTGGAGCCAAGGAGGGTCGAACTCCTGACCTCTACAATGCCATTGTAGCGCTCTACCAACTGAGCTATGACCCCAACGCGCTGATATAATGTACTATCTTCTTGCTATTTTCAAGATAATTTCAGACATTTTCTGCTCTTTTTCGTATGATCAATCTCTTCACATGTCGAGCATCTGCTTCGGCAATTTCAAACTCTATTCCCGAAGGATGAATGAAAGTTTCTCCACGAGTTGGCATTCTGCCCGCAAGATACATTACTAATCCACCTAAAGTTTCAAAGTGAATTTCTTCGCTATCATTTTTCAACAAAGGTTTGATTAAATCTATGTCTAATTTTTCTTCACATTCCGATATGAGCATCTTAGCGTCAGCAACAAAGGTTCCATCTTGCTTATTAATGATTTGAGGGAATATACTTTGGTTTTGTTGAATTTCTCCCACGATTTCGGAAACTACATCCTGGAGAGTGACTAATCCGTCAATGCCTCCTAACTCGTCGACTACCAAAGCCATGTGGTTGGCCGAAGCTTTAATTTCAACCAAAAGCTCGAGCAATTGAATACTTGGTGCAACATATATAACTTCTTTCAACAATGAATGAATATCGAAAGAATCCGGATTATGGATATAAGGGAGAAAATCTCTTACTCTTACTATTCCTACAACATTATCAAGAGTATCTTTGTAAATAGGAATCTGAGAAAAGTTGTTTTTAGAAAAAATTTCAATAAAAGAATCTAAACTTGTGTCGATCTTTGTTGCAACGATATCAGCTCGAGGAACCATGATATCTTCAGCAGTCAGATCTTTCAATCCTAACACATTGGATACTAAAGCTAATTCACTGGTATCGTCAGTATTCAATTCCTGGGCCACTTCGGAGTCTGCTTCTATCAAATCTTCCAACCTATCTATAAGTGGAACTTCTTGCTCATGTCTGTGAAAAATCTTGGATAATATCGCTCTTAATTTAGACATTTCTATTCCTTTTCTTGATATGGGCTATTTACTCCTAAAGTTTGCAAGATCTTTATCTCTAGATCTTCCATTTTTTCTGCTTCTTCATTTTCAACGTGATCGTATCCCAAAAGATGTAATACGCTGTGAACGACTAAGTGCTTCATATGATCATCGAAATTTTTTCCTTGCTCTTTTGATTCTCGATCGATTGTTTCATAAGCAAAAGCTGTGCATCCTAGAATACAATTATCTTCTGAAGATTTTTTATGACAACCGCACTCGAAATCAGAGCAATCATTACAATGACACTTTTTTCTACAATCGCATACTTCATCTTCTGGATTGGTATCATTCGTATCCAGATTTGATGAGATATCTTTATCAAAATCAAATTCATCATAATCGAAACCATCGTATTCTAAATCTGATTCCATAGGAAATGACAAAACATTGGTAGATGAGTCCACTCCACGATATGTCTTATTCAGGACTCTTATTTCTTCATCATTAGTACAAAGAACGCTGATCTCAATATCATCATTTTGTAATTTCAAATAAGAAAATACTGCTTTTGTCGTATCATTTATTAATTTTTCGATTTCTTTCGAGTTCCAATTATAATTCTCTATTATGATTTCAACATTCATATACTTCTCCAATTAAACTATGAGAACCAGCGGTTTTCACGAAAACTTCAGCTATGTCTCCCACATGCAAATCATTTGCATTATCAATTGTTACCGCGTGATAATACTGACTTCTTCCGGCAAGCTGACCAGAATGACGACCTTTCTTTGTGATGAGAACTTCTACTTTTTTCCCAATAAATGACGAATTGAAATCTGATTGTTGTTGGTTTAACAATTCTTGCAATGTCTGAAGCCGTTTATCTTTTATATTCTCAGAAACCTGAGTTTCCATTTTTGCTGCCGGAGTAAGGGGTCTCGGGCTGTATTTGAATGAATAAGCTTGGGCATAGTTCACTCTTTTTACCAGATCTAAGGTATCCTCGAAATCCTTATCTGTTTCCCCAGGAAATCCTACAATGAAATCAGAGGAAAAAGCCATATCGGGACGATAGCTTCTCAGCATATCAATAACTTCGAAATATTTCTCTCTGTTATATTTGCGATTCATTTTCTTTAAAACATTGTCTGATCCTGACTGCACAGGCAGATGCAACGAAGGCATTAATATTTTGATATCTCGATGGGCTCTCGCTATATCTTCGTTAACATCTTTTGGATTTGATGTTGTATATCTCAGTCTTTTCAGACCATTAATTGACGAGAGTTCCCAAAGTAGTTGTGAAAGTCGATGTTTCTCTCCGGATTCATCTGCTCCGTTATATGAATTCACGTTCTGCCCCAGTAAAGTGATTTCTCTAACTCCATTAGCGATTAAAGACCTTGCCTCAGTCATTATCTCCTTCACACTTCTGGAAAATTCTCTACCTCTTGTATAGGGAACGACGCAATAGGTACAAAAGTTATCACATCCTTCTTGAATTGTTAGAAACTCGGAAACAGTTCTCTCTGATAATGGGTTAGCTTTATTAAATTTTTCAAATTTATCGGAAGCTCTCAAATCAGTAAGGACTAATGTATCCAAATCTTTATTCTCAATCAGATCTTCGATTCTCTCGGAAATATTTTGAATATCTTGAGGTCCCAAAATCATGTCAATATATGGATATCTTGCGAGAAGATCTTTAGGTCTGGATTGAGCAACACATCCCGCTACGACAATGATGAAATCATCTTCCTGATTTTTATCTTTTAAAATTTTAGCCCTACCAAGATCGGAAAATAGTTTATCGTCGGCTTTTTCTCTGATACTGCAAGTATTAAAGATCAACAAATTAGCATCTTCTGCTTCACCTTCTTTTTTATGACCTAACGACATAAGAATGTCCTCCATTCTCTGAGAATCGTAGACATTCATTTGGCATCCGTAACTCTTGATATAAAAACGCATTTACTTTCTCTTAGATTTTTTCCAATCTTTCATAAATCTATCCAAACCTATATCCGTTAGCGGATGAACAAAACATTGTTCCAAAACTTTTTCCGGCACAGTAATTGCGTTTGTTCCTGCCATTGCAGCCTGAATTAGATGATTAATGTTTCTTACTGAAGCAGATAACACCTTTGTTTCAAAACCGTAAACATTATAAACTTCAATAATGTCAGATATAAGATTAATCCCATCCTGACCAATATCGTCTATTCTTCCGATAAAAGGTGAAACATACGTAGCGCCACATTTTGCCGCCATTATCGCTTGTGGAACAGAGAAGCATAACGTTAAATTGGTGGAAATACCTTTTTTGGAAAGGTTCTGACAAGCTTTCAATCCATCCATATTACACGGCAATTTTACGCAAACGTTACGGTAAATCTTAGATAGACTTTCTCCTTCTTTAATCATTTCTTCGAAATTACTTGATATTACTTCAATACTAAGAGGTCCAGAAATTAATTTACCGATTTTTAATGCGATATCATGAATATTCTTATCTTTTTGTTTCGATAAAATACTAGGATTCGTTGTAACCCCATCTATAAAGTTTTTGTATTTTTCAATTGTATCAATATCAGCAGTATCAAGAAATATTTCCACGATCACTCTCCAAACAACAATGATATCATAATGCAAAATCGAGAAATTTTATATAACTAATGGTATTTTGCAGAAAGAATTAACTATTTTTTTACTTTTTTCACGTATTATGACCCTATGCATTGGCAGGAGAAATGATGTTTAAGAAGTTTAAATTAAAGAAGACTTGCCGAGGAGCGGCACTTATTGAGTACGTTTTAATTGCGTCATTGCTAAGCGTTGCATTAGTAGGAGGATATAGAGCTGTTGGTGGAGGATATCAACGAATATATGCTAATATAAGCAATGCAATATAGAGTTAAGGGGGAAAGATTTTCTATAGACAATATATATGCAAGTCCCAAATCGTCCGTTAGTAATGTTTTCTATCGATACCGTAAAAATTTTGAAGAGTTCACTTTTGTAGTATTTTAGTTTATCCGTAAAACTTGTTCTATTTTTAGTACATATTCCGTGATATCTCCTTAATCGAAAGCACTAATGAAGTGAATCTAGGCTTTTCGTTTTCCCTTGTATCCCTCCAGTTCCCTGAAAAATTGATTTTCAACATGTTTACTACGAGTTAGTTTAGTTGTTAACGGATTAATATACTCAAACAACACACCCCCTCAACATTTTCGCTGAGGAGGTACGATTTTTTTGAATTTCAACTATCTCAGCACTTCTCTTTTTTTTCTAACAGGCTTTTTTGAAGCTTCTTCCTTTGAATCTGATTGAGACTCAGACCTTTTTCTTCTTTTTGGAGCGGGAGACTCTGAACTCTCAGATTCCTTTAAAGTTCTTTTTCTTTTCAAAACTTTCTTTTGAGCTTCTTCCTCTCCATCAATCAATTCTTGTGATTTTTCTTGAGTTAATCTCATAGTAAGGCGAGCTCTACCTTTGTTATCATATCCTTTGAAAAGAACTTTAACTTCATCACCTTCACTCAGAACATCCGAAACTTGTTCCACACGATCATCGGAGATTTCACTGACGTGAACCAGTCCTTCACGAGTTCCATGGAACCTGACGAAAGCTCCGAATTCCATTATTTTTACTACTTTTGCATCGTAAATAGTTCCAGGCTCAGGATCGTATGCAATCGCTTTAATCATGTCAACTGCTTCTCTAAGATCAGATCCATTGACAGACGCAACTGTGACATTTCCGTCATCATCGATATCGATTTTTACTCCGGTTTCATCAATAATTTCACGAATAACCTTTCCTCCAGAACCGATTACTTCACGGATCTTATCTTTTGGAATAGCAAAAGTTTCTAACCTTGGAGCGTTTTCATTTAATGTCTTTCTTGGAGAAGCAATACCTTTCGCCATTTTCCTCAAAATATACAAACGACCCTCTTTAGCTTGATTTAAGGCTTGCTCAAGAATATCAAAAGTAACACTGGTGACTTTTATATCCATCTGCAGAGCAGTGATTCCTTCCTCTGTTCCCGCTACCTTGAAATCCATGTCACCTAAATGATCTTCCTCTGCCATAATATCGCTAAGGATTACGTAATCACCATCATCATTGATTACTAGCCCCATTGCGATCCCAGCCACTGCGCTTTTCAGAGGGACTCCTGCATCCATTAGAGAAAGAGAAGCTCCGCAAATCGTTGCCATTGACGACGAACCATTGCAAGCTAAAATCTCCGAAACAACTCGGATCGCGTAAGGGAATTCTTCTTTCGTTGGCAACACCTGACTAACCGCTCGCCATGCTAATCTTCCGTGTCCGATTTCACGACGTCCAGGAGATCCTAAACGACTTATTTCTCCCACCGAAAATGGAGGGAAATTATAGTGTAACAAAAATCTCTCGGTATACTCTCCCGCCAATCCATCGATTAATTGTTCATCCTGAGATGTTCCCAAAGTCGTGATTGCTAAAGCCTGAGTTTCACCTCTCATGAATACTGCTGACCCATGAACTTTCGGTAATACGGCGATTTCAGTGCTGATAGGGCGAATGTCTACTGAGGCACGATCATCTATTCTTTTTCCGCAGGATAGTATTTTACCACGCATGAATCTGGAGCAAACTTCCTTAAACATTTCTTCTATAAAGCTTTCCTCAAACTCTTCTTCACGATCTGCGAAATGAGCAACTGCGGCTTCGCGAACTTTTGCCATTGCTTCTAATCTTTCATGCTTTGAATTTCCAGCATAAGCTTGCTCAATATCAGAAATGAAATTTTTTGTGATCTCTTCAATAACTATATCGGAGTTGGATTCTTCTGGAACCTCCCACGGATCCTTCGCGCATTCCTCCGCCAACTCCGTGATCATTTCAACAATCGGCTGATAGGATTCATGACCAAACTTCAATGCATCAAGCATTTCTTTTTCGGTTAATTGATTCGATCCAGACTCAACCATCAACACTCCTTCAGAAGATCCCGCGATGATCAAATTTAAATTCGATCCATGTCCGACTTTTGGATTTAAAATAAATTCGCCATCTTCATATCCGATACGAGCTGCAGCAACAGGTCCGAGGAAAGGAATTCCCGAAATCGTCAACGCCGCAGAGGCTCCAATGATAGAAATAATATCAGGGTCGTTCTCTCCATCAAAACTTAGAACCGTACAAATGACTTGGGTTTCATTTTTAAAATTCTTGTGGAATAAAGGTCTAATCGGACGATCAATCAATCTGGAGACTAAAGTCTCATGTTCCGACGGACGACCTTCTCTTTTTACAAAACCTCCCGGAATTTTTCCGGCAGCATAAGCTTTCTCTATATAGTTAACTGTTAGAGGGAAAAAGTCGACTTCGGAATTAGCTTTTTTCGCTGCAACAACAGTACACAAAACCATTGTGTCTCCGTATCTCACAACAACCGATCCATCCGCTTGATTTGCCCAGCGTCCTGTTTCTACAGATAATAACCTACCGCCCCAGGTAATTTCTTTTTTCGTTACCATAACTTCTTCCCTACAAAATTATCTTCTCAAACCTAGCGATTTAATCAGAGCAGCATACCTCTCAACACTTTCTCTCTTGAGGTAATCTAACAATTTTCTTCTTTTGCTGACCATCGCCAAAAGACCGCGTCTTGAATGAAAATCCTTTGGATGCGCAATCATATGCTCACCAACAGAATTGATTCTTGAAGTTAAAATCGCAACCTGTACCTCAGGTGAACCTGTATCACCATCATGTCTTGCAAACTTTTCAATAAGGTCTTTTTTTTCAATCGACATCTTCTAATCTCCTAAATTTAAATACATCTTGACAGCAGTAATTATGCCGTCCGCAGAGACAAAACAAATTCCACAAAATCTTCCACTTCCGCTATCGAACAGTTTAACATTCGACGAAAGAATCTTGGAATCTGTAAGCTGAACCGCCAGCCCGTTCTGCAACCTAGATACATAACCATCTTCCAAAAACAAAGCCGGGATGTCGTCCAGCGGACTCTCCAATGGAAACAAGCTATCATCCAGTTGATCAGTATCTACTATTTCTGTTAATTTTTCTAGTGTAATCGCACGGTCTATCGAAAAAAAACCGGATTTTATTCTTCTTAGCTCTTTTACATAGCAGAGACTGCCTAATTTTTTTGCAATATCGACAGCTAAAGTTCGAACATAAGTTCCTTTTGAACATTTTACTTGAAATTTTGCTGAATTATTTTCGAAAAAATCTATCAATTGTAAATCATGAATAAAAATTTTTCGTGATGGAATTTTTACAGACTTATTTTCCCGAACCAGGTCGCAAGCTCGACGTCCGTTGATTTTTATAGCTGAAAATTTTGGAGGAACTTGTTCTATCTCTCCTAAAAATATCGGGATGATTTTTTCAATCTGACCTTTTGTCGGAATAATTTTGGTGGTTTCGCAGATTTCTCCTGTTTCATCGTAAGAATCTGTACTTGCCCCAAACACAACTTCAAACTGATATTCTTTTATGCCGTCTTCAATGAATTGAATGAATTTTCGAGCGCGTCCTACTGCTATAGGGAGAACCCCTGTTGCAAACGGATCGAGAGTACCAACGTATCCTGTTTTTTCTCCGAGAATTCTTCTAACTTTAATCATTGCGAAGTTCGAAGAAATTCCCTTAGGTTTATCAAGACAAATCCAGCTATCTATCATAATTTTTTCCGTTTTTTAATTGTCTCGAAATTTAAACACAACTTGATCGGAAGATTAATAGAGTTTTCCAAAATAAATCATAGTCTGGACTTGTAAAAGGGGAGGGCATGAAGGGACTAATCCCTTTGTAACAGAATATGTCCCTTTGTAATTTTCTCGAAATCCGCAGGAGAAATTTCTCCATTTTCATTTATTAAATAAATTTTGAATCCTTCTTCCTTTAAGCTATTCAAAACAGCAAGATCTTTAAATACATCTTTTTCGTAATCCAAAATTATTTTGATTTTCGGAGAAAGTTTTATGATTTTCCAAGCTCCGTCAATTACTTTCAATGCGTTACGCTTTGTTGTAATTCTTAAAAAGTTTATATTCTGCAAGTTTGGATACAAATTATCTAAAGTTGATACTGTTACCTTAAGTGCGCTGTAGCCTCTTTTCACTTTATAATCAGAAGTTTTTATTTCACCGTATTCTGGAGATTCATTGTTCTTGTAAATTAAAAATCCATCGAAAGAATCATTAGAAATAGCTAGAGTATTAGTGAATATTCTGTTCCCGAATCCGTTAGTTTTAGCACTTATTGAGATTGTATCATTATATTTTTCAAACGGATTTAATATATAAATACGTCCTGACATCGAAACCAATTTCGCCATAAACAACTGTTGTACGCCAATATCTTGACTTACATATATTATCGTATCTCCTTTTTTTAAATTTCCGTTGTAATAAGATATTAAATCTTTTTCATTAATTTCATTTCGTATTTGATCATATGAAAAAACATCATTATTTATTTTGATTTTTATATCACCGAAAATAATTTTCTCTTGTGTGTTTTTTGGATCAAATAAACCGTTATTCAAAACGTTTGAAGATTGTTTCCTATAACACGAGATTGCAATAATTAAAGCTATTAAAATGACTACGGTAATTGCAGAATATCTCAGAGCTTTTTCTTTCAGGCTTTCATCTTTAGGAATCTCTTTCATGGCATACACTCCTCGCTAAGTTATAACTTACTACATATAGATTAACGTAAAGTTAAAAATTTTACCAAGTTTCATCTATTTTTATTTTTACTATTTTTTTCTTTTTTTTGGCAGTGATGAACTTATCGTAAATTTTTAGAATTTTACACTCTCCCACTGAATCTCCCTCGCGGAAAGGTTTACCATTAATGTAGGCTGTATCATAATGTAATATCCCGTTCAATTGATAATTTTTTTGCTTTTGCAGATTAAATATTTCTGGAAATTCTTCTTTATCAATTTTGTTTACGTAAAAATATTTCTGTAAATTTGAAGATGGATAGAAAACTTTACAAACAAGCGCGACTTGCAGAAATTTTTTTAAATTTTTTATCTTTATTTCTTCAAAAGAGATAATTCCATAAAGATCAGTTCGCAGTTTATCGAGCAAATTATAGAAATTTTCTTCATTATATATTTTAAATTTCAACTCAAATTTATCTGAAGAAATTTCTTTAAATAAAACAGGGTCTATTTGGTAGTTTTTTGATATATTTAAAATACTGTTTTTAATGTTTTTATTTTTTTGAAATATTTGCTTTTTGGGCTTAAGGAATTTCTTGGAATTTGCATTTTTTCGAAGAATGTTCATTTTTGTTATTCGGGTTTTATCCGCTTTTAAAATTTTTCGATAATCTCGAATTTTAAAATTCTGATAAGCACAAATTATTATTAAAATAAATATGATTTTTGTGAGATCGATCAATTTAATTTTAGCCATATCAGAGCCTCTACAATTTGATCAAATCCCAATTTCTCGTAAGACGAATTATCTGTATATTCAATTTTAATATTTTTCATTTCTTTTATCTTTTTTTGAGATAATTTTGTTTTAATTTTTGCAAAATCACGATCTAGTTTTAAAGAGTGAATTTTTATGTCGTTTTGTTCGCAAAATTCGGAGATTTTGTTCCAATTAAGGTTATCATCCAAATTCGTAAGTAAATGCATTAACGAATCGTAATTTTTAGAAGTCATGTAAACTGAAAAATTTTTATTTTGGATTTTATTATTTTGGTTTTTCGGATGATAATCTTGTTTAAAAATTTCGTAGGAATTGTATGAAATCATTGCTACCAAAACAAAAATAATCATCCATAAAAAGTAAGTAAGAATCTTTTGATCTTTTTCAAAAATGGGTTTTATTGAGTCATTTTTTTCAGCAAAATTCAAAATATCTTCAATATCTAATAATTTTGCTGATTCTATGTCTTCAATAGTAGAAAAAATCAGTGGAGAATTTACATGCAATCTTTTCAAGAATTGTTTCGTTTTTTCGAATTCTTCAACGATATTTTTAGGAATAAATCGACTTAAAATAATCGAGGGTCCGCATCCGACGATTATGCGATATCCCGACCAATCGTGCCATCCAACATAAATCCACTCATCTGTGAATTTAATTTCTTTTTTGATTAAATATTCAGCGATTATATTTTCAATCAATACATAACTTTTCCATCGATTGCGAATGGCGATTTTTTGAAGATATTTAGGAGAATTTTTAAAAACGCCACACCAATATAAATGGTAAAAATCTGATCCATACTTCGTTTTATAATGTAAAATTTTTAAGGCTTCAATTAATGAACAGTTTTGAAGTCGTTCCATTGAAAATTCCGTGACATTTTTATCTAGAACGACGAGATCTTCGCGTAAAAATTTTTGGTGTTTTTTCGTTTCTCCAATAATATTCATTGATGAATAACTCCAATGTAATCATAAAGAGGGAGAAATAAGCTGATTAAAATAAATATAAAGATTCCTCCTGTTAGCAGAGTTAATCCGATGCTGAGAGATCGTCCCAAAATTTCCAATTCGCTTAAAATTTCTTTATATAATTCTTCAGATATATGAAGCATACATTCTGATAAATTGTTTCCTGCTTCTCCGACGTAAATGGCAGTTGATATCGATGGAGAAATATATTTGGACGCCGAAAATGTCTCGAAAATTTTATGTCCCGAAAGTATGCGGGATTTGATTCTTTCAAAGTCATTTTTTATTTTTTCAATTTTTATTGAATCGATTCCCAGTTCTAAAGATTTTACAAAATCTAGTTTTGAATTTAATGCAATGTGTAAAATTTTGAAGAAATTCCAAAGGGAAACTTTCTTTAAAATGCTTCCGACTTTTGGGATTGCTAATAGATAGTTCTGCATCTTGCTTCGAAATTTAGAAAATGATGAAAACAAAATCAAACAAGAAAAGATTAAAATCACAAATGTTGTAAAAACCACTCCCAATATTGGAAGATAATTTACTGCAAAATTCGTTAATATCGGAATTTCTTTGTTATTATCGTTCAAAAGTGAAATTACTTGAGGTCCTAAAAATATTATGCAGATCCACATTATAATTATTGCAACTAGTGTTATGAAAGTAGGGTAAACGAGAGCCGATTTTGCTTTTTCTTTCCACTCGTTTTTTAATTTCAAAAAGGCTAAAATATTGGAGATGACCAAAGAAATATTTCCGGTTTTTTCTGCAGAGTTTAAAAGTCCGGAAATTACATTATCGAAAATCGAATTTTTGAATGTTTCATTCAAGGATTGTCCGTTTTTTAAAGATTCAGAAATTTCTAACAACTTTGCATTCATTACTTTATTATTTTGAGAGTTGATAAATGTATCTATTGCTTCATTTATTTTTAAACCGCACTTTAGCTGAAAGTCTATATGCATGAAAAACATTAATAATTCTTCTACTGATATTTGAGACGAAATTTGGTGTACTTTTGAAATATCAATTGGCATCAATTCTTTTTTGCAAATTGTTTGGTAAGCCACATGGCTATTGTCAGCAAGAACTATGCCAGATTGTTTGTTTCCTTTCTTTGAGAGAGCTTCATATTTAAAAATTTTCATGACCTAGCACTCTCCTAATTTCATGGATATCTGTCAGTCGATTTTCGATAGCTTTTTGCGCCGAAATTTTGAAAGTTTTATCCAGATGAAAGTTGAAATCTCCTTCCAAAATTTTATTTTTCAATTTTTCAGAAAAGGAGACATACTCGCTTATCGGGAAGCGCCTTTCGTATTTGGTTTTTCTTTTATATCGAATAAGACGTTGCGAAAAAATTCCAATCAATGACGGAATAAAATCAGATAATTTTAATTTAAAATCTTGTAAACGACGTATGCCTTCAATCGGCGTTGCGGCGTGTAAAGTTGCAATTACAAGCCGTCCAGTGAGTGATGCTCGTACTGCCATAGCAGCTGTTACTTCATCTCGAATTTCTCCGATTAAGATAATGTCAGGGTCTTGTCGCAAAATAGATTTAATTCCATCTGCAAAAGAAACGATTCCTTCTTCTTGAATATCGAGTTGGCGAATTCCTTCGATCTGATATTCTACGGGATCTTCCAAAGTCATGATGTTTAAGTCGGAGGAATTTAAATTTTGTAACAAAGAATATAGGGTGGTAGTTTTTCCTGCTCCTGTCGGACCAATTATGAGAAACAATCCGTTCGGATGAGAGATAGCCTGTTTTAACCAGCAAAAATCTTCATAATCAAAATTTAATTCAGCCAAAGATTTGACTCCATCAGACAGATCAAATATTCGGATTACAAAGTTTTCGCCATGAATTCCTGGATGTGTCGAAATTCTCAAATCTACGACTTTTCCGGCAAGATGGATTCGTGTGTGTCCACTTTGGGGTCTGCGGTTTTCTGTGATATCTAAATTTGCACTGATTTTTAATCTGGATTTTATACGGGTCCAAGCTTCGTTTTCGATTATTTGAAAAGGTTTTAAAATTCCATCGATTCGAAATCTTATTCTCACTAAATTTTCCATAGGTTCGAAGTGGATATCACTGGCTTTTTGTTCCAAAGCTTTGAATATGATTTTGTTGAGAAGCATAAGGGGATTGGATTCGATAAGATCACTATCGCTTTTCATAATTTCTATAAATCGAGAAATTTCGCTTTCTTTCGCTATAAAAAATTTTACTTCTTTGTTTTTTATTTCTGATCGAATTTTATCAACTGCGATGATATCTCCTGGGTCAGCTATAGCGACTTTTACTAATTTTTTGTCTTCATAAAAAGCAATGGCGTGGTAATCAATTGCAGTTTGAATTTTTAGGAGATTGAGTGTCTCTTTTTTTATATAAAGAAATTCTAAATTTATTATCTCAACATGATAAATTTCTGAGAGGATATCAACTAGATCTCCTTCAGATATAAATCCTAAATCTACGGCTTTTTCTCCAAATAATCGGTTAGATGTTAGATTTTCGATTGAGAAAATTTGAGCAGGGGAAATAAGCTCTCGTTCTAAGAGAATTTCTCCAATCATTTTATTTGTCCTCATCTCACAACCTACAAAAAAAGTTCACACAAAACCATTTTTGAGATTATATCGAATATTGGTAATCAAAAGTTTAATTTTACTTATAGTTTCGGAAAAAGATTTAGTTGAGACATTGCTTCAGACAGAACAATTGACGCTGAGATTGCCATATTGATTGATCGTCGTCCCTTCACCATAGGAATTTTGACCATCGCAGAACAACGTCTCAAATCTTCCGATAAAAATCCATAGTGCTCAGATCCGACCATCAAAATATCTCCGTCTTGATATCGAAAATTGTTGTGAGCAACAGACACATCGTTAGCTTCCATCGCGATTATTCTGCGGTCGGATGATTTTTTCAAAAAAACATCAAACGAATCATGAATCTCATAATCTGCTGTTTGAATATAATCCATTCCAGCGCGTTTTAGTTTTGTATTGTTAAAAACAAATCCGAAAGGTCTAATCAAATCAATATGAATACCTAGACAGGACGTTAATCTCAACAAAGTTCCTGTGTTTTGCGGAATTTGTGGATGATAAACAGCTAAATTTATCATCAATCTTCTGATTTGATTTCGTGCAAGAACCAGCGAGGATCGGAAGAACTGACTTTTCGAGAAAAAACCCAGACATCTGTGCGGCTTTCTACGTAATCCGGATCACCCTCCAAAATGGTTCCGTCAGCAGACCTTAAAACAGTTGTTTGATCAGTTACGAACTTTACAGTGACATACAAGGTTTCATCTCTGGTAGTTGCGTTAACTAATTCTGTTTCCACAAACTGAAGAATGCTTCCCTCTAGGGTTTCTCCTTGCTTTTTTCTCTCATCAATAGCCATAGAAAAAGCTTTGAAGGTTCTTGGTGATAACAAATCTTTTAAAGTGGATTTATCTCCGCCAGCATATGCTTTGAAAACCATTTCAAAAACTTTTTCAGCCTTTTTCAAAAAATTCTCTGGATCGAAGTTTAGGCACCCACTGCGAATAGTTTTCAAAATTTTTTCTTCTTCTGGCACTTCTCTGATCTCAGATCCTCCCTGAGCCGGATCGTGAAGGTTTTCTTTTTCTATCCTAAAACCGACACGAAACCCAATAATTTCGTTCAACTTAACAATTAAAGCAAAAGTTAATATTGCGAAGAGAAGCGTAATCATTCTTTTTCTTTTTGATCCTTCTTTAGAGAAGCAATAGCTGCATCAAGTTCAACCTGAGAACAAAATCCTAGCAATACAGGATCTCTCGGTCTTAGTTCACTCATACGTGCGTGAGTTCTTTCACGAATGGAAGCAACGGTACTTTTAGTTGTTGATAACAAAGAGCAAATAACAGAATCCGGCATATCTGGGTAGTATTTTAATAACCACGCAACAGCATCCGGGCGTTCCTGTCTCTTTACCAAAGGAACATACTTCTTTTTATTCTTCTTTCTCAGCTGAGGAATAGCCGAAGATGTCAAAAGCAAACGAGCATTTGGATTTTTTGAACACCTTTCGATTTCTTCAGCAGTTAACTGACCTAATTTAATGGGGTCCACACCAATCATTCCTACGGCGGACTGATCATCGGCCAAAGCCTGAACTTCTAAAACGTGTAAGCCACAAAACTGAGCTATTTGCTCAAACGTTAGAGCGGTGTTATCGATCAGCCAAACGGCAGTGCCTTTAGGCATAATAGGTGCTGTTGTCATAATAAAATCCAATCACAATTATTGATCGCATTCTACAACTTTTACTGCGGAATCTCAATAATATTAGAAAGAACAGAAGATCTTTTTAATTGTTAAGACCTTTTAATTTTTCTTCGATAAATTCGGGAGCATTTATGAGGGCGCGTTTTTTGTTTCCATCATAAAAAGCGTGTTTCGTTTCTGCTTTTGATAATAACGTGCCCGTCCTTTGATCTTTTATGATATATTTTATCACAAGAAAATGATCTGCTTTTACTAATTCAGCAGTTATCGCAACTTCCTGATCGAAATGGCAAGGGCGGGAATATTTTATCTTCAAACAAATCAGAGGAATTTGATAATGTCTTTTGTAAATCTCTTGATAAGAAAATCCTAACTTTTCGAGGAGCTGACAGCGTGCTTCTTCAAAATATTTGCAATAATTCCCGTGCCACATAACTCCTGTCATATCGACATCGCAAAAATCAATTCTTCGAACAATAGTTTCCTGCATTTTCCGTTCCATTCCGCAACACTGCCATGATTTTCTCAGAATTATTATAATATTCGGTTAAATTTTGTAAAATGAAATCAGGTTTTTGAAAAGGGAAGAAGGAGACAGAGCTCCTTCTAAATTAGTTATTGATAAATCTTAATTTTTAACTTTTTATTAGGTTATGAGTAGTTATAATTGACCGTTGTTTATAGGAGGACGAAATGAAACAGGTGTTATTTATTTTGGTATCCGGGATGTTTGCTTCAGGTTTAGTGTTTGGTGATTTTGTATCAACAACTGACGTTCCGGTTAGGCAGGGAGGATTTAAAGGAAGTAGCGTTGATTCTACTGTTAAAACAGTATCACAAGTTAAGAACGAGTGGGATGATGCTTGGGTGACTGTCAGAGGTAATATCATTAAAAAATTATCAAAAGATAAATATTTATTCAAAGATTCAACTGGTGAAATAGTTGTAGAGATAGATTCTAAATATTGGCGGGGTGTAGAAGTTGATGAAAAAGATATAGTTGAACTTTCTGGTGAAGTCGATAAGGACTACTTTAAAGACGGGAAATTATCTAAAATCAAATTAGACGTAAAATCACCTGTCAAAAAGGTGCAATAAATTAGTTTTTATAAAATATCATTAATTTAAATGCATGGTCCTCGCTTGTAGCGGGGGTCTTTTGGTTTTGATGTTCAGTCTCTTAACGCTTCCTTTAATTTGCGTTCTATCCTCCTACAATGTAGATACTTTTCTTTTCGATGAGTTACACAAAAACAAATCAAACCGCTATACGGGGAATACTTAAAAAACATAACATCGCTTCACACTATCTCCAATTTAGGAAAGATTTACTTTAGCAATGTATATTGTATCAGAATGGAGTAAAAGTGTTTGAAATGTGGATGCGAAGGGGCATACAAATACGGTCACATGAAGTGATATCAGAGATACGGATGTAAAAATTGCGGATACCAATATACAATCCGCGAGGCAAGCCGGAGAAGGACAAAATTTTAGCGTTGATATTGTATTTGTTGGGGCTGTCGATGAAGGCTACGGGAAAAATTTTGGGAGTCACGGCTCAAAGTGTGATGCGCTGGATCAGAAAAATGTACGATAGATTCATAACAGAAAAGTCAGATATTTCAGAGATAAAAAAGGTAGAGATAGATGAGACGCATCATTATTACCAAAAAAAACTCAAAAATTATGGGTCTGGAAAACTATTGATCATCGAAGCAAAAACCTCATCGGGTGGAGTTTTGGACATCGTGATACAAAAACCTTAGTAAAGATGTACGATCGAATGGAATTCGATGAAATTCCTCATGTTTATAAGTCGATCTATTGTTGTAACAAAATCCCTTGAAAACCTAGAAAAAACTATGGCTCTCTTTGCTAAATTTCGTATCAACGGCTATATCGACAAATTATTTTCATTGCTAAAGTGAATCTCTCAGTATTTCCAGCTAAAATATATATGAAAGTTAACGAATCGCTAATTTTTTACTGTCTCCTTAGATACTATACGCTTCTTGAACCAAAAACATCCACATCCGTATTTTTGATTGTCAGTCAGATCTTTTCCTGCATTATTTATGATACCAGTATTCTTCGCATTATCTGGAATTAAAGAATAGTTTATCAATTCAAAATCATCAAAGTAGCTCATTATCATATCATAAGAGTAGATTCTATGAGCATTGTATTGAATTCTCGGTATGCCTATAGGTACTACAAAGAGAAGGTTACCTCCAGGAGCAACAACTCTTTTCAATTCTTCAATTGCTTTTAGATCTCCTTCAGGGTCTATTTCATCCCCGTATCTACCCAAACCTATGTGCTCAACTGTATGCATACAAGAAAGACTCTCAACTGATCCGCTTTTAAAATGAAGGTTGGTTAGATCTGCTTCTTTACACTTTAATCCAGATAAATTTTGTATTTTTGCAGGTCTATAATCATAAAAATCAACAGGAACAAAAGCCGAAACTATGACGTTGAACGTTATTCGAGATGAAATGTCAATGTGCTTCTTTGGATTAATTTTTCTCACACATCGCGCTGCCCACGCTTGATGATATTCATAATGCGTATCAAAAGGTGTTAGTCGAGTGTTGTCATCCAAACATTTGTAAAAATCTTCATCTTTAATGGAAAATCGCTTGTTTTTATCTAAAGTTTTAAACTTGTTTAAGCAATGAATAAACCACTTCTCTTTGTAATCAAGGCATTTATCCTTTAAAACGATAAAAAGAAAAAAAAATAGTAATCCTCGAAATATCCAGTTTTTATGTGCTATAAATTTGTCATACATTTTCCGAATCCAACGCGTCATGCTTTATTTCCCCTATTCCTCTACACTCAATATTTTCAGATATCCTAAAGATTTTTATATGTTTTTTTATCTTTTTATTTTTATCCAATTATCGCATACGATCTCATCTCTGCCATTAACAAAAGGGGTGGGCGCGATTACAATTCCTTCAGTGTTGGCTCTTCCCAACCAAGCAGCCCACCAGCTGAATGTAGAATTTGCTATAATTGCGTGTTTGCACGCTTTCATTAAAACCAAATCTTTCCAATCTTCATTATTTTCAGAATTTGTCTCGCCTATAATTTCGAAAGAAGCATCTATATTAAATTCTTTTTTTAGATAGTCACTGCAATTTTGGCCAAACACAAAGAAACAAGGATTCTCTACATTCTCTTTTATATATCTAACAGCTTTTTTATAATAGTTTGTCGAAAGAGCCCAGCCTTGTAAATTTAAATAATCTCCCCTTCGCAAATGAATAAAAACGGAATTCTTGCTCTTTCTTATTTTATTTAACCATTCATAGTTAAATTTATCAGATGGATGAATTGGCGGGAATCTAAATGCCCCTTTTATTTGAGAACGAATTTTTTTAAAGTAGTTTTCGTTCTGAAAATAACCTATATAGTATGAAGATCCATAATCTTTTAATAACTCTCTGTCATATATAAAATCTTTCTTCTCGTAAATTCTGTTTTTGCAACTCTTTATTTGGCGATCACTCGCAAAAGGTATATCCAGGCTAAATATGTCCAATCCGTAACCTCTCATAACAACACCAATGGAGTTTTCTTTTTTATTATTGACAATCTCCTTTTTAGATTCCAAAAACCACGAGTCATCGAATAATACTTTCTGCTTCTGCTCATACTCAAGGGCTTTCCCGAAAGCATATTGAAACATCTGGTTACCTAAACCACCTGCGATCTTTACAATTTTTACCTCTTCACTTGCCTTACATTTGAAGTTTATTCCGAACAAACAAATAACTCTCTGTTTCTTAGACTCAATTTTTTGGTCCTTTACATTAAAATACCTTGTTAGGTTAAAACGATTTAACCTAAGATCGCCTAACCCCAAACATGCAACCAACAGAACGCAAGCAGATATCGCAACAGCAAGCTTACGTACCCTGTAATCAGTTTTCATTAATACAACCTCAAACTAACAACAGAAATCAAACTTCATAAAAAAACTCCCTTTCATCTATGACCGCTATCACATTTGTTTTAAATTATCAATATATTGTAATTGTATTAGACCATATCGTCACGACATACCCCCCAAACAGCCAAACATCTGATCTGAACTGCAACAAGAAAAAAATATAAGTTTTGGCAACATCTGGCTACGATACCACGTAATCGATAAAACCTAAGATGCGTGTTCTTCCAACCTCTGTAGAATGCTGAAAGGTCTCACCACAGTAACGAATTTTCGGATGAATCCGACATATGGTTGAGAATTAAAACTAGTCAACGTAAATCATGACGATACAGTTTAAAAACTTTAAAGATTTCTGCAAAGAAACAGAAATAAGAGCGAAGGAAGCTAAACAGTGATTAGATCCGGAAAATGGTTTAACCACGCTTGGACGGATTCCAATGAGGATTATCTGATTCCGGAGGGACAAAAATTCTACATTATTGCGCCAGAATGGTACACAGAAAAGAGGCATGCAGAAGCGAAAGCGCGTCAAGATGCTGAAGCTCAAGCGAAAATCAACGAAAACGTAGGTAGAGGATTTTCGAAGAATTTCTGTGGGCAAATGTGAAGGCAGTGAATTCAGTTTTCAAAGACGATCATGAAGCAGGTCGAGATGCGATCAAACAGGGGATGAGCTATTACGACTACGCAATGAATGCGTGGAATAATCCGGAGCTGAACTGCTTTTCAGAGCAAGGAATGGAAAACATCAGGGCGTTTGGAGCAAGCGGAATAAGTGGTAATCAGTTTCTGGATAGCATGTGGGAAGATTTGCTGCAGATGGCAATGGGCGCAGCATATGGAGCAGCATCCGGCGGTTCAGCAGGAATGGCGGCTGGAGCAGTAGCCGGAGGATTGCGCGAAGGAGTAAAAATTGGAGTCAGATATCTCAAAAGTGAGGCATTGTAACGACTGAAGAAATCGTTTGAGGCGCAACCGAAATACGCCTATGCCGGCGGTCCTAACTCGAATTTCAAGAACTTTGCAAACTTCAAAAAGCCAGCCAACAACGCACCTCGCAACGCAAAAGGTTCAGGAGGCAACGCAATCCTATGTCGATTTGTTTTTTTGTAAAGATTGTTGTAAGTCGGTTATCTATCAAAAGGTACTCCCCAGCCTTTACGTTATGCGGTTGCTAATTCAAAGTCGTTCTGAATTACGTAAGTTTCTCCTAAAATGTTTTCTATTCTCGACCAAAGTTTCACTTACTTCATCAAAATATATTCTACTCTGAAATTAACAATTATTTAATAAATATCTGTAAGAATAGAAGGATGAGAGAAAAGTATCGAAGAGGGAATTCGGTAGGAACGGAAGGAAAAAAGGAGATTGCAATGATCGACGAGCTGAAACGGAAGGCGGAGTGGTCAAAAAAGGTTGACAGGGGGGGGGAACAGTAACAAATTAAGGCAAAGCCTTAAGAAGATCTTCTCTCAAATCAAAACACAAACTTTTACAAAACTAAAATCAATCTTTTTCTTCTCCATCAAAAGAGCACGAAAACTAATCTCAAAAGGATCAATTTGCTGTGCGATTTTGACACGACTCACTGCGCTTTCGTATCTGTTTTTGCCAAAAATTCGTTCGATACTTTTCTCTCTAAATTTCAGATTAAGGCTCAAAAATCAGGCATGTGGCTATGTGTTGATATTGATGATAGCTTTGATTCCGGTCCTTTTATTCGGAACGAAATACGTTTTAGATTGGCAAACGGCGAACCAAGATCAACTGATGAAGAACTCGACCGAATATTACAAAAATCCGTCAGATTATTACAAAAACTGCGCGAGAGAAGTGGCGCTGGCGGTGGCGAAGAAATGGAATCCGGGACTGACTTTCTACCAGCAGAGAGAGGCGATGTACAAAGTTGCGGACGACGAATACAACAAGCATCCGACCTACAGCTACTCAACGCCAGTATACACTGCGGTTCCGGGAATGGACTTACCGACGAGCCGAACCGTGACCAAGGGCGGCACATACATTCCGCTGAAAGTGAACTATTCCAATTATCAAAATTTGGATCCGTCACTGAGAACTGTGGAATATACGGAGGAAACGAATAATTGGGTTCGAGCCAGCGGGGACGCTATTACTAGTATGTTAGCGTGTCGTATTTTTTCAATGTTTAATACAATCTACAACTTTGATAATCGCGATTCAGCGTTAGTTTTGGAAGATACAATTAAAAGATATGCAGTTTCATTTAATACTTCAGGAACATATGCCAACCAAAGTCTGACAAAAGCAGTAACTCGGAGCACGAACAGATCTCGTATCAGTAGCAGTGGTTTACCATATTGTGGGTTTTCTTCTAGCGGTGTTATTGATACAGATACTTCATCACCAAAAGTTTACAGGAGAAAAACTCCGGACGATGATAAAGTAAAAATAGAAGTAATCAACGATCAAATAAAAGTCACAACAGATGGAAATTACGTGGGATATGCGGTTCCTGCTACATGCAATGTCGATATAGTGCTGGGAATACCCGTAAACGGAGCAGCGAATAATAAAAGCAACTTAGACAGCAACTCTTCAACAGCAGGAAGTCCATATACTGCTAGTTCAAATACTCCGACAACAGACGGTCTATCAACTCCTATCTCTCAGATCGGAAGGACATTTCACGATTTTGTGGGGAAATTTTATTACACGCGAGGAGTAAATGTCGGAATAGTACCCTACTGCGGAATGGTTTCACTACCATTAGATCGAATCGAAACCTGGGCAGTAGATCCGGAGAATTTCGATCGAACAATTTTTCCGGGAAACCAAAATACTTATCATGGATATATCAGACCTTGTATGTTTTATGGATTGTTTTCATATGGTTCTACTTCATTTCATAAATTCTCTCCTCACTACGGAATAGGTGCGCATTCATTTACCAACGTAATGGTTCCGCAGGGAAGAATTGAGGCAGTTGAAAGATACGGAAATAGTTTAATTTATTGCGGAGATATTCTTTCGACTAACGATCCGGCGGGGGATGTAGAAGAAAAAGAAGGCTATTTATATTCGCCGAAATTTATGAGGAGACCAGTATATAAAATCCCGGGATTTACAGGAAAGTTTAATTTTCTGTCGATGAGTTTTGAGTCTACGAGCGGAGGAGGTTGGACATGGTGCAACCCGTATCACATAGTTGAGATGCAATCTGATTTGCTGAAAATCACAGATTTGTTGAATCTGTTTTATCCGTTTAATTTTGTGAGTAACGGACTGTCGAACTTCATATTTGTGCCGTTTGTGTGGGCGAATAATTTGTTTAGGAGTTGGAGCAACGATCCGAGCCACGAAAAGAAAAATACAACGGACGCGAAACTGAGTACGATGACGAATGAGACTTCGGGGCGGTTATCGACGCCGTCGAAGACAACCGAGGGACGCAAAAAAGCACTGATTTTGGTGGTAAATAAACCCGATTGGTTCGAGCCTGGAGAGTTAACTTACCTCGGCTACGACAACGATTTTTCCGAAATTCCAATGATCGAAAGTGATTGCATCCGAGGAGATATCAACTACGGAGATACGACAAAATACTTCGCCGACGGAACTAAATATAACGGAACTATTCAAGGCGCGAAGAAAATTTTGAAATTAGAAACCGTATCAGGAGCGTTTCAGTATACAACGGAAAGAGGATGGTATGAAACAAGAAGCGGTACTTCTAACCAAAGCGCGAGTGCCAGTTTGAGACTAACT
>Ga0310786_10003110_pt1 | contig 24436 bp, 21 predicted proteins | sample AusTroGonzalo_MG_FD_203881 | JGI IMG/M metagenome (GOLD analysis project Ga0310786, IMG submission 203881) | Bovine rumen microbial communities from tropical cattle in Woodstock, Queensland, Australia - Gonzalo_03 (v2) (version 2) | ecosystem: Host-associated > Mammals > Digestive system >...
CATTTCCTTCAGGAACTGAGCGCGCATATCCTTGCGGGATTCTTCGAGCAGTTCGCGGCGGGAAACGACGATATTGTGGCGTTCCTGGTTGATCTTGAGGATCTTGAATTCGTATTCCTGGTCGATGAGTTCGTCGATATTCTTGACGGGACCGATATCGATCTGAGAGCCGGGGAGGAATGCTTCCACGCCATCGAGGTCGATGAGGATGCCGCCTTTGACTTTCTTCTTCATCTTGCCGCGGATCACGCTGCCTTCGCCGAAGTCGGAGGTGATTTTCTTCCAAGTCTGGATGAAGGCCGCCTTCTGGAGGCTGATGCCGGGCTGGTTCTGTTCATTTTCGAGTTCTTCCAGATAGACGTCGATCTGGTCGTTGACGTTGACTTCGTCCCAGTTCTTGAACTCGGTGTAGGGGATGAACCCTTCGGCTTTCAGACCGATGTCGACCAGCGCGCCGTCCTGGCGCTTCTCGACGATCGTGCCGGAGACGATCGAATCGACCTTGAAATCGGTTTTGGTCTGTCCGCTCAGCAGATCTTCCATCGTCAGCTTGTCGTCGATGATGACGTAGCTCTTCTGCACAACGGGTGCATCCTGTTTGTTTTCTTCGCTCATGTTGTTGGTTCCTGGTTTGGTTGTTGGTTTGATTGGTTTCCAATTCGCCCAAAAGCTCATTCACTTTTCGGGTTGAAGAAAATAATATACCCCATCGCATCTGTTTTTTCAAGCTGTTTTCCGCCGAAGCCATAAAATAAAGTAAAAAAAGTTTAAAAGCGCAGGCCTTTCATAATATGACTGTCCCGGCATGGGCTGTCCGCCGCACACTCTTTTTCCTCATTTTTCGGCAAATCCGGCTTTCCGTTCTTGACTTTTCCGCCTGAATGTGATACATTTGGTCTTGAACTTTTGATAACGCCGCGGATACCGCGTCCGGCATCGGCGTTTTTTTCTTGCAGACTTTTTCCAGGACACAGGAGTTATCCATGAAAGAGAAAGACAAAAGCTTGCTCGGTTTTATCGTGATCGATCTGTTATTGGCTGCCGGCATCATCTGGGGGCTCATGAAGGGCTACAAACTGCTCGGTTACGGGCTGATGGTCTATTTCGCGATCAATACCCTCGCGATCGTGCTGAAGCTGACTGGCAGCAAAAAGGACGACAACGGCGAGGATAAATAACCGTCCCCTATTCCGGATACATATTCATCATTTTCTTCTCCCCGAAAGAATTCCCCCAATGTCTGACAATAACCGCGAATCACTCGGTTCCCGCCTCGGTTTTATCCTTCTCACCGCCGGATGCGCCATCGGGCTCGGCAATATCTGGCGTTTCCCCTATGTCACCGGCAAATACGGCGGCGCATGCTTCGTGGCGTTCTATCTCTTCTTCCTCGTCGTGATGGGGCTGCCGCTGACGGTCATGGAGCTGTCCATAGGGCGTGCGAGCAAACGCACGTTCTTCGGTGCGGCGAAGGTGCTGACGCATTCGCATCCGGGAGTCTGGCAGGTCCCCGCCGGGATCTTCTGCGCCGGATGTGCCGTACTGATGATCTTCTACACGACCATAACGGGCTGGATGCTCAGCTACACGTTCGACTACATTTTCGGCGGGGTCTCCACGCTGGACACAGAGGAGATCGGGAAACATTTCGGCGCGCTCGTCGCCAGCCCATGGAAAAATGTCCTCTTCATGTGCATTACGGTCGTCATGGGGTCCGCCATATGCGGCGCCGGGCTGAAAAACGGCGTGGAGCGCGTTACGAAGGTCCTGATGAGCGGGCTCTTCATCCTGCTCCTGATCCTCTGCTGCCGGACGCTCTTTCTGCCGGGCGCGAAAGAAGGTCTGAAATTCTACCTCATGCCGAGCATGGATGCAGTACGGGAGACAGGTCTGTCCGAGGCATTGGTCGCCGCGATGGGCCAGGCGTTCTTCACGCTCAGCCTGGGCGTCGGCAGCATTACGATCTTCGGCAGCTACATCGGGCGGGAGCATTCGCTGATGAAGGAATCAATGATCATCATCCTGCTGGACACCGCCGTGGCCGTGCTCTCGGGCATCGTGATCTTCCCCGCGTGCAAGTCCTTCGGCATCGACGTCTCCTCCGGCCCCGGCCTCGTCTTCCTCTCGCTCCCGGACGTATTCAATCACATGGTCTTGCCGAGGTTCTGGGGCGCGGTCTTCTTCCTCTTCATGAGCGCGGCGGCGTTCACCACGGTCGTGGCAGTCTTCGAGAACCTGATCGCCCTCATGATCGACGAGCTTCACTACTCCCGCCCGAAGGCTGCGATCGTGAATACGGCCGTCATCATCATTTTCTCCCTGCCCTGCGCCCTCGGGTTCAACCTGCTGAGCGGCATTCACCCACTCGGCGGCGACTCCACGTTCCTCGACCTGGAGGACTATATCGTCAGCGACATCCTGCTTCCGCTCGGATCGTTCTTCGTCGTCATCTTCTGCGGCGCGTCGGCCGCCTGGGGCTGGAGGAATTTCTTCGCGGAGGCGAATACGGGCAAAGGGCTGAAACTCCCGCTCTGGACGCGCTGGTATCTCTTCACTCTTCTCCCCCTCGCGATCATCGCGCTCTTCGTGATCGGCGCGATCAAGCGCTGGTGGCCGGAATAAATCCGGCGTACACATAACGGTGGATTGGCTATTATTTCTCTGGATTACCGCGGAGACAAACAAACCTGGCTGGTTTCCGCGTATGGAACATGCTATGGAACAAAAGCAGAAAAGAGAAACCCCTCTTCCGGAACTTTTATTGTCGCTTCCGAAAACAAAGGAGCTGCGAACCGGTTGGGCTCCGAGGGGTCTTATTACAATATAGGCGATGTCTGGCCGGATGTCAAGCCGGAAACCGAAGAAAACGCGGACCATCCGGCGCCCCAAAGAAAGACCTCGCCGGGAAGCTGTTCAAAACTTCCGGCGGGGTCGAATCATTATAACGGAGATTTATGCCGAATCCGGCATGGGGTCCATCTTCAAGAAAAGGATCAGGCGGCTTTCTTCAGCAGCGCCGCACGCACGACGCCTTTCGGATCGCGCACGAGCAGAACGGCGGTCCAGATCACCAGCGCGAGCGTGATCACGGCCAGGCCGAGCAGGGAATCGTTGAGCACATCGGCAAGGGACGGTTCAAAGACCTTCGCGCCTTCTTCCGCATATTCAAACACCAGGTCGACCAGCCACATGATGGCCGCGCCCCAGAAAAGCCAGCACAGCACGCTGACCTTCATGTCGCGCATCGTTTGGGAGGCATACCAGACCGCGGTACAAACGACGGCGGCGACGGCAGTGAGGATCAAACACATAGGTCATCCCTCCGCTTTCGCGACAGCGCCGCGCTTCACGATGAGCGAGGAAACGATCAGCATCCCGATCCAGACGGCAATGATCAGGACGGTCATGGCGGTGCCGACGGTCGCGATCTCGTGCAGGACCTCGGCGGTGTTGCCGTCGCGCACTCCGGTCAGGAACGGGAACTTGAAGATGATCTCGCCGTGCCAGACGTGTTCGAATGCCAGCAGGACGCATCCGCCGAAGAAAAGTTTTTCAAGCCAGCCGAGTTTCGTAGCCCAGCTGATGGTTCCGGGCTGTTCGACGTTTTTTGCAGCCAATCCGCGACGGACGATCCCGGTCGCGATCGCAGCTGCAAGGGGAGCACTGAAACAAGCCATTTCGACCTCCTAACAGTAAAATGGTCGTATTTCCCGTTCCGGGAAACGATTCCTCTTCATGAGGCGTTCAATCCATGTTTGTAACGAATCCGGAGATCAAAAATGCTTCTGCATTCTGGACAGAAAATGATTCCGCTCCGGAGGGGGTTCGACTATACTATACCACAGACTTGCGGAAAAATCAAGCGATGATCTTCCGCAATTCTTCGATCGCCAGCTGGATCAGATTGCCGAGCGTATAATCGGACACGCCGACAATCACGTTGTCGCAGTTCTTGAACGGCAGTAGGATCCTTTTCGCATTCGACTGCGCCACGGCGTTCGCCATCGCAGGGGTGATCTCGCCGCCCAGGGAATCCGCGACCACGATCCCGAGCGGTCCGACGATGACATCGGCTTTCCGTGCTGCCACCAGCACCGCGTTCTCTCCGGTCGCGGCGTTATCCGCGCCGCCTTTCATCATGGCCGATGTGGCGATCGTGTTCGTGCCGACCGCCATGAGCTGAATGTCGGGGAACGCCTGTTTGATCTGGACCGCAAGTTGACGGCCTACGCCGCCTCCCTGCCCGTCTACGACAAGTATTTTCATGTTTCCTCGGGTATTGCTTATTATTGAAATGACATCTTCTGTCATCTCGGGGAAAGTTTATATAAGATAATGTCTATCGATGTGTTTTTCAAGCGGATTCCGTTCCGATCGACATCTTTTGCGCAAGTTTTCCCCTTCCCTGCTAAGAAAACGGCATGCTCCGCCATCCAATTCTTGAAAACACTTTTTGGAACAACATTTCTCAACAGAAAGGCACATGCCATGAGCAAAACATCTCTTTTCGCCGTCCTCTTCACCGCTGCCATGCTCTGCGGCATCATCTCCATGCTCGCAAAGCTCAGCTATGCGGTCGAATCCGCCGCCGCGTCATTCCCGACCGCGATGTAAGGCCCGCCAGAACACTTTTGAGCTTCATCTTATGGGCTTTTCTTTATTTTTTTCAAAAAAACGCTAAGAAGATGCCGCCCGTCACCGTCTAATACACAGAACAATTCAAGTTTTTAACCACATTTTCATTCTTTGGAAGGACTCCGAAATGAATAAAACCACGATCTTCGCAGCGGCCTCCGCGGCCGCACTCCTCAGCACCATTCCCGTCTTCGCACAGGCAAACCAGCAGGGCGGCGGTTTCGTCACACTCGACCTCAACTGGACCGAAGCTGGCGCCCCCGCCGAATCCGAACTCGACGGCGACACCATGCGGCAGATCCTCGAACGCGACCAGGCCCGCGTGAAAATGATCCAGGAACGCACGAAGGCAAAAGCTCCGGCGATCAAACCGGAGCTCGTCAAGGGCGATGTGCCGAAGACCGATGAAAAGAAGGATGAGACGAAGACCGTCACGGTCCCTGTCGCGCCCCCGGATTCCTCCCGCATGCGCTCCCTTTCCTCGGACCAGATGCGCCAGATCGTCGAACGCGACCGTGCCCGTGCAAAAGCCATGGGCGAACGCATCCGCGGTGCCCAGATCGAAGCCGAGGCCGAGAAATACATCAAGGAACACCCCGAGGAATTCACACCCGGCAAGACGCCCGCCGGATGGACCGACAACTTCACCGCCGCCGTCGGCAAGGCCAAAGCGGACAAGAAGCCGATCCTCGCGCTCTTCACCGGATCCGACTGGTGCCCGCCGTGCCAGAACCTCGAAAAGAACATCCTGCTCCAGCCCGCGTTCAAGGATTTCGCGAAGAAGCACCTCGTGACCGTCTTCCTGGATTTCCCCAGGGAAGCGAAGCTCGACGACGGAGTGAAGAAGCAGAACGACTCCCTCGCGAAGGAGTTCTCCGTCGAAGCCTATCCGACCATCCTCATCCTCTCCGCGGACGGCAAGAAGGAACTCTGGAAGGAAGTCGGCTACACGCCCCTTTTCTTCGAAAAGCTCCAAGACGCCGTGAAGGGACTCGACAAGTATTTCCCCGAGACCGCCAAGGCTGTGAAGGCGGAAATGGAAGCCGAAGCCAAGGCGAAAGCCGAGGAGAAGGCCGCCCGCGAAAAGGCCGAGCTTGAGGAATTCGAAAAGCAGCAGAAGGAACTCGAGGAATCCTGGGAAAAGTTCTCCTCCCCCGGTATCATCGATCCCGCCACGGCTAACCAGAACCCGTGGGGAGCCGGACGCATCCGCCGTCGCGGGGATAACAGCAATCCCCTCAACAATCTTTCCGACGAGGAACGCGAAGCGCTCTTCCGCGAGCTCGACAAGAATGGCCCGATCAAAGGCCCGGACGTGCTCCCGAACGGCGGCCCTGCCCCGCTTCGTCCCTCCGTCAAACGCGACTGATCTTTCTTCAGTCTTTATTCTCCAGCGAACCGGATGCCAGCCACCCGGTTCGCTTTTTGTTGCGATTATTTCGTTTTTCCGAAACCTTTTTGATCTTTTTTCCGTTTCGTGCTTGATTTTTGCTAAAACATGCATTATAATAATTGAGGTCGTATCAAGCGGCGATTGCCGCCGGACGGCCGTTGATCTCCCGTCCATCCGATGGATCGATTTGTTTTCCATCGGCGGCGCCCGAAGAATAAGAAACAGTCACCTCGAACCTATTAGGAGACTTGAAAAGACATGACGAAACATAATTTAGCCATCCTGACGGCAGCCCTCCTGGCTCTGGCCGCGGGATCCGATCACGCCGCGGATGCGACGACGGAAAAAGAAACGACGACGACCACCACCACGACCACCACGGTCATCACCGAAACGGTCAAGACAAAGGAAAAATCAGCCTGGAAACCGTTCAAGGTCTGCGTACTGGATTTCACGACGATCGATACCTCCGGGCAGAAGCGTTTTCTTGACGAAACGAACAACGCTATCGTCATCCCGCCGCAGAATACGCTCAACGATGCCGACCACAAGACCATCAACAGCATCATGCAGGGCTTTGTCCGCATGATCGATGCCTGGGACAACACGAAAACGAACACCGCCAACCGCGCCGCCCAGGTGGAGGACAATGTCTTCACGCGCCAGAAAGCCCTTGACCTGTACCGCACCGTCGTGAAGGGCGAATCCCGCCCGGTCGTGATGGGCGCGGAGTACCTGAGCGCCTACCTGGGACGCCACAATGAAGTGTTCGGCTGCATGGATTCATCCCTGATCTCCGCGGCTATGACGAAGCTCCAGAACGAACCGGATTTCCCGCAGGATTTCATGCTCCGCCTCGCGAAGGAGACCGGAGCCACACATCTGATCTACGGTTCCGTTTCCGACATCCACAGCAAGACCAATTCGTTCTCCGGCTACGGGATCCGCACCAACACCACCACATACCAGCTTGACGTCACGATCAAGATGATCGACCTCGTCGCCCAGCATTCCGTCTACAGCAACGTCTACACCGGCAGCTACCGCGAACAGCGCCCCATCAGCACGGAGGCGTTTGACAACAATATCTTCCAGGGGCTCCTGAAATCCGCGCTGGAACAGGCGGCCGAGGACCTTTACGACGTCTGCAAGGAAGGCCGCCGGAACAAGGTGACGGTCACGCCGATGCCGTACAAGCTTACGGTCAATGTCTCCGGCGGGATGTTCTTCAAGTCCTCCGAAGCCGAGATCAGCGTCGACGGGGTGCGGATGGCCGCCGGAGGAGAGGCGTTCCTTATCCCGGCCGGATCTCACAAGCTCGAAGTCAAAGCGTCCGGCTACAAAACCCAGACGATCGAAGTCGATGTGACGACGGATCAGACGATCGCCGTGAAACTTGAAAAATAAGACGAAGGGAAAAGCATTATGAATATCAAAAAAACTCTTGTCGCAGCTGCCTGCATCGTCCTTTCTTTCGCTTCATTCGCCGGGGATAAACTCGCGGTCGCCGAACCCGTCGGGAAAGGCGGAGTTTCCGGCCCCGATATCGAAGCCTTCTGGAGCATCCTGGAATCCTCGATCCACTCCGATGAATACACCCTGATCTCCCGCAGTGCCCTGAACCAGATGATGACGGAAATCGGACTCACGACCAGTTCCGACCTCGTCAATCTCAATTCCTCGCAGAAAGCCCGTCTCGGCGCGGTCGAGGGCGTAAAATTCATCCTCGTCTCCGAGATCAGCAAATTCGGTACCCGCCTGAACTGCACCATGCGCATCCTGGATGCGTCGACCGGGGAGATCGACCAGGCACGCACCGCCAATCTGCGCGTGAAGGACTTGGATGAACTCGCCGACGAAATCGAGGCCGCCATTGACAAGCTCCTTTCCGATGACAAGGCGCTCCATCGTTCCGCGATCCTCTCCCCGATCATCAAGGTCCGCGCACCCGAATACCTGTCCGAGGATTTCAACGTCCGCCTCGAAAACGCCATGCTCGAGAACGGGCTGCGTCTCCAGAATCTCCAGTCCGTCGCGAAGATCCTGAAGAAGAACGACATGGACAATCTGAACGAACTGGAACCGAAGATGTATGTCAAGGCGGGAAAGCTCCTGGAGGTCGAGCTGCTCATCCAGGCCACGATCACCCGGTTCGAGATCGACAAGATCTCCTACAACGTCTCCGAGACCGGAGCCAGCGGGTTCCGCTACATCGGCAATCTCGAAGGAAACGTCCGCATCATCTCCGCGCAGACGGGGGAAACCCTCGGAAGCGTCCCGTTCGATGAACGTGTCGACTTCCGCAGCATCCCGATCTCGACCAGACGCGACTGGACCGTCGACGACTACGGCAAGTACCTCATCAAGACCATTATCCCGCAAAAGGTCGTCCCCGGCATCATGAAGTCCCCGGCGTTCAAGGACAAGAATCCGCCGAAGGCTGAGGCGGAAGAGAAGAAACCGGCGGACATCCCCGTCGGCGAGAGAAGGATCCCTGCCGACAAGGACACGAAAGAACTCGAAAGCGTCAAGGACTGACCGAATGATAATCCGACCCACCGCCGCCACTTTCTTCCGCAATCTTCTGCCCGCCGCCGCAGCCGGTCTCCTTTTCGCCGGCTGCTCCAGCGTCGTGAACTCCCATACGCAGAAAGAAGACATGATGGCGGACTACATGAAAGGCAACAACTCCGCCGCGCTGGACGAGATCGAATACAAGCTCCGCGAACCCGCCTGGTACAATTCCTCCGTGGTCAACACCGGCGACGAGCTGGTGTGGCGTCTGGAAGCGGGCAGCATGAATTTCCATATCGGGGAATTCCAGGAATGCATCGACCAGCTGAAAATCGCGGAAGAACTGATCGAACAGTACGATGAACGCGCCGACGTGAGCGCCCGAGACATCGGAGCCGAAGCCGGAGCCGCCCTCACCAACTCCAACGCCCTGCCCTACCGCGGCTGGTGCCGCGACCGCATCGCACTGGCCGTCTACAAGGCGCTGGCCTACCTCGGGACCGGCAACGAAGAGGCGTTCCACGCTCAGATACGCCGTCTTCGCAACGAACAGAAGAAGGTCCAGGACGATTACAGCAAGTTCTTCGAACAGGAGAAAGCCACTTTCGACGCGGAGAGGGAAAGCAATCCCGAAGCGGCACAGAAAGCCGAGGAGACCGGATCGCTCGCGCAGATCATGGAGAATCCGAACAATGCCGCCTTCAAAACCAATCTGGAACAGGTCAAGAAAGTGGCAAACAAAGGTTACGGCAATTTCCTCAACCCTGCTGCGATCTTCCTCTCCGGACTCGGCTCCGTCCGTGACGGCAACTACGACAACGCCCGCATCGACTTCCAGCATCTCAACGAGGCCATGCCGAACAACCCGCTGTTCCGCCAGTACTACGTCTCCGTCCTGAAAAAAGCCGGACGCGAGATCCCCGATAACCTCGCCGATGTCAAGCCCTTTGACTTCTCCCTGGAGAAGAACTGCATTTTCGTGGTCTTCGCGAACGGACGGAGCGCGGCGCTGGAGCAGAGTTCGCTCTACTTCCCGATCATGACCGCGTGGCCTTCGTGCACCTTCTACGACACCCCGTTCCTGAACCTCAGTGCTGAGGCCGCCGGTAAAAAATACACTTCCATGATCCTTGCCGACATGGACGGCATCCTCGCGCAGGAATTCGATGAACGCCTCCCCGGCATCATCACGCGCATCGTCCTGAGTACGCTCATCAAGGAGGCCGCCTACTACGCCGGGATCGCCGTGATCGCCGCGCAGAAAGACATGGACCCGACCGTGCAGGCCGCCGCGCTCGCGACCGTCGCCATCGGCGGCGCAGCGTACCGCGCGGCCATGAATACCGCCGACACGCGGGGCTGGGAGATCCTCCCGAAGGAATTCCAGCTCACCCAGCTTCCGATGCCGGAGAACAGGGAGATCAAGCTCGATCTCAACCTCTCGAACGGAGGGATGGCTGTTTCCAAGTCGCTCAAGCTCCCCGACGACTGCAAATCCGCGATCATCTTCGTTGACGCACCCAGCGTGCAGAACGTGGCATTCCACGTCCTGCCGATCAAATCAAAATAAGGAGAACAACCATGAAAAAAATATGCATGATAGGATGGTTCGCCGCCGTCGTGATGCTGGCCGCGTGCCAGAACTCCGTGAATACGATCGAAAACGCGGACAAGACCATGACGCCGAACTACGTCAACGACGCCCGGTTCGTGACCGACAGCTTCCTGCGGGACCGTCTCGCGCTCCAGAGTCTTACGCTCGGCCAAACCGCCGACGGGTTCAAGCGCGCCCAGCTTGAAGTCGTGAACGTCCGCACCGGAGTCGCCGCGCAGTTCTGGAGCGGCATCACGGGCGAAAATCCGTACCACATCCGCTACCGCTTCACCTGGTTCACCGAAGACGGCATGGCCGTGAACAACACCGTCCTCGCGGACTGGCAGGACGCCACCGTCATCCCGGGTGAAACGCTCTTCCTCCAGTCCGTTGCCCCCTACAAGAACTGCAGCGATTTCAAAATCAGCCTCAGAGAGGCAGACTAATCATAAAGGATAACGCATATGAACGCACGTTTTCTAATCCTCGGTCTTTCCGCCGCCGCGGCCATGATGCTCGCAGCCTGTGAAAGCAGCAACACCGTCATCTACGACCCCGCCACGACCAAGACCGGACTCCGCGCCACCAAGACCGTTTCCAGCGAGGAAATGCGTGAAGTCACCATCGCCGCTGTCCAGGGCGCCATGACCAATGCCAAGTTCACCTCCTTTCTGAGAAAGTACAGGCAGGAAGTCGGCGATCCGGACGCCTGCCCCGTCCTGAAGCTTGACAAGACCATCAACGATACCGACGATCCCGATCTGAATACCTCCGAGATCACCGACATGCTCTTCGAGGAACTCCTCAACGCCGGCAAGGTCGACGTCACCCTCGCCGAAGGTGCTGGCCGTACGCAGGCCATCGCCGCCTCCCGCGACCTCGAATACGATGAAAACTTCGACCAGAGCACCGTCGCCAAACGCGGCACGCTTCAGGCCGCACGCCTCGTGCTCCGTCCGAAAGTCACCTCCAACTCCGTGCGCGACGGCAACACCAGCGCCATCACCCGTACATTCGTGCTGGAAATGGCGGACGTGGAGACCGGACTGGTCATGTGGAAGTTCTCCAAGCAGCTCGCATTCATGAAGAAAAAGAGCTCCGTGGGCTGGTAATCGACCCGTCCCGCCGAGGGAAATGCCGCCGCGCAAGCAGTAAAACCCGATGATCGGCAGCCGTTTCCCGGTACACAGAATCATTCACGAGGAGATTCATCCTATGCGCAATCTCATTCTTTCCGCCGCGCTCGCCGCCGTTGCGCTCGTCCTGAGTTCGTGCAACAGCGTCGAAAAATTCGATTACACCTCCGCGCCCGGCACCATGACCCGCTTCCGCGAGCCCGGTTCCGCAACGAAATCCGTCGCCGTCATGCCCTTCATGGACCAGCGCGGCATGAAGGGGCTTGATACCGACGGCGACCAGGGGTCGTTCTTCCTCGGCTTCATCCCGCTTGTCCCCACCGGGTTCGTCGAGAAGGAGCAGCCCGAAAACAGCGACCAGTTCGTCACCATCGCCCGTTTCCACTTCGACGTGCAGAACGACCTCGCTGCGGCCTCGATAGCCAGTCTGAAAGCCTCCGGCCTCTTCTCGGAGGTCAAGAAGGCGAACAACGCCGCGCAGGCCGCGGACGCCGACTACATCTGGCGAGGTTCCGTGAACAGCACGTTTTACCGCGGGTGCATGTTCTCCTACTGCATCACCTACTTCTTCTCCCCGGTCCTGTGGGTCATCGGAGCGCCGTTCGGAAGCTCCACCAACGAGCTCGGCGTGAAGTTCGAGCTGGTGGACCGCGCCAACGGCGAAGTCGTTTGGGAATACAACTATCTCAAAAGCGATTATCTCAACCACTGGATCTACGCCCGCTACGACAAGGACGTCAGCATCTATCCGCGGCTGATGAAGGAAGCAATGAACGGAGCCCTGTACGAGCTCTCGAAAAAGATGCCCAATCTGTGATCCGCCCTGTTCAGAACGTTTAAGAGAAACGATTTCGCCCCCGGGATCCCATAAGGACCGCCGGGGGCGTTTTTGTATCATCGAATCCGTGCAGAGGGATCACAGCGAAGCGAGGATTCCAGTCGCGCGGGCGGCTTCCGTCTCGAAAACGGCTTCCGCCGTGGTTCCGAGGAAAGCACCGGCAGCAACGAGATCCTTGTACTGTGCGGATCCGTCGTCGCCGAATTTGAGCGCGACCTTGTCAGCGGTCACACCGGAGACCTGAACGGAGTTCGTGCCGTCGTTGTAGGTGAGCGTCGCTTCGTCCCAGTTGGTCAGGTCGCCGGACTCGAACCACAGGATGACCGCGCCGTCCGCGTCCTGCGAAACGACGTCGCCACCCCAGTTGCCGCCGAACGCAAATGTATCCGTCCCGCCGCCGCCCACGAGGGTGTCGTCGCCCGCGCCGCCGGCGATCACGTCGTCGCCTTTTCCGCCGACGATCCAGTCGTTTCCGGCGTCGCCGAACAGATTGTTTCCGCCTGCCGCGCCCCAGATCACGTCGTCGCCCGCGCCGCCGCGTACGGTCATCCCGGCGAGTTCGGCGGTATAGCGTTCGCTGGTCATATCGACCACGTCGTCGCCCGCGCCCGCGCGTACTTCCCGAATGAGGCTGATGCGAGCCGCTTCGCCGAACTCGGAATAGATGTCGTCCATGAAGAGCGCGTCGCCGTTGGCCGCATCGGAGAGGTACAGAATATTCGCGTCGGAATCCGACCCGCTGAACGTGTCGCGGATACGGTTCTTGCCTGAGATCGCGGCCGTGTCGCCCGTCACGGTGTTCCTCGCCTGGTAACTCGCGGACCACACGTCTTTTTCATTGACGGACGCGAAGAATACATCCGACCGGCCATTTGCGTTGGACGCCACCTGGCGCGGCCCTTGGGCGGAGTTTGACCACGAAGCGGAGTCCGCCGTGAACGATCCGCTTTCTTCCGCCACCTGGCAGGAATACGCGCCCGCGGCGGACGCGACGTCGAACGCCGTGCCGTTCGTGGCGATGCGGACCGCATTATCGAACGTATTGCCCTGTGCGATCTCGACCAGGAACCCGCCGGCGTATTCCCCATCGGTCCAGGTCATGATCGAGCCGTCCTTCGATGCCACGGGGACGAGCGTCTGCAGGCTCTCTTCTTTGACCGTCAAGGTGTTGTCGGCCTGCGCCAGACGCAGCACCGTGTTCCCGGCGACCGCCAGGTCGTTCCCGATGACGCCGTCCTTCAGCGTGAAGGCATCGGACGAAGCCGTGTCACCGAGTTTGGCGGACAGGCTGCCGGTAAACGTCCCGGCGGACGCGGCAAGTTTTGCGCCGGAGGCCGCGGCGTCCGAAGAGAGTTTCACCAGATAAGTCCCGTTCCCGCTGAACGCGCCGAGGTCGCTGACCAGGGCATCTGTCGTGGAGGTCAGGCTGAACGTGATCTTGCCGTCGTTGACGACCTCTGCGCCGAGCGTGTTTGCGCCCGCGAACGCCAGCGAGCCGCTGTTATAGACCGTATCGGACGCGGTCGCGAGGACCACATTTTCAAGCTTCATATTGCCGGCATTGTAAACCGCGCCGCCCGCTTTGGCGGTGTTGTCGGAGAACGTGCCGCCGCTGATCGTGACGACACCCGTGGAGTTCGCGTCGTTCCAGACCGCACCGCCCTGCTCCGTCGTTTCGCCGCCGTTGCCGACGAACGTGCAGCCGCTGACCAGGAGCGCGACGGACGCCCAGGAATGGGAGATGGCGCCGCCGTAGAGCGCGGTGTTGGCGTCGAACGTCGCATTGGAGACCTTCCCTTCGGTATTGCCGGAGTCCCACACGGCGATCGCGCCGCCGTCGTTGGCCGCGCTGTTCGCAGAGAACGTGCCGCCTGTCACGGTCAGCGCACCGAAGCACTGGCAGATCGCGCCGCCGCCGTAACTCGCGGTGTTGCCGCTGAAATCCGAGCCGGAAACGGTCGTCATGTCGGTTGTGCTCGTCTGGATATAGATGCCGCCGCCGTAGGCTCCGGAATTCCCGCTGAACGAGGAGTCTGTAACCGTCAGGTTGGCGGTATCGGAGCTACCGAAGTCGATGAACGTGGCGACCGCGCCGCCCTGCACCGCGCTGTTCGCAGAGAACGTGCCGCCGGAGATCGACATCGTGCCGTTCAGCGTGTTTGCGACCGCGCCGCCGAACGACGTCCAGCTGTTCGATTCGGTCTCTATGACCTTGTTTCCCGTGAAGACCGAGTTCGTCACGGTCATAGTGGCGTAATTGTAGATCGCTCCGCCCTGATAGTCCGCGGTGTTCGCGTCGAACACGCATCCCTCGAACGTGGCCGTGCTCACAGTCGTGTTGTATGTATCGTTGTAGATCGCGCCGCCGCTGCGGGAAGCGTTCGCGCTGAATGTGCAGCCGGAAATCGAAGCGGTCGCGCCTTCATGGATCTCGATCGCGCCGCCGCCGGGTGCATACGTTTTGGTCGGCTCGCCCGCGGTCGCATTGGCGGAGAACAGCGCTCCGGTCACGGTCATCGAGCCGCCTCTCTGCTGGATCGCGCCGCCGAAGTACGCCACATTGCCGGAGAATGTGCCCCCGGTGATTGTGTTGTTCGAGAACATCAGCGCCATCGCGCCGCCTGCCGCGCCAGTCTCTTTCGCGCTGTTGCCGACAAAGATGCAGTCCTGCGCCGACACCGTGCCGCCGTAGCTCTCGATCGCGCCGCCGTGCCCTGTGTAGCCGTTCAGAGGATTGACCGAGCAGCCGGAGAATGTGCCGCCCGTGAGAAGCAGCGCGCCCGGTCCGTTCTGTGAGTAGTCAGCGGACGACAGGCAGATACCCGCGCCGTACCAGCCGGACGCATCGACACAGAGAGGAGCCCCGCTCAAAGTTCCGCCGGTGATGTTGATATTGGCGAGTTTGCCGCCTTCATCGACATAGACCATGCCATCGGTATAGACTTCGATCCCGGTGAACGATGCACCCTTCCCCACGAGAGCCATGTCATAATCGCACTTCGCGACTTCTTCGTCCTCATAGACGATGTAGGTGCCGATGTTCACGCCGCTGACTTCGGCCTGTTCCAGTTTGAGTTCATCGTTCAGGTACAGACTGACGACGCCGTCTTTGCTTTTCGATGTGACAGCCATGCTGCGGTCCTTTCTTTCTTGTACTGGAACGCAGGCACGACGAAACCGGCGGCCACCAGTCCGTTCGGTACGCCCATGCGGCGGCAGACGGACTGTCCGCGATGCTTCCCCGTCTTGTGTTCCGGGCACAATTCCGCCGTCGGCGGAGGGAACTTGAACGGAGCGGGGATCTGGCTCGCCGCACCATGCGGCTCACAGTTGCGCGACAGTCCGTGAATTTCACACGGTTCACCCGGTTTCCGTCCGATTGTTTTTTTGTTATAATAATATACCGTCCGAATCGTCTTTTTCAAGCACTCGTCTTGATTTTCTATTCACCTGAGTTAAGAATCCTCCCCCCCGTAACGTATTCCCTGAAAAACACGCCAAATAATCCGGCGGAACGGTTGAAAACGCTCCCCCGCGCGCTATATTAATAATAAAATCGGAAACGTGAACAAATTCGCCTCGAAACGAGGTCAGAAAGGATCCAACCATGAACGCTCGATTCTTCCGCCGCGGATTTTCCGCCCTTGCGGTCTTCGGCACGGCCGCCATGCTCGCCGGAGCCATGAACCAGGGATGCGCCACCGACCAGACAGAGGAACTCTCCGCAGAAGCGCCCGCGCCGACGGTCAAACCCGTCGCGGCGTCCGTGCAGGAGATCAAGACGCTCGATTTCAAGCGCAGGAACGATCCCGATTACGCGCAGGTCACGCTTCCCCACACCATGAACGCCACGAACGGCACAGGCACGATCCCGCTCGAACGCGGCGACGGATACTACCGCTACGCGCTCGACGTGCAGGAATCCGACCTGGAAAAGGACTACATCATCCAGTTCGAGGAGGTCGGACAGACCGCCGAAGTCTCCCTGAACGGCACGCTCCTCCACAAGAACTGGTGCGGCTATACCCCGTTCGCCGTGAAGCTGAACGGCCTCCAGGCAGGACACAACGAGGTCACGATCCACACGAACAACCGCATCGACAACAACATGATCCCGAACAGCGGCGACTTCAATTTCTGCAACGGCGTCTACGGGCGCGCCTACCTGCTCAGCGGAAACGTCTATTTCGATCCGCAGGTGTACGGCATCGACAAGATGCACGTGATCCCGCTTTCCATCAAGCAGGACCAGGTGCGTTTCGGCATCGCCGCATCCGTCTTCAGCAAGGACATCACCGCGGGCACGACCGTCACTACCACGCTGAAGGACAAGGACGGCGGCGTGGTCCTGACCGAGACCAGTCCGCTCGCCGTCGCCCCCGGCGGCAACGAATTCTACCGTGAATACACCTTCCAGAATCCTATCCTCTGGCAGGGCAAGGAGAACCCGTACCTCTACACCGTGGACGTGGCGCTCGCTCTGGACGGTGAAGAACTTGACCGCATCACCATCCCCTATGGCTTCCGCGACATCGCCCTGCCCTACAGTGCCAAGGACAACCTCCTCCGCCTCAACGGCAAAAAGGTCAGCCTCCGCGGCGTCTCCTACCACCAGGATTCCCCCGGCGTCGCCGTCGCCATGACCGACGAAGACCGCAAGCGCGACCAGGAGATCATGCTCGAGCTCGGGTTCAACTGGCTCCGTTGCGCCCACTATCCGCACAACGTGAGGGAATTCGCCGACTACGACCGCATCGGCATGATGTGCCAGACCGAGATCCCGTGGGTCAACGGCTTCACGAACACCCCGGCCTTCGAAAAGAACGTCATGCAGTTCACGCGCGACATGATCGTGAACCTCTACAACCACCCCAGCATCATCCTCTGGGGCCTCTCCAACGAGATCTTCTACTCCTGGAGCGGCGAGGAATGCGTCCGCGTGCATAACGACGCCTACACCCTCGCCCGCCGCCTCGACCCCTACCGCCCGGTCGGACACGTCGAGCGCGAACAGGAAGTCCGCAACGGCGCGAGCAACGGCCTCATCTCCGATTGGTTCGGCAACAACACCTATCCCGGCTGGTACTCCCCCACCGACTTCGAACACACCAAGGACGGCGTGACCGACACCCAGGTCCTTGCCAAGTTCTACCTCCACGGCATCACCGAGTACGGCTACGGAGGAAACCCGTTCCAGCACAACTCCGACTTCATGACACTCCACCCGAAGAGCAAGAACAACAAGACCGGCACCAGCAACGACACCGGCGGTTGGCTCCACCCCGAGGAATACCAGACCCTCGGTCACATCTACTCCTGGAACAAGATCGCCGGCACGCCTGAGGGACGCCGCCTCACCTACACCTCACTTTGGATCCTCTTCGACTTCGCAGTCGGCAGCCGCAACGAGGGAGACACCCCCGGCATCAACGACAAGGGACTCGTGACCCGCGACCGCAAGACGAAGAAGGACGCGTTCTATTTCTACAAATGCGTCTGGAACCCCGAAAACGAGGTCCACATGATGTCCACCCGCTGGGAAAAGCGCGACACGCGGGACATCGCCATCACCGTCTTCTCCAACGCTGAAAAGGTCGAGCTGTACCAGAACGGGACAATGGTCCAGGTCCTCAACAAACCTACGGACACTATCAATAACGTCGTCTGGAAGTTCGACCCCGTGCCGTTCAGCAACGGCGCCCTCGCCGGCAATTACGACACCTTCAAGGCCGTCGGCTACCGCAACGGCAGGGTGATCGGGCAGCATTCCGGGACGTTCACCACGACGGCGGGACAGGCTAATCAGTAAATCAACTACTCCCCGCGCCGGACAGACCGGCCGGGGATTTCTTAAAAAAAATATAAGGACTTTTGAATATGAAAATTCTAGTCACCGGCGGAGCCGGATACATCGGAAGCCACACCTGCGTCGAACTCCTCAACAAGGGCATGGACGTGGTCGTCATCGACAACCTCGACAACTCCAACGCGGAATCACTGAACCGCGTCGAACAGATCACCGGGAAGAAGGTCGTGTTCTACGAGGCGGACGTGCGCGACCGCGCCGCGCTCGAACGCATCTTCAACGAGCACCAGATCGACTGCACCATCCATTTCGCCGGGCTGAAGGCGGTCGGCGAATCCGTCGCGAAGCCGCTGGAGTACTACGACAACAACCTGAACTCCACGATCACGCTCGCCGAGACGCTCCGCAAGTTCAACTCCAAGAAGATCGTGTTCTCCTCCTCCGCCACGGTCTACAACGGCGCGAACAAAATGCCGCTCGCCGAGGACAGCATCACCGGCGGCTGCACCAACCCCTACGGCTGGACCAAGTACATGTCCGAACAGATCCTCCGCGACCTTGCGAAAGCCGATCCAGAGTTCACCGTGGTCCTGCTCCGCTACTTCAACCCCGTCGGCGCACACGCCAGCGGCCTCATCGGCGAAGACCCGCGCGGCATCCCGAACAACCTCATGCCGTTCATCTCCCAGGTCGCCGTCGGACGCCGCGATCACCTGAACGTCTTCGGCAGCGACTACGACACCCCGGACGGGACCGGCGTGCGCGACTACATCCACGTGGTCGACCTCGCGCGCGGACACGTCGCCGCCATCGACTTCATGCAGGACAACAAGGGCGAATTCGTGTTCAACCTCGGCACCGGCGTCGGCTACAGCGTGCTCGACATGGTGAAGGCGTTCGAGAAAGCCAACGGCATCAAGATCCCCTACCAGCTCGTTGACCGCCGTCCCGGCGACCTCGCCACCTGCTACTCCACCCCCGCCAAGAGCGAAAAGGTCCTCGGCTGGAAGGCCGAATTCGGGCTGGAGGACATGTGCCGCGACTCCTGGAACTGGCAGAAGAACAACCCCAACGGGTTCAACAAGTGAATCCCCACTGTCTTTTTATTACTCGGTGTCGGGAATCCTTTACCTCGCATGAATCGGCAATACCCGAAAGGAATTCACACCATGATCGTCGATCCAAATGAAAGCCGCTGGACCAGATTCCTGCGCAATTCCGACGGGAAAATCCCGTGCTGGAAGATAATCCTGCTTATCGTCCTGGCCGTGCACCTCGTATTCACGGTGCTCGACGCCTGCGTGTTCCACGGCCCCTTTGCGGGATGGCTTATCGAAGCCACAGGGCCGGGAAAGCTGTTCGTCGGCAACACGGAATACCGGATCCGGCCCAGGCAGAATGAAATCGTGATGACCTGGACGGAATCGGTCATACGCAACCGATCCCACTGGGGAATGGAGAAACACTCGCGCACGATCCCGCTGGACCCCATGCCGCCGGAATTCGCGCGGTGTTATGTGGAGATCACGGTCGACCCGAATGCCCCGCCGATGATCCCGGGGATGCACTTCAATTCCGATGAGATCGCCCCGATGCCGTTTTTCATGGAGGAAAACGTGATCGGGACGGACCCGGAGGTCGCTCCGGGACAACGCCCGACCAGGCTGCCGCAGGACATGGTGTTCCATCTGCGCGTCCGGCCGGAAGATGTCCCGTCTCTGTCCAGGGAATTCGTCCTCAACATTGATCGATACAGCTCCCCTTCGATGACGATGATGTTCCCGTACTCCGGAACCCACGACGGTCGCCGGGCGATGCTGATGACGACCGACAGCCTCATGCCGTATTATGATGAAATAAAGTTGGATGCGCAGTCTCGCCCGCACAAGATGCCATCGAGGATCGGCGGGATGCTCCTGCGGATCGTGCTGATGCCGTTCGCGACCATCCCGGACTATGTGATGCTGATTGCCTACATCTGTTTCCTTTCCTGGTGGGCTGCCGCATTCAAATAAACCCTGCCTGCAACGAGCTGACCACAGGAGGACGAATATGGAAGAACTGGTTTTCGCGACCGTGATCGACGGGATCGTGACGTTTGTCCTTTTCCTCATCTGGCAAAACGAACGGGACATACGCGGTCGTCTGCTGCCGTTATGCATTCTGACCTTGCTGCATGCGCTCCTTGTTCCTGCGATGCTGGTTAGCGATGCGCTCCATGCGAGGTTTTTTGAATACATTCTGGGCGGCATCTATCTTTTCTCCACTCCGGTCCTGCTGGTTTTTATCATCCTGTATTCGATCAGGCTGTCGAATCGATCCCGCATGACCCGGCTTCTGGAAATCTCCACCGTCATTTTCATCATCAACCTTGTCGTTCAGGCATTGCTCGCCGTTTTCGCCTGGGGGCATAGTCAAGGCGGATGAGATTTCATCCCGATTTCGAAAAACGACAACATAGGAAATATCTGACATGATCGATCCGGTACTGGTTTCAGGGATTGCGGCTGACGGGATCGCGGCGTTGATTCTGACTGCGATCTGGTGCGCCCCTCGTAGGATACGCTGGCGAGTGCTGCCGTTATGCGTTCTGACTTTACTTCATGCGATTCTTGTTCTGTTGTGCCTCTATTGCGATTCCGGGGCCATTGTCAGGGTCCTGCGGGAGTCCTACTTTTTCTCTCCCCCTGTTCTGCTGCTGTTCGGCATCATCTACACGGGCGTGCTGTCCGAACGCTCCCGCATGACCCGGCCTCTGGGAATATCCTGTTTCATTTTTATTGCAAACATTATCCTTCAGGGCTTGCTGACTATCGTCGTTCACATCGGCGGATACTGCGGATAGGAGACACGAATGATGCTCGAACATGCTCCGCAACTGTTGCTTTTGCCCATCGTGGGCGGGATCGCGACGTTTATCCTTTTTTCGATTTATCTCAACCATCGCGAGATACGCGGACGCGTGCTGCCGTTATGCGTTCTGACGCTGCTGCATACGCTTTCCTTTCTTCTGTTCATGATTTGTTTTACATTGGAAGGCGGATGGACCGAGATCGCGGGCAATATCCTGGGCTGGTTCTATTTGTTCGGCATTCCCGTTTTTCTGCTGTTCATCTGCATTTATTCGGTCGCACTGGGGACCATGGACCGCATGACCCGGCAGATCGGGCTCGCCGCCGCGGTTTTCGCCGGAAACGTGATCCTTCAGCCTTTGCTCGTCATTCTCACATTCTTCCTTCATCCCGGACTTCTGGAATAACCCATCGGAGTTTCCCATGAAAAAACGCACCGTCCTTTCCTCCGTGTTCCTCGCGATTTTGTTCGCCGTCCTGCTCGCACCCGCGCTGTCCGCGTGGGAGCCAGCGGAAAACATCCTGATGACCGAATGGGGCGAAAAGGTCACGCCGGAAAACGCCTGGCGGGAGTATCCGCGTCCGCAGATGGTGCGCGATCTCTACGAAAAATGGCAGAATCTGAACGGGTTGTGGGACTACGCGATCACGCCGCGCGGGTCCGGGATCCCGGAGGAGTGGGACGGAAAGATTCTGGTCCCCTACCCCGTCGAATCCGCGCTGTCCGGCGTGAAACGCCTCCTGAAGCCCGATGAAGAGATCTGGTACCGGCGCACGTTCAAAGGCGATGCCAGGTGGATCTTCGGCGATCCGGGACTTGACCGGGAACGCCTTTTACTGCATTTCGGCGCGGCCGATTTCCGCACGCAGGTCTTCCTGAACGGCGTCGAGGTCACCGCCGAGCCGCATGAAGGCGGCATCCTGCCGTTCACGCTGGACGTCACGGACTATGTGAAACCGTTCACGCCGACCAGAATCTCATCGAAATGGCCGCCCGATTACGACAGCGAGCCGGACAACAATGAGCTCGTCGTGTGCGTGTGGGACCCGACCGACGAAGGGATGCAGGCGACCGGCAAACAGTCCCTGGACCCGAACGGCTGCTTCTATTCGCGCGTCTCCGGCATCTGGCAGACCGTCTGGCTGGAACGCGTCCCGCGCATGTACATCGAGAGCTATCATGTGGTGACCGATATTGATGCCGGAACCATCGCAGTCACGGTCAAAACGAATGGCAATGCTCCCAACGCGAAGCTTGCGATCCACGTCACGCGGGGGGAACGCCCCGGACGCCCCTCGCTCCCGCGCCATCTGCCGCCGAGGCTCGGTTCCGGGGAAACGGTCATCGCCGAAACCGTGGTCGCGGACTGGAGCAAACCGGTCGTCATCCCGATCGTGAACCCCGAACGGGGCGCGGACCTCGCCCTGTGGTCACCCGAAACGCCGAACCTCTACACGATTACATTCGAACTGACATTCGGCACCGGCGCCGACATCGGCAGGGACAATGTGAAAGGCTATTTCGGCATGCGGAAGATCGAATGGAAGCCCGACGAGCTGGGCGTGCCGCGGTTTTACCTCAACAACAGGAAATACTTCATGTACGGCACGCTGGATCAGGGATGGTGGCCGGACGGGCTCCTCACGCCGCCCTCCGAGGAAGCCATGCGATTCGAGCTCGACTTCCTGAAGAAAGCGGGGTTCAACATGCTCCGCAAGCACATCAAGGTCGAGCCGCTGAGCTACTACGCCATGTGCGACACCATGGGCATCCTCATGTGGCAGGACATGCCGTCCGGCCCCGGCAACACGGACGACCGTTACGCCATGTACCGCCGCGACCTGAGGGAAATGGTCGACCTGCTCCGCGGCTGCCCGTCCGTCGTGATGTGGGTCCCGTACAACGAATCCTGGGGCCAGCCCGGCAAAGAGAAGACCAACATGACGCTGAACTGGCTCAAGCAGTACGATCCCTCGCGCCTCGTGGACGGCCCGTCCGGTTGGAACGACTACGGCGTGGGCGACGCGCGCGACATGCACCGTTACCCCGGCCCCGGCATGTTTCCGGTCATGCGCGACCGCGTGTCCGTGCTGGGCGAATTCGGCGGGCTCGGGCTCGACGTCCCCGGCCACATGTGGGAGAAGGAGCATTGGGGCTATGTCCACGACGACACGCGGGAGGCGTTCCAGGCGCGTTATCGCGAACTCATGAAACAGCTCGCTGTGCTGGCGTCCGAAGGGCTCGCCGCGGCCGTCTACACGCAAACCACCGACGTCGAACGCGAGACGAACGGGCTGCTGACCTACGACCGGAAGGTCGTGAAATACCCAGCCGATGAGCTCGCCGCACTCCACCGCGCCGTTTACGATGCCGCCGCGGTCACGCACCTCCGCGTAGACGTCCCGCTCGCGCCCGATTCCCGCGCCGGGGAAACGCGTTGGCGCAGCACGGAGACCGCCCCCGCCGGAGATTGGACCGCCCCCGTTTTCGACGATTCAGCGTGGCAGGAATCCGCCGGGGCATTCGGCAACGACAAGATCCTGGAGGATTTCCGCGGGCTGAAACGCGGCACGCAGTGGGAATCCGACGACCTCTGGCTCAGGCGCACGTTCACCATCGACGAGGACCCGGCGCCGTTCTTCGAGCTCGTCCTGAGCATGTTCTACGACGAGGGCCCGGAAATCTGGCTCAACGGCACAAAGATCGTCGCGCGCGAAGGGTACAACACGCGTTATGAGGCTTTCGTACTCCCGGAGGATGCCTGCCGCGCCCTGAAACAGGGCCGCAACGTCCTCGCGGTCCACGTGCGGAATGCGGAGGGCGGCGCGTACTTCGACATCGGCCTGAAGGCAATCAAATACCGTACCGCACCATAATAATGATTAGATAGGTCTTATAAGTCTTTTAGGTCTTATTAATAAAACACCTCAAATGGAGTCCAAAAATATGTTCCCCACACTCAAGCACGCCGCCGCATTCTTCACGCTCGCCGCACCGGTCCTTTTCACCTCCGCACTCGCCGCCGACGCACAGTTCATGCACCCGGACGAACAAGTCCGGAAAGATTATCCGATCCTCTCGAAATTCAACGCCGGACGCGCGCCATCCGAACGTATCCTGAAGCGCGGCGACCACGACATCTACGCGATCCTGCATTTCGGCCCGAACACCTTCTACGACAAGGAATGGGGCTACGGCGACGAGGACCCGCAGCGGTTCGCTCCGACCGAATTCGACGCCGAACAGATCGTGAAAGCGTGCAAAGACGGCGGTATCACCGGTATCATCATCGTCTGCAAGCACCACGACGGCCTATGCCTGTGGCCGACGAAGACCACCGAACACAATATCACGAAGACGAAATTCCGCGACGGCAAGGGCGATTACGTAAAGGAAATGGCCGACGCCTGCCGCAAGTTCGGACTCGACGTCGGGTTCTACGTCTCGCCGTGGGACCGCAACAACCCGAAATACGGCACGCCCGACTATCTGCCCATCTTCCAGGAACAGCTCCGCGAAATCCTGACGAACTACGGACCAGCGTTCGAGCTCTTCCTCGACGGCGCGAACGGCGGCGACGGCTACTACGGCGGCGCGCGCGAACGCCGCAACATCGACCACCGCACCTACTACGACTGGATTCACACCTGGCAGCTCGTCCGCGAGC